>Ga0180437_10000433_pt1 | contig 82004 bp, 69 predicted proteins | sample SS_ome_4_FD_132410 | JGI IMG/M metagenome (GOLD analysis project Ga0180437, IMG submission 132410) | Hypersaline lake sediment archaeal communities from the Salton Sea, California, USA - SS_3_D_1 metaG | ecosystem: Environmental > Aquatic > Non-marine Saline and Alkaline > Hypersaline >...
CTGCTCCTGAAGGGTGTTACCGGTTATGGTATCAATCCGGTCAACGGTAACTTCAGCGGCGGGGCTTCGGGATTCTGGATATCCGGTGGGCGCATCGCTTTTCCCGTAAAAGGACTGACCATCGCCGGTACGGCCGATGAGATGCTGAATGGGATCGATCAGATAGGCAACGATCTCGACCTAAACCGGCGATTCGCAGCACCCACGTTTCGGATTAAAGAAATACAGATCGGTGGGGAGTGATTCCCTCCATTGCAGTACACTGGTGATATGTGCCGCACCTGAATGAGAGGACACGATATTCTTTATCAATACGATACGTTGAAGATTTCCTCAACTATTTTTCATAATGATGGCAGGTTCCGAATTCCCACCGGAACCTGCTTTCAGCTTCGAAACCCACCTCTCCGTGAATGGGGCTAATATCGGTGGGATGTATAGCCTGCCCACATTGAACGGTACCTGAATGACCGTCATCACTATCACCGGATAGTCCATCTACGATAGTAACAAGCTCTTCCGATAGTGACATCAAAGCCCATTTTCCCCTTGCATCTCACGCTGACAATGCTTATAATTTTCCAGACATAAAATAATCGCAGATTTTGAACCGGCTTATCCATAAAACAAAGCTGCCGTTCTTTACAACATGGATAGACCGTTTTCTTTTTTAGTATGATGTAAAATATCGACCGGAGGGTTCTTCGTGATCGTTCGACTGTTAGTGTTCATAAGCTTATGTGCCTGGCATTACACCGAAGCTCAAGAGACAGTGTCCGTCATCGTCAAGGACGATACGGTTCGGATAGAGAGTGAAGGCATCGCCTTCCTGGGTTCCGGCATCACGGAACACGAAGCAAAAATTTTGGCCATGACCGATGCCAAGAGACAAGCGCTGGAGAGCGCCGGAACATACCTGGAATCCCATTCTACCGTACTCAATCAAATGCTGGTGAAGGATGAGATCGTGGCCTTCAGTGGTAGCCTCCTCCAGGTGAGGCTATTGGAGGAGAAAAAAGAGATCATCGACAACCATTTTGCTCTGAAAGTAACTATCGAAGCCCTCATCGATGTGGGTGTATTGAACATGCGGATTTCCGATGTCCGGCAAAACAAAGAACTGCTGGCACTTCTCGAAGCCGAAAGAGAGCGCAATAAGGCACTCGAATCGAAACTGCTCGCTTTACAGGAGTCCTTGGGTGAAAATACAGTGACAAATGCCAAGCAACTCGTGAATCAGATAACCGCAACGGACTTCTTCAACCAGGCGTACAGCGAAGGAGATCGTCGCAAAAAAATCGACTACTATTCCAAAGCCATCGAACTCGATCCCGAATACACGCTGGCCTATATGAATCGCGCGACCATCCACGTCTATCTGGGGAATTATCAAGAGGCCTTACAGGATTATTCCAAAGCCATCGATATCCAGCCCGATCATGCCATGGCCCTGTGCAACAGGGGGTACTTGTATGCACGGCTGGACATGGTGGACGAGGCCATGGACGATTTCATCGGAGCCGTGTTGATCGATCCCGATAATCCGATGGTCTATTACAACCTCTCCTGCATTTACGCTTTGCGGAATGATGTGCCTCGATCCATCAAATATCTCGAAATGGCCCTGAAAAAAGGGTTTACGAATTTTAACTGGATCAAGAGCGATACGGACCTGGAAGCCGTCAGAGAAACCGAGGCGTTTCGACGGCTGGCAGAAAAATACAAGTTTTAATGACCTGATTTTAATCTCCCACTGACGTCAGTTTAAAATGCACTATCTGAGAGACATTCCATCATTTCATGGCGTTGAATGCATCCATCACTTTAAGCAGATCCGAGCTCGTATAGGTGAACTCTCCCGGTCCGGTCTTCTCGGCACCGGAATAAAGCTCCCTCTCCTCCTTGACCTTGAGCACCATGCGGTAGGGAGGCTGCAGCTTATAGGGATGAAAACTATCCAGGCGGCCCAGCGCTGAGGCGACTTTCGACCGGATTAACTGCCGTACGGCTTTGGGATGCAGCCCCATAGCCGCCGAACCCATGCCCACCTTCGTTACCACCGTGACCACCTCTCCGAAGAGTTCTTTCACCTGAGAGCAAATCCAATTGTCTCCGGCAACCAGGACCACAGGCACATCGTAAAGGCCTGCGATCAGGGCGTTATACCCCGCTTCAGGCTGTGAGACGCCGTTAATGGAGAGATCGACGACATTTCCACTGGAAGTGTGGGCGATGACACCTTGCTCCGTCCCGGCCTTGGCATGATAGCCGATAAAAAATACGGCATCGAAAGACGCATCAATCCCCAGCATCATGTTCTCAGGACGTTCGGTGACACCGCGCAGGAGTCTTGTTCTTTCATGCAAAAGCTCGGGCAGAATATTGGTTTTAGCACCGTGCCCGTCGCGGACCACGATCTCTGTCGCGCCCGCCTCCAGGACAGCCTCCACAGCGGCGTTTGTCTCAAGTGTCATCAGTCTGCGAAAATAATCGTAGTCGGGACCCGAGGAACTGCATTCCCTTCCCGACACCACCCCGGCAACTCCCTCCATATCAACGGAAATAAAGACCTTCAGGTCCTTTTTGGGCCAAGGCTTGAACGCCAGTGAAACCATCACAAGAAGAACGAACAGAGGAATCAGAATCTTTTTCATCGTCGACCTCCTTTCAGCTCAAAGGATTCAAAACACGTTATCGTAAAATACGAAAGCTTGATACAATCTCAAACGACTATCGTGGACGATGAAGTCTTTTGCAGCGAAAAAAATAGTCGACGGAAAGAAGCGGTTGTATCCGCCCTGGGTGGTGGTTTAAGCGGAAATTGCAAGGCGATTCCTCTATTCAATACGAATAGGCCGATCAAATACGGCAAACGATCTGTTTCATGGTGCTGTCGTTTCTATTGTAACCCGGACGTGTCTCGACAAATGATTCATCCAGGATTTCGAGAAACCGAATGTCGGATAATGAATAACTTCTCCAGGGAGGCTCATGACGCGATTTTGTATAGCCGCTCACAAACCATGCACTCAGCACCAGCCGACCATTTTTCTTGAGGCCGAGTAGATGGGGTTCCACAACGCGTGGATGGCCTTTATACAAAAAACGTATGCTCTTTTTGTTTTGTATGGCCTCGCATAACATATCTTTTTTCAATTTTTTCTCATTCATAGCAGCCGACCTTCAGGAGTTGTTTGGAATAGGAACAATAGGATGTATTAGATTTTCAAATAACCGAATCATCATGGAATACAGGCGATATTTGGAAGACGTGGCTGATTCGTAATAACGACCCGAGCGACAGGCTATGACTGGTCAAACCTCTACGAATGCTCTTCCTCGATTTTAAAAATTACTTTAGCCCTGGAATCAGGGCATTGCCATTCATCCAGGGCTTCCAGAATGCCCTTACCTTTCTTATTCTGGATGATGGCTGCCGTAATCGGTTGTAAAAGGCTGCCAAGGGCAAAAATACACACGCCTTGGCCTGGAGGAATTTCCAATCGTGCATTTCGGATGTAAAAAGTGTGTCCGGGTTTCGATTGGCTGCATCCTTCCGCTTTGATGCACGTCACCTTGACGTTCTTGAACAGACTCATGTTCCTTCCCTACCGGTATGTTTTTCCAACACTATATGAATAAATCGATCCGTATCCCATCACAGCGCGATTCCTCATCTCTCGATCAACATTCCCTTCCTGACAAAAATGAAAAACGGACACGTATGTGTCATTCAAAAATGGTTATTTCTTCGTGAAAATGATAAGCAATCTCACCAAAAAATGCAAGAGGAAATCGTATTCTAGTGATAGGACGATATAAAAAGTTTGAGAAGATGGGAATAGAAATCTGAGCGGCATTCCTAAAATCTGAAGGACGATGTATTCGTAATAGGGGTACGCACTCAATCTATATTTTACGGAGGATAGTGATGACAATGAGCAGATTTTAAAGCATTCTGTATTAAGAAAATCCGTGATTTTCAGCAAGAACTCCTCACACAATCACCATGCCAATGACGATAAACAGGACACTGGCGAGCACGCCGCACACAAACGCATAGGGCAGTTGTGTAGTCACATGGTCGATATGATCCGATCCGGCCCCGAAAGAAGAAAGACAGGTCGTATCCGACACCGGCGAGCAGTGATCGCCCAGAATACCCCCGCCCACGATGGCCCCAACCGTGAGCAAGACCACCGGGGATACGGCACCGCCGGAAAGGTTCATGGCAATCGGCATGACGAACGGCGTGACGATGGCGTACGTACCCCAGGCCGTGCCCGTGAAGAAAGAGATCAGTCCCCCGGTGATGAACGTAATGACCGGCAGCATGCCCGAGCTCATCCAAGCCTCGGTCACGGAGATGATGTATTGCTGCGCACCCAGGGCCTTGGAAATGGTGTTCATGCAGTAGGCCATTGCCAGGATGAGTATCGCTGGCAGGACTCCCTTGATGCCGTTGGACGCCACGGTCATCCCATCCTTGACGTCTATGAAATACTTCCCCACGGACATGGCGATGGCCTGATACATTACAGCCGCAAAGAAAGCTTCCAGAATCTTGGCGCTTTTCAGGAAAATGAACGTCCCCAGAGCGACACCGATGACGATACACACGGGAACAACGAGGTAGACCAGGAGATTCGTCTTCTTCCCTTCCAGGGGCTTGATGAGATCCATCTCATCACCAGTCAGGGCCCTGGCGCCATCGCGGAGAACCTTGCCTTCATCCCTGGCCCGTCGCTCGGCCTTCCGCATCGGTCCGAAGTTGGGAATTAGTTGATATGCGATCAGGCCGGCCAAAATCACCGCAAACCAACCGTAGAAGTTATAAGGAATGGATCGGATGAACACGCCCATCCCATCCTCTGCCGAGACGATGGAACCGTATCCTTTCAGGAGTCCGGCGATGTAAACGGCCCATCCGCTGAGGGGAATCAGCGTGCATACGGGCGCACTTCCCGAATCCAAGAGGTACGCCAGCATTTCCCGGGAGACTTTGTGCTTATCGGTTAGAGGTCTGGCGATGGGTCCACCGAAAAGAGGACTGAAATAGTCACTGAAAAACACAAAGACACCCATTAACCAGCCGAATCCCGAGGCACCGCGCCTCGTGCGTATTCGGGTGGAGGCCCAGTCGGCAAAACCGGAAATCACACCGGCCCGCAGGTAGAAAGCCACCAGGACTCCCACAGCCACCTCGATCATCATTACCCAGATAAAATCCTGGTTTCCCAGTGCCGTCTGGAACAGTCGGGCCATTCCTGTGGCCGGGTCCAGGCCACCCACCACCACACCCACCAGGCATCCGACGATGAGGGAAAACACGGCGTCCTTCGTGATGAAGGCCAGCAACAGAGCAAGTACGACTGGCAGGAGTGAGAAAATGCCCAGATTGGCCTGAATGTTCATGTCCTCATCCTTTATGCTGTGATAGGAATGACAGATTCATTCGCAACGGATCCGTTATGGTCTATTTTCACTCCAGAATGCTGTCGAGTTCCTTGGGCGAGATTCCCGAAAACCCCAGGGATTCCATCGTCCGCTTGGCCTCACCCAGATAGTCCCGATCCATCAGGACAGAGGCGAGTCGTATGACACTATCCGTACAAGGCGTTTCCAGGCCGACCCATTCGGCTAACTTTTTCATGAATACCAGGCCGTAGCCCACATCCTCGTTGAAGTACCGGTAGTCCAGGCTGTTCTGCGCTTTGATTCCCTTGAAACCGGGCGCCTGGGAATATCCTATGTCGTACGTCGGCTCGGCCATATACCCCTGTTCGTAACCCAGTACTGGATCGGGAACGACTTCGACGCCCAATCTCCTGCCGAGAGCCACACGTTCATCATCCACGGCCTTGATCAACCTGCCCACACTGGGCGTGACACCGTCCTCGTAGAAGCAGAAGTCCCCGCCGGTACGTTCGATTAGGGCTGCGTTCATGAGCGTAATCGCCGGATGGATGATGGGATTCCCGTTCTGAAGGCTGGTCTGGAGGATATTCTTGGCGGCCCTCATGGCCGGATAGACATCGATGATTTTTTCCAAGACAAGAGGGGTGTTTTTCGCGGGAAGCGCTGCCAGGAAGAGTCCGCCCCGGAGCTTTAAGTACACATGAATCCTGACCGGCTCCACCACCCGTACGGCGTAGGGCAAGGTAGATGTCTCGGCCACGACGATCTCTTCATCCTGGATGTCCAGACCCGCACCGTTCTTGAACACCAGGGCACCTCCACAGGAGCCCGGGCAGACGATGACGATCTGTCCTTTTTTAAGATGGGGCCTGCATGCCTCGGCAAAAGGTTGCGTACTGTAAGCCGGACCCACGGCGTAGATGAGGTCGGCATTCCCTACAGCCCGGCCGATATCGTGACCAGCGTACTCCACGGGCATGAATCCTTCCAAATCCCCCTTGGCATGTATGCCTCCATGATTCTGAACCGCCTGAATGTTTTCGGGAAATCGTTCGAAATCAAACAGCGTGACCCGATGTCCGGCCGCTGCACAATCGAACGCAACGGCACAGCCCCCATTCCCGGATCCCAGTACAGCTATGTTCATACAAACTTCCTCCTTATAAAATCAAACCGTACAGCCCGAATTTAATTCCACGGCAGTTCTTGACGCGTGATGTGTATGCCGTATTGCTCTAGTCCCTGGACGATCTCGTCGAATGGGACATCCATGGGAGAAACCAGTCCCGTTCGGCTCAAACGGCCATCCAGGATCAAACGGGCTCCCAAGCCCATCGTGAAGCCCACGGTTCTCTGCATGGCCGTGAAGCCTTTCTCCACATCCCGCCGATCGATGAGCTGATACACGATACGTTTTTTCTTCCCTTCCCGGTATCCCCGCATGTCGATGCACACCATGACGATATCCTTCTCATCCGCGGTAAACTGAAACTGGGCCTGCGATCCCAGCAGGGCGGACGTGAACGCTATCGGGGAAACTTCCATATCACCCACGCGTATGGATTCCTCATCCAGAAAACCGCTCTTAGCCATGATCTCCCAGAAGTCGCAGTGACCGGGATACCGGCATGCGTAGCGCCCCATCTCCTTCACGGTTCCCATCAGACGGAACGCTTCCGCATAATGGGCGCTGTTTCCGTTGGGATAGCACTCCAGGGGCACGCCGAATTCTTCTACATCGAGCGTGTGTCTTTGCTCAGGTGTAAAAATCTCTTCGCCTGGGATTTCGACGACGCGGCCCTGCCGGATGACCCAGGCAGGACGCTTGTAGGCCCGCATCACGCCCATGACCGACCAACTGAACTTATACTTCAGAGGATTATGAGCCGCCTCAAGAACGGGCAAGCCGGCGCCGTACGAATGAAACTCATGGACATCATCCAACTCGTTCAGGGCTCGGGTTCCCAGGATGAGATCGATCCCGGGATCGAGGCCGAACTCGGGGAGTATGGTAACGCCTTTTTCTTTCGCCTCGCTGTCGAGATGTTTTAGTTCTTCCTTCATCGCAGCCACTCTGGTAGGGTCGCGTTCTGCCGGATCGATATAATACATACTGCTGACGAGATTCACCCCCAACCGTGCTGCCAGTCTGCCCATGGGCAGGGCGAACTGCGGAGGAAGCGCTTCGATGACCATGACAGCATCCTGCATCACTGCCGTCAGGTCCGATTCGCGGGACGCATCGATGGAACGCCCTACAACACGTTCAGCCGGATAACCATAGATAGCCGATTTCAAGTCCGGGCTGCTATCCGCCACGATGATCTCAGGGATATCGGTATTGTGATACAGATCGTACAGGGCTGCCTTGCCCTGCATACCAAGACCGAGAATCACGATATGATCTTTTACCATTATGCATCCTTTCTTCGATGAGGTCGGCGATACCTTCGTGAGTCCTTCTTTGATACCGGAGTTATCTCATCCCAGCGATTATGGCTCTTCCCAGGGTTTAAACAACAGAGAATAGGTGTTCTGGATATGCCGGCTCATTGCATCCCTGGCTCGATCCGGATCACGGTCGGCGATGGCATCGACAATTTCCTTGTGCTGCTGGGGCGTAAAGTGAAGACTATTCTCCCTGTTTTTTGTCGTATAGAACGCATCAAAAAAGAAAATATAGACATTCGAGCGCCAGAATGCATGGCGACAATACCGTTCCAGATACACGTTTCGAGACACTTTGGCAATACCCAGATGAAACTGCTCGTTCACCACCGAATAAGCCTCTTTATCAAAGGAAGCAAAGACCTCGTCTTGTTTTCCTAGAATGGCATACAATTCCTTAGTGTCTTTTTCTGTGGCATGAAGGGCGGCCGCGGCAGCCGTCTGACTCTCTATCGCCTGTCTGGCAAAAAAGACCTGTTTCGCGTCCTCCGCATCGGGCAGGGGGATGTAACATCCCCTTTTTTTCTTTTTCTCCAGAAATCCTTCTGCCACGAGCCGTCCCAGCGCCTGACGAACGGGCGTGCGGCTCAATCTCAGTATATCGGCCAACTGAGTTTCCAGCAGGAAGTCGCCAGGCTTAAAACGATGGTCTAATATCATTCGGACGATCGCCTGATGAGCGAATTCTTCCAACTCTTCTCTGGCCATGATCTGGTATCCTTTGTTGTTCGAGCAATTTGGATACATTAATGTATACATTATCACCTCCAAAATCAAGTCTTTTTTCATCCCTCGAATATCTTCATTCGATCCATGGTCGGTAACTTTTTAGTAAGCTCTACGCCGATGACTTATCCTCAAGCACGATTATCCAGAATTCTAAAGAATCCGATGCTTTACAATTACATCCAGAATGCGTATATTAGGGCCTAAGACGCTCCGTTTCGGTACTGTATCATTCTATTTCGGGATATTCGGCATACAGACAAGGGAGGATTCACAGGATGGAACATACATACCACGAACTCAAGCATAAAACCGTGGCCCAGCTTAGGGACATCGCCAAGGAAATCGAGCACGACGCCGTACAGGGCTACACCCAGATGAATAAAGACCACTTGTTACAGGCCATCTGTACAGCCCTGCATATCGAAATGCATGAACACCATGAAGTGGTAGGCATCGACAAGACAAAGATCAAAGTGAAAATAAGGGAATTGAAGAAGACACGGGATAAGGCCCTGGAAAACAAGGATCATCAGAAACTCAAAGCCGTCAGAAAAGAAATCAAAGGCTTAAAGAATCAACTGCGGCGAGCCACGGTATAAAACTCGGATAACAGAATATCGACGCCGATCCGTGAATAGATCTTGTAATTTAACCCGAACCATTTATGATGAAGCGACATCACCGGACGATCCGACCATAGTATCATACGTAAGGAAATCTCAGGCCGATACGTGGAATTCCCGTTTACTATATTAGAAGCATCCGTTGCCTGTGGAATCGTTACCCTCGGATCGATCCTCCAAGGATCCGTGGGATTCGGCCTGGGCCCCTTTGCCGTCCCCCTCCTCGTCCTCATCGATCCCGTCTTCGTACCCGGCCCCGTGTTATTGAGCGCCTTTTTCTTAACGGGCCTGATGTACCACCGGGAACAGCATGCCGTTAGACACAGGGAAATTGCATGGGCCCTTGCAGGACGCCTCATGGGTACGGCTTTAGGTGCGGCCGTACTCCGATTCATTCACAAAGACCATCTTTCATTATTTTTCGGCTGTATCGTACTCGTGGCTCTGGTGATCTTTACCAGCGGCGTCCAGATTCCCGTGATACCCCGGAACCTGTTGGGTGCCGGAACCCTCTCGGGTTTCATGGGTACGACCGCTGCCATCGGTGGCGCACCCCTGGCTCTGCTCTATCACCGCAAAGATGGGCCGCGGCTCCGTGGTACGCTGTCGGGCATCTTCATGATCGGCGTGATGTTTGCCATCGGCTCACTGGTCATCATCGGACGGTTTGGCCTGCGTGAAATCGCGGCCTCCCTGATACTCATTCCCGGAATACTCATCGGATTTCTCGTTTCGAAGCATACATCCAGACTCCTCGACCGAGGATTCATACGGCCGACCATCCTCATCGTCTCTGGGGCCTCAGCCATCGTTTTGATCGTACGATATTTCATCCAATAAAACAAAAAGCGGACACCGAAGAAGCATCCGCTATAATCCCAGCCGAGAAAAACAGCACCGGTTCGGCTCTAAAGTCGAATCTCCATCCCCGCAGCCATCGCGAAGACATCCAGCCGTGATCCTCGTTTCTTCACAATTCGTCGACAATCCTTCACAATCTCATCTACAGCCGCGTCCGTCCTGTCCTGATTATGGTGAAAGAGGCCAAACCGTCCTGCACCGGCGTCTATGGCCAAACACAACGCATCGCGATACGTGCTGTGTCCCCATGTCTTTGTCATCCGATACTCTTCCTCTGTGAACTCGGCATCGTGCACCAGTACGTCCGCATCCCTGGAAAATTCCAGGTATTCCCGGTAGTCGAGTCCGCCCGGATGCCTGAACGTCAGCTCGTTGTCCGTGATGAAAACGAACGTCTTGCCATCCTCTTCGAACTTATAACCGAGACCCTGATTGGGATGACTGATTCGGATGGGTGTGACGAGCATCGAGTCTATGGAGAACGGCTTCCTGCACGCTCCGTGGAACAGAAGCTCTGCCTTCACGTCTTCCAGCTTAACCGGGAAGAACGGCGGATGCATCATTTGCGAGAGAATTCCTTCTATCGACTTCTGTGCAAAACGGCAGCCGTATACATCGATACGGACTCCCTGGGCATAGATGGGTTTGAAGAAAGGAAATCCCAGGAGATGATCCCAGTGGGAATGGGTCAGGAGAAGATGATAATGACGCGCTTCCTCCTGGATGAGTCGATTACCTAAACGGCGAATACCCGTGCCAGCATCGACGATGATGATGGTGTTCTGTTTCGTCCGCAACTCCAGGCAGGTCGTGTCTCCCCCGACTGTATCGTATTCTTTACCCGAGACCGGAATCGATCCCCGGGCACCCCAACAACGAATGATCATGTTCCGTGACCGCGTTCGGTTGAGATTGTTTCACGTATAAAAGCTGTCATATGCCACCCCGAATCATCGACATCCTTGCCGGCCGATTCATTCGGACTTTTCTCTCCTGAACACACATAATGAAACCGGTGATTATTTCTCTTCCAAGTCGGTGACACCGTCCCAGTCGGAGGGAGGCGGGCTGGCCTGAAAAGCGAGGCAGCGATCTCTGTAAATCCTCGACGGCCCGTCTGTCGCACGCAACTCGAGACAACGCTGGAAGCACCGAACGGCCTCCGCCCAGTTCCGGGATCGATACAGCGCCATGCCTTCGTCGAAGGCATCCAGCATGGCGGGAATCGGATCGTCCAGCGTATCGTCCATGAATCCGATAAGCTCATACACCTGGATGGCCTCTGCCTTCCCCTTCACACGGATAACATCCAGCATCCGGGTTCGAAAATCATCTTTCACTCGGTCATACGTGAACGCGCTGATCATGATGTCCGTGCCGTAGAATTTATTGGCACCTTCCAGACGTGAACCGAGATTCACGGCATCACCGATAACCGTGTAATCGAAAACATCCCGCGATCCCATATTTCCGACGATCACGTCCCCTGTATTGATCCCAATCCGGGATTTAAGCTGGGGCTTCTGCTCTTTTATCCATGTTCTCCGGAGCTCATCCAATTTCCTCTGCATCTCAACGGCCGTCTTGCAGGCCATGAAGGCATGGTTCTCGTACGGGACCGGCACACCGAATTCGGCCATGATGGCGTCGCCCTCGTACTTGTCGATGATGCCGTCGTTCGTTATGATGATTTCCGACATGGCCGTTAAATAGTCGTTGAGCAAATGAACCAGATCGGTAGGGGATAGCTTTTCGGATATGGGCGTGAACCCGACGATATCTGAGAAAATGACGCTCACGACGCGTTCCTCTCCGCCCAGGGTCAGCTTATCGGGATCTTTCAGGATTTCTTCCACCACTTTCTCTGGTACATACTGGGCAAAAGCGCCGCGTATCATCCGCTTCTCTCGTTGCGATAACACGTACTGATAGAGGTTATATCCCACGAATGAAAACAGGATCAACAAGCCCGGCATGGTCATGTCGATGATGACATGGGAACGCACAAACAGGAAAAGGCTGACAGAAAAATAGACCAGCATCATGAGAATGGAACCGACGAGGCTCCACACCGTCGGCAGGTACGACGTGATTCCGTACATCAGTACGCCCAGAACCAGCAAGATGGCCACGTGTTCCCAGAGGCCCCATTTGATCAGATAGCGACCGTCCAGAATCGTCTGAAGGGCGTTGGCGTGGACTTCGACACCGGGTGTGAGCGCTTTCTTCGACCGTCCTGCTTCGTCCCGCGTCTCTAAGAACGGCGTGGGAAAATCGTCGTGCAGCTCCTGCATCGTGGCGCCGATGAGGATAATCTTGTCCTTCAGGATACCGGAGTGAAGAAGTCCTGGCGGCAATCCCAGGTCCGGGTCGCCGGGATCGTCGAACGCATCGATATCGAATTCATCCAACAGGTCGAACTCGGCATCGTCCAGCACGTTGTCAAAGGAATACACGGGAAACGTATAGGCAGGCCCCGCATAATTGATAAGCATCGAGTAGTCGTCAAACTTGGGTATGGTATATTCACCCATGACGAATCGGTCTGGCTCATCCTCGATGGGCAGGTCGGGACTGTAATCCTCGTAGAGCCTCAGCACCTGAAGGATGAAGGACGGAAAGACACGGCTCATGTGCTTCTGGACGGCAAGGTACCTTCTGAAAATGCCATCCTTGTCAACCTCGCTGGAAACCAACCCCCACGATACGCCCGTATTCGTGAATGTTTCGTGGGGTGGCACCAGAATGGTCGACTCCAGCCGTCCTGAGGAATAAAACAGTTTGCCTGCCAGCACGACGTTTCGATGCTTTTTCAAGACTGCGGCCAAGGTATCATCCGATGCCTGTCCGTGCCTGTCTGCCTGATCGAAGATCACATCCACGCCGATGGCCTTAACACTGGCTTCGTTCAAGTTCTCGATGACTCGGGCAAAGTATTCCCGCGGCCACGGCCAACGGTGAGGCGTGGAGGCATCGGATTGATCATCGATGGCCAGGATGACGATGGGCGATTCGGATACATCGATCGTCCCGCGCAGACGAAAACGGTAGTCGAGAAAATCCAGCTCCAGCGATTGGAAAGTCTCGATGTTCGAGATGAACAGGGCAAAGACCACGGCACCGAGCCATATAAAAAACCCGGCCAAAGGCCGAGGTGTATATCGCTTACTAGCCATCGAAGATACCTTCACGCGAATAACGGAAATGTGATTTCCGGCGCCGCTGGCAGGATACCCGGCGGATTTTCTTTTTCCTCGTCGGGCATGTATCCTGCATGGCGGTCATCACGGCTTATAGGATGGGATCCCGCCACGTTTTTTCTATGCGGGATCGATTTCAAGCTAAAAATTATACTCGTACCGCACGTTGATGATCTGATCATCCACATCCTCTCCCGAATAGGAGTAGGATATCTTATCGTATCTCAACGTGAAAATACCGTACTTGGATGTTTGATACGCCAGACCGCCCGAAAAGTTGGTCCGGGTTGTGCTGGTGCTTTCTTCGGACGTGTATTCGGAGTCTATGCTCTGAATCGAGAAATTGACGAAGGGCCTGAGCACATCCCTGCCAAAGATTTCGCGCAACCGGTAATCGAGCCTGACATTGGCTCGCTGTATGTCCATCGTCGTCAGCAACGTGTCTCCGTAGGCTGTTTCCGATAGACTGTAGCTGATACGTGACGTCAACTGGAACGGAAATCTCGTACGCAAACTCACGATGAACGATTGAAAATCACCGGCACCCTCCGCATTGGCGGCATCGTCGCGAAGGTACGTCGAAAAATTCACGGAAAACGTATTGCTAACCGGACCCAGTCGGACGTCATAACTCGAGGCTGCGGTAATTCGTTGTGTGTAATTGTCTTCTACGTAAAGATAGCTGCTCGTGGCCGTGTCCGATGGGGTGACACTGTTGTCCCTGCTGTGCTTCGAATACCCCAGGGTTAACGAGGGAAGATTCTTGAACGGAAAATAGGATACGGTGGCCCCAAACTCTGTATTGTTCGTTCGATAATCCGCGTCAGACAAGTTGTTCTTATACAGCTTTAAAAACACGTTTAAAAACATCTGATTCCTGAGGAGACGCACGTTGTCGTTGATATAAAAACCCGCGATATCCTTGAGCAGGTAGGGATTTCCCGGGCTTTCGAATTCGTTGGCTATGTTCAAGTAGGTTAGCTTCAAATTGTTGTTCAGATACCGGAGGTGTAGGTCGAACTGCATGGCCATGCTGGGGTAAAGATTCAGGCCGCCCGTGAGCGACAAAAAGCCCAGATTCTTGAGCAGATCATACACCTTCTCGGCCTGCGAGTTATCGGCCAGGGAGCTGTCGACTTCCACCAGCTCGGCATATTCGATTTCCGGTCCCCCGGCATCGGAGTTCCTGATGCTGGCCTGAACACTGGCTTCAAAGAGCACCCGTCTCTTATCGAACTGCATGCTGAGGTCGGTTCCTACGATGAGTGCTTCCTTCACGTTTCCGCCGTACTGGATGGAATTCTCGTCCTGCTTGGAATTGACCAGATTGAGCCTCCAATGGACATGATCGCCAAATCGGAAGCCCGGCCGAACGGCCATAACTTTTTCCGAATACGTTCCGTTTACCTGAAGTGTATCGCTATTCTCGTCGATATCCAGGCTGCCCTCTACCCCACGGTAGGTCTGCCCGTAGATATAATCCATGGTAAAGAATCCCAATGCCAGACCCGCCCGAAGCCCTCTCACACGCTTGTCCTGAAACACCAGTGGGTTGTAAAATGGCATCAGGTCACCGCCATGCAGGTATACATGACTCCGGTCGGTGATGTTATACTGGAGTTCGCTGCTGTATCGGTTTACGGGCTGCCGGTCCGCTTCTTCCTCGGATGAGAGAAGAAGTCGGGAGTATAGGTCCCATTGGCCGTAGTTTAAGGTGATATGGCCGCCGCCTCGGAAAAAGTTATCACTCTGATCTGACACATCCTGGTACCGATTGTCCAAAACCATAGACCCGCTCAGCTTGAGTCCCGGAGCACCCGTCACCCTGCTAATGACTCGAAACGCCCATTCCCGGGTGGCCAGGATTTCCCCTGAATTATCAAAAAGCTCCAGTTTCACGTTGTGCCGGCCAAGCCGGATCATGGGTGGCACATGAATAATCAGACCATCGCCCATCTCGGTCATGGATGTCACGTCCATTTCGTCCAAGTACAGTCTCGATAGTGTAAAGTCGATCTCCGATTCCCCGCCCATCACCGACACGGCGATGACCACCTCATCCTCGGCCAGGACATCCTCGGGTACGGGACTCAGAACGACTATTTCAAAATCAGCCACCTGCCCGGACGTCCTGGCAGGTGAGACACGCAGCACGTAAGGCTCACGTTGGGGTTCCACCTCGGGCAGGGTGCCCGTCACGCCCAGGGCGCCCTCGTAGGCAATAAAGTATTCGATTCTTCCCGTCGTCGTGTTGGCTGTATTGAGCTCGGCTACGTATACGTATCCTTCCCGCTTCATGGCGACTTGCCGGTAGTTTTGCTCACCGAGTTCGCGGTAGAAAACCCGCATATCGTGAACGGTCTGCCCCCCGGAAATGGATACAACCTCAATCCGCGCGTTCTCGCCCCGGACGATACCCGTGGGCACTTCATGCTCGAGCAGAGGTTTTCTGCCGGATGCGACACTCATAGTCATGCAGAACAGTACGAGAATGATAGATAATCGTAATTTCATATTCAGCTCTCCCGTAATAAATGATTACCGGATGATCTGCCACAGTTTAGATGAATCCACGATGCCCTCCTGAGGCCATCGTTACAGTCAGCCAAAGCGCCGTCACATTCCTGATCTCGGAATCCACACCGTTCCCAACGTCAATAGCTTTGGCACAGCACGAGATTTATTCGGTCTTCTTTACCTTGAACCTCAAGTACTTTTTCTGCCCGGCATCATTCTCGAACTCCAACTCCAGCTCATCCTCCTCCAGGTCTTCTTCAATCGAGGGCATTTCCCCTGGCTGCATTTTTCTGAGTATCGGTTCAGCATCTTTTGACGCGACATGCACGGCATACCCGGCATTCATCATGACAACACCGGCGTTGTTACTGACTTCCACACTGCCCTGGTTACAATAGTAATCCGAACCCCGAGTCTGCTGGTAGGCCGTCATGAATTCCGTACCCTTCACGCTGGCCACAGAGGTCGGCGTGGCGACCTGGAACGTGCCCTTCTGTTGCGTGATGCGCGTGAGTATCGTACCGGCCTCCACCACGATATTCTTCATGATCCGATTGGCTTCTTTTTGACCCTGTATCGTACACGTCGAACTGGCGCCGATACGGACCAGACTGGCATCGTCGATAAACCGAAAGGCGACGAAGCTTTTTAACCCCGTCACAAGCTTATCCCCTTCCGCCAGCCGGGATCCCCGTTGTACGCTCTTGGGTGAGGTCTCCCCCGAGGACGTAACAAGCACAGACCCCTGGACTTTTAGGACGACAGCGACAGTCTCAGCTCCCTCTGCCAACGAAGCCAAACTCAGAATGGCAGCGGTTATCAGCACGGATATTGTTTTTATCCTCTTCATAGCATCTTCCATAGATTGGGATTATTGGAGTTCAAGATCTTCGATCTCGAATGGATTTTCTTGGTAATAGGCGATGAGTTCGAAGAAATCTGCCAGCGTAATGGTTTCGCCGTTCAGACGAATCGTCTGTAAATTATACCCAGACAGGTCGTCTGCGATCTCCTCTGCCTGATCGCCCAGGAGCGGTTCCAGTAAAAGTCGGATATCCCGAATCGCAAGGCCTGCCTCGGTATCGATGGTAAATTGTTGCACAGGCGAGGAGAATTCTTCCAGGCCGTGAGACGTAAACACCTGGACCTTCACGTACCAAAAATAAGTGGCGCCAGGCTCCAACGGATCGCCGTCCGTCATCTGATAACTGAACTGTTTCAAGGGAGTATGATACTCCAGGGTGGGATGCCCGGACAGCACCGTCTCCACATCGTCGTCTGGATTACGTCTCTTGTGCACAAACACCACGAAATCGGTTCCATCGGAATCGTACTGGAAAAATGGATATTCCGTACCGATCACGTCCCTGTCTCTCGGATATTGGAGGTAGATCAGCGATGGATTTGTGATGCGGATCTGCAGCTCTGCCTTGACGTCGCCGTATGCCCAGGCCGGATTATCCAGGATGGCCTGCAAGATATAACTGCCCCTCTCGAGTCTGCCCGATTTGAAAAAATACGTCTCAAAATCATCGTCTGGAATGTCGAGGGTTTTATGAAACTCGAAATGGATGTTCGATCCCGGAAAAGTACCCATATTAAGCAATTCGATATTATTGGCTGTGTACGAAGGACTGCCCGGAGGCGGTAGGGGATCCGGCGCTGGCAGGAGAAACGGGTCCGTTTCCGCGGACGTGATGACCGTGCTTCCCTGGAGAACGTTCAAGATAAGCCTCGTATCCTCCCAGTCTTGCGATACATTGTACAGGCTCACATCGCAGACATAATCGGCAACACCCATATCCAGGAGATCAAGATCGGACAAGTACACGACCTGAAGCCCCTGCATCAGTTGAGGGCTCAATAAAAGTCTGATCGTCGGGAATTCCTGGGCCCGTAGCCGCGACGTCCCTCCCAGGGCTATGATCGTACAGATGAACAGGAACCCTGGTTTCGGTATTTTTGACATTTTCTGCCTCCTGTATTTATTGATATCGAAGATTGGTCCAAAGCCTTTTGGACGAGGTAAGCTTAAATCCACAGTTTAAGGATGAAGATATAGAAGACTTTACATACGACGTGCAACAGCTGATCCACGTGGATGTTGGTCCAATTCTCGCATTTGGCGAAATCGATTATCCAGTGGAGCACGACTTCTACGATTCCCAGGATGGGATTATTCGTAATCAGCCATACGGCTCCGCCGTGAATCAACGCATGGGCCGTAAGCCAGTAATACCAGTTGGGGAAGTATTTCCGCTCATCGGGATTGGCGTCGAACGTCCGATTCCGATTCTTGCCTACAGCCATGGACGTCGGCTGCAGGGCAAAATCCACGAGTGCATGTCCGACGAAAAATTTAAAAATCAGAACCAACAGCTCAGTATCCATACTTTTCTCTCGTTCTCTTTATTTGGATTCAAGCGATGAATCAGCGAACGATGGAATCCTTCAGGATAAAATAACTGCTTCGTCTGGTTAAAGGATCTTCATGATGGCACATGTAAAATCGTCGCTCTGTTGTGCCTTGCCCACATGTTGCTCGACATCTTTTTCGATGGCCGATAAAATCGCATGTGCCGGTTCGGTCATATGTTTAAACACGGTCTGGATCAAACGGTATTCTTCGTATTCCACCTCTTCCTCGTTCCACGCCTCGGTTACACCATCGGTGAAGAAGACGAGGACATCGTCCGAGCGCAATTGGATTTCTTCCATTTCGTACTGAACGTCGAGCCCACCCAGGAACAATCCCCCCTTTTGAAGGGCGATGGGTTTTGTATTGCAGGAGCGAAAAATGAGGGGCGGATTGTGTCCCGCATTGATGCTGACCAGTTGTTTCGTTTCGTGATGGTACAGACCGAACCAGCTTGTCGCAAATTTTGTGGTGGTCGTCGATTCGATAAGTACTTTGTTCATGGCCGTCACCAGCGTCATCAAATCGAACATGTCCTGTTTCAGTTTCAGGTAACTGTTCATACAGGAGTAAATCGTGGACACGATGAGAGCCGCGGGAATGCCTTTGCCCGTGACATCGGCCACGAAAAAGAGACTCTGCTTCTCATTGATTCTCACGATATTGTAATAATCGCCCCCCACCTGTTTTGCCGGAATGAGCTGGGCGGCAACCTGGATATCGTCGTATTCGGGAAGCGTCTCGGGAAGCAGCTTTTCCTGAATCTCCCTAGCCGTGTCGAGTTCCCGCTCCAGGGCTTCCGTTTCTACCTGCTTTTCCACGAGTTTATTGTTTTCTATGGCAATGGCACATTGGGATGCCAGGGTTTCGAATATCTTTAAATCCCTCTCTTCGAACTGACCGCCCCCTTTTTTATTGATGACCTGCATCACACCCAGTAGTTGCCTTTTCCGAATTAAAGGAACGCAGATCATCGATTTCGTCTTAAACTTGGATTTTTTATCGTAGTCCGGACTGAACCGGGCGTCTTTGTAACAATCTTCTACCAACAACGGTTTCTTATGCTTGGCACACCATCCGGCGATTCCCACACCCAGGTCGACACTGAACTTTTTCATCACCTTGCCCTTATCCCCCGTGGCCACATGAAAATAGAGTTTCTTGTCGTCCGGCTCGTATAGCAACAGAGAGCTGGCTTCGGCATTCATCAGGAGCTTACTGCTCTCCATGATTTCGCTGAGTAGCCGGGGCAGGGGCTTCTTCTCGGATATTTTCTGGGATATTTTATGCAGGAAATTAAGATCGTCGATGATGTACTGGAGATCCTGTACCAGGAGCTCATCGGCCTGTCTTTTGGCATACATGCCCAGGGAATCGTCGATGATTCGAAACAACTCCTCTTTATCCCAAGGTTTTATCGCATACCTGTAGATCTCTCCCGAATTGATGGCTTGAATCACGACATCGATGCTATCGCTATTGCCCGTCAGCACGACCATGGTTTTGGGATACTCCAAAGCAATGGTGTGCAAGAAGTCGACACCCGCACTCTCCACGATCCTCTGATCGACGACGACACAATGTATTTCATTCTTCTTCAGAATATTCAGACATTCAACATCGGACTTGGCCGTATAAATCGCATAATACCCGTTCAATAGCCTGGAAAACGTGTCGATGGACTGGGCATCCTCATCCACTAAGAGTAAATTCCATTGAATCTCCATAAAGACCTCTCGTGTACCCCCAAAACACCAACGGCAGCGGTGACAGGCTTAACAGAAAATGAACAGGATTGTTTAACATCTTATTCTTGTGCTACATTGTAACTATCATTCATGAAAATGTCAATAGAAAAGATGAAAAACCATTTTTCCTTTACACCAAATTTATTATATTTAAGGAATTATTTTCCGGTTTTCAAAGAATGCTAACCGTCAAGAGATGGTCGATGATACATGAAGGAAGACGTCATAAAAAAAGGAAATACGGCGTCCGTCACGCATGTTCGTTATTTTGTAACATTTTCATCGTGCAGATCATCCAAACAGTAAGACAATATCTAAACAGAAAGGAGACCAGGGCATGTTCAAACGAAAAATCTCTTTTCTATCAGGATGGATCATCGTGTTACTCGTTCTATCCATGACCGGATGTTCCCGGAAATCGGACTTTCGGGTGGAAGACGCCACCATCGCACAGATTCACCACGCCATGACGGAAGGTAAAATAACCGCCCGCCGATTGGTGGAGCATTATCTCGAACGCATTGCCAAGTACGATAAATCCACGGGATTGAATGCCATCGTGGTTGTCAATCCCAATGCGTTAAAGCGAGCCGACGAACTCGACGCCGAATTCCAGAAGACCGGGAAACTCCGTCCCCTTCACGGCATTCCCATCATTGTCAAGGACAATTATGACACGAAGGACCTTCCCACGACCGCCGGGTCCATTGCCCTGAGAGGCTCCATTCCCCCCGATGATGCGTTTCAGGTGAGAAAGATTAGAGAAGCCGGCGCCATCGTGCTGGCCAAGTCCAACATGGCCGAATGGGCCTTCAGCCCTTACGTGACCGAGAGTTCCATCCTGGGCGTGACCCGAAATCCTTACGATCTGGAGCGTGTGCCGGCCGGGTCCAGCGGCGGTACCGCAGCCGCTGTATCAGCCAATTTTGGCGCTGCCGGCCTGGGTACGGACACGGGTAACTCCATCCGGGGCCCTTCCTCCCACAACGGCTTGGTCGGTATCCGATCGACCATGGGCCTGACCAGCCGTGACGGTATCATCCCTCTCTACTTGAGGAACGATATCGGCGGACCCATGTGCCGTACTGTCGAAGATGCCGTCCGCATACTCCAGGTTATCGCTGGTTACGATCCAGCCGACCCCATCACCCAACACTGTCGGGATAAAGTACCGGACAACTACACCCAGTTTCTCGATAAAGACGGATTAAAGGGTGCACGCATCGGCGTATTCCGGACATACATCGAGACAGAAACCATCGATCCTGAAGTCAAGGTTCTGATGAACAAAGCCGTCGAAGACATGAAAAGGTTAGGGGCCGTCATCGTCGATCCCTTCGTCATTCCCGATTTCGACCAGCTCCAGGAAGATATCTGGAGCGACAATTTCCAGTACGACGTAAACAATTACCTGGCTTCGTTGGGGGATAGCGCACCCTACAAAACCATCGAGGAGATTTACAACGCCGGCCTTTATTCGCCATACATCGAAGACCGGCTGAAACGTGCCCTGGAGGTCGATACACCACCTCTGGAACGCGACCCGCCGGTTCTTGACCTCTACCGCGATCACCGGAACATCCGTATGCGGAAGGCCGTACTCCAGGCCATGGCCGACCAGGAAGTCGACGCGTTCGTCTTTCCGACCTGGAGCAACCCGCCCCGCAAAGTGGGCGATATAGAGAGTCCGGCCGGGGACAACAGCCAGATCCTTTCTCCCCAGACCGGTCTACCCGCCATCACGGTACCCATGGGATTCACCTACGGTCATCTACCGGCAGGATTGCAATTTATCGGTAAGCTGTTCGGTGAGCCGGAGCTCATCAAATCCGTGTATGCGTACGAACAGGGTACCGAGCACCGGCGGCCGCCTTCGCAATTTCCGCCGCTGAGGTAATATCCGGCGGTGTCCTGTACGTGGAAAGCGGATGACGCCCCGTTGGATGCGAAGTATCTATGCATCCTCGGGACAAACAATGTACCCACTGAAAATAGGAGCCTGAGCCGGTGAAGTTACTGGTATTTGCCATTCTGTGTCTTGTATGGGGATTTACATGGCAGGCCATTAAGGTATCCCTGGAAGGACTGCCCCCTTACTTCAGTGCCGGCGTGCGCTTTACGTTGGCCTTCATCGTACTCTTCTTGTACACGATCTGGAAACGAGTTCCCCTCAGAATCGGCCGTAGAGAGTTCCAACTTGTAACGCTGACCGCCCTTCTGGTGTACACACTGGACTACGGCCTGATTTATTGGGGAGAACAGTATATCAACGCGGGTGTGGCCGCCATTTTTTTCGCCACGTTTCCCCTTTTTACTGCCATCTTTACCAATTTTCTTTTTCGTCATGAGCACTTCCGTGCCGATCGGTTCATCGGTCTGATCATCGGTTTCCTGGGCATCGTCCTCGTGTTCTACGATCAACTGGTACGGACACAATTCAGTCGAGGAGTGCTCCTGGGCTCCCTGGCTGTGATCATCGGAGCAGCCAGTGCCGCTCTATCCCTGGTCATCGTCAAGAAGTATCTACCCTCCCTGTCCCCCGTGACGCTGACATTCCACCAGTTATGGATAGGGGGATTGTCTCTTTTAGGTATCGGGATGAGTTTCGAGGATATGTCTTCGATTCATCTCAACCCACGGATCGTTTTTGCCGTCCTGTATCTGGGTGTGGTCGGTTCGGCCTTGGCCTTCGTACTCTGGTATTGGCTGCTGCAGAAGACGAGTGCCATCACGGTGTCTCTCATCATTTACATCACGCCCATCGTGGCTCTGGCAGGGGATTACCTTTTCTTCAGGGAGATTATTCCGCTCCGCTCCTTCATCGGCATGGTCGTCGTCTTCATCGGAATCGGGTACACTCAGAAGAATCTGAGGGCCTTCCCCAGAGTTTTCCGGAAAGCAAATGTATGATGATGTGATGCTTGCTGAATTTTTTTGGATGATGACGGAATAGAAGTCACTCAACCGCACACGATTCCATCAATCCTCACTTAAAATCGTTGCCAAGGTTTCGGCGTATGCCCGACTGGGCTCATCAGGTGTGACGAATTCAATCTGGTTCGGAGACCTTATGCCGATGCCAATATCCGCGGCCCGCCTTATTTGGTCCTGTTCCCAAATCCTTCCCCTTACACGGGTCGATCCCAGTTCCTTGAGTATGGCGACGCCGACGGCATCCACGGCGATGCGGTTCGTGCCTGCCACCATGACGTCTCCCGCCACCTCTTCCCCCGTAGACGGTCCGCCATCGATGAAAGCTCTGACGCCATCCATGATGATGATCTCGGGTCTGTAGGCCAGGTTTATCTCCGCAATCATCTCTCTGATATTTATTGAGCCGTGCAGTTCATCCATGTGGTCCGAAGGGACGATGCCGACGCTGAGTTTCAGCGACATCGTGAACACACCGCCATGTCCATGTGTCTTCAAACAGCACGTAGAAACGATATACTCGGCATTCAGTATGGAATTCGGGACTGTAAAGCCATTTCGCCAGTGCAAATCTTCGCGCTCAAACCGCGTTTTCGGTTCCCTCTGAAGATTCAAGATTTGAAAATCCAGATCGGAAGCCAGGGTGTCGATTCCCTTGGCAGCGATGACATCCTCGAAGCGCTGGTAACTGCGCTCTGCCACGGTTATTCCCGACGCACCCCGTTCTCTCATTTCGACGACGATTTGACCCAGCGTATCGTTATGGGTGGATGCGGGAGGCGGATCGGCCGTGTTGAAATTAGGTTTGATGGTGACGTGCTTGTTCTGAACCGGTGCGAATTCCAGCAATTGTAGGACTTGTCTTACCCCCTCGATCCGGTCTTGAGTCTTGAAGAGTGCGATTTTCGTGGTCGCGAGAGGTGTTATCCGCCGCTCATAGACGGTCGGGGATTCCTTCGAACACCCGTATACAGCCAGGCCGCCCAGCGCCAAGCTTTTGATGAATTGCCTTCTGTCCAGACACTCGCTCATGTTCTCCATCCTCTTTATCCCTTCATTATGTATTTGACATAATCGACCGATGGACAGGAGGCGCGTTCGGGTTTCTACGACTTTGATTGGTTTGAATCGAATTTCAGTGGTGATCGAGGTGTCAGAGGAGCCAGAGAGAGAAGAGATGGATGATAGCTTCTTATGCCGATTTCAACGTCCTGCCCTTCATTGATTCGAATATCAGGGGGCGATGTGGTCTGTTGAATGTTTCATATCCCCTTAAGTAAGACGTTCAAACACGGCGTCATCATCTACAACATGCTTTAATTTTATGATATGTGACTATACCTTTAAAGTACGACTGTACACAGATAAAAGAGGGTATAATACATCCACCGGGCTGATGGATTAGCGACAGGAGGTGTGGATCGGTCATACCGATCATGTAATCCTATCACAAAATCAGGCTCTCATTCGAGACGATATCAATTGAACGGCGCTTTTTTTTCTCATACGAAAACGACAGGAGGGCTTTGGAACATGAAAAATGGTCTTAATATCTTCATAAAAACACCGGATAATTGGACTGCTTATTTTTTATTAAAATTGGTACTTGTAAATCTACCGATTTTATATTACATTAATTACAATATTGCACCGTAGGCAAGAGAGCCATCGCCATGATCCTGTTGAACCTCAACCATATGAGCAAAGATCCCCTGTTCAGACAAATCCAGTTCCAGATTCAAGACCTCATCGAAAGAAACATCCTTCAACCCGGTTACCGTTTGCCTCCCACGCGAATCCTGTCCGAATATTTGGGTGTCCATCGTTCCACGGTGTACAAGGCCTATGAAGAGCTGTGGGCTCTGGGCTACGTAGAAAGCCGGCCCGGCTCTTACTCCACCGTACGGAACAAACTCGGCCTGGCGACACAGGACCATCAAAAACGCCACACAGCATTTTCATGGCAGGAGGCCTCCTCACCCGCGGCCGATAAAATCTACCGGCTGTATCGGAATATGGAACCCCGATGGGAAAAGCCTATTCCCGACAAGGTCATCAACATGGCAGCCCTGGACCTGGACAAACGCCTTTTCCCGGTGGATGAATTCCGAAAAGCCATGAATCGCGCATTCATCGATCACGGCCCTGAACTCCTCAAGTACGGTGCATGCAGGGGTTACCGCCCCTTAAGAGAATACATCGCGCAGCGACTCCAAATTCACGGCATTTCCATTTCCTGGGAGGAAATTCTCATCACCAACGGAGCCCAGGACGGTTTTGACCTGGTTCTGAAGTTGCTAGCCACACCCGGCTGCCGGGTTCTCGTAGAATCTCCGACGTATTCTTACGTCATCCCCATGCTCCATTACTATCAGACGAACATCGTGGGGATACCCATGGAAAAAACGGGCATGAATCTTCGCCGACTGGAGACCGAATTGAAAAAGGGTGGCCATGCCATCCTCTACACCATCCCCAATTTTCACAATCCCACGGGAATCACGACGACTCAGACGCATCGGGAAGAGCTTCTGGCTATTTGTGAGAAATACCGCATCCCCCTGGTGGAAGACGCGTTCGAAGAGGAGATGAAATACTTCGGCAAAGTGCCGCTTCCCATCAAGTCCATGGATCGGGGACAGATCGTCATCTATCTCGGCACGTTCTCAAAAGTTTTATTTCCCGGAATCCGCATCGGATGGGTTGCAGCCAGCCGGGAATGCATCGAGCGACTGGCCGCTCTCAAACGCTACAGCGACCTTTCAACGAGCACACCCCTCCAGGCAGCGCTGGCCGAATTCTGCCAGAGGGGAAGTTACGACTGGCATGTTAACCGATTGCACCGATTCTACCGAAAGCGCATGCAAAAAGCCCTGGACAGCCTTAAGCGGTACGCATCCCATCCCAAGGTGACGTGGACCGAGCCCACGGGCGGCTATTTAATCTGGATCTGTATGGAAGATGTTGACATTAAGGACGATGAACTGGATATCACCTTCATGTCCAACGGCGTCCGGGTGATCCCGGGAAGCGCCTTCTTCCCGCAACGGGCATCCCAAAAATTTATTCGCCTATCTATTTCTACCCTCGACGAAGACGAGATCGAAGAAGGCATCCGGCGGCTGGGAAAAACCATCCAGCAGATCTACGGCTAAACGCAGGAACGATGTTACTGGAATTGCAAAAAGACATCATTTACGGTCCGGTTCAGTCCCGACGTCTGGGCATTTCCCTGGGCATTAACCTGCTGCGGGCCGGGATGAAGGTATGCACGTTCAATTGCGTATACTGCCAGTACGGCTGGACAGACTATGCCCTGTTGAAGAATGCCCCTTATCCATCGGTGGATGACATCCTGCACGCCGTGGAGGAAGCGCTCCAGGCTTTGCCCGAATCGCCCTCGTACATCACCTTTTCCGGGAACGGCGAGCCCACTCTCCATCCCCGTTTTCCTGAAATTGTTGCGGGTGTCACCGACCTGAGAGAAAGGTTCGCCCCATCTGCCAAGACAGCCATCCTCTCGAATTCGTCCCGGGTCTCCAACAAGACCGTCTGCGAAGCTCTGGGACAACTGGACGTCAGAATCATGAAGCTGGATGCGGGCCGAGCAAAGACGTTTGAGACATACAACCAGCCTATCCAGGGCATTTTCCTGGACGACATCATCGACGGCCTCTCCTGCCTCGGTCATGTCACGGTGCAGGCGCTCTTCACAGGAGGAAAACTCGGCAACTTCCGGACGAAGCATCTGTCCGAGTGGATCGAAAAACTCAAGCGCATCAAACCCGTCGATGTGCACGTATACACACTGGACAGAGATTGCCCGTCCGATGCCATCACGAAACTGACATGGGATGACCTGCAACAGATTCAATCCAAGGGGTACATGCACGGAATTCCGATTTCCATATTTTAATAAAAAGGATCAGAGTCCGTTAAAAACCATCTAGGTCGAAACCAGATTAGGAGAAACCACACATGAACGTAGAATCCATACTAGCTTCCAGGACTCAAAACATGAAAGCCAGCGCCATCCGAGAACTCTTGAAGCTGGCCGCTCAGCCCGGTATGATTTCTCTGGGAGGTGGGTATCCGGCTCCAGAAAGCTTTCCGCTGGACATGCTGGATGAATTAACGCTCAAGGTTGTTCAGAAATACGGTGCCAAGGCGCTTCAGTACGGGCCTACCGAAGGCTTCATGCCCTTTCGTGAGGCCCTGGTCACGTACATGAAAAAGAAGGGCTTCAACGTCTCTCTGGACGATATCCTCATCACCAGCGGATCACAGGGATTCCTGGACGCCATCGGTAAGATTTTTATCTCCAAGGGTGACTGCGTAGCCGTAGAAGCCCCCACGTATCTCGGAGCCATTCAAGCCTTCAACGCGTACGAGCCGACCTATGTCTGCATGGAAACCGACGAGCACGGCGTTCTCCCCGAATCCGTCGAAGACGTCCTGAAAAAGCACCCCATCAAGTTCATCTATCTGGTGCCTACATTCCAGAATCCCACGGGTAGAACCATCCCCCTGGATCGCCGGAAGGCCATCGCCGACATTGCCCAGCGTCATGATGCCCTGATCATCGAGGACGATCCTTACAGTGAGCTCAGGTACCGCGGCGATCCCGTGCCCCCCTTGAAACACCTGGCACCGGATCATGTTGTGTACGCCAGCACCCTGTCCAAAGTCTTTGCACCGGGACTCCGTATCGGATTTTGCCTTGCCTCGGAAAGCGTTCGCAAATGGCTGACCTTGGCCAAACAAGGTGTCGATCTGCACACCAGCAACTACACGCAGGCGCTGGCAGCCGAGTACGTGGGCGGTGGTTATCTGGAACGGCAAATCCCCATCATCGTCAGCATCTACAAACCGAAACAGCAAGCCATGCTCGATGCCCTGGACAAGTATTTCCCAGACAGCTTCCACTGGTCCAAACCCGAGGGCGGCATGTTCATCTGGGTCGAGGGTCCCAAAGGCCAAGACATGGCTCAGATATACCTGAAAGCCGTGGAGCGAAAAGTTGCTTTTGTCCCCGGGAAGGCGTTTTTCACCGAAGAAGGCGACGGCATCGAAACCATTCGGCTAAACTACACGAACACCGACGAGGCATCCATCGATAAGGCCATCAAGATTTTGTCCGAAGTCATCCGGGAAGAAATAGGATAAGTCAGAAAACACAGGTCGTCATCCACAGAGGACATAGAGAATGCATCGCGTGACTCCTGAATTCCCTCTATGACCCCTGTGGTTTTCGTCCTTCGAGGTTCAAACAAGTCATGACATTCAAGATACGAAAGGCTGGACCCGACGACACGGCGCACATGGTCCGCATTATCAATTATTTCATCCGGGAAAGCTTTGCGGCTTATCCAGAGAAGGAAATCAGTTCGGAATTATTCGGAAAAATCATATCCAGCACGCGGGTTTGTATCGTCCTGGAGATCGATGACCAGATCGGCGGTTTCGGATTCATCCGGCCGTATCACGAATCCGCAAATTTCAACCACACGGGCATCCTCACCTATTTTATCCTGCCCTCGTATACCAACAAGGGTCTGGGCACGAAGTTGCTCCAAAACTTGATGGATGCGGGCCGATCCCTGGGGATCACCAATTTCGTGGCCCATATCTCCTCCAAGAATCAGCAGAGCCTCCAATTCCACCGGAAGCATGGATTTCAGGAGTGCGGACGGCTGAAAAACATAGGTGTGAAGTTCGGCGACTATTTCGATATCGTATGGGTCCAAAAACAGTTGGAGACTGCCGACAAGCTCGATTAATATGGTACAGGATGACTCAAGCATATCTTTTGGGATGTGTATCTTCAACAATGAGAGACGCTTTTTAAAGAATGAGTAAAGAGTAATGAATATCAGGCTGATGCATGAACAAGACCTCTCCTTTGCTGCCGAGAGTACGGCTGCCGAGGGCTGGGCCAGCGAAACCCGGGAGGTGTTCGAGTCTTTGACGGCGTACCATCCCGAAGGATGCTTCATCGCCGAGGAAAACGGCCAACGGATCGGGATGATCGTGGCCTTACCTTACCGAACAACGGGTTTCCTGGGAGAGCTTATCGTGCGAAAGGACACTCGGGGAAAGATGGTAGGGCCCCGCCTGTTCCATCACGCCATCCAGTATCTCCGGGATCGAGGGATCGACAGTATTTACCTGGATGGCGTGGAAGCGGCCACACCGTACTACGCCCATGTAGGCTTTCGACGAATCTGTCGCTCTCTCAGGTTCATCGGCCCGATAGAAGGCCGGGCCCATCCCTCTGTCAGGCCCATGCGTGCCCAAGACTTGGATGCCGTGGTGTCAATGGACCGAAAATACTTCGGCGATGACCGTCGATTCTTCCTGGAATGGAAGTGGTCCCACTACCCGGCGTACTGCAAAGTACTGGAATCTGGGAACCGCATTACCGGCTTCATCTTGGGCATGAAGGGAGAAGGCATCGTTTGCGCCGGCCCGTGGGTGGTTCAGGAATCCGTCCAGCGTCCTGTCGATCTTCTAGAGAGTCTTGCTCTTGAGGCGGGAGAGACCGAGATCAGGATCGGGATTCTCGAAAACAACAAAAGGGCCCTTCAGGCCGTCCGGGCCATACCATCCCTCCGGACGCAGCATGTCATCTGGCGCATGGTATTGGGAACGTCGGACCGCCTCGGCGCGTCCGAGGCATGCTGGGCCATCGGATCGCCGGCCAAGGGATAATCCATACCGCGTTTTTAGTCCGCCCGTATTTTACCTCTTGCATTTTATCGGATTCACGTTATATTTACTCAATTCAATGCAGTATTAGTTATCTCCCATCCTAAGCTGTGAATTAAAATCAGACGATAGTGACCGTCTTACGATGAAGAAACTTTTGAACATATACCGCAACGCTTACTCAGGTCTCCCCAAATCGGCTTGGCTTCTCTCGGCCGTTGTGTTCGTGAATTACAGCGGCTCGATGGTCCTCTTCTTCATGACTCTGTACCTTACCCGGAAGCTGGGATTTCCCGTCTGGCAGGCCGGAAGGATGATCAGCATCTATGGCCTGGGCTCGTTGCTGGGATCGTACCTGGGCGGATGGCTCAGCGATATCATCGGCACAAAACGCGTCCAGTTCTTCAGCCTTTTATGCGCCGGGTTTGGATACATCGTTCTGGGTTATCTGCGCTCGCCCATCTCCCTGGGCATCACGATGTTTGTCCTGGCCATCATTGCTGAATCGTTCCGGCCTGCCAATGTCACAGCCATGGCCGAGGTCTGCCCGCCGCAAATCCGGCCCAGGGGATTTGCCCTTAACCGTCTTGCCGTCAACTTGGGTATTACCATCGGACCTGCCATCGGCGGATGGCTGGCTGTAATGGACTACATATATTTATTCTGGGTGGACGGATTAACCTATATAAGCGCCGCCATTTTGTTCTTCCTTCTGTTCCGCAGCGACAGCGACGTCATAAGCTCTGCCAAGAAGAATGACACGCCAGCCAACGCCTCACCGTGGAAAGACCCGCCGTTTCTCATCACCCTGGGAGCCTGCTTTCTCATAGGTATACTCTTCTACCAATTATTCAACACGTGGCCTCTGTATCTCCGGGAGTATGTCGGCCTTTCTGAAGACCGCATCGGTCTGCTCCTGAGCATGAACGGCATCATGATCGTACTCATCGAAATGCCCCTCATCCATCGTCTGGAGAAAACCAATCCGCTGCGGATCATATCGTGGGGATCGCTCCTCCTTTTCAGCGGGTTCGTTCTGTTGCCTTTCGGCCGGGGGTATTCGTATGCCGCTCTGATGGTTGTCATCTGGACGATGGGAGAGATCATGGCTATGCCGTTGATCTCGACTTTCATCGCCAGCCGTGCTCCGGATCGCAGCCGTGGTAAATACATGGGCATGTACACGTTTGTTTTCGCTTCCGCGTTCGTCGCAGGCCCTGCATTGGGCACATGGATCTATGAAACCTTGGGACCATTTTATTTATGGACGGGTCTCGGTGTCATCGGTGTTATCGTATGGGCAGGTATTCGCTTCGCCGACCGCCTGGTCAGCCGTGAACACGTGGGGCCATCCGATTGACGATCCTTAAAACCGACAGTATGGCCGCAAATCCGTCGGGGATGGATGCCGTAGACGTGGGTGTCTGGTTGAAACGGTAAACGAAAGCAGATACCATCGACGTCGCCGTAAATCGATTAGCGGTTGAATCACAGATGGGAAATCGAAGCTTGGATGACATCGATTATTTGGGTATGAGATCAATCGACGGAAAGTGAGGGTAACAACTCAGGACGCCCATGCGTTAACGAGTTTTGTCTCTATCTTGACTCTTATACCATATGTGTCCTGAGTCAGAATATCCGCGAGAATAACCACCTTGTCATTTCTGCGAATCTGAATCCTTCTCTGATGTCGACACCGAATAATACAGCGAAGCGAAAGCCAGTTCAATCCATATGCCCGCCACGATGATTCCCACAAAAAAACAGACGAACCCGGCGATGGCGATGAATATGGAGATAAAGCCGATCAGAAAAACGGTGAATGCATGTCCCGAGGTCATACGCCAGCTTGTCTGTACGGCATCGATGGCATCCATCTTCCGGTCGACGACGAGGTAGGGCACAAAGGCCAGTTTGCAGGCGAAAATGATACCTGGAATGATGAGGAAGAAAAATCCGACAGTGATGATAATCCCGGTGATCAGTCGTGCTAAAATGGCGTTTCCCCAATTCTGGAATACATCGAACATATCCTGAGCCTGCAGACGATTTCCCCGGGATGCTTTGAGAAAGGCAAACGAGACACCGTACTCCAAAGGACCCAAGAAAACCAGGGAATAGCCCAATGAAAATATAAAGATGGGAAAGGCTATGGGCCAGCCCATGTGGTCAAAGACAGACATACCCCAGGAGGGCAAGGACAATAAAAAGGCGATCACGCCGATGAGCAGCAATTCCAGAAAATACTTCCACATCTGTCGCCAAGCGTGACCATAGCAGGCTCCGGCATCGGGGTAGAACGTGGCAGATTTGGAGACGATTTCCTCATTTGTCTGATTCATCTCTTCCTCCAATCCCAAACAAGTAATACGCAGTATTCCGCTACTTTAGGCATTTTTCAAGACATATGCAAGAAAAAACCGTGTCTATCAAAAAACCCTGCCGCTCCAGCAGGGTTTTATGGAATACATCTTTTATTCGATTGTGCTATTCATACCTTAAGCTGTTCACCGGATTGGCCAGCGCTGCCCGGATGGATTGATAGCTCACGGTCACGAAAGCGATAACGAGAGCCACGACCGCAGAGCCCAGAAAGATCCATATCGTGACCGGTGCCTGATAAGCAAAATTTTGGAGCCATCGCTTCATCACAAAATAAGCCACTGGCCAGGCGATGGCGTTGGCGATGATGATCCATTTGGTAAACTGCTTAATGAGCAGCACGATGATTTCGGATACCGTGGCACCCATGACCTTTCGGATACCGATCTCCTTGGTGCGCTGCTCGGCGATGAACGCGGCCAGGCCGAACAGCCCCAAACTGGCGATGATGATGGCCAGGATGGAGAATGAAAACAGGATTCGAACCGTTCTCTCCTCCGCCAGATAGACGCGTGCGAAATAGTCGTCGAAGAATTCGTACTCGAACGCTTGATTCTGGGCAAACTTGTTCCAGGTACTCTCGATACTGGCAAGGGCCTCTCTCGCCGTACCGGGCTGGATGCGAACAGCCAGATACCGACTGAATCCGTCAGGCTGAAAGGGAAATACAGCCAGGGGCCGTATGACTTGATGCATCGATTCGTAATGAAAGTCTCTCATCACGCCCAGAATCCGAACCCTTTGGATTTCATCGCCCCCACCAGGAGCCATTAATTCTTTGCCCACGGGATCGTCAAAACCCAGGGTCTTCACGGCTGCCTGGTTCAGGACGCATCCCTGTTGGTCGGCCTCGCGCCCTTCTTCGAAGTAGCGACCGGCCACCATATCGATTTGGTACGTCGTGATGAAATTGGGGTCTGTTACCAACCTCCAAAGAAGGAAGTTTTCTTCACCCGATCCCCCGGCTTTCAGGAAGACGCTGTTGCCGAAGGGCTGGCCCATCAAGGTATTGGTATTACTCACGCTGAGGATATTCGGATTTTCCAGAAGTTCGTGCTTGAACGATCGAATACTCTGGCCGATGTCGTCCGTTTTATGCACAATGATGATATTATCTTTATTGAATCCAAGGTCCGTCGTTCTGGTGTACTCGACCTGACGCCTGACGATCAACGTGCCGATAATCAGAATAACGGATATCGTGAACTGGAGCACCACGAGAACGCTCCGCATCACCGACCTTCGTCCCCCCCGGGATTTTTCTCCCCGCAGAACGGACACCGGATGGAACGAGGCCAGGAAAAAGGCCGGATAGGTCCCTGCCAGCAGGCCGATGAAGAGAATCAGGCCCACGATAGCCAAGACATTAGACACGCTGGCAAACATCGCCATCTGCAGCTGCTTGCCCGCCAGCATACTGAAGTAAGGAAGAATCAGGTAGACCAGGAGCACAGCGACGATCATCGCAAGAAAGCTGAGGAATGTCGTTTCCACCAAAAACTGGCGAATGAGCTGGCCCCGGCTCGAACCCGCCGTCTTGCGGATTCCCACTTCCTTGGCACGGTTGGCGGAACGGGCCGTGGATAGATTCACAAAATTGATACAGGCCACCATTAAAATCCCGAACGCCACGATGGAAAAAATGAGGACGTAGGAAAAGTTGCCGTTGGGCTGAATCTCGTAATCCAGATGAGAGTGCAGGTGAATATCCGTGAGGCGCTGTACAAAATAGCGGTAAACGCCGCCCCCTGCATAGAATTGTTCGATGGTAATGCCCAACGCCTGCTGAACTTGCGGGCCTGCGTTCCGAATCAATAATTCCTGAATCTTTTCTTCCAGCTCCTTGTCCGAGGCCCCTTCCTTTAGCGCAAAGTACGTGTAATAATTATTACTCACCCATAGGATATCCTGATCGATGGGATATGTCACCAGGGAAACGAGAAAATCGTAGTGGAAATGGGAGTTTGGGGGTACGTCCTCCACGACTCCTGTGACCAAATAATCCCTGCGGTTGTCGGCATTCAGGGACTTGCCCATGGGATCCTCATCGCCGAAATACTTTTTCGCCATCGACCGGGTGAGTACGATGGAGGCCGGTTTGGTCAGTGCGGTCTTGGGGTCTCCCTTTAGGAAGGGCACCGTGAACACGTCGACAAATGTCGAATCGACCCAGAAAACGCGCTCTTCGCTGAAGACTTTCTCCCCGTATCGGAACACGGGATAGCCATAATTGCGGGCGCGGGCAGACGCCTCGACCTCGGGAAATTCCTCCACGAGCGCCCGTGCTATGGGCGCGCAAGAGACAACCCCTTTCGAGGCGTTGTTGTTCAAGATGGCATCGAATCCTACACGATAGATACGATCTGCTTTTTCATGGTACCGGTCGTAGCTGAGCTCGTCCTGGACAAAGAGCAGGATCAACAGGCAGCATGCCACGCCAAATCCTAGCCCGACAATATTGATGAGGGAAAATCCTCTGTATTTCAGAAGATTTCGAACAGCTGTCTTGATATAATTGCTGACCATAGAATTTCTCCTGAATCGAGTTGGATGTAACATCAATAATCTCTATAATAAAGTAGACGAAAAAACGAATCGAATGTTGCAGAGTATTCTACGATCCCGGATTCGTACTCATCATGAAGACGGAAAAACGGACGATCCTTTTTAACGGAAGGATGAAAGCAATTTTATCGTGCCGACACCATCAGGAATAGCGGGACACACATGCTAAAAAAAGAATATTGTGGAGTAACGAAGGAAATAGCTGACGGGAAGGATACATCTTTTGAATCGTATTGGTATCTGTTGATCCGCGCACAGTGGTCGTACGACCCATCGGATTATTTTTCGTCGATGAGAAACAACTGCCACAGATCGCGGGTATTTCCATGGAGCAGAGGGGAGATGGCCAATTTTCCGGTCTTCCCGATGCTTTTCTCCAGGTACCGCAACTCTGCAAACCGTTCCTTGGTTTCCACATCCACGAGATACGCGAAACCGGCTCCTCGCATCATCAGCATGCCCTTGGCGCGGATGGCCAGTTCCAGATAAATCCGCAGGTAACACAGCATGTCTGCCACCACTTCGCCCGGAAATTGACTCTTCAGGGAATCCAGATACGAGCCGATTTTCGTTTCCGAAATCCGGCCTTCGATGATATGCTCCAAAATCAGGACATCCGTGTCCAGGCCCAGTTCCAGCCAGTCCCGGAGAGCCTTCTCGCTACGCGTGAAGATAATGGCAATCAAAACAGGCAAAGCGATCAACTGGACAACCGTTGTCAGTCGAGGATCGAACAGAAATTGATTGAAAAACGAATGAATCGCCACGGCGACAAGGAATCCTGGCACGTAATGGTATACCCTTTCCGACGGTTGCTGCTGGGAAACGCTTTTTGTTAGAATGGCAAAGATACTCGTCGTCCCACCGTGCATCACGGCCGTTCCGAAACCCCGGATGACCCAGAGGAACAGGTTGGATTCTTGCAGGGAAATCAGATAGTCGATGTTCTCCACAACGGCGAATCCGGCTCCCACGGCAAAGCCGTATATCGCTCCATCCACCATGAATCCGATTTTTTTCTTCCGGATTAAATAGAGGATATAACAGGCCTTTAGCGACTCCTCGAGCAGGGGCGAGATATACCGCGAATAAAAACCGAGCTCCCAATCAAATTGTCGGAAGACCCAGCTCGTGATAAAAAAACAGACGACACCGACCACACAGCCGGCCAAAATCGTCTGAACGATGGCACGCATCCTCACGAGTTTGTAGCTATCCAGGAATACCAGCGCCGACAGGAAGATAAAAACCGGAATAATACTGATGGATATTTTTACGAGTGCTGTCACAGGACCTTCAGAGAAATCATAAACTCCTTTGAGTTCGACCGATCTTCTTCGAATGCAACGGCATATCCCAACGAAAACGTGGCCTTAAGATGGGATAACATGATGATCTTAAAATCGATCTGCGCTCCTACATTCACCAGAGACCTTCTGTCGCCCTTGCTGTCGAGATTCGTCATGATGCCCGAGGAGAAGAACGCGAGCTGGGCCCATGTGCTGTAAAACGTCGGAATGCCCAGCCGGCGAAACACGACGGGCGGGAGAATCCATTCGACCATGGTCTTGCCGTAATTCGTACCCCCCACATCATTCAGTTCGATGCCAGGAAAGCTGTAGTATTCCCTGTACCGCCTCTCGGGTAAATAGTCCACCCAGTTGTTACCGAAACCGCCGAAGTAGAAGTTGGCAAACGGCTCGTCCCGATCTCCCACGGAGTATCCGAATGAATTCCGGACCCAGATGGAGGAGTGATTGATGGGCAACGGGAATCCGAAATCGAAGTTGGTGTAGAGGCGTGGAAACATTTTCTCATTCACATAGTTATTTGTTGAGAATATCTCCCACTTGAATCCTTTCTCACGCTCCGTGGCACCCAGGGATGCGCGAAGATGTTCATAATGAAATCCCAGGCGTGCTGTGGCCAATTTATCGAACGATGCCTCCACGTTCTGAAAATCCGGCAATGTTTCCAGACCACCGTATCCCGCGATATAGACACTGAAATCCATCGTCTTGGGATCTTCATACAGCAAGACCTTATCATACTGCAGTCCCAGAGAATACCCCTTCCGGCTCGTCTTCGTCGGGCCGAACAAATCATAAAAATCGGCGGCATTGTATCTGGCGTCTATCTTCCAGTTGGAATGACTGTATTTCACATGAGCGTGGAATCTTTCCTTGGACGGCAGATGTTGATTGGGCGTATATGAGGCCGCTAGGATCAGATTATGCAATGCAATCGGACCCGACAGATGCAGTCGCATACCATAAGCCGGATATTCCTTGTAGCCTTCGACGATGGGATACGCGGAGATAAGCCTCATATTTTTCAGTCCGCTATATCTTCCGGAATGGATGGTGAGGGAATCGATGTTGACGGATCCCGGCGGGCCGGCCATCCAGTCTTCCAGTATGGTGTATTTTTCAATCACTTCCTGTCCTAAGAAGGTGATGCTGTTCACATGCTCCACGGGTTCGTTGGCAATTATGACCGGAACGAAACCTCTGCCCGTGTATCGCAAGACGATTAAGGAGTCATCCGATACTGGACAGGGCCTGAAAAAGCCCGTCTCGCAATTGCTTATTATCGCTACCTCTTCCCTTTCAAAATCATACCGCCAGACATTCGACACACCCGTATAATACGATGTTCCAAACAGATACCTCCCATCGGGCGAGAAGACAAAATTGGCCGGCGCACTTTCTTCAAAATCGATCAGGACATCGTAAGAAGGATCGCCATCCTGGAGCTTTTGAATGTCCATCTTGATCAGCTTCATCAACCCGCTGGCTTCGTCGATCAAAGCCGCTGTCAAATACGAACCGTCGGGAGAGATATCGATATCGAATACGTCCTTGCCGTACGGCCATGAGTAGACCTGATTCCATTCTTCGTACGGATGGGGAATCCGAACCAACGTACAAATGCCGTTGAAATGCCGGACTCCCCAGAGTGAGTTGTCGACTCGGTTGAACGCAAAATCGCCTGTACGGACATCTTTGATGAGGGTTTTTGAATTGCCCGTCTTCACGTCGATGGCTTTCAGGTCCCTCCACTGGTTGTTGTCTTCATTATAGAACAGCGTGGCCGTGGAAGGATCGTAGCCCAGAGATGTAACGAAGTAGAGAGACGGTCCTTTGATATCGCACAATTTGTCCAGTTTGCCCGTATCGATGTCAATAGCAGCGATATGGGCGATCTGTCCCGGATACCGGACGGCCGCATAGAGTTTCCTGCGGGAGGGATCGTAGAACATGCGAGACACTGAACCCAGCGCCCGCGGAGAGAGTGTCCGGTAGGGCGTCGTTGGATAAACACGGATGGAGTCGAGATTGGCCTGCTGGAATTTGCGCTCCCACTCGATCCACCGGGCCCAGGCCGCGTCGATGGAAGTGCCGTAGGTCTTCTTGAATTGCGAGGCAAAATACCCTTTGCTGTCGTCCGAACGTGACGTCCATGTGAGCAGGCTGTGTGGCCCGTACTGACGGGCAAGATAACTCATAAAACGCGTTCCATACAGATATGAGACGACACCGACTTGAAAATCGATCTTCGTCCCCTGGGATTCCAGTCCCACCATGTCGTAAAAATCACTCCCGTCACGGATGATCGTCCGGAAGACCATTTCATCGTAAGGGCTTAGGGCGCGTCCCAGACCACCGGCCATCCAAGTCTCCAGGAAGACGGCGATGCCCTCCGTATACCATCGGGGGGAGAATCGGCGCGGTGTCGTCAGGTAGCTGTAGAACATCGTCATGGGATTGTCCGTCGTCGTCAGCACCTTACCCATGAACAGAGAGCGAAAAAATCGATCCGTGCGCGAGGCTTTATCCAGTGTTACCACGTGGACGAGCTCGTGATTCATACTCGAATTCATGCGTTCGTTCGCCGGCGTTGTCTCGAACACATACCTGTAAGGTGCGATGCTGACGATGATGTAATTTCGCGGGATGACGCCGGCTCCGGCATTCCCGTAATCGCCGAAATCGTGCAACAACACGGTTACTTTTTCAGAGGTGTTGTAATCGAAGAGGTTGCGATGGAACTTTAATGAGTTTTCAAAACAACGCCCTACGTGGGATACAAGATAGGAATGCATTTTCCCATAGTAGATAAGACGAAGCCGTTCGGTCTCTAGAGAATAAAACTGCGCTGTGATTTTATAAGGATATATAAATAAGGTGGTTAGAAAGGCAACGAAGATACATCGTTTGGTATTCATCGGTATGCTTCCTCTTCCCTATTCCTCAACGGCAAGAGGAGATGCTCCGGAGGCCGGGGGAGCATCCCCTCTCATACTTGATGAAAGACTCTATTGAGATCCCGTCATTATATCGTCGGTTTTGGGTTCGACGATATTCCTTTTGTTGAACCTATTTTGCCTCTTTTTCCAACATCTCCTTGAAAGCATCCTTGGCCAGCATGTCGCGGAATTCCGCTTTGGCCAGCAAGTCCCTGAACTCCACACGGCCCATCAGCTCCTTGAACTCGGCCTTGGCCAGGATATCGCGGAACTCAGCCCGCGCCAGGAGATCCCTGAATTCCGCCTTGGCCAACAGGTCTCGGAACTCGGCCCGCGCCAGAAGATCGCGGAACTCGGCCTTGGCCAATAAATCCCGGAACTCGGCTCGCGCCAGGAGTTCCTTGAATTCGGCTTTTTCGAGAACATCGCGGAACTCGGCTCGCGCCAGAATATCCCTGAAATCAGCCTTGGCCAACATATCTCTGGCCTCTGCCCGATCCAGAAGTTCCTTGAACTCGGCTCTCTCCAGAATCTCCTTATACTCGGCCTTGGCCATGATGTCGCGGAACTCAGCCCGTGCCAGGAGGTCTCTGTACTCGGCTCTATTTAACATAGCCTTGGCTTCGGCTTTGGCCATCAGATCACGGAACTCGGCCCGTGCCAACAGATCCCGGAATTCAGCCTTGGCCAGCATGTCTCGGAATTCGGCCCGATCCAGGAGTTCCTTGAACTCGGCCTTGGCCAGGATATCCCGGAACTCGGCTTTGGTCAGTAGTTCCCGGAATTCAGCCTTGGCAAGGATGTCGCGGAACTCGGCCCGATCCAAGATCTCCTTAAACTCCGCCTTGGCCATGATGTCACGGAACTCCGCCCGATTCAGGAGTTCTTTGAACTCGGCTTTCTCCAGAATCTCTTTGTACTCCGACTTGGCCATGATGTCGCGGAACTCGGCTCTTTCCAATAGTTCTTTATACTCGGCTTTGCCCAAAACGGCCTTCGCCTCGGCCTTTGCCATCAGGTCTCTGAACTCTGCGCGTGCTAAGATATCCCGGAATTCAGCCTTATCCAGCAGGTCTCGGAATTCGGCCCGATCCAGGAGTTCCTTGAACTCGGCCTTGGCCAGGATATCCCGGAATTCGGCCTTGGCCAGCAGTTCCCGGAACTCGGCCTTGGCCAGGATGTCGCGGAACTCGGCCCGATCCAAGATCTCCTTAAATTCGGCCTTGGCCAGAATGTCCCTGAACTCCGCCCGATTCAGGAGTTCCTTGAACTCGGCTTTCTCCAGAATCTCTTTGTACTCCGACTTGGCCATGATGTCCCGGAACTCGGCTCTTTCCAGAATTTCCTTGTATTCCGCCTTCTCCAAGACCTCTTTGGCGTCCATCTTTGCCAGAAGCTCCTTAAACTCGGCCTTCTCCAGCAGTTCCTTGAACTCGGCTTTTTCCAGTATGTCCCGGAATTCGGCCTTCTCCAGCAGATCCCGGAATTCGGCCTTGGCCAGCATGTCCCTGAACTCGGCCCTCTCCAGCAGACTCTTAAACTCCGCCTTGGCCAGCAAGTCTCTAAACTCCGCTCTCTCCAGAATCTCCTTGAACTCAGCCTTGGCCAGGATATCCCGGAATACCGCCCGTTCCAAAAGCTCCCTGAACTCGGCTTTGGCAAGCAGTTCCTTGCACTCCGCTCTTGCCAGCATCCGTTGGAGGCTGCCATCCGAAACCAACTGATGGAATGCGTCGTTCTGCATCAGGCTCTGGAATTCTTCATTCTCGAGGACGATGTCCTCCCCCGTCATCTGCTCGGCGTGATGTCTCTTCGCTTTTTTGGCGCCCCCGATGGTACCGGTCACTTCAGTCGAGGATGGCCACGGAAAAATAAACGCGAGGTAGACGATGATTACCGCGGCCACGACTGCCCCCCCGATCACAAGAGTCATCCGTTTCTTTTTTGGTTGCCCTTCCATAATAAACCCTCCTCTTTCGCTAAAAATAAAGGTCAGAATAATATTAAACTTCCCTTCCTATTGAAAATACAAATAAAACAACTGTATGTTGATGTTTGTTTCATCGGGATTCCTCGTTCAGGGATGCTACCGGTTTCACGTGTATTCTCTGATGATGTTGGACTACGCCACGCTGCAGGAGCGTTACGTCGATGAACACGGATTCCGAGGTCGTCCTTCGCAAATAAAGGACATGCTGAGCTTCCGTCGCGTTGGATGTTTTAATGTAATCGTCACCATTTTCGAACGTTGTCTTGATTTTATCATTCGGCTGGAATCCTTCAAACTCGATCTGATCTGCAGGCCATCGGACCAGCAATTCAAATAATTCCCTCGAATGTAACCGAACATCCAATCCGATGTGATCGTCTGCCTGGAGCAATGTCAACCGTCCCTGAATGTCCGGTAGCGTGATGATGGACTTATCCACCTGTTGAAAGCGACTCTTTCCGTGGAGTCCGATGGTACCCATAAAATCTTTCGAACGCATACGAAAATCGTCCGTCGATACGTTCAATAGCATGGCAAAAACAACGACACCCAGGACAAAGCCCAAACCCAGAGAAAAAGCCAGCTTGGGATTGATACGAAACGACCATGCTCTGGAAGGTCTCCAGGACGGCGTCTTTGTTCTGGCGGCCGTGTATCGATTCAAATCAATGGTATTCATGATGCGTTTTTTCAGGTCTTCCGGGGGATCGATGGACGGAATTTGATGGAGGAGTTCAGCGGTATGAACTTGTTCTTCAAACATCTGCTGCGCCCGGGGATTCTGGGAGAAGTATTCGTGAAGTCGTGCCTTCTCCTCGGGCGTGATGACTCCATCCATCTCTTTATGGATCAGCTCGATAAACTTTTTATCAATCATGAGGACCCATCCCTTTTCGCGCCAGGATATCGTGCAGCAACTGCCTCGCCGTAAACAGACGGGATTTTACTTTCTTTTCAGGAATATCCATGATGTAGGCAATTTCCCTGTATGAAAAATGCTGAAAATGTTTCAACAAGACCAACACTTGATACTCCATACTTAGACCCAGCATCGCTTCTTGCAGTTTTTCGTGAAGTTCGGTCTGGGCATAAGATTCATCGGGTGTCTTCTCCTGTGACGAATATTCTGAATCGATTTCTTCTGTCCTTTTACTCTGTTGCAATACATTCAACGTCTCATTCACTGCGATACGGTAAATCCAACTGAAAAACTTATATTTGGGTCGAAAACGTCTCAGGTTTTCATATGCTTTCACAAACACCGTTTGGGTAATATCTTCTGCATCCTCTATGTTATGCGTCATTCGATAAGCCACGTTGAAGATCGGCTTCTGGTATTTTTCGACCAACACCTCGAACGCTTGCGGGTTACCTCCCAAACACTGGCGAACAAGTTCGTTGTCGTCTCGGTCTATCATAATTACAATCTTATCGAATAAAAGTTGGTTGCTTTTTTATCATTCCCATCATTCTCGGATTACTCGATGGTAAAAATAAGGTCGAATCCGGCGTATGTAAAGATATCCCGGATGTGATTGTTCAACTTGACCAGCTTAAGCTGATGCCCTGTTTCTTGTAAACGCTTCTGTGTTCCCAACAGTACGCCCAGTCCAACGCTGGATATATATTCCAAATCTTGAAAATTTACAACACAGGATTTTTGAATCCGATTAAAGACCACAAAAGCCTTCTCCTCCTGAGCCGCATCGAAGCGACCGGATAGTATAATATCATTGTTTTCGTCAATGACTATGTTGAACATGGTGATTCTCCGTATATTTGATAAAGGTAATCTTACTTTGTCTGTCTTCGTATTCGTATTCGATTTTATCCGAGAGTCTCTTTACCAATGGAATGCCCAATCCCCCGACCCGGCGATCTCGCAGCGGTTTTTTGGGATCGTAGTCCTTGGTTTGCCGGATATCAAAGGGCTCTACATCGTAATCAATCAGCGAGACCAGGAGCTTTTGGGAATCCTTCGATAAATCGATGGTCACATCGTGGGTGTTCCCCGGATTGAACTTCACGGCATTGGTAAACAATTCTTCCACGACCAGGTCGATGATATAAACCATTTTTTCTTCCAGCCCGTTCTGTCCGGCAAACTCACAAACGAATTCGTGGATTTCATCCAGAGAATTGAACGCCCGCTTAAAATGTTTGATCATGTCTTCTATTCACCTCTATTGAACGCATCACGTGATCTTTACGGCCATCATCAGGATATCATCTTCCTGTGTTTTTTGTGCTGTGAAATCCGACAATGTCTCTCGCAGGTGGTCAATAACGGTTGCAGCCGATTCATTCCCCCATGCTTCGATTCCTTGAATCACACGGCTCTCCTCGAACATCTCCATGGCATCGTTCGTCGCTTCGGTGACGCCATCCGTGTATAAAAAAAGCAAATCGCCCGGATTCAACGGGATTTCCTTCATTAAAAATGTGGCCTTGGGCGTTAGATTCAGGGCACAACCCTTACATTCAATCAATTGGCATTGCTTTTTTGCGGAGTTGTAATGAATCAGGGGCGTATGACCCGCGTTGGAGAATCGCAGGACTCTCTGCTTTAGGTCAAATTCCATGAACATCGCCGTTATAAATACCTGTCTTGGGGCAATGCGCGTGATGATGGTATTAATCTGATGAAGGACCTGATCCGCCGATGTGAAATTTTGAGCAACAGAATGAAGAATTCCTTTCACCATCGTCATCATCATGGCGGCAGGAGGCCCATGACCCGATACATCGGCTGCGACAATCCCGATGCGTTCATCAGACAAGGATAAAAAATCATAATAATCGCCACCCACTTCTTCGGCCGGATTGAAATAGCTGGCAATATCTACGTTTGCATCCGTCGGAGCCTGTTTCGGCAGAAGGCTCATCTGAATATGCCGGGCAACGGCAAGTTCCTGCTGCATCCGCTTCTTTTCGATGGCCTCTTCCTGGAGTTGCGAGTTGAGTATCAGCTGACCAGACTGGGGTGCAATGATGGAAAGCAGTCTCAGATCATTTTTGTTGAAAGACTCTCCCGTCCGTTTATTCGTCAACATCAGAACCCCGATGATCCTCGCTCTACACCATATGGGTACGCACAGAACCGAATGAATTTCTTTTTTCTCCTGTGCCGACGTGATAAATCGCTTATCTTGAGCCAAATCCTCAATCATCAGGGGTTTCTTGTATTTTAATACCCAGCCTGTTATATGATCGCCAATGCGGTATTTGGGCTCCACCGTGGTACTGTCACCGAATCGGATGAGGGTCTTTAAGGGCGCCTTCTGCTGCTCGGTGACCAGGGATATGGTTCCCTGCTCCGCTTTTAAAGCCTTTATAGACTTTTTTAAAATAGTATCCAGCATCTGATCTACTTCCACGGAGGAACTTGCCGCCACGGCGAGTTCATTCAAGACGGTTAATTCTTCTACGGCTCTCCTTAACCGCTTGACCTCTTCATCCAGTTGTTGGTTGGATGCTATCATTTCGAGTTCCCCGGTTTATTCGAATCGTTTTCCTACGACGATGCTGTACGTATCCACACGAAGGTCTTCACTCGTCACCCGCTTTTCTGCGGATTCCTTATCCAAGGCCATTTTCCACTGATACAATCCCGAGAATGTATATTGCAGCTTTGCTTTGAGTTCATCGTAGCGGCCGCTTTTTTCATAGGCATCGGCATCCTCTTTACGATCCCAGATCGTGATACAGAGGACCTTGTTTGCCTCCTCCATGCTCTCCGTCAGGAATGCAAAACGACAGCCCTTCAGGTTACGCAACACAGGGATGACCTCGTCCGTGTAGATTCGTCGAAACGCATCGATCTCCCCCGGTTGAATGCTCACCGATACGATTCTGAGAAACATCAACCGGGTTTTTTCGTGCGGTGGACCTTCTCTGTCCGTCTGAGCGGCAGTGGCATAGGTTCTAACAATGGGCTCCTGGGAGACGGGCTGATATTCCAACGTCAAATCCTCGGACAGTTGTACCTTCCATTCCGTGGAATCGACCAAATAGGGTTTGACTTTGTCGAAAAGCTCCTGAAACACACCGCTCTTCTCGTAAGCTTCCGCATGATCCCGGGATTTCCATAGCGTCATGGAAATGCCTTCTCCGGGATGCGCTTCACTCTTCAAAGCGCTGGCAAAGAGACAGCCTTCGGTCTTCTGAAGCCGTGGGATGATACTTTGATCGTAAGTTTGTTGAACCTTTGCCAACGAATCGGGTTGGTATCTGACATGAACAAGTCGCATATACACGTGCTTCTCCCCCTTTGATGAAAAAATACAAGTTTATTTTTCCATTTACAAGTTTTTAATCTTACGTTAGGATAAAATTATATTTTTACACGTATTTTTTCCCTCCTCTGACAAGGATTTTATCACGCCATATAAGGACGATCAGGCCAGAGGCCATCGGCCAAACCACTGGCTTCCTTCAACTCGATTACGGCCCAATCCTCAGTGGGATTCACAGACAAAGGCTACCGCAGAAAGAGTCTGAAATCACTGAAAACAAGTAAAATCCGACAGGATGAAACACATTGGCAAACGCACTCTCCTCCTCCTGAGTTCTGAGAATAATAAAATGGTGTTTATTGCAGAATCGTTACCTGGATTTCCCGGTTGGGAAATGTGACAACATCTAAAGAGAAAGGCAAGATATCTTACTTCGGGTGCAAAGCATTTTTATTATTCGCTAAGAATATTCTAACGAAAGATACGATATTGACGTAGAAAAATCAAGGTTTTTTCATCCCTATTTCACTCACTTTTATTTTGCTTTTTGGCCATCTTTTTCGTAACCTTTTTAAAAAACCAATGTTCATATGAATGAGAGTAATCGGGTGTACCCGAGGAGTGGATTTGTCGACAGATCATGAACTGATGCTGGCCGTTCGAGATGGAGACCTTGATAAGCTGGGCCTACTGTTCGAACGGTATCACCGACACGTTTTCAACTTTTTTCTGAAGCAGACGCGAAACCGTCTGCTGAGCGAAGACCTGGTTCAGGACGTATTCTACCGGATATTAAAATACCGGCATACGTACAGGGCCGAAGGAAAGTTTACGACATGGATGTTCAGCATTGCCCACAATTGCAAAATCGATTATCTGAGAAAACGGAGACGCCGCGGCGATGAATCGGAAGAAACAGACACCCTGGTGGATCGAGACCCGAATCCGGAAGAAGTGCTGGAACGAAGGGATGAGACCGCCATCATGCACGAGGCACTATCCAGACTTTCAGACGACAAACGAGAGGTCCTGCTGTTGAGCCGATTTCAGGACATGAAGTACGAGGATATCGGACAAATCTTGGGATGCAAGGTGGGCACCATCAAGGCCCGGGTACATCGTGCCATGAAGGACTTGGCGGAGCATTATTTTGAACTAACTGGGACGACAGAACCATGAAGTGCGAAGACATCAAAACACAACTCTCGGATTATGTGGCGGGTCGCTTAGATCCCGATACCGAGAAGCGAGTTAAAAACCATCTATCCGGATGCCGTGCTTGTCAGGCCGAAATGCAGCAGTTGCAGACAGCCTGGGAGGCATTGGGGCGTCTACCCGAGGAAGAGCCCAGCCCGGCTATGCGACACCGGTTCTATGCCACACTGGAGAAGGAGAAGGCCGAGGCGAGGCCGAAACACAGGATTCCCTGGCGCCAACGGCTGGAAGGCGCCATCGGCTTGCTATGGCCGCAGCGACCGACGATTCAGTTTGCGCTCTCTTTGTTGTTTTTAGCGGCCGGGGTGGTCATCGGGACGTTCGTTCAACAACGCATCCATCGCAACGGCGAGATGATCCTGCTCCGGCAAGAAGTCCGCAACATGCGTCAGATGATCTCCGTGTCGCTCATGAACCAGTCCTCATCCAGTGAGCGTCTCCGGGGTGTCAGTTTCAGCACGCAGGTTGAACAACCCACGGAAACTCTGTTGTCTACACTCCTGAGCACGTTGAATTCCGATCCCAACGTCAATGTCCGGCTGGCCGCCGTGGACGCCATGATTCTGTTCATCGATCAACCGGGCATGCGCGACGCCCTGGTCGAATCGCTCTCCAAGCAGACCTCGCCCCTGGTTCAAATCGCCATCATCGATCTCCTGGTCCAGATCAAAGAAAGGAGCGCCCTGGTTGCACTCCAGAAGCTGATTCAGGATCAGAATATCGATCAGACCGTCCGGTTGCGTGCCCAGGAGAGCATTAAAGAACTCATTTGAAAGGGATGACCGATGAAGAAACATCAATCATTCGCGATAACCGGTCTGGCTTTCCTCATGGTCGGAGTGTTACTCGCCCGTGAGGTCGAGAAGACGGAGAAAATCGAGAAATCATTCCGATTTACAGATATCAAGGGTAAAAACCTCCTCATCGTGGACAACGTGTTCGGCTCTGTCCAGGTGACGGGATACGACGGGGATGAAGTCTTGGTGAAGGCTGTCAAGACGATCCATGCAAAATCGAACGAAGACGTGGAAGAAGCCCGTGAGGAGGTCTATCTCGATATCACACAGGAGGGAGACCTGATCGAGCTCTACGTGGACGGGCCGTTCCGCGACAGCGGCCACCGCCGCTCGCGGCACTGGCGCGGGTACCGGCGCTCGGGATGGAAAGTGCATTTTGATTTCGAGATCAAAGTACCCAAATCGACCCTGCTCGAGGTCAAGACAGTGAACGACGGTGAGATTTCGGTGAGCCGGATCGAAGGCGATTACGACGTCCACAACGTCAACGGCGGGATTTCCATGGAACAGATCGGAGGCTCTGGAGAGGTGTATACTGTAAACGGGGACGTGACCGTCGATTTTACGAAGAATCCCGAGAGGGACAGCCGCTTCGGATCGCTCAACGGCGAAGTGAAACTCTATTTTTTGCCCAACCTGTCGGCCGATTTCCGGCTGAAAACATTCAACGGCGAGATCTATTCCGACTTTCCCGTCGACTACGTACCTGCAAAAGCGAAGACCGTTTCCGAGAATAAAAAGGGGAAATACGTGTACAAAACCGGCCGAACCACGACCGTTCGGGCAGGAAATGGAGGCCCTGAGATCGAGCTGGACGGATTTAACGGAGACATGTTTATTCTGAAGAAAAAATAACTCGTAACGATAAATAGGGATATCGACCACGAATGCCGACACGAAATATGAATCCATTTATCAATCCGATGGTAAACTGATGTATCGATATGATCGGGACGTCGAAGAAAAATTTGGAACGACTGTTACGTTCGGTAAAGCGTGCTACGAAATAACAACTCTGTCATAAGGAGAAAGATCGATGTTTGGAATAAACGGGAAGCAAATCGACAGAGGGCGTAAGAATACCTTCGTACGACAAGTCCTATTCTTTTGCGCTCTCGCTTTCTTCGTCCGTCCACTGGCTGCGGACGACGTCATCGAAGGACGGTGGTCCGGAAGAGTTTTGAGGGACGACATCCGGATGCGGATGACTATCGACAGACACCGCGGTTTCTCGTCGGACTGGAACTGGACGCAGTACTTTACCCCCGAAGAGCTCACCGGCCTGGAGATGGAAAAAGAACACACGTTCCAACTTGTCCGGGATGCGGGCACCGTGGAATTTGAGGGAAGATTTACGGGTAAACGGGGATCGGGCCATTTTGTGTTCCGGCCCAGACAGGATTTCCTGTCTTTCCTCCAGAACAAGGAACTACGGAGTTTCGATGAAGAAGACATGTTTATCCTCTGCATGAGCGATGTAAGCAAGGCATACGTCGAAGACCTGGAAAAACTGGGGTACGGCGATATATCGAAATCACGCCTGATTGAATTCGCCATACACGACGTATCCGTGGATTTCATCCGGGACCTCCAATCCCAAGGATTCAAAGACCTCTCTGCATCACGATTGGTGGAATTTCGGATTCACGGCGTGGACAGAGAATTCATCGACGGAATGAAAGCCCTGGGGTATACAGAACTCTCACCGTCCAAGCTGGTGGAATGCCGGATCCACGGCGTCACGCCCGATTACATACAGGACATGCGCGCCGACGGTTTTGAAAAACTCCCGCTGTCCAAGCTCATCGAGTTCCGCATACACGGCGTTTCCAAGGATTTTATCGAAGAAATGGAAAAGATGGGCTATACGGGTCTTGAGGCATCCAAGCTGGTGGAATGTCGAATCCACGGAGTGACACCGGATTTTATCCGGGAAATGCGTTCGGCAGGATTCGAGAACGTGTCGTTGTCCAAGCTCATTGAATACAGAATCCACGGTGTAACACGGTCGTTCATCCAGGCCATGAAAGACCTGGGTTATTCGAATCTGGAAGCGTCACGTCTGGTGGAGTGCCGCGTTCACGGCGTCTCCCCCGAATTCATCAGAGACATGCGGGCCACTGGCTTCGATAACGTCCCCTTGTCGAAACTCGTGGAGTTTCGGATTCACGGTGTTACGCCCGAATTTATTCAAGACCTGAAGAAAGCGGGTTATTCCGATGTCTCAGCCTCAAGGCTCGTCGAGTGCCGTATCCACGGTGTCACACTCGAATTCATACAGGAAATTCAATCCGCCGGCTTCAAAGGCCTTTCCCTGTCGAAGCTGGTTGAATTCCGGATTCACGGCGTTGACAAGGAGTACATCGAATACGTGCGGGACTTGCTGAAAGGCAGGGAAGTGTCGGCCAGCAAAGTGGTCAGCATGAAAATTCACGGAATTTAAGGGGAAAAATCCATGTTTCGTAATTATCTAAAAATCACGGTTCGGAATATTAAAAAACACTTTGGTTATTCCTTCTTGAACATTGCTGGGCTGGCCATCGGGATGACTTGCAGTATGCTGATCCTGCTTTTTGTGCTCCACGAGCGGAGCTACGATCGGTATCATCAAAATGCCAACCGTATCTATCGGGTTGCCGTCAGAGCGATGCTGGGCGATACTCGCATCGCCCAGACATGGACACCGGCCATCCTAACGCCGACACTCCTGAGCGAGTATCCCGAAGTCATCCATTCGGTTCGATTCCAGAACTTTGGCCGTGGCGTGCTGGTGAGGGTCGGAGATCGGGTGTTCAACGAGCACAGCGTCACATCGGCCGACGCTGCCATGTTCCAGGTTTTCACCTTTCCCTTCATCCAGGGCGATCCGAAAACGGCGCTGGCCGATCCCGATGCGGCCGTGGTAACGGCATCGATGGCATCCAAGTATTTCGGCGATAAAGATCCCATAGGCCGGACGCTGACTATCGGGAATCAGGATTTTCAGATAGCCGGTGTCATCGAGGACATGCCCGAAAACTCCCATTTCCATTTTGATTTAATCATTTCCATGCTTTCGAACGACGGAATCAACAGCACAGGCTGGTTCGCCAACAACTACAAGACATACATCATGCTCCGCGAAGACTGTACCCAGGAGGCTTTCGAGGCCAAGCTTCCCGGGTTCGTGAAGAAGTACCTATGGCAGGGCCGGAACTACGACGAGTGGGCAGATCAAGGAAATTTCTGGGAATACTACCTCCAGCCCCTGACCGACATTCACCTGAACTCCGACCTACACGGTGAATTTGAGGGCAACGGGAATGCAACCTACGTGTCGATGTTCACCATCATCGCTGCGTTCATCCTGATCATCGCCAGCATCAATTACATGAACCTCTCCACGGCCCGGTCCGCGGGTCGGGCCCGGGAAGTGGGTATTCGCAAGGTCGTCGGTTCTTCTCGGAGCCGGCTGATTCGTCAGTTCTTGACTGAATCCGTGCTTTCAAGCCTGATCGCCCTGGCCCTGGCGGTTCTCTGCGTACAGCTCCTCCTGCCGTCATTCCGAAACCTGGTAGGCAAGAAAGAGCTCGTACTCCCTTTGCTGGACAACCCATATGTGCTGCCGGGTTTGATCGGATTCGGACTTTTGATCGGTGTCGTTTCCGGATCGTACCCTGCTTTCATGCTGTCTTCGTTCAGACCGATAACCGTGCTGAGCGGCCGGCTTCGCAGCGCCTCCAAGAACACCACGCTCAGGAATGTGCTGGTTCTCATCCAGTTTTCCATCTCCATTTTTCTGTTCGTGAGCACCTTTATCGTCCGGGGACAGCTTGCTTACATCCAGGGGAAAAAGCTCGGATACGACAAGGAGCACGTCGTGGTCATCCGCACACCCCAGTCTCTGGATGACCGGAGCCAACCGTTTAAACAGGCTTTGTTAAAAAATCCGGCCGTTCTCTCGGCCTCTGGCTCGTCAACCCTGCCGGGCATGGGTTATAACAATATCGGCTTTCTTCCCGAAGGAGAGGAGGAAGGAATCACGCTGAACCTGATCTGCTGCGACTTTGATTTCCTGGAGACTCTTCGGTTGGAAATGAGCAGCGGGCGTTTTTTCTCCAGGGAATTCCTCACGGACTCCAACGGAATCATCATCAACGAAACCACGGTACGGCTGCTGGGGTGGGAAGAGCCCCTGCGCATGCACTTTTCCGTTTACACCGATACGGAACTTCCCGTCATCGGAGTGGTCAAGGATTTTCACTATGAATCGCTCCATCATACGGTCCGGCCTGGCGCTCTTCTGATGCTGCCTGGTGTCTACGGATGGTCTGAGCGGTACATATCCGTACGAATCCGTCCGGAAAACGTACAAAAGAGTCTGGCTTTCATACGAGAAACATGGGATGAATACTCAAGGGGCATGCCCTTTGAGTATTCTTTCCTGGATGAGGAGTTCGATGCCCTGTACCACAACGAACAGCGAACAGGTGTCGTGTTTTCCATTTTTTCATTTCTGGCCATTTTCGTGGCCTGTCTGGGACTGTTCGGCCTGGCCTCATTCGCGGCCGAACTGAAGACCAAAGAGATCGGTATCCGTAAAGTATTCGGTGCATCGGTTCCCGGTATTGTGTTGATGCTGTCGCGGGAATTCACCCGATGGGTGATCATCGCCAACGGCATTGCCTGGCCCATCGCATACTTCATGATGAACCGGTGGCTCCAGAATTTCGCGTACCGGACCGGTATCGGCTGGGTCTCGTTCCTGATGGCGGGCATTCTGGCGTTGCTGATCGCCATCTTCACAGTGAGTTACCAATCTGTGAGGGCGGCGCTGACCAATCCAACCAAGAGTCTCCGGTACGAATAATGCCGTCGGCTAAGCAACCTTTTCAGAAAAAACGTGTTTATATGTATGAACATAAACATAGGTGATCCTTATGAACGCTACCGTTAACAAAAGTAAAATACTCCTTCTTGGCTTCATGGTTGCTGTCTTGACGATTCCTCCGTTGCGCGCGGAGGATTTCTCGGAGAAACGAGTCATCTTAAAAACATTGGATTATAAACTCGACTATCGAGTGGACTATGAGAGCAAAAAGTTATATTGCGAAGGTGAGCTGACCGTCTTGAATCCGGCCCGTGAGCCCGCCGGCCGTATTCCCCTCCTGCTTTATCGTCTGCTGACACTGAAATCCGTCACCGATCAGGACGGGGCCAGCCTGCCCTTCGTTCATACGGTCGTTTCGTTCTCAGACTGGGAACAGCTGCAAGTCAATTTTATCGAGGTCTCTCTCATTAAAAAAATCGAGAAAGACGAGATCCGGACGATTCGTTTCAGATATGAAGGGTATCTCGCAGGATACATGGAAGCCATGCGGTATGTGAAGGATCGTATCGATAAAGACTACACAGTTCTTCGGACCGAGACATTCGCCTACCCCGTCGTCGGTTACCCTTCATGGAGGGTCAACCGTGCGGCAGGATTTCAAAAATTCGATTATTTGCTGAAGGTGACCGTGCCCGACAACCTCGTCGTTGCCAACGGCGGGTATTTTCTCGACAAATCCACTCAGGACGGCATGGTCACCTATTCTTACCGGAATATCAAGCCCGCCTGGCGAATCGATGCAGCCATCACCCGGTACGATCTTCTCGAGTCCGGGAAAAATAGAATTTTCTACTTCCCTGAAGACTCCTTGGGTGCCCGACAAGCCATGACGGTACTGAATCAAACGCTGGATCTGTTCACAGAATGGTTCGGCCCCCTCCAAGACTATCACGGATTCAGTATCATCGAAGTACCCGATGGGTACGGGTCTCAGGCGGATGTCACGACCATCCTGCAGACCGCCGGTACGTTCACCAATCCCGACAAACTCTACGATTTGTACCACGAAATATCGCATCAGTGGAACGTGACGGCCCTGGACCCGGCACCCCCCCGTTTTGAGAGCGAGGGCCTGGCCATGCTGCTCCAGCACAGGGTACAGGAACTGCTGGAAAACAAAGAGGGCGCTGTAAAACAGGCTGTGGAAAAATACATAAACAGGGTTCGTAGTGCATACGAGAAGAACCCGACGTATCAGCATATCCCGATGATCGATCATGGGAAAGAAGATATCACCGATCTCTCGTATACGAAAGGAATGCTATTTTTCAACGTGCTCTACGAGCTGATGGGTGAAGAATCGTTCAATCAGGTCATGGGATCGTTCTATCAAAGATACTATACAAAAGGAGCCACGGCAGAGGATTTCATCACGCATTGTAAGCAAGAATCGAAAGTCGATTTAACACGCGTTTTCGACGACTGGATTTACGGCACAAAATCGTCAGAGTATATCATGGATGGCGTTTCCATGACGGATATTATCAAGACATATCAAAGAAATTAATTTAATGGAAATAGAAAGGAGAGAGACACGATGAAAAGGCATGTACTCATACGACCGATGCTCATCCTCCTGGCCTTGGGCGCTCCGTGGGCGATGGGACAAAACGATGTCGTCGACCGTCTATCCGTACCCTTCAGCAATCCCAACCAGCCGGGCCTGATGGAGGTGGGTCTGGTCAACGGCAGTATAAGCGTGACAGGTTACGATGGCACGGAAGTCATCGTCGAAGCCAGAACACGCATGAGGAAAATTTCCTCTGGAGAAAGCGAAAAGGTTCAGGGAATGATTCGAATTCCCGTCACAACCACCGGCCTGACCGTCGAGGAAGACAATAATGTCATGGAAATCGAAACCGAATCGTGGAAGCGGACAATCGATCTGGACATCCGGGTTCCGATAAACACGTCCTTGAACCTCAGTACGGTAAACCATGGCGACATACACGTTCAAAACGTGAGGGGTGAGATCGATGTGAACAACATCAACGGCAAGGTCACGTTACTGGACATTTCCGGAGCCGTCGTTGCCCACGCTTTGAATAAGGACTTAATCGTTACGATGGACAACGTCTTCCCGGACAAGGCCATGTCGTTCAGTACGCTGAACGGGGACATCGATGTCGTGTTCCCGGCCAATCTCAAGGCCAACGTGAACCTGAAAGCCGACAACGGGGACATCTACAGTGATTTTGAAATTCAACTGTCCAGGGAGCCGAAGAAAGTGGTGGAAGAGAACACCCGGAGCACGGGCGGTAAGTACAAGGTACGCGTCGAGCAGAGTATTCATGGAACCATCAACGGAGGCGGGCCAGAAATCCTGTTTAAATCGTTCCAGGGTGATATTTTTATTCGAAAAGAAAAATGATGGGAAAGCATATTATTTCTAGAAAACAACGATAGCATCTATAAACGATTGTATGACATCATGAAATACCCCCTCCTCGGGGGTATTTTATTTCTTGACGCTGCTGAGAACGTGGGATTCAAGTCCTTCATCAATACTTCCGTACGTTCGATGGCATCGGTTCATACTTATTCACTGACATGGATGCCCTCACGGAACGAGTGCTTGGTTTGGATATGATAGTAGCTGCAATCCCGATTACTGTGCGTGTTTTCCTGTGATCTCGTGAATGTCGAGCCTTAAAATCTCCACGTTTTTATAGGACTCATCAGACTTTAGGTTTCGCTCTCGAATCGGGTCTGGATTTTCTTCCAGATGATTCAGGAGGACTTCCAAGGCATGCTTTTTTTCATCCAAATCCTCGACGATGGTCAGCGTTCCCCAAAAAACGATGGAGAGATAGGCGTGATCGCACTCGTCCTTCTTGTATCCGTGGTCTTCGACGACCGTGGCACAGACGCGAGGATTGGCCCGAATAAAATCGAGTTTCAGGCCCTTGTTGGCACAGTGGAAGTAGAGGGCATTTTTATCCCGATCGTATCCGTAGTTCATCGTCACGATGTAAGGTTCATCGTTCCTGCACATTGATATTGTCGTGTATTTGCCTTGCGTGAGTATACGATTGAATACTTTTTCGTCGATGACCTGCTTGTCGTCCCGGTTCATGTGATAATTTGGCATAGAAGGAACCCTCCTGGAATACTTTTTTCGATCCCCTTCATCTTTCTTTCAATGACCACGATACACGCCTTCTTATACGACCTGCGATGACCCGATGTTCGATAATACGCACAGATAGCATCCTTAAAGCGGACACCCTTTTATCCTGGTGATCTGAGGACAGGTATACTTTTTTCGTCCTCGTAACTCTTTCCGTGATTTATCCAACCGATCCGAAAAAACCGTCATTCGGACGAGCCTCAAAACCTCTCAATCCTGCGTCCCTTGAAAAACGTCGAGTGCGGATAGGACTCTTTCGGTAAAAACGAGGATTATTCGTATCTCAGCGCCTCCACCGGATTGGTCCATGCGGCTTTAAACGCCCGGTAACTGACCGTCAAAAGAGCAATGACCAGCGCCAGAGTACCTGCCAGGAGATACGTCGATATCCGCATACCCGCCTGGTACGGAAAAGACTGAAGCCATTTTTTCATCATGAAGAATGCCACAGGCCATGCTAACACGTTGGCAATCACCACGAGACCGATAAATTCCCGGCAGAGAAGAAGGACAATGGAACCGGCAGAAGAGCCCAGCACCTTTCGGATACCGACCTCCTTGGTGCGCTGTTCTGCGGCATAAGAGGCGAGACCGAACAATCCCAGGCAGCCGATGATGATGGCAAACAGGGTAAACGATTGAAAAATCCGGCCGAGCCGTTCCTCGCTCCTGTAAAGACCATCGTAAAAATCATCCAGGAAAAAATAATCGAAAGCATGATAGGGCGCGATTTCATCCCATTTCTTCCTGATTCGTTCCATCGTTTCTGGGATTGCTTCCGCATTTAATTTTAGTGTGATTCGACTCGCATTGTCCGGTGAAAAATCGATTACTGTGGGCTCCACCACATGATGAACAGACCTGTGGTGAATATCCTTGATCACGCCGATGACCGTCAGGGCCCGCCGTTTTGAAAGATCCTGGCTATCGATGAGCGTATATATTATCTTACCGACGGGATTCTCCCATTCCAATCTCTTGGATGCCGTTTCGTTGATCAGAATCGCATTTTCTGCGTCCGTGGCTATTTCTTTGGAGAATCCTCTGCCCATCGCCAGTTCAATACCCATGGTTTCCAGAAAATCATCATCAATGTAAAAATTCTGCATTAAAACACTCTGATCGCTGCCAAAGCCTTCGGGATAATACGCATCGGTATCAAAATATTCTTCACCGGGAACCATTCCTGAACCGCATGCGCTAAGGACGCCTCCAATACTCAACATCTCCGATTTGATGACATCCAATTTTCCTCTCGTTTCCCCTCCCCTTATGGGGATGACCAATTGCTGCTCCTTGTTAAATCCCAGCCGTTTGTTTCGCATGTAATTCAGTTGATTTAATACGACGATCGTTCCTATGATCAACGTGATGGATATGGAAAACTGAAACACGACGAGAATGCTCCGGAATCGGGAGTGCTTGGCTCCTTTTTGCAGTTCTCCTTTCAGCACGCTGGCAGGCCTGAATCCGGAAAGGAAGAACGCGGGATAGCTCCCTGCCAGGAATCCGACAAATAAAACGATGGTGAACAGTCCGGCGGCAATCCAGGGATTTGAGACGATGTTTACATCGATATCCCGTCCGGCCAGGTTGCTGAAATAAGGTTGAACAAATCGGACCAGCGCCAGTGCAAACAGGACAGATACGACGGCCAAGAAAAACGACTCGCCCAGGAATTGATTGATCAGCATGCTTCTCTCAGCCCCGACAACTTTTCGTAAACCGACCTCCCTTGCTCGGTTCGCTGAACGCGCCGTCGAAAGGTTCATAAAATTAATACAGGCGATGATCAGGATAAAGACGGCGATGGCAGCAAACGTGTACACATACCGCACATCGCTGTTCACGCCCAGTTCATTCTCCATGTTGGAATGCAGATGTATGGACGTCAACGGCTGGAGATAATTCGTTAGTTCACCTCCCAGTATTTTTATGATATCGCCGATATATTTTTCATTGAAGTCAATAAATTTCTTATCGAATTCTCTGGCATCGATACCTTGTTGCAGCAGCACGTACGTCTGATAATTCCAGCCCACCCAGACCATATTCTGGGGATTTCTCTTGTACAATGTTTCGAAGGAGGCTAGCATATCGAAGGTAAAATGGGAATTCGAAGGTGGTTTCTCAATAACACCGGTTACAGTGAAATCCTCCTCATTATTCATCTTCATAATTCTACCCACGGGATCTTCATCGCCAAAATATTTTTGAGCAATCTCCGGCGTGATGACCATCGTATACGGTACTTCCAGGGCCGTGGCAGGATCTCCTTGAACGAGACGAAAGGAGAAAACATCGAACAATGAATTATCAGCATACAGGAATCCCGATTCAAAGTATCGTTTGTCTTCGTAACTGAACATCGTATTCCCTGTTCTTCGGAATCTCACAGCATTCATAACTTCCGGGAAGTCCTGAATCAGGGTGGGGCCCATGGGAGCCTGGACCGTAGTCACCTCGATTATTCTCCCGGCTATATTGCCCCTCGTGGCGATCCGGTAGATATCATCCGCTCTTTCATGAAATTTGTCGAAAGAAAGCTCGTTCACGATGTACGCAAGAATCAGGATACAGCAGGCCATTCCCACGGCGAGTCCGGCCACGTTGATGAAGGAATATCCCTTGTACTTCAGGATGTTCCTCAGAGCAATCTTGAAATAGTTCTTAATCATGATGCCTCTCCACTTTAATGTGCGTATGAAGATCGGAGGAAACGAAACCAGCAACTGGGACCAGTACCAGAGGAGTGCCGCTCTCCTTCCCTTTTTCTCGTAGATTTCACGATACTCTTGATCAAAAGAGGCGTTCAGGGAAAAAAGCCTCTGCCGACTCAGAAACAGTTTGTAAAGCCACTTCACCACGTCAGGTGATTTTTTAAACGACTCCGGCATGGTATTCCCTAACGTCCGAACACCACATCGTACAGTCCCTCCCACAGCCCATCCTGCATCTTCCTCGTTTCCTTCAACACATGCATGCCTGCTTTTGAAACGTGATAATACTTGACGGCCTTTCCCCCTCGCTTGCCCGTGGGCTCGCCCAGTTGAGGATGTATGTACCCAAGATTTTCCAGCCGTTCCAAAGAGACGAAGACGTTACCGATAGACCATTTCCTGTCTGTGTTCGTGTTCAAATGATCCCGAATCATGTTCAGGGATGCCTCATCACCCAGCTTGAGTATCGACAGGATCATGAGTTCATCTTTCCGCGTTAAATAATCCATCGTAACCCTCACGATAATTTCTTTTGAAAATCAAAAGAATATACGCAGAGAAAGAACGTTTGTTTCATTTGTTTTCCAAAAGATTTCTCATATGCACTTGTTACGAGGTATAATCATCGAAAATCGACGGGTTCATCTGAGGGTAAACGGGATTCCGTTTGGCGCAGGTTGATCCCCAGTCTACACAGCCATTCCTTATTATACAAGAACAGGATGTCGGAATGGCGACATGTAGACAGCGTACGTCTGAACGATCCTGTTCGAAAATTTCAGTCATCCTCCATGACACAAAACGCCATCGGGAATCAGGGTATGGGAGGCAGGATAAAAAGGAAGGCATGAAATACCGTATTCATCCACTGCATGGTTTGAAAAAAGTGAACAGCACCGGGAGGATCCGGTACTGTTCAACATAAGAATGCTCCTTTACTGGGTTTTTACGGCCACCATCATAATCTCGACGAGCCCTCCGGCCGGCAGACGGGACACTTCCACCACGGCCCTGGCCGGAAAATCCTTCTTGAAGTACTCTTGATAGATGGCGTTGAACGTTGGATAATAATCCATGTTCGTGATAAAAACCTGGCACTGAACCACGTCTTCTAATGTGAAACCGGCTTCTGTAAGCACGGCCTTCTGATTCTCCAGGGCTTGCCGAGCCTGGGCCTCGATTCCTTCTGCCAGCGCTCCGGCTTCTGGATTCATGCCGAGCTGACCCGACAGGTACAGCATGTTCCCAACGCGGATTGCCTGGGAGTAAGGACCGATGGCTTTTGGGGCATCGGGAGAGCTTATAACCTCTCGTGTGATCGGCGGTTGAGAACAACCGATGAGGACGACGAGAATAAGGCTGCTAAATACAACGGCTTTTTTCATGGCAGAGTCCCTCCTTCATAACGTTTCGGGATAAAATATTGAAAACAGAACATTACTTTTCTATTCTGAACCATGTATCTTTATCGTCTGAATTTGGATTCTTGCGTTTTGAATGGGGATCCGTCGTCTGATCGGCGAGTCTACCATACGATAAGGCAATCATCTGAACTTTTAAATGACGGCGCGATGAATCCATCGTTGTTATTCCGTTCCTTTCTCTAAAAATCCATCTTGCCCAGCTCTCTGAGGGCCAGGTACGCGGCTCCCACCACACCGGCCGAATCTCCTAAACGTGCTTTGAGGATGGGGATTTTACCGCGGGGAACGCCGAAGAGGCTTTTTTCCACGTATGGCCAGACCTTGTCGTACCAGATCGGCAGGTTCGAGACGCCGCCGCCCAGGATGATGGCTTCCAGATCAAACGCGTTGATCACGTTGGCAAAGACCTCCCCCATGATGCGACAGCTTTCCTTAAAAAGCTCGACAGCGGCGGGATCGTTCTTCTCGTAACGCTCATAGATATCCTGCACGGACATCTCCTTGCCCGTCAGGTCGTAAAAACGTCGGCAAATACTGGGCCCCGAAAGATACGCCTCTCCGCACCCTCTTCGCCCGCATTCGCACAACCTGCCTGTGTAGTCGATGGATGTATGGCCCAGCTCACCCGCACCCCCGCGGGCACCCCGATAGAGCTTGTCGTTCAGGATAAGGCCGAAGCCCATGCCCGTGCCCAGGATGACCATCATGACATAGGTATACTTTCCTTTGCACTGGGCAAAAAACTCGGCCAAGGCCAGACAATTGGCGTCGTTTTCGACCAGGAGGGGAACCGAGAGCCTCTCTCTCAGATTTTTGATGAACCCGGGTGTCTCGTACACGGGCGTATGGGGCACGCCGTAAAGTCGGTCCTCATGGGGAACATAGGTGCCCGGTGTACCGATACCCACGGCCCGGTACGGTGTATCTCCGGCCGCCTGCTGGATGACGTTCAGTATGTTTTCCCGGACTCTGTCCAACCCTTGATCGGCCTCGGCAAACGTGCGGTGACGGGCGAGCAGGTTGCGTTCTGTGTCCAGCAGGCAGGCCTCCACCTTCGTACCACCCAGGTCGACTCCGATGACGTATTCTGTTGACACGCATACTCCTGGTTTTACTTACATGATTGTCTTTCAATTTAACAATCAAATCAGAAATTACAAGATTAAAAAAATTAAATGTCCCCTGACTGACAGAATAGTACGATACTATGTGAACATCCGAGTTACTCCCTCGTACTCTGTGTGGACCGTATCCGTGAATGCTTTTACACGCGTTTCTTCATCCAATGCCCTTTTTGGAACCAGAAGAACAAGAGCGTCCCTTTCAGGAATGTCGTGAACGAGATGACCACCCAGATGGCGGAGACACCCAAGCCGGCTGTGATGCTCAGCAAGTAGGACAGAGGGATTCGAAGAAACGTCAGGGAGAACACGATGACAAAAGGCGGCTTTGTATCACCGGCTCCTGTGAAGGCGCCTTCCAGGACGATCTCAGACCCGAGAAAAACCTCGAATACGGCGATGATCCTTAAATAAGCGATACCGTGTTGAACAATCCGACTATCATCGATAAAAAACCGATAGAGCGGGCCGGGCAGGAGGAAGAATACGATGGAGGTAATAAGCAGAATGCCCGACGTTATCCACAGCGACCGTATAGCCGAGGTCCTGGCCTTCTGCGGTTGTCCAGCGCCCAGGTTCTGACCGACCATGGTCGCTGTAGCCATAGAAAAACCCAGCGCCACAAAATAGGGAAACGCCTCGATGCGATGCCCGATACCGATGGCGGCCAGCGGAGCGCTTCCAAAAACAGAGATGATCCCAGAGAGCACCAGGTAGATCATGGAAAATCCTGCCGTACTGAAGGAGATGGGAGCACCGATCTTGATCATGGGGAAAAAATAATCCCTGAAGAAAGAAGGTCTCAAAGTCAAACGCCTCGGCCGGCAGGCGGGTAAGTAATGGATGACGGCTGCGATCATCAGAAGACAACCGACGAACTGGGCGAGAATCGTTGCCACGGCGGCTCCTTTTAGGCCCATACGGAAATGAAAGATGAAAAGGGGATCCAGGGCTGCGTTGAGTATCAGGGAAAAGCCCATAATGAGCATGGGAATCCGCGTGTTGCCCACACCCCGGATGATATGCTCGGCCGTGAGCATCAGGTAGACAAAAACAAGACCGGAGATGAAAATCGACACATACTCTCGGGAAAGCGATGCCACCGTCGAGTCCAGGCGAATCCATCGGAAAACACATTGCGAAAGAGGAAAAAAGATAACGATGATGAACACGGAATAGATGCAACTGGACAACAGTGCATTTAGAGCCGTGTCCCGCAACCTTCCCACATCTTTTTCACCGGCCCTGCGGGATACCATGGCGATGGCGCCCGTGGCCACGGCCAGAGCCAGGGCACGTAGCATCCAGACGAAGAAGCTGGCCGCGCTCAACGCAGCCACGGGTATGGCGCCCAGTTTACCGACCCAGAACATGTCTACAATTTCGTAAATCACGAAAAAAAGGCTGGAGCCTACAGCAGGCAAGGCCATAGTCATCAGGGATTTAATGATGGGCTGGTTGACGATTCGGTCACGATCCTTCCACATACTCGCCTAAAGTAGAGAAGTTTTGCATCAAAAGCAAGAAAAGTCGTTTGTCAGCAAGATAAGTTCTGATATTTTCGGCACGTATCTATTCGACAATAAGAATAGGAGGTAAAATGGACGGGCATACTGAAAAAATGGTTGCTATCGATCCCCATTCTTGTTAGTTTAGCGTGGTATCTGCAACCGTGACGCGTGGGTGTATGTCCCATTGAAAACGAAACGTCTGCACATCCGACAGAGGAGGGGTGGATCGATGATCGAATACATACCCGCCATTTCCCCGGAGCACCTGGCCTACATCCGCGACCTATTCACTGAATACGTCGAGTCTTTGGGATTTCAACTCGATTTTCAGGATTATGAAAAGGAATTGGACGAACTCCCAGGTGAGTATACGCCTCCAGCCGGGCGGCTCCTCCTGGCCCTGGAAGGACATTTGGCCGTAGGATGTATCGCTCTAAGGAAATTGGACCAGAAGACCTGTGAAATGAAACGCATGTACGTACGGCCCGAATATCGCGGAAGGGGTATCGGACGTCGATTGGCGGAAATCCTTATCGATGAAGCCCGGAAAATCGGTTACACGACCATGAAGCTCGATTCCATTGCCACGATGAAAGCGGCCATAACCCTGTATCGATCCCTGGGTTTCCTCGATACACGCCCTTACCGGTATAATCCGGTTGAGGGAGCCACGTTCATGGAATTGCATTTGAAGTAAATGGATAGAAATAGGTGAAGCGACCTTATATGACGGCTCATCGATCCGTACCGTTCGTGAAGAACCTCTGGTCTCTTCCATGCATCATCCGATACGCCCGACAACGACATCATCATACGTTGAATCAAGCCTGAATAAATATGACCACGAATAACACACGACAGAAGAATCCTGCACATAAGACGATACCTTTAGCGATGTATGACTCGTTCGGTTTATCTCCTTAAATTTGGACACGTCCTTTATAATATATAAGATAAAATGCGGGGATTCTTATAACATAACCGTCTTATAGTTGGTATAAGGTGACATATTTAAGTACTACCTTACGAATCAGGACGATTTTTTATAAATTAATCGCTATATTTACTTTGCGATTAAACACGCCATCATCGGTTTAGATAGATTTGCGATCCTTCTGACGTTGATATGAAAGTACGGTGTTTCAACGTCCCCAACGTTTCGGACATTATCGATATTGGGCTGATCCGGGACACTTCCGAACAGGGTAAGGAGTCTGAGTGTTGTCGTTGAATGCAATACGCGATAGTGTCATTGAAATAAAGCAGTTACGACTCGTACTCTCGAATTTCGGAATTCATGATGAATCCGACCCTTTGTAACAGGCGACAATGGATTGAATAGAGCTATTTTCTTATGATTATCAATATGTTACAGCTTGTTGGTGTTTTTATAAGAAAATGATTGCATCGACATTGAAAATTTTTTAAATTATTTATGTCGTTTTATACATTCATTAAAATCAACGACCAACGAACGCGATAACCAAGCCATGAAAACCATACGTAAGCATCAGTTTTTTAAGGTGTTATTCATTTTTATGATCGTGTGCTTCCACCGGTCAAGCATTGCCCAGCCCTTAGACCTCGGCTCGACCAATTTAGGGATCGAGTTTGTCATGGTCGAGGGGGGAACGTTTCAGATGGGCGATCTATGGGACATCAGTTTCAGCAAAGACGAACAGCCCGTGCACACAGTCAGGATTTCGCCGTTTTGGATGAGCAAATTTGAAGTGACCAACGCGCAATTCTGTGTGTTCTTGAATGAGCGGGGAAATGCAGTAGAAGGGGGTATGCCCTGGATCGACCTCCAAGATGAAGATTGTTTAATCATGCGACGTGGAAGGCGGTTTTCACCCAAACGGGGATACTGGTATCATCCTGTCGTAGAAGTAACATGGTACGGGGCCAGGGCTTTTGCCGAGTGGTTGGGATGCCGGTTGCCCACCGAGGCAGAGTGGGAATATGCGGCGCGTTCTGGCGGTCGAAACGTTATGTATCCCAACGGCGGGATGCTGGATAGAGGGGATGCCAATTTTGCAGGCGTAGGGGGAAAAGACAGCTGGGAGTGGACCAGTCCGATAGGGAGTTTCCCTCCCAACCTATTGGGACTCTTTGATATGGCGGGCAATGTATGGGAACGATGCGGGGACTGGTACGCGGAAGATTATTACAATCGCTCGCCGGATACCGATCCGAGAGGCCCCACCACAGGAGCGCATCGGATCATGCGGGGGGGATCGTGGAATTATTCTCGGCTTAACTGCCGGACGACCATTCGAGGCATGAACGCGCCGGATGATGCTGTCGGAGACATTGGATTTCGAATCGTGCGGGATGTAGAATGACGAGAGATCGAAAAAACAATCTGCACTACTGGGAAAAGGCCCGTTACCGGGTTCGCTTTGAAAAATCTCTGATTGTCGCACTGATGCTGATGACCAGTCTTTTTGGCGTCTCTCACCGGTTTCCCCAGCGCCCCTGGAAAATGAAACCGCTGCCCAAATACATTACCGTAACATCCGAAATGGTTCCCACCACACGCGTAGGCGGAGTACCCAGGGCGCCGAATCTTCCGCAGGTGCCTATCCCTGTGGAGGATGAGTACATGCCCGTGGACGAGACCATCGAGACCACGGAACTCGTAGAAACGATGGATTTGCCCTCGTACGAAGTGACCGAGGAAGAGCTGCCCACGTTCGAAGAGTTTCTGGGATTCAGAAAACAACCCGACGACCGGGACAAAGCCGTCAGCGGGGTAGTGACGCTGTCGATCCTGGTCAATGTATTCGGCCAGGTGGATAGCGTGCTGGTCGTAGGGAACTCCACCCGGAGTAAGACCTTTGAGGAAGATGCCATCTTTACCGCTTATCGGACACGGTACAAGTTGTACAACGAAGAAGCCGTGTGGATAGAGCGCAGCTTTAACTATACGGTGGAATGACATGAAAATACAGACTGCTTGGACATACCTTATCGTCTTTTTGATGGTCAGCGTAGTAAGAGCACAAGAACTCAAGGTACAAAACGTACATTTTGAGGACAAGGGAGAGACCGTGACGGTGATGTACGACCTGCAGGGGAACCCAGAGAAAAAGTACGAAGTTTCTGTAGCGCTCTCCCACGATCAGGGGAAGTCATTCTCCATCTATCCCCAGCGTCTTTCCGGGGACGTAGGCAGGAATGTCAAGCCGGGGAAAAATAAAGAAATCGTCTGGAAGTTGGAGGATGATTATCCGTTTGGTTTAGTGGGCGACGCATTCGTGTTTGCAGTCACGGCCCAGACCCAGAAGAGCAGGATAAGCAGATTACCTTATTATGTACTGGGTGCGGGTCTGGTAGGCGGCATCGTTTATTATTCGACACGCAAAAGCCCCAGAGAGAATACGACCATGACCATTCGCATACCGGCCGATTTTTGAGGAGGGGGAACCATGCGTAATGCCATCGTACTCTGTCTTATCTCCATTTTGATACAAGGATGCGGTATCTTCGACACGGAACCGTCAACGGGTCTTTTAAGAATCGTCATGGATAAGGAAGAATCCGGTGGGACATTGGCAAAGGGTGGTTATCTCACATCGGCTCAGTATATACTGAAGAAGGGATATGTGGTTCAAAGCTGGGAGCACATCCCCCGCGTGAACAGCCATTTCAACATAGAGATCAGCGATCTTGAACCGGGCGATGACTATTCGGTCACTCTATACGGAAGGCAGCGAGAGTTTTTTATTGCTGCCAGCGCATCCCAGTCGGGGATAAAAGTGAGGCAAGGAAAAGAAACCAGTGTGCGTTTGACCTGGTCTGCTTTCATACCCGATATGATCACGCCAGCCGAGGGGGATATCATCAACGGAGAATCGGTTGTCTTTCGGTGGAATCCAGTGCCAGAGGCCGAGCTATATCACCTGATGGTGGATGATGACATCGCCTTCGAGACTCCCGAGATCTCGAGATTTTGGGCACCGCAATCCTACGAATGCTGGCAGAGTTTTTTCGAAAGCAACGTCAATTACTGGCGCGTGCGATGTCGAGGTCACTGGAAAGTTTCAAACACGTCAAGTTTTTCCAGCGAGCGATGGGGCAATTGGTCTGAACCCCACCGTTTTGTGTTAAGCGGAAATCCATAAACAATCATCGTCTCATTTTCGGTGTGTCATGAATAGAACACTGCACATCCTTATCGCTTCACTCCTGTTCGTATCGACGGCCCGGTCCCAAGAGCAGCACACCGGCTACAGCAAAGCCGGTAGCATCGGAATGAAAACCGAAGAAGTCGTGGTTGAGGAAACGGGTACCGGGCTCATCTGTTCCATATCCATCGAGGACCCGTCGGATAATCTTGTTCTGGAACAAGACGAAACCATCAAAATCAAAGTGTTGGTTAGAAACTTTACCGAAACGCAGGTGCATCCCAAACTGGAGATTCTGACGCTCCCCGAGGAATCCCGGAGACCCTCGCTCAAGATCGTCTGGCTTACACAAATTCAACCCGGAGACATGGTGACGTATAGTGAAATCATCAAATGGCACGCCAACTTGATCCCGGGTACGTTTGTCTATAAATTCCGTGCGTTCGATCCCCGAAAGGGCCTGACATCGGAACCCATCGAAACAAGCTTTCGAATCCAGAATTAGAAATAACAACAAAAAAAGCCGTCTTTACAGAAAGACGGCTTTTTTATATACCTGTACGATTATCCGATCATTCTGCCCACGGCAATCATCTTCACACCCTCTGCCAACTGAATCAAGTCCTGTTTTATTTCCTGGTAATAGTCCATGCGAACGCCCGTGTGCGTGGTAAACACCGATCCGCATCCATAGTACACAATCGTGACGCCGAGCTCGGCCGAGTGCCATCCGCCATAGATGCCCTTTAAAGTCAGGGGATGGTAGGGACTGAGCGTATCCTCCCAACGGGATCGTGGCGGCATACCCAGGAGCCGTACAGGGCTCAGGTCTCTTCGATCTGTCAGGTCGCTGTGGCTGACGATGGTTCCCTCGAAACACGGCCTTCCGGCCCCTTCCATCAAAATCCGGTCCTGCCTGATGAATCCCGTCCATGTCGCTGCGGGCTGCGGATCTCCCATGGCTTTGAGCCGAGCGATTTGATCAAACTGTGCAAGCCTTCCTAATGCTTCGATGTCGATCTCATTCCCCGGGAGCGTGAATCGATTCTCACCTCCTGAAATAACATAGACACCGAACCAGGCCTGATAATACTTGGACTCAGGATTCGAGCGCTGGGCGAATTTGGAAATAATCGTCTGCGGCTCTCCGAATGTAAAATAATGCGTGCCCCTCAAACCCAGGGGCTCCCATACGCTATTCATGTCTTGCTTCATCGGAGACATCCAACCTGCCGGAAGCTGCGTAAAGACAGGCCTGACGCCGTTTAACGCCTCCTGATCGGTGATACTCCTTTCACCCAGCCAGGCGCCGGCCTGAAGGCGCAACCAGTGAAAACTGTAGAAAATCAGTGTCGACGGCATGGCAACGAGCAATAAGATGAATACGGTTCTTTTCATTCAAAATATCCATGTTGATAGGATAGGTTCACTCGATGTGATTGAGGAAAATATGACAAGAAAACGGCCCCAGGATATCCCCCGGGGCCGGTAAGATACGGTTTAATTCTTTCTCGATTTCGCCGCCACGCTGTAAAGAAACCAGCCCAGACCGGTAAAAATGACGGCGGAAACGACCTGCCCCAACCATTCCGAAGGATAATGAATTTCCAGATATCTTGGTGTCCTAGAGATGATCACGGCGATCACGGCAACAACCACCCCCATCAGCCCTTCACCCGCAATAAACCCGGACCCTAGTAGAATGCCCTGGTCTTTTCCCCGCTCTACTTTATTCTTATCCCCACCGTACTTCTTCTCGATAAAATACCTCAACATACCCCCGATGAATACGGGCGTCATCGTATACAACGGAAGGTACATCCCCACGGCAAAGGGCAACGGCGGAATCTTGAAGAAAATGACCAGGACGGAGAAAGCCGCTCCGATGCCCACTAAATCCCATCGCAGGTTACCGTCCAGCACACCATCTAAGACGGTTTTCATCAGTGTCGCCTGGGGAGCGGGTAACTCATCGGTTCCGAATCCGTATGCCTTTCCCAGGTAGTAAACCGCAAGACACACAAAGAAGGCGGATCCCACAGCGCCAAACATCTCACTGATCTGCTGCTTCCGGGGCGTCGCCCCCAGCAGAAATCCTGCCTTCAGGTCCTGGGAAATATCCCCGGCAATGGATGCCGAAATGCACACGATGGTTCCGATGGTCAGGGCCGTGATCTTACCCGTCAGGTCGGTCCAGCCCAGGAGTTTAAAAATGAGTCCCGTACCCAGGAGCGTCACAATAGCCATGCCCGAAGTCGGATTGGACGATACGCCGATCATTCCGACGATACGCGAGGAGACAGTCACAAAACAGAAAGCAAAAACAGCGATAGCCAGGGCACTGCAAAATCGCATCAGTAATTGGGTGTTATGCCCGATGATGCCCGGAATGAACGTCACCAACAACACGACGATGGAGACGCCCAGCAGTACGTACTTGATGGAAAGGTCGCGCTCCGTGCGTAATCGGCCGGCATCCAGTTGGGAGGCGCTCGTCCTGAGCTCACGTATACCGATTTTTAGCGAATTGATCATTGTCGGTATCGATTTAGCCACCGTGATAATGCCCGCCGCCGCTACGGCACCCGCCCCGATGATTCGAATATATCCCTCCCAGATCTGCTTGGCGGACAGTTGCCCGATGAGGGTGGCGGTAAGGTTGGGATCACTGGATTTCAAGTACGCCAGAGTGTTGGGCCAGATTTCCGAATCACCGAACTTCCACGCGATGATCGGAATGATCAAGACCCAGGAAACCAGCCCACCCCCTACCATGATCGTAGCGATACGTCGGCCTAGAATGTACCCTACTCCCAGGAGAGCCGGCGTTGTCGAAACACCGATGACTCCTTTTTTAATCAGAGGAAGATGTATGAATACACGGGACGGCCAGAGATATAAAAGTGAAATTAATCCTTTGTACAGGGCTCCGATCCCCAGACCCTTGAACACATTCGTAGCCGTGGACCCACCCCCTGTGGCCGCGATCAGGACCTCGGCGGAGGCTGTCCCCTCAGGGTACGGCAGATTATAATGCTCCTTCACGATTAGAAAATTTCGAAGGGGAATCATGAAGAGTACGCCCATGATGCCCCCACACATCGCCAGAAGCGTCATCTGATAAAGGGGAATGTCATATCCCCAGATGAACAGGGCGGGAATCGTAAAAATAATGCCCGATGCCAGAGATGAACTGGCCGACCCAGCGGTTTGTGAAATGTTGCATTCCAGAATCGTCGATTTACCGAATACGGGTGTCAGCATCCGCAGAATAGCCACCGAGACGACGGCCAGGGGAATGGCCGTACTGATGGTGAGTCCCACGCGGAGTCCGAGATAGGCATTGGCACTTCCAAAGACTGCACCCAGAAACACACCCAGAATGACTGTCTTTGGATTAAAATCTCTCATCGTCACATCGGCGGGTACGTACGGTTTGTACTCGTTCATATCTTCCCTCTCCTATAAAATCGTCAATAAAGCGGATGGAAAACGGTGCGTTCCCCCAAAGATATGATTCATAAGAAAACGATTTTTCCCGACATAATCAAGGACATTTTTGACGGATAGAAAACAAATCCTCTTCCGACTCTATCTTCGCGACGGGACATTTGCCAAGCGTTTCTGGAGATCTATATAAAGAAATAGATGTTTCGTTGGAATATTGAGAAATGATATCTCTTCCATTTTCCTGTTGACATTTCAGCATTGTCTGTTTATGTTGGTACATCAAATCAAGTGGGGGTTGCATGAAAAACCATATACGTTCTATCACGAATCCGGGTCTGAGTTTAAATGTTCTGGATTCCCACGCTGTCCAACGCATCCATACGGCCACCCTGGATGTCATCGAATCCACGGGTATTCGCTTCCCGTCGAAAAAGGCTCTGGAAATCTGGAAAGCCCATGGAGCCGAGGTCGATCCAGACACGATGATCGTCAGGGCACCCGGCCGACTCATCGAAGATGCGTTAAAGCACGCTCCGAAAGCTTATACATTGGGGGCTCGTGATCCTGCCCAGCATTTGTCTCTGGATGGAAACCATGTGTACGCGGGTACGGACGGATGCGGTGTTGAAATCATCGATATTCACAGTGGAAAGTGTCGCCGGACACAACTCAGAGACGTTGGTGAGATTGCCCGTGCGGCCGATGGCATCGAAGAGATCGCATTCCATTTTGCCCCTGTGTCGGCTCAGGATGATCCACCAGAAAACAGAGGACATCACGAGCTTGCAGAAAAATGGAAAAATTCAACCAATCACGTGCAAACGGAAATTATCTACTCGGAAAGAGAGTCCCGGGCCAGCGTCGAGATGGCCGCCGCCATTGCAGGCAGCTGTAAAGCTCTCCGACAGCGGCCTGTTCTATCCATCATGGAATGCACGATTTCTCCCCTCGCCCACGACGGTGGCAGCATAGACGCGGCCCTCATCGCAGCAGAAGCCGGCGTTCCCGTGGGATTCATGACCATGGCCTCCTGTGCCTCCACGGCACCGGTGACTTTGGTGGGAAGCCTGCTGGTCGGCAATGCCGAGGTCGTCAGTGGATTGGCACTCATCCAGCTGGCCTTCCCCGGTGCTCCGGTCTTCTATGCCGCTGCCCAGACGGCCATGGACCTCCGCACCGGCGCCTATACTGGAGGCGGTCCGGAAGATTTCCTGTTCGGTGCCGCAACCAACCGCCTGGCCGATTTTTACGACGTGCCTCTGTCTATGGGCTCGTTCGCCACCGGCGCCAAACAGCCCAACTGGCAGGCCGGCATCGAGAACAGCCTCTCTACGTTCATGGCGTCGGTTGTCATGTCCGACATGCTCCTGGGAGTAGGCCAGCTCAACGGGAGCAAGATATGGTCTTATGAGCAGATGATCATGGATTGTGAGATTTTCGGCATTGTATGCAAAATGATGGAGGGCATCACGGTCAACGATGAAACACTGGCCCTGGATGTCATCCGGCGAGTGGGGCCCGGAGGACACTACTTAACCCAAGAGCATACGCTGGAGCATATGAAACAGCTCTGGGTCTCCACACTCATGGACAGACGCCCTTATGCTGTGTGGGAAGAAAAGGGGGACGATGCCCGCGATTGGGCCCGCGAAAGAGCGAAGACGATTCTGGAGACCCACAAGCCACAGGCCCTGGATCCCGCCCTGGAAGCGGAACTCGATGGAATTATTCAATCTATGAAGAAATAATACGATATCCTGGAGAAACCGAACCTACGGATGCCCGTTCACCGACTTAGGATCAACTTTCGCGATTCACTCAACTCGCCTGTTTGAATCCGATACACGTACACGCCAGAGGGTATGAGCCTGCCTCGCTGATCTCTTCCATCCCAAGAAACTGTATGACGACCGGCGTCTTCTAGCCCGTCGGCCAAACGAACCACTTCCTTGCCTTGAAGATCGTATACAGCCAGGACGACGTGGCTCGATTGAGGCAAATCATACACGATGGATGTTTCGGGGTTGAACGGATTCGGATAATTTGCATGGAGCGCGAATGCCGAAGGAATCCCCCGATCTTCATGGACTCCGGTCATCGAAGAAGTACCCACGTAGTTTTGACCCGTTTGATCGGTATGAATGGCCGAATAAGAAAGCGACGGGGGCGTGAAGATATAACCCGTCCGAACCGGTGTGACAGTACCCGTCCATCGAAAGCCACTGCCCCAATCGATGTATTGAGGCACCACCAGAAGATAATACTCGCCGCTGGATGACGTGTAGGTCGATTCCCCCGTACTTGCGAATATATCGCAGGGTGAAATCGCTGCGCCGCCGGGATCGGTGACGATTCCGTGTATCAGGATTTTGGCATGGGCATGATAATCCTCGGGCCCCAAAGAGCCTGAGGCGATGATGGAGTAGGCATAACTGGTTGGATTGAACACATAGTTGTCCTTGCTGGGTGTTATCCAACCATTCCAGCCCACAGGGATGTTCTGAACGGCGTAAGATCCATCTGATTGCGAATAAGCCTCGGTCGTAAACGTAGACGGCCAGAGGGGAGTAGCTGTTAATTTGACACCCGGAACGGGCGTAATGTTCGGGGGCGGTGAGATGTAGATATGCCCAAAAACATCACAAGTCTGGGAAAAAACGGGTTGCAAAGAAATAATAAACCCGAAGAAACAGGCAAATAGAAATAGACACCCTGTCTTCATGGCGACCTCCCAGTTGAATTTTGTAAGATGGATATAGATGATTATACGTAAAAGATAAGTGAGAATTATTGAAAAAGCAAGTATAATCCGTTACATATACAATGAAGTTATTGTCGCAGGAATGAAGAACGACCTCATGAAACGCTGGTGTTCATTTATTCTAAGCAACACTTCGAATTTCTATTTCGCCCTTGCATTCGTCCGTGCTTTGTACTATTTTAAAAGCGCACGATGAAGGTAAACAAAATCGAGGAAATCTCATGAGCACCATCACCCGATTTGGCATCTCCATGGACAGCAGGCTATTGGAAAGGTTTGACAAATACATATCCGAACACGGGTATTCGAATCGCTCGGAAGCCTTCCGCGACTTGGTTCGCGACCGCCTGGTTCAAGAAGAGTGGCGAGACGAAACCACGAAGACGGTGGGCACCATTACCATCATTTACGACCACCACAAGCGGGAGCTCCAAGAGCGACTGACCCATCAGCAACACCAGCATCACGATTCTGTGATCTCCACGATGCACGTGCACTTGGATCATGATAACTGTTTGGAGGTATTGGCCGTCAAAGGCACGGCGAAGCACATCAAGGACCTGGCGGATGATCTTATCAGCACCAAGGGCGTGAAGCACGGGAAATTGGTCATGACATCCACCGGGAAAAACCTGTAAATCCCCCTCCCCTAGATAGATCATCCTTGCAAAATCGTTCCAATTTCATCGGAGGTTTTAAATCGAAACTGAGGGAAAGCATTCCATAAAATCATTGCGTAGTTATCACCCGCCCCTATTATAGAAGGCTACCAGGAATCCGTAGATTGGACGATAAACGATGAAGATCAGTACTCATCCAGGTGATACCACTCGGCATTCTCCAGCCACGTCTCAGGCCGTGAGATAAATTCGATGATGTTTTCCATCAGGAACATGTGCCTCTTTTCCTCTTCGGCCAGTTTCAGGAGCAACGCCTTCTTCGCATCCGTATCGACCTCTTCAGCCTTCTCCTTGTAGAAGGCATGACTCTCTTTTTCAATGTCTAAAGCTTTTCGGTACACGTCCTTCTGGGACGCATCGAAATCAAACGTGTCCTGTTTTTCCTTCATCTGGACAAACACATTCTTGGCATCGTTGAACAGTGTGTCTTCGGCCATGTCCGGTTGACCCTCGTCACGCCGCAACCGGTCGACGATGCGGTAATGCTTGACCTCGGCATCGGCCAGCATCGTGAATATCGATGTTAACCCTGGATGGGTGGCTCCATTGGCAAGCTCTCGATAGTAGCCCTCTCCATCCTTTTCCATTTTCATGGCAAACTCGAATATATTCATGGCATCATCTCCTGCCTTTGGAAATAAAGAGAGCTATCCTTAATGCTTTATGGCATTATCTGAACTTCCCAAAAAGTCATTTTCAAGGACAGCTCTATTCGGATATATGATGATTATGCTTTTGTGATTGAACGGTACTCTCACCGTTCAAGAACAGTTTATTGTCATGTTCAGGACTATACTATACAGCCTTCACTGCAGTGAGCAACACGCGGTAATGTAAAACGTTTCATGTATAATCACCTCCTCTTCATTGTATAGGTTGGACTATTAGAACATCGAGCCCTTCCTTGTATGGAATCTATTACTTAGTAACCCTCTTCATCGAGAAAATGTTCCCCGCATTTTAAAATCAACTCCAAGCGGTCAGCTTCTCCTCGATAAAATGGATGATGGATTCGTGGGTCTCCTTACCCCTGCCATCCGCTACGATGGGATCGCCAAAATGGATACGCACCGGCTTTTCTGGATAAATCTTGCCAAAATCCTTAATCCACTTCCCGTTACCCCAGGCATCGGTCTTCAAGGCAAAGGGCACGATGGGCACACCCGCCCGCTGAGCCAGTTTGACGCCAATCGTATTGAAGTGTCCGGCATCGAAATCCACCCGTCGCGTGGTCTGGGGAAAGACGATCATGGAGATGTTTCTGTCCAGGCGTTTTTTACCCTCTTCCATAACAACCTTGAAATCTTCCCTGGGATTCGTCCTTCCCACGACCACGGGATCGCAATGGATCATCACGTGCTTGAATACAGGGTATTCGATCAATTCTTGCTTTACGATAAAGGTCACAGCACGATACGGTCGGATGATGCTCGGCAAGACAAACGTCTCCAGCGTACTCATGTGATTGCCCACGAACACGCATGGCGAATCGAGATTCTGGAAGGCAGACAGATTATCGATCTCAATATCGACGCCCACGGATTCCAGAGCACGGACGATACCCCGACTGCTGTGAACCCATTCTTCGCCGGGATATCGCCCTCTTTTCGAGAGCCTTGCAGCCTTCCATACGATGGATATCATCTTCGGATAGAATATCCATCCTGCCAATTTTTTTTTCAATGAGAAAATTTTAGGGTTACTAGAATGATAAGCATTCGTTGTGGTTAAAAACTCCATAGAATGGCATCCCGAGTAAAAACATCACCCTGAAATTTATAAAAAAAAATCGTGTTTTCATAGAAATTTTATGATAAAGTGTATTTTTCTCCAAGGTAAGTGTCAGCAAAAAACGATGGGGTTTGAGGTTCACACAGACATAGGATGGTCGCCTGAATGCCGCTCACGTCGAAAATCTGGGTGAATCCTGGCCCTCGATTTGTGAAAACAGCGAGACAAGAATCCTACAGGTTCCGCAGAATATCCAGTAAATCCATGGTCGTGATGATGCCCAACAGCTTATCGTCATCCGTGACCAGAACACGATGTATCCGACCTCGAATCATGGCATCGGCCACTTGCTGGATTCGCGTGTCCCCGCTCACGCTGAATGTCATGGGAGTCATGATATCCCGGATTGTCACGTCTTGTCCTTTTTCCGCAGCCAGCGAGGGAATGAGCTGATTAAAATACGCAGGGTCGATATCATCCCGATAATAATCCGTCGTCTTTTTCCCTTGGACATTTTTAAAAGCAACTGTCGAATTCCGAACAATGTCTGTTTCGGAAACCACACCGACCAGAGTCCCGGCATTATCGACCACGGGACCACCCGTGATGGAATGTTCATTCAAAAAGTCAGCCAGTTCCTCCAGGCTCCAATCGGCTTGGATGCTGAGAACATCTGCTTTCATGATGTCTTGTGCGGTGAGTTCCTTCATGGTTACATCCTTAAAAAATTTGACCGATACGTGAAGAACAATCTGTTCAACGGATCGAAGAGCAAATTTTATTCCAATGCTCACAAAAGGCATAAAAATTAAAGGAGTGCAAAACCGATGATTAAAAAATACAGTATAACGTGATAAATTACAAACGGATTTGAAATAAAACACAAAAGGTATATAACCAATACCCTGGTTATGGTTACTCCAAGAGGAAGGGAAAAATCGCTCGGCTCCGAGTGTTTTTTATCAGGTTGACGAATTCACGATTCACTGGGTCACATACCGGGCGACTTTGTTCAACTTCCGCTCGATGCAGATATACAGGGCCTCAGCCAGGCCGCCCGTGTACATCTTCTCCCGAAAACGCTTTCGCAGATAATCCATCATCGTTTCCAGATGCTCGAATGAATCGTATTCCGTCGTATCCACGATCCGAGAAAACTCTTCCAATCCCAACAGCTCATTCTTGAACAACGTGAGATTCGCAAGAAAGACATGCTCGGTGATCTTCTCCGACTGATAGTTCTTTCTGCATTCCTCGATCATCAGTTCAAGATCCTCCCGCAGATCCTCTACCTCGACCTTGAGGATCTGCAGGTAGTGCTTCTTACTCTGACGCATGACGAGCCCCCCTCTCTTCATCAGGTCAACCGATGACTTCTCTAAACAAACGATAAAAAATTCAGCCGCTCATAGAGTCCGATGACTCGAATGTGATTGTTCACAATATCTCGACAACGGTCATGATATCAGCGACAATACAGAATCCGTATGGAATGATAGAGCAAGGACAAGCGAAGACAGGAGCAGACAGTCGTTCCGAATGGCCAGAACAAGTAAAGTTATCGTAGAGCAACAGCGCAGAACGGTTCAATCCGACTTTTTAAATAAGGCCGCTAAAAGACCGTGCATATTTGTTTTCTATATCTAAATCAAGCAAGGCACACCCCCATTCCCCATTCTAATCTGAATCCGATCATTCGTTCAGATGTTCAAGGATTTTTCGATTTTTCTCATGCTCATAAAACCAATCGAACTCCAGGAAGTAACCGGCTATATCATACGTCACAAAGGTCCTGACCAGTCCTTCTTCGGTATCCTCCAGGGGCTCCCGCATGGTCAGCCCCTTTTTCTGTAAATGATTATACCACGCATCCACGTCCGGAGTGATGAAGGACACGTTCACGGCCTTTTCATCCGTGAATCGATGCAGCCCCTGAGCCTGATCGACCAGGCCGATGAATCCCGTGGGCGAGGATGTGTAGACCTTAGCAAACCCTTGATCCACCAGCAGCTTCTGCCCCATGATATCTTCGTAGAATCGCTGCGCTTCGTCCAGATCGTTGTAGTACAGCCACAAAACGTCGGCTCTGACACCCAACGATCTCGGCCGCGAGGTTTCCTGACCTTCGTTGGGATACAACGATTCCGCATCCTTTAAATGCTCCCGCAGCTTCGCATTCTGGGGATCATCCAGGAACGTCTCAAACTCCAGAAAATACCCTTCGGGATCATAAGCCACGAATCCCCGCGTTGGATGGCGCGTGGCATCCCTCACAGGCTCCCGCATTTCCACGCCCTGATTCTTCAGATAATCGTACCACCCGTCGACCTCATCGGATACCACGGCCAGGGTGACGGTCTTGGGCTCCGATGTGCTGTGCATGCCTTCCTTCTCATCGACCAGACCGATGTACGACGTGTGGGAAATCTTGTGTATTGTGGCAAACCCGTAATCCAGTACCCTCTGAAAGCCGAGCGTCCCTTCGTAGAAACGCTGAGCCCGGGCTAAATCGTGATAATAGAAGAAGACGAGATTGGCCCGAATACCCGGCGTTTGGTTATCGGTGGCTGCCGGACGTTCTTTCTTTTGACAGCCGGAGAATAACAACAGCAGGAAGGTGATGAAAACCCAAACCGTTCCGAATCCTTGTAACAGATTTTTTGCATATTTGGCGCTGGATAACATCATATCCTCCATTATCTCAAGGTGTGTCGACGGCCCCTTTAAAAAACACATTTACCTCTATTTGGAAGTCAGGCCTTCGGCCATCAGGCATAGTATTTCATACATCAGCGTGGCTCCCACCAGGGCCGTTTGACCCGCCCTATCGAAGGGAGGTGAGACCTCGACCACATCGGCGCCGATGAGATTCAAACCGCGAAAACGCTGCAGCAGCATCTGGGCCTCCAGACTGGTCATCCCGCCGATCTCCGGTGTCCCAGTTCCAGGGGCGTATGCCGGGTCGAGTCCGTCGATATCGAACGACAAGTAGACAAGCCCCTTACCCACGATACGCCGTACCTCGGCGGCCACCTCCTCGACACCCAACTCCGCAAACTCCTCGATGAAGATGACACGCATGCCCGATCTTGAACTGTAATCCCAGGCTGCTTCGTCATTCACGGCTCCCCGTATTCCGATCTGTACGACGCGTTTCGGGTCCAACAATCCTTCTTCTACAGCTCGTCGAAACGGAGTGCCATGGCTGAATTTCGATCCCATCTCTTCGTCGAACGTATCCAGATGGGCATCGATTTGGATCAGGCCCACTGGACCATCCGCAGCCATGGCCCTTAAAATCGGCAGCGTGATGGAGTGATCGCCACCGGCACTCAGCGGTAAAGCGTCGGCATCCGTGATTTTTCGATAGAATGCGGTGATGTCCCGATGCGCTGCTTCCACATCGAACATGGATCGCATGGGCACATCACCCATGTCACCGATCCGGCATAGGGAATAAGGATTGATCTTGGATACATGATGAATGGAGCGCATCATGCTGGAGGCGTTGCGAATCTCTCGCGGTCCGTGCCGTGCACCGGGCCGGTTCTCGGTGGCACCGTCGTAGGGCACGCCGATAAGGGCTATATCCAACTGAGACGCATCCCCCGTCAGAGGCGTACGCATGAACGTGGGGATACCCGCAAATCGGGGAGCCAGCATCGGACTATATTTATCTTCCATCATCGACTCCTGCTGCCGAAAAAGTGACTCTCAGATGAATCGCTTCATCAATTCTGCGGTGACCTCCTCTACGTTCTCCGGTGTGATGCCCAGACTTAGGTACGCCTTTTCGGCCTTGGTCATTCGCTGGGGATGATCCATATCCTCCACGGAAGAAAAAATGCCCAGCCGTCTTCCGACCTGGTACAACCGCTGATGAGACGGATTCATCGACAGAAACGCGCGTAATACGCCCACCATTCGCTCCTTGTCGTCGGGGAGCCTGCCCTCAAAATCGGCCAGAAGGTTCAGGATATGATCGCTCATCACCATGCTGGTGATCCCATCCAGGTGCTTGAGGAAGGTCAGGATTTCATGAATGACTTCGACCTCCGTCAACTTCTGAAAACGGCCTTCGCAGTAATCTTCGTACAGGGGAATATGATTGGGTATCCCTAGGGTTCGAAGTCGGATGAAATCCGGGTTGATCTTATTCATGGCATCGGCCGTCTCCAGGGCGTGCTCTTCCGAAAGCGCGATCCCGCCCAGTCCGGGCATGATGTACTCCGAGAGTTCGATACCCGCCTTTTTTACTTTGCGTCCTGCCCGGATATGCATGTCTTTGGTTACGCCCTTCTTCGTCATCCGGAGAACATCGTCCGACCCGGATTCCATGCCGATGTGAAGCCTGTTTAGACCCGCCCGACCGATGGCTTCTAAATCCTCCTCCTTCATCCGGGCGATGGTATGCGACCGGGCATAGGAAGTGATTCTCTCCACCTCAGGAAAGCGTTTCTTCAGATGCTTCAAGATATCCACGAGGTCTGAGGGCCTGATGACCAGGGAATTGGCGTCCTGCAGAAAAATCGATGCCATCCCACCGAAATTCAGCCAGTGATAGGCAGCCTGGAAAGCACTGTATTCTTCGGGTATTAAGCTCTGGATAGCCTTCCGGAGCTCCACCTGAGGAATGCGGCCTTCCTCGTCAGCCAACGACCGGAGCGTTTCCGTATGCTTGAATACTGCATCGATATCCTGTTTTACGTGGGCTGCCGGTCGGAGGGAGAAGGTCGTTCCCTTGTAGACAGGGCAGAATGTGCATCGATTCCACGGACAGTTCCGTGTCACGCGAACCAGCAGGCTGGCAGCCTCGCTGGGCGGCCGGATGGGCCCCTGCTCAAAGCCTGAGTACGAATCGAGGATGTCCTTATTCGTTTTCATCGTCCACGTCATTCGCAAAATGGGCGTGTGCGATGCGATACGTACCGTCCTGTTTGACATAAACGAACGTAAACGGTCCTCGCTGCACCTTGTCTGCGTTCTCGCCTCCCCTCTCAAAGGTCCAGACACCCGCAACCACGGCCGCCCCACCGAACGTTTCCGCATGGATATCGTCGACCCAGAGCCGGTTGGGCTGCTCCTTCCCGCCAACCACAAAACCGAACGATTCGTGATGTCTACAAACCGCATCGATGCCTGTGATGATTCCTGTTTTTTCCGATGAGATATACGTCAGCCGTACATCGGTGAGAAAGAGCTCATCGACCCGGGAAAGGTCGTATGCATTCCACATCGCCACCCAGCGATCCAGGTATGCCTCGGCATTAAAATCCGAGTCCCCTCGTCCGCATTCCAGACAACAAACATGCAGAATGAGGATGAGTGAGAAGAGAATCCTTCGTGTCGTCATCGACAACTCCCTATGGAAAGTGTCTTCCCGTTAAATCCGATCTTTGAGAGGTGATATGATTGCTCCTCAATACAGATTCTTGTTCGCTGAAGATGGATGAGTCCGGCAATTCACGTATCCGCCTCGTAGATTTGTACGTCGATAATGTTGTAATAAATCGTGGTCGTGGCTTCAAACCCCGAGTCCGTTCCTACGATCAACCAGAGCTCGCCGTTCCCATTGCTCTGAACCTGAATCGGCTGGTCTTCATTGTCTCGCTGAATCAACGTATACACAAAGTCATCGCCCGCGATACCGATGGAGCCGACCATGGCCATGTCCTCTCCACCGCCCGCCTGATTGCCCTTATCGATATTCATCCGGTAAAAACCGTCCTGAACGACGGGCAGGGGTTCCGTCTGCGTCCCACCGACTTTGACCCATACCGAACACCCCGGCCCGCCACCAACACCTATGGCACTCTCGGGATACTGGGATGCAACCTCTACACGTATGACCACACGATACGTCGTGTTGGGTTTGACGCCCGTGATGTGCTTCTTCAGGAACATGAACAGGTCGTCGCTGTGGTTGTTGCCCGAGATCATCATGGCGTATGCGGTCTGATCCAGGGGCTCGGGGAGGTTGGATCGTCTCGACGACAGCTCATGAAACGCCTCTTCGCCCACAGGATAATCGGCGAATCCGGCCGTCCATCCCTCCTCGCCCTGGCTGAAATCGAACGTGAAGGTAAACTCGGCCGGTTGAGTGGGAGACGTCCCCTTGTCTTTCTTGCACACCACCGTCATCAAGACAATCAGGAATGCTGCGTACAGGTAACGTCGTCTCATGGTCTGTCCCTTTTTCATTTTTGACGATTGATGCCATCTCCTTAAGAGTCGGCCTCTTTCCGGATTCTGTTTTCAGGCATCCTATTCATACGCCTTCCGCAGCCCCGTCCTCTCGTTGAACTCCCGTATGCTTTCATCCCATTCATGATACGCCTTCAGCCGACTCGACCAGTAATCCGCGTCGTACCACTGAGCGTTCAATTCCTCCACGCACTTCCCCTGCTGCTCGATCCAAGTAAAATATTTCAGGTTATGCATTCGTTTTTTATCCCAGTAGGTAAGCTCCTGCATCCAATCCAATGTCTGCGCGATCAAGCATCTCTCAAACGTCATCCCGGCCTTCATATCTGTGTAATCACCGTCTCGATCTCGAGCTTCCTGGAGTCGAGACCCGTACAGTTCCATCGAATCCGTGGCCACGGTCATGATGACGTCGTTTTCGTCCATCTCATAGTATTTGGCCATCTTGATGCAGCCCAAAAGATTAGCGATTCCCGATATCCCCAGAAGGTCCAGTCGGTCGACACATTCGGAGTCAACACCGCGTTTTTTCAGATAATTACGGCCCTTGGGTTCGTTGAACAAGCGGAGCAGACGCATGCAGTCTTCGTCGTCCACATCGATCACCATGTCCATGTTTTTCAGGTTGTGAATCCAGGGCACGTGCTTGTCGCCGATTCCCTCGATGCGGTGCTCCCCGTACCCGTTGTACAGGAGCGTGGGACACTGCCTGGCCTCCGCCGCAGCAATTCGGATGGTCGGAAATTTTTCTCGTAGATACTCGCCACATCCCAGCGTACCGGCCGAACCCTGAGTCAAACAGAGGGCCGTCAGTCGTTGCCGTCCGGTCTTGACATGGAGGAATACGTCCTCCATGGCCGGGCCCGTGCAGGCATAATGCCATACGGCATTCCCGATTTCGTCGAACTGGTTCAGGACGACGATCTCATCGGGACGTTCCGCCTTGAGCGCGTGGGTCTTGTCGTAAACCTCCTTCACGTTGCTCTCGGTGCCGGGCGTGGCATGAATCTCGGCTCCGACCTTCTCCAGCCATTGGAACCGTTCCCTGGACATGCCCTCGGGAAGCACGGCGATGCAAGGGCAGGCCAGCAGGTGAGAATTAAAGGCCCCGCCCCGGCAGTAATTGCCCGTCGACGGCCAGAGCGCCTTCTGCGAAGTGGGATCAAACTCGCCCCTGACCAGCTTTTCCACCAGAGGACCGAATGTGGCGCCCACCTTGTGGGAACCCGTGGGAAAG
>Ga0180437_10000434_pt1 | contig 81879 bp, 94 predicted proteins | sample SS_ome_4_FD_132410 | JGI IMG/M metagenome (GOLD analysis project Ga0180437, IMG submission 132410) | Hypersaline lake sediment archaeal communities from the Salton Sea, California, USA - SS_3_D_1 metaG | ecosystem: Environmental > Aquatic > Non-marine Saline and Alkaline > Hypersaline >...
CGATCGACAGCGGTGGGACGAACACCATCGACTACAACACGGGTGAGTACGACTTCACGACGGCTACCGCCTACCTCCCCCATGACGACGCCCCCATCCTGACGTACTACGACTACTCGGCGTGGGACATGGACCCCGTGTCGAACGGCGTGTGGGCCAACAACGTCCAGATCGAGGTCCGCGGCAACGCCGACTACTTCGACGCTGCGACGCAGTCCTACTCGCGGCACGACGTGTTCGTGCGGGAGTACAACAGCGCCTCTGGGTCCTACGACATCGTCGAGTCCTACGACTCGCTCGACTTCACCGACTCGTCGTCGACCGAGTACTTCCCGGATGTGGTCAACGAGCTGTCGGACCTCGTGTCCGTCGAGACCCCTGGTGGCGACGTCTACCCCGGTTCCTTGGACGGCTTCCTGTCCACGGTGATCATGGGCGGAGGAGACGAGGACAACACGACGGGCAACTCGACGTTCGCTTCGGCGGCTGACCAGATCTTGCCGACGTTCTTGGGCAACTACGAGGTTGGCGCGCGCTCCGTGAACATCACGGGCACGGCGGCAGGCACTTCGGCGTCGGGCACGATCGTATCTGTCGCTCAGGCCAACTACGTGGATGGCGAGCAGTTCGTTCTCAACGACGGTGTGAACCCTCCGGTGACTTTCTGGATCGACCAGACCGGAACGTACACTCCGGGCGGTGGCTACGACGCCACCAACATCCACGTGGATGTCTCGGGCGATACCTCTGCCACCGACACGGCAGACACCATCGTGGCGGCCATCAACGGCGTGTCCGCGCTGCTCATCTACGCCGACAACACCGGAGGCACCTCGGCCACGGTCGACCTGATCCACCTGCAGCAGCTCGCCGCAGGCAATCAGACGATCACCGATACCGTGGCGGACGTGGGATTCACCACCACCGGTATGGCTGGTGGCGCGGATGCAGCGGCCATCGCCATCTCCGACGATGGCAACGGCAACCTGACAGGCTCTGTCGACCCGACCTACGCCACGTCGGTAACGGTTGGCGGGGTGACGCTCGACCCGAACACCGTGGACTACGCTACGGGCTACGTGAACTTCAAGACCGTGTCGCCCATTCAGGGTGGGTCGGTTCTCACGGCGGCCTACTACGTCGAGCCGGAGGAGAGCACGCACATCGAGCAGTTCGGCGACACCACCAAGCAGTTCACCGACTCGCTCGCAGTCGTGCACTACGCGGCGGGCACGGACGGCACCTTCACCGGGTCCACCTACACGCGAGGCGAGTTCACCAACCCGACGTTGCAGGCTTCCAAGCGAGGCGTGTACGCGTTCGACGAGGTGGACGAGCTGTTGCAGGTCGTCATCCCCGACTTCGCCGGGGACGTGACGGTGACCGGAGACCTTCTCGACTACGCAGCTTCCCGAGCGAACCTGCCATCGGGTGGCGACCGGTTCATCATCCTGACGGTCCCGCTGGGCTCCGACCCGCAGGAAGCGGTGGACTGGTTCCGCTTCGACCTCGGGCGCTTCTCCAAGTGGGCGGCCCTTTACTGGCCGTGGATCAACGTGGCCGACCCCCTCGCCAACGGTCGCACGCTGACGATGCCCCCGATGGGTCACATCGCCGGCATCTACGCCCGGACCGACAACAACAAGAGCGTGGGCAAGGCACCGGCCGGAACGGTCGACGGTGCGCTCAACTGGCTCACGGGGCTGGAGTACGTCGCGACTCAGGGCGAGCGCGACTTCGTGTACCCCAACAAGATCAACCCGCTCATCTCGTCGCCGCAGACGGGGCTCGCTGTGTGGGGTGCTCGCACCATCGCGCAGGAGAGCGAGTGGCGGTACGTGCATGCCCGTCGCCTCTTCATGTTCATGGAGAAGTCGATCTACAACAGCACGGCCTGGATTGTGTTCGAGAACAACGGCGAAGCGCTGTGGGCTCGAATCAAGGGCCAGATTGACGGCTTCATGAACGGGCTTTTCAACTCGGGCTTGTTCTTCGGGAACAGCCCACAGGAAGCGTACTTCGTCATCGTGGACTCCTCGAACAACGACGCGTCTTCCATCGAGGCCGGACAGGTCATCATCGACGTTGGGGCCGCTCCGAACCGCCCGGCAGAGTTCGTGCGGTTCAGGTTCCAGCAAGCCACGATCGCTGCCTGATCGGAAGTTTTCAGCCAGCTACCCCTTAGGAGATAGTCATGCAGGTCACATTCACGAATGCCAGTGCCGACGAGATCTTCGTCTCGGCGCTCTACGCTCAGTTGGCTGCCGGAGCTTCGGTGACGGCGAGTCGGACTCCCGCACAGATGGACGACCAGGGTCTGAAGGCTCTGATCGAGGCGGGAACTCTCACGGTGTCCGTCGCCTTGGAGACCGGGGACACGGTTCAGATCCAGAACTTGGATCCGGACGTGTACTGGTACGTGCCGGTGCACACCGATGCGAACCGGCCGCTTCCCACCGCGGTGACGCCGGGCACGGTCATCTGGAACTCGGACGACGGGTTCTCGAACTACAGCGACGGCACCGACTGGTACGACCCGACTGGCGCTACCACCTGATCTTTGGTGGCTGGTTGAGCGCGGCCCCCGCTTCGATGGTGAGGTGGGGGCCGTGGCTGGACGTCGGCTAGGATAACGGACGAAGGAGACATCATGGCAACGCTGGAGATCACCAACACCTCTTCGGACGAGGTCTACCTCGCAGACCTCTACACGAAGATCGCCGTAGGGGCGACCAAGACCATCGAGCGTTCTGCGACCGACTTGCCTCGCATGCGGTCGCTCCAAGAAGCGATGGCAGACGGCAGGGTTTCCCTGTCGGTCACGTACAGCAACGACGAGGTGGCGTCTGGGCTTCATGCCCCGCCGTCGACCATCGAGGCTGTGGACATTGCGCCTGTGGCGGCGGCTACCCCAGCGGCTGGCCTCGCCACGATCTACGTCCCCCTTCCTGTGGGGGCCGGGGGTGCGCCGGACGACGTGGAGATCTACCCCGCCGGCTCGCTCCCCTTCAAGTTCCGCGTCGTGGATTTCGTCTTGTACGTCTCCACGGCCGTAGTGGGCTCTTCGGTGGAGATCAGGGACGAGGCTGCTGGCGCCGGAGCCCAGCTCGCGTCTGCGAGTGCTGCGGCGGCAGGCCGGATCCCCAACGCCGAAAATCAGACGGCTGTTGCCACACCGGCGGCTGCGAAGGGCCTATTCGCACGTCGATCTGACTCAGGGATCGAGGGAGAGGTCGTTCTTTTCGTCCGTCCTGAGCTGTAGTACGCTACCGGTGAGGTAACAGCCCGAAGGAGAGTTTTCCAATGGCCCGTCCCGCAAGCACTGACTTCATGCACGCGATGCGCTTCCACGTCGTGGTTCTCGGCACGAACGCCGAGGAGTACCTGACGGGCGGAGCCGCTTACGCTGACCCGAACATGGCGATCCCGCAAGCGGGCTTCACCACGTGTTCGATCCCCGAGCTGTCGATCGAGTCGGTGGAGTACAAGGAAGGCACCTTCATCTACCCCCGTAAGTACCCCGGCAACCCGGCGGTGAGCGACTGCTCCTTCGCGCGAGGCGTGACTCGGGACGACAGCTCGTTCTGGCAGTGGGCGAAGAACTCCGTGGAGGGTTCGGGTGGCGGTGTCGAGTATCGCTTGGACATGGACATCAAGCACTACCACCGCGACCAGATCCTCCCGAACGCGCAGGGCCAGATCGCCAACGTCGAGAATGTCGTTCCCGGACGGACCTACCGCATCTACGAGTGCTTCCCCATCCGGTGCAAGCCGGCCGGAGACCTCGATGCGACTTCGTCCGAGATCTCCATCCAGGAGATGGACGTCGCCGTCGAGCGCATCGACGCCACGAACGGCAACTTCTAGGCGGCGTGAAGCTGCCCATCATCGAGCCGTTGCAAGGGCCAGTCAACGGCTCGAATCTCCTCTTCCGCACTAGCGTCGACTACGTGCCCGGCTCCACCCGCGTGTTTCTCAACGGGGTGGTCTGGACACAGCACCTGGAGAACGGCTGGGACGAGCTGGGAGGCCGGACCCTCCGGATGAAAGAGGCTCCCCGAGCGGAGCCTCCCCCCAGCAACCCGGACGTGCTCTCGGTCTACTACCTTCCTTTGGTCTGATGGCGGCGTTCGACCCCCACCCGGACACCTACCTCCCTCGTAATCCGTGGGAGACCGGGACCGTCTGGTACACGAATGTGACCCCCCAGACGCTCTCCCTAGACTGTTGGGCTACGGGTTCGAACTACCCTCCCCCGCGGCCGAGCCCGCAGGAGCCCCAGGAGAGCCCCCGAGCTGCCGAGCTGCGGAGACATAGGGCGGCGTCAAGACGGGCCGTTCTGGAGGCCCTGGCGGCCCGCAGAGGGCTTCGTGACGATCCCTCCCCTCTGGTGCCCCTTCCGGCGAGGAAGGGCTTCAGCGGGCGCCCAGCGGCCCGCAAACGGGTCTGCGCCGGCTCCAGCCGCTACCGCGTTCTGGTCAACTGAGCTGTTGACAGATCGGTCGTGGATGAAGACCCTGGACGGTCTGATCCATGAACCTCCGTGTCCTATCCACCACGCCGCCGTTCGGCACCCCGCGCATGGGCTTCAGGCTGTGCTGGGAGGGGTGCCCCTGCCAGGAGACGGGGCAGTGGATGTGGCCCTCCGAGGTCTGCGGCGACTCGCTTCACCCCGACGTCGCGTCCTTCATCGCCGTCCACGTCATCGAGCGATGGGCAAAAATGGGAGTGCGGTTTGTAGACCTATCCCTTCGGAAGCCCAAGCCTTCTCTCCACGGCGCCCCCCTGCTCGAAAGATTCGTGGTTGCACGAGCCCTCACTCATGCGATACGTAGGGGTGAGAGGTACGACCGACACGAGGTTGAGGCGTCAGAGATTTTCGCTTGACACTTTTTCCCTATGTGATAAGGTCGTGATCTAGCCATGACGTTCGTACACAGGCATACCACAGCAGCTCGCGCGGCGCGGAAAGCGTCGGCGCTGTGGTGTGCTCTGTTTTCAGGCATGGGCTATCGCGGACAAGGCACGCCAGAAGCTATCCAGCTCCAGCCGACCTCCCTCGATAGCACCCTGAATGCCATCGTGAAGCCCTTGGAGGTCGGCGACACAGGCGGTTAGTAGGAACGGGAACTCCAACGATCCGAAAGCCGCCGAGGGAACCCCCCGAGGCGGTTTTCGCGTTTCAGGGTTTGGATTTCAGACATGGGCCGAAAGAAGAAACCGAACGCAACACGAAGGTCGAAGGAGTACGCGCGCCAACGATGGCAAGCGAGGAAGGAGCTGGCACTGGAGAGACTTGAAGGGAAGTGCGCTGGTTGTGGGTCGTCGGAGGACTTGCAGTTCGACCACATCGACCCGTCAACGAAGGAGCACAAGATCTCCAGCATCTACACCTACTCGATGGAGAGGTTCCTAGCTGAAGTCGACAAGTGCCAACTGCTATGCCGCGAGTGCCACGAGAAGAAGTCGATCAAAGACGCGGGGAAGGAGTCATCCAAAGGTCTACACGGTTCACGTTCAGCCGCTCGGCACTGCGGGCCTCCGATGTGCGATGCGTGCAGAGAGGCTTCTCGGAAGTACCAGAAGATCAAGTGGATGAGACGATTGCAGCGAGAGGGTTTGGTGGAGGTCACGCCGGCCGGTGAGGCTTTCATGGAAGGAGACAGAGACATGTGTGACGGAAGGAAGGGCAGGAAGGGCTATCCCGCAGCGCACGCGCGCACCCGAACCCATCTACGGGGGTGCTGGCACGCTGGAGAGTCCACCTGATTGTAAATCAGACGCCTTAGGCTATGGCGGTTCGAGTCCGTCCACCCCCACCATGAAGATCAGCGAGAAAGCGAAGTGGATCGGCGAGTTCTGGAGCAAGCTCGGGTTCAAGACGACGGTGCTGCTCGACAAGGAAGGCGAACCGATCCTGACACACGCATGGTGGCCAGAACTGATCGTGACGAGGTTGGACATGAGCAAGAAGGGAGAGAAGAAACGCACGGCCCCGTGAACGCGGGTCCGTAGCTCAATCAGGTAGCAGCAGCGGCCTTTTAAGCCGAGGGTTGCGGGTTCGATTCCCGCCGGACCCACCAGGATGGATGGTTAAGGATAGCGTGTTACACTTAACCATCATGCCTACAGTTTCTAAGAAGGACGATTACAACGAGTACATGCGGCAGTACATGGCCGAAAGGTATGAACGCCGTAGGAAAAGTATCGTGGAGCAACTAGGAGGTGTGTGTGCCAGGTGTGGATCAAAAGATCAGTTAGAGATCGATCACATTGATCCGCCGGGTAAGAAGTTGAACATCAGTCGGCGCCTAGCCGGAGTATCGGAAAAGGCGCTCCAGCGAGAGCTGACAAAATGCCAACTGCTTTGTCGGCGATGTCACGAGTTGAAGACCATTTTGGAACGAGGGCACACACCAGCAAAAGGGACACACGGAACGCTGTCAGCGTATCGGTGGTGCGGCCCTCCGAAGTGCGACGAGTGTAAGAGAGCGAAAAGGGAATACGTGCGGAGAAGAAGAAGTGAGGATCCGTGATGTAACGGTCAGCATGTCCGGCTCTTACCCGGTTCGTGAAGGTTCGAATCCTTTCGGGTCCACCAAGACAAAGATCGCATTGGGATGTAGTTCAACGGCAGAACGGGTGGCTCTGGACCATCAAATCGGGGTTCGAATCCCTGCATCCCAGCCGGCTTCAAAGGGAAGCCTTGATCTCTGACAACACGACCTAGCTTGTACATGGTACGGTGAGGTATGCAGCCCTCGCGGGAGCCTGCCTACATCTCCAAGTACAACAGAGCCCTTTTCGCCAAGCGGAGAGCAATCCTTCGTGCCCATCTAGGTGGGCGGTGCGCTGTCTGCGGAAGCGTTGATGATCTCCAGTTCGACCACATCGACCCGTCTACCAAACGGTTCAAAGTGGCTTCGGGTTTGGGGAGGTCGATGAAGGCGCTCTTGGAGGAAGCGGCAAAGTGCCAACTGCGCTGCGTCGCGTGTCACCGCGAGAAGACTTCTCGGGAGCGCGCGGCGAAGGCAAGAGCCAACATGAAACATGGGAAGCTCAGCACGTACTACCGACACAAGTGCCGGTGCGCTGCCTGCAAGAAAGCCCGATCCGATTACTACTTCGAGGTTCAGAAGGGCTCATAGGTTGGCCGACAGGACTTTGGGTCGAACCCCCACCGGCGGCATCGCTGTCGGAAAAGCACCTCGCGTCACGCCCCTACAGGCGTGGCTGGGAAACGGGCGCGAGGGCGCAGGTGGTTCCACCCTCTCCTGATGTAGACGTAAGGGGGACGGCGGCAGTTCGTCTGCCGCCTCCCCCGATTTTGGCAGGGTAGCTCAATTGGCTGAGCACATGGCCGTTAACCATGCCGATGCGGGTTCGAGTCCCGCCCCTGTCGCCAGCAGCGTCCAACCGATCCGAGCACACACGCTTTCAGACTTCCAATCTGAGAATACGGGTTCGAATCCCGTGCCCTCCTCCATCGCCTTCGGGCGAGTAGTCAACGGGGGGCTCGTCTAACGGCTAGGACATCACAGCAAACACCTGCTCTGTTCCCTCGGACGCTGCAAAGTCTTTACGGTCTGCGAGGGATCGTCATGCCGCTGTGGGTGCGGATGCCCAGCATCTCCTTCAAGATGCCGAGGGCCTTCTCATCATCGAACTGCTTGCACGAGAACACGTCCATCATGAACGTGCGTCGCAGCGGCCAGCAGTGGATGGAGATGTGCGAGGTGGAGATCATGGCGTAGGCCGAGATGCCGCCTTCGTCCAAGAACCCCTGGCTGTTCAATTTGCTCTTGTCGACGGGGATGCGCTTGAAGCGCGGACCGTCGATGACCTCCATGTCGAGCGCTCGCGCCAACGAGCTGAACAGCTCTCGTAGGTGGTGCTCGGTGAACACGATCTCATCGCGCACTGTCCCATCCACGACGAGGTGCAGTCCGTCGATGACGTTGGCCGTGGCTCGGGATGGTCCGGCACCAGGATCTCCCAGTCAAGGTCGTTTTTCTCCCCCCAAAGGTGTCAGACGTTCGGGGGTCCGCACGTCGTGGGAGCATGAAGATCACGAAAGACTCACATGTCGACCACAACCTCACCACGGAGCATCTGGAGTTCATCAAGGAGCGCTTCGGACACATCGAAGAGTTCTTCATCGAGACCGTGGAGGTGCCTCTGCATCTTCCTCCGCTTCCTTGTGGGCTCTTCGGCCCGTTCATGGGCGATGAACCCGTGGAGGAGAGCGAGGTCTCCTACGTGCGCCGGGGCGACCGGCCGGGAGATTCCCGCGTCGTACAGCGCGCCCAACGGATGGTCCGGAAGATGACCGTCATCGGCGGCCCTCATGAGGGAGCCATCATCATGTTCACGGCCTACGGTGGGCCGTGCGCTCCACGCGAGCCGTGGGACGAGTCCCTGTCTCCGGAGGAGCGAGAAGAGAGCGTGGCTTTTTGGAAGGATCACGCGCTCGCCGCAGAGTAGGCCACCTTGGCTCAGTTGGTAGAGCAGCTGTTTCGTAAACAGCAGGTCTCCGGTTCAAGTCCGGAAGGTGGCTCCATGTGGTGCGCAAGCACCGGCCTGGGAGTCGCTTTGGCTTCTCCCTCGTCTTGCCCCCATCGTCTAGTGGACCAGGACACCGCCCTTTCACGGCGGGAACAGGAGTTCGATTCTCCTTGGGGGTGCCAGGGGTTGGTCGGCGGTTAACTAGCCGGCCCGCTCCGTAGGTTTGCTTCGGTAGCTCAGATGGCAGAGCGGTGGAGTGAAGATCCACGCGTCGCTGGTTCGATTCCGGCCCGGAGCACTATTTATTGACAATCACTTAGCCACTTGATAGTGTCACGGGACATAGCACAGTCTGGCAGTGCGCGAGCTTTGGGTGCTCGAAGTCGGCGGTTCGAATCCGCCTGTCCCGACCAGCGGCGCACTCGGCTCAATGGAGAGCCATCGGCGTCAGAGGAGAATAGAGATGGAAGCTGAAGCACTGGGACCCGCGGAGAGGATCATCGACACGGTCCTCACGTACAACGGGAAGAGCGAGGAGAGCTGATATGGACGCGGAGACTTTGGGTCCTGCCGAAAGGATCATCAACACAGTGCTAACCTACCAGGACCATCTCTGGCACAACCGTCCGGGGTTCGTCGTGACGGACAACTCGGCGGTGGGCGTCAAGTGGCAGCCGGTGACCACGAAGGACGAGGACGGCAAGAAGGTCGTCTATCAGGTCCACAAGCGTGGTAAGCGGCGCACTCGGACGAAGCTCGGCACGCTCTGGGCCGACAACACCATTCGGGACGAGAACCGACGCAAGATCGGCGAGTACCGACCGGCGGGGCTTTTCCCTGAGGTGGCGACCTGGATGTACAAGCAGGTGGCCGACGTCTGGAGGATGGACAACGAGTTCGCCGCGCGGTGGGCGTCGTACCAGTTTCCTCAGGACCACAAAGACATGAAGGTCGTGCTTGCGGCGTTCATGCTGGTCCAGTCGCGGAAGGGCGACCCCGTTCGAGAGGACGGGCAGGTCTTGTTCCACGACGACGACTTCCGGGAGGTCGGGGAGGCCATGTGTCTCATCCACCGCAGGGACAAGAAGGGCATCGACCCGAAGATGCTGGCGCGGATTCGGGACGTGTTGGAGGTTCCTGCCATCGCGGAGCTGAACCGCGAGCTGGGGTTCGGGCGCTCCACGCGCACGCCGTTCTTGGGCCGTTGGCCGAAGGCGGTTCGGGCGTGGCTCCGATTCCGGGAGGAGAACCTGCCGGTGTTGGAGGGCTTGGTGAACAGTGGTCAGCGCAACATCGCGCGGAAGCTCGCGAAGGCTGTGGGCTACAAGCCTCAGTCCCCGAAGTTCTTCGAGGTGTTGGGCTGGACGCAGAGCCAGGCCAAGGATGGTCGCAGGAAGATCGCTCTCGGGCAGGACTTCTCGGGTACGGAAACTTGGGAAGGACTGAGCGAGCAGGAGATCTGCGAGCTGATCATGCGCGAGAAGACCAACTACAAGCGCATCGTCGGTCTGCTCCCGAAGGACGTGGGGCTGACTCGGGCCATCATGGCTGCGGCTGTGGAGGCGGGCTCCTTGTCCGACAAGGATCTGATCATCCAGGCGCCGACCCTGGAGGACTTGGGCTTGCTGAAGGTCCAGGAAATCAAGGAGCGGTGGGAGGCGGCCATGAGCCGTGCCGAGGACATGCGGGCGGCGAACATCGCAGCTCGGATGCGTACCAAGGAGGGGCGCGAGAAGATGGAGGCCGCGGCCGACACTGCCTTGCAGCAGGCGGCTGAGGAAGAGATGAAGAACCTTCGGATCTACTTCATCGTCGACCGCTCCGGTTCGATGGACGACTGCATCGAGCGCGCCAAGAGCCACTTGAAGCGGTTCCTGCAGGGCTTCCCGCCGGACCGCATCCACGTTTCGCACTTCAACACGGTGGGGCGTGAGGTGGAGATCAAGCACGCTTCCGCAGCGGGCGTCGAGCAAGCCTTCCTAGGCATCCAGGCCACGGGTGGGACGAACTACGGCGCCGGCATTCGGGTGCTGCAGCACCGGCCCCCGAAGGACGACGAGGATACGCTGATGATCTTCGTCGGCGATGAGAAGGCGCACTCCTTCACGCACGACGTGCAGGTGTCGGGTCTGCGCCCCATGGCGTTCGGCTTCATCAAGGTGGAGTCGAACTGGGGCATGGCGGGTCGAGCTGTGCAGGACACGGCGAGGGAGCTGGGTATCCCCTGCTTCATGATCGAGGAGAGCACGTTCGGCGAGCCTGGCGAAGACCTGGACCCCTATGTCATTCCTCGGACGATCCGGAATCTCGTCGCGGTTACTCCGGTCGGGCAGTACCACGGCGTGCAGCGCGTTGCGCCGCGGGTCACGCTGGTCGACCGCATCATGAAGACCGACCTGCTCCACAAGCCTGTCTGGGCCACGGAGCTGTCGTCGGCAGCGTGAGGTGAACCATGGGTTGGAGAGATCTGCTTCAGGCCGATGACGAGACCGTCGTCTCGGCGTGGGTCGGGGGCAGGACTCTCCGTACCCGAAACCGCACGTGGACCATCGAGGGGCGCCTCCCACCGGAGCACGGCTGGCACTCTTTCAGCATCACGGGCCGAAAGGCCCGCTGGAAGGAGCCGACCAACGCTCCGATGGAGGTGCTTTTCGATCTGCAGCGCGGCTACCTCGTCGGGGACCGCCTCGTGGCGGACAACGTAGAGGTCGAGCTGGACCCCGCGAAGCTCGCGCAGCGCTTCGAGCGCGTGCACTTGGTGGAGGAAGGCTTGGACCGCTTCGCCCGCATCGCTGCGGGGCGCGTCTGTGACGATGGACCGCTCATCTACGAGGGGCCGGACATGCCGCTCGGCCCGGAGGACGACGTACTTCAGGCATTCCTGGACCGGAAAGGCACCGTAGACGCCGTTTCGGGGGTTCCCCCTGCTCTGGACGCGGCCTTCCGGTTCGAGTCCTGGCAGCGCTCTGAGGCCGAAAGACGGCGCCGTGAGGAGCGGGAGCGTCGGGAGCGAGAAGAGCGCCGCAGGCGCATCATGGAGCAGGTCGGCAGCGCAGCCGGTCGGAGGGCCATGGCGCGCGAGGACTTTGGCGAGGCTGCTCGGGCAGCGCTCGCGATGGGCAACGCCGAGTACTTGGATCATCGGCGAGCTGTAGGACGGAACGAGATGATCGTGCGGTTCCGTATAAACAGGCGGCGCTTCGAGTGCACCTGCGACGCGGAGACTCTGCGCATCATCGACTCGGGCATCTGCCTGACGAGTCATGACACCGGAAAGCAGTACGACAACTACTTCACGTTGGAGTCGTTGCCTGGGGTCATTGAGGACGCGGAGCGTCAGGGCGTGCTCGTGGTGTTCCGCCACGTCGACTAGGAGCTGAGAGAGATGCACACGACGAAGTTCGAGCTGGCGGACGGCCGTGGGGTCACTGTCGCCCACAACGGAGACTGGTCTGGGGACGCAGAGGTTACGTGGACGGAGAAGAACGGCAAGCGGGCGTGCACGATGGTGCCGGCCGACGTGCTTCTCCAGGTTGGGAACCAGGCGGCGTTCGAGGCCCTGAAGGGGAAGCTCATCAGCTTCATCGAAGATCTGGAGTGGGAGGAAGAGCCCGAACCGGTCAGGAAGGGGAACGACATGGAAGCTGGAGTGGTTCTCGGGCCGGGCGGCGAGCCGATCTATTGGCACGTTCCTTCCGACCGCCAAGTGGCGCACATTCCTGACAGCCAAGTGCTGTGGGATGTGTTCTTCAAGTACAAGGAGACGATGACGGGCTTCGCGCACAGTCATCCGGGCAGTGGGTCCCCGCTTCCGTCCCACATGGACTTGACCACCTTTGCTGCCAACGAAGTAGGACTCGGGAAGCGGTACGATTGGTGGATCGTCACCGGGAGCGCCGTAGGGCTCGTCCGGTGGAGGGGGCCGAAGAGGCTCGACTACGAAGTGTGGGCTCTGCTGTCTGAGGAGCCGGCATGGGTGAACGAGCTTCGAAGGGTTTCAACAGGCTGACAGGAGTGGAGGTTGAGATGGTACAGCGAATGCCAGGTGAAGATGGTGACGGAGCGGTCGAGCAGATCATGGACGCCGTGAACGTCGCACCACAGGACAACGAGGCCGTGTTGGAGATCACCTACGGTGGTCAGCAGGGCACTTTGACCGACCCGGTTCCGTGGGACGCTGCGGACGGCGACTTGAAGCAGTGGGCGACGGAGGCGTTGCAGGCTGGGGGCATCCCTGGTTTGGACGCCACGCCGGACGCGGACTTCACGGACTTCGTCGTCCACAAGTTCTCCGCGAAGGACGGCCTGCCCAACAGGGTCGTACTGAGACCCAAAACGGAATACGGGTATTGACCGAATACAGTGTTTGGTTCTACAATACCAAACATGGTTGAGGTTGATGTTCGGGCTTTGGCGGAGGGTTATCAGGACGGAGCGAGCGCGAAGAAGCTGGCACGCCAGCACGGTGTGTCGGTTTGGACCGTGCTCGCCCGTCTGAGGTCCGCTGGAGTGGAGATACGCCCGAGACAGCCCGAGAAGCGTTTGGATCTTCCGAAGCCCGACCACTCGCTTTTGGTCGAGATTGTTGACGGCCTTCTTCTCGGTGATGGCAGTATTGATCGAAAGGGGGCTCTTCGATTGGAGCAAGCCCGCGACACTACGGGGTGGTTGTACGAGGTGCAGGGGCTCTTGAGAGCTGTTCGGTGTTCGTCTAGGATCGTTCCTATTCCTCCGAGGGAAAGGCGCATAGAGGATCGTGTGGTGAGATCTTCGGGAGGCGCATTGCTTTACACCCCGTGCTACGTCGAGTTGAAGAAACAGCGCGCACGGTGGTATCCGAAGGGGGAGAAGCGCGTTCCAAAGGGCATCAAGATGTCTCCGATGGTGCTAGCTCAGTGGTTGGCCGGGGACGGTACATACGACCATTCGGGGCGCCTACGTTTCTGCACTGATGGATTCAGGCGCGAGGATGTGGACCTTCTCATTCGTGCCCTGGGGGTGGTTGGGCTACAGGCAACCAGGGCGGCGAGGCCGCGACCGGGCCAGTACCACGTCAACGTGGATCGCCTGGACGAAGCTGTGAAGGTTAAGGCCATGATCGAGGACTTGGTTCCTGCGTGCTTCCGATACAAGCTCTCCTACGTGCGACCACCTATTCGGAAGCCTGGGAGGAAGCTGACCGACGAGCAGGTCTTGGAGATTAGAGAGCGGGCAGAGCAGGGTGAGTCCAAGGCTGCGCTGGCAGAACGCTTCGGTGTGTCCGACACGGCTGCCGGAAACATCGTTAAAAGACGAACGTACAAGGATCTGTGAGGATACCGATGGCACGAGTAGTAGTAGTTGGAGTTGGTGCTTTGGGTTCCCACGTGGTGCAGTACCTGCGCAACGTGGCCGATGAGATCGTGGTGATTGATCACGATAGGGTCGAGCGCAAGAACGTGCTGTCGCAGTTCCACGGCAAGGGCACGGTAGGCAAGTCGAAGGTCCAGGCGATCCAACAGTCGATGAACTTCATGTTCGGTGTGAAGGTCCACACGGTCCCTCACAAGCTCGTGGAGGACAACGCCGAGCAGTTGCTCGGGGGTGCAGACCTCGTGTTGGACTGCTTGGACAACGGAGAGTCCCGAGCTGTCGTGCAGCGCTACGTCCGTGAGGCCGGTACGCCGTGCTTGCACGGAGCGCTCGACGCGAACGGCACTTTCGGACAGGTCATGTGGGACGACGAGTTCCACATCGACTACGAGACGACGCGCGGAGGAGCTACCTGCGAGAACGGAGAGCACTTGCCCTTCATCTCGATGGTGTCCGCTTTCCTGGCGCGCGCCGCACAAGCGTTCCTGACGCAAGGCAAGCAGATTGGGTTCCTCGTCTATCTGGACGGGGCCAAGCGAGTCTGAGGACCATGATCGTAGTAGCTGGGCGCGGTCGTGCAGATTCGTGTGGAAAGAGGTTGACGAGTCAACCTCTACCTGATACCTTGCTAGATGCGTCGGGCTAGCCCGGCACTTGGGGTCTTGAGAAGTTCGGTTCTCATTATCTGGGATTGCCCCTCGGCCTCGTCACACAGGCCAACCAGTACTTCCCCACACGCTTGGGGGTTCGATTCCCCCAGACCCCGCCGATTAGTGACCAACGGATCAGATCGTACATGCAACGTATGCGGGTTCGAGTCCCGTCACTTCCGCCAAACTGGAAATGAAGCCCGACTGGTAGGGCACTAGCCTCGAAAGCTAGCACAACGCTAACCCCGGTCTCCTCACTCGGTCACAAGTCGAATCTGCCCCTTTGGGAGAGTGATACTCCGCTTGCTACCCTCCAGCTCTTGCCACTCCCCTCATTGGAGGGACCGGGCAAGTGCTCACAAGCCGCCCAAGTATTGGGCACCATCTCCGCAAGAGATCCGTGGTTTGATTCCACGAAGGGGCTCCGGTCAAGTCGACCAACTTGAAAGTGCTAACACGCAATTCGCCCAGTGGTAGGGCGTCAACCTGCTAAGTTGAAAGTCACTGGTTCAAATCCAGTATTGCATTCCAATTCAGCACCTCACCTCGGACGACACGACCAACCTTTCGGGCCGCTGGAATTTTGGTTCCAAACCTTTACCCAGCATAGCTCCTCGGCCCCGTCACACGGGCCAACACGCGTTGCTCACAAGCACTCCGAGTTCGACTCTCGGGCGGTCCACCAGATACAATAACCTTTGTGAACGAGGAGACTAGAACCTGCAAGGACTGTGGTAAGTCCAAACCGATCAAGTCGTTCAAGCCTACTGGGAGGGGCGGCTATCGACGGCGCGTTTGCTATCCTTGCTACCGAGCTAGGGAGGATAAGAGAAACCCAGCCTACAAGCTGGAGCGCCAGCGTCGCTACAGGGCGAACAACCCCGTAACCAGCATCTTGTGGGACTGTAGGCAGTCGGATAGGAAACGAGGGTTCAGCGGGAACGACTTGGACAAGGAGTTCATCGCAGAGAAGATTTCAGAGGGTTGCCTGTACTGCGGAGAGCGAAGCATCAGGATGACCCTAGATAGGATCGACAACGAGAAGCCGCACGACAAAAGCAACGTCGCCCCCTGTTGCATTCGCTGCAACTATTTGAAGGGGTCGATGCCTTACGAGGCTTGGTTGCACATCGTTCCTGCGGTTCGAGAAGCGAGTGAGTTAGGGCTGTTCGGATCTTGGCGTTCGGAGCCCATCTCGAAAAAGGGACCGTAGTCATCTACGGGGCACGGGCGGTTCGAGGCCGCAGCGGTCCACCAAGGCATCCAACAGATCAAGTCATACATGCATCCTCGAAAGAGGGCTCCAGGTTCGAGTCCTGGCTCCGCGACCAGCCCGCAAGGGCTACAAACCGCGGAGTGGCGGAATGGTAGACGCACTTGTGTTTGGAACAAGCAAAACGCTTTCTGGCCTGTTCACTCGGATGCCCTATCTCTGGTTCCCCTGATTGGCAGGGCTCGCTGGGTTCGACTCCCAGGTGCCGGACCAAGACAGCCAACTGGTGAGATCACACACGCACTGGTTTAGCGCTTGACTGAATATCAAGAGTACGTTGGTTCGAGACCAACCCCTCCCGCTCTGCTTCGGACTGCACGAAGGTTCCGCTGATCCCCGGTAAGACGGCCATGACGCCGGGGCTAGGTAACCATGGCCAGCAGTCCGGAGTGGAGCGGGAGGGTAGCTGAGAAATCGCAACTCTGGTCCCTCCCCTCGGCTGTCCTGATTTTTCGTACACGGTGGAGTCTTAGGACTCCTGCTCTATCCGTGATACAGTGTCTGTGTGGCGGCGAAGAAGAAGCTCCCGTACCAACCGAATTGGGAGAGGACGTCTACCAGCACGGGCTACAAGGTAGTTCATTGCCCCGACCACCCGAGAGCGTGGAGCACCGGGTACGTGTACGTGCACGTCGTGGTCATGGAGGCGAAGCTGGGGCGCTTGTTGAGACGTGGAGAGGTGGTTCACCACGACAACGAGGACCGGTTGGACAACGATCCAGACAACCTGGTGCTGACGTCGAAGGTAGGGCACGGCAAGGAGCACGCGAGGCCGCAGAGACAAGTAGGTTTGACCTGCGCTAACTGCGGCAAGAAGTTCAAGAGACGTCTGGGCCAAGAGCCCTCCAAGAAAGGAGCCAAGAGGGCGTTCTGTTCGCGGCGCTGCAACGGGTTGGCAAACGGCTTCAAGGGAAACCACGGGGTTCGACATGGGACACTCGTGGCCTACAACTACAGGGGTTGTCGCTGCTCGTTGTGCAAGGAAGCCAAATCTCGGTACTATCGATCAAGAAAGAAAGCCCTCGACGCCGATGGACGGCATCCGGATTCCTAATCCGGTCGGTGCAGGTTCGATTCCTGCCGGGGGTGCCAGACGGAGCATATTGTGCTAGCGTCTTGATGCGGCGTGGAGCAGTCAGGTAGCTCGCAAGGCTCATAACCTTGAGGTCGTAGGTTCAAATCCTACCGCTCGCAACCACCTAGTTGACAATCCGCTGACCACATAATATGATGGCGGCGTGGATCAACTACCAAACAGCTCGTGCGTCGGATGCGGCTACTGCTGCTCCAAGGCACCGTGCCCTCTCGGGGTAAAGCTGCATGGCGCGGTGGCGCCGTGCCCGTCACTCGTCGAGAAGGACGGGAGGTGGTGGTGCTCAGAGGTGTTGAGAGCGGAAGGGCAGGACAAGCAATGGCTGGTCGACAACTTGTACATCGGCGCGGGGTGCTGCAGCAGCCTGAACAGCCAGCGCCGCGCGAAGCTCTCCGAACTGAACTCCTCGTCGAGTTCTGCCGGGCGTTGATCCGCAACCATCCGAGCACGGACGCTATCGTCCTGAGCCTTGTGGCGGCGCAGCGCGCTACAGAGGCGACAGACGATGAGATGAAGCTGTTCTCGGAGGCGGTTCTTCAGGAGCAACGCAAAGCCCCATGGCCCGAAGGGTTCTTCGGTTGAGGAGAGGACGATGGCTGACGATCTGGAGCTGACGGACGAGGAACGAGAGCACATCAAGGCGCGCCGAGCTGAGAAGAAGCAGAAGGCGTGGAATCCGAAGCAAGCCTCCGACTACACGCCGGAGGAGAAGGCTGTGGCATTCGACAAGATCCACAAGCTCGCGCTGGAGCATTTCGAAGGGAAGAAGAAGGACGGCTGGGGCTTGAAGGACGTCGAGCACTGGTTCTACGAGGCTGGCATGGAGCTTCTTGGGGAGGGCGTCTGGGACGTCTTGAACTCGTTCGAGGGCTGAGCGCCTTGCGATAGATCCCCGTGCTCGGGTAGTATCCGGGCATGGGCAAGCTAGGTCATCTGGTCCGTCATTTGCGGGAGGGTATGGGTGCCGTGGTTAGCGGTGAGTTCGGATCCCCGCAGGCTCCTGAGACCATTCCTGGTGGTGAGGGTGCTCATCTGACCCCGCAGGACGTCGACCCCGAGCAGTTGGCTTTGGGGGCCGCGGTCGAGATGGAGCACACGAAGGACCCGAAGACGGCCATGGAGATCGCGCTCGATCACTTGGCCGAAGACCCGAAGTACTACGACAAGCTGCTGTCGCTCGGGCTCTGAGCAGCAACACATAGCTCCACGGAGGAGCGTTCCGAGCACTGGAACTTCACGTGCTCCTCCGTTTCTTTGCGTCTTGGGGATGTGGTCTAGCTAGGCGAGGACGCTGGATTGTCGATCCAGAGGTCGCGGGTTCGAATCCCGTCATCCCCGCTGTGGTCGTAGCTCAATCGGTAGAGCGTCTGGATGTGGCCCAAAAGTGTTAGGCTCACAACCATGCCAGCGAAGACCAAGAAGTGTGGGAAGTGCCAGAAGCGCAAGCCTGTGGATCAGTTTTACTGGAAGGACAAGGCGCGGGGGACGAGGCATTCGTACTGCAGGGCGTGTTTCGCCGCGCGCCACAAGACTTACTACCAGGAGAACAAGCAGTACTACTTGGAGAAGAAGGCGCGCTGCAAGCAGAGGCTCCGCGAGTATGTGAACGAACTGAAGCGCGCGCCGTGTACGGACTGTGGCCGGACGTACCCGCCCTACGTGATGGACTTTGATCACTTGAATGGGGAGGAGAAGGGGGGCCTCGTGGCGCATTTGGTGGCGCAGGGGCAGGTTCGGAGAGCCAAAGAAGAGATAGCTAAGTGCGAGCTGGTATGCGCCAACTGTCACAGGATCAGAACGCACGAAAGACGTATGGAGGTCGTAGCCTAACGGTTAAGGCACAGGATTGTGGCTCCTGGTATGCCGGTTCGATTCCGGTCGATCTCCCCGGTGGTCGAGTCCGCTCGGTCACCCCACTACGCCCCTGGAGCCGGGTACTCCGGCGGGGCCAACAAGGAGAAGAAGAGAGACAAGGGTGTGGCAACCCAGGCAGGTAGCCATGAACAAGGTACACGTGAACGTCGGAACCATCGGACACATCGACCATGGGAAGACGACCCTCACCGCGGCGATCACCAAGGTGATGGCGGAGCTTCACGGTGGGAAGGTGGTCCCCTTCAACAAGATCGACAACGCACCGGAAGAGCAGAAGCGCGGCGTGACCATCAACACGTCGCACGTGGAGTACGAGTCGGCGACGCGGCACTACGCGCACGTCGACTGTCCGGGGCACGCTGACTACATCAAGAACATGATCACCGGTGCGGCCCAGATGGACGGCGCGGTGCTTCTGGTCGATGGGTCGCAGGGTCCGCAGGTGCAGACCAAGGAGCACATCCTGCTTGCGAAGCAGGTGGGTGTGGAGAGGATGGTGGTGTTCATCAACAAGGTGGACATCGCAGACCCCGAGCTGCTGGAGTTGGTCGCCTTGGAGACGGCCGAGCATCTGGAGGCGCAGGGATACGAGGACTCTCCGGTGGTCCAGGGCTCCGCTCTGAAGGCTCTGGAGGGCTCTGAGACGGGCTGCATCGTCGAGCTGGTCGAAGCCATGGACAGGCACTTCCCGGACCCTGTGAGGGACTTCGAGGCGCCTTTCATGCTGCCTATCGAGGGAGTCCACACCATCGAAGGCCGCGGCACTGTGGTCACCGGTCGTGTGGAGCGTGGTGTGTTGCCTCTCGGGGCGACGGTCGAGATCATCGGTCTGGTGGACGAGGACTCCAAGCCTCGCCAGGTCGTGGTCACGGGCATCCAGATGTTCCACAAGGACCAACCCGAAGCGCGGGCCGGAGAGAACTGTGGCCTGTTGCTGCGCGGTGTTCGTCGGGACGAGGTGGTTCGGGGTCAGGTGCTCATCGTGCCGGGCTCCGTGCGGTCTCACATGAAGGCGAAGGCCGAGCTGTTCGTGTTGTCGAAGGAGGACGGGGGTCGGCACACTCCGATCTTCAAGGGCTACCGCCCACAGTTCTTCTTCGGCACGACCAACGTCACGGGCACCGTGGCGGACATCGGCGAGCTGGACTTGGTCAAGCCTGGCGAGCACGCCGAAGTAGCGCTGGAGTTGCAGAAGCCTGTCGGCATGGAAGCTGGCATGCGATTCGCTGTTCGTGAGAGCAGCAAGACCGTCGCTGCAGGTGTGGTCCTCAGCGTCACGTAGAACGGGCAGGCCGGTCCCGCAAACCGGCCATTGGGGATGTGGTGCAGTCGCGTAGCACACTTGCCTGTCACGCAAGAGGTCGCGGGTTCAAGTCCCGTCATCCCCGCCAAGCGCCCATCGGATCAGATCAAACAAGCATCCTACGTAGCTCAGATGGTAGAGCAGCGGCCTCTCAAGCCGCCGGCCATGGGTTCAATTCCCATCGCGGGTAACACAACATGATCTTTTCACTCGGGCGCCCATTTTTCTAGGGCTCGTGACATCCTCGGCACCTCGCCTCGTAGGACTCGGCGCCGCCGACTTTCACTTGTTCTTCACCATGCACGAGCCTCTGGGTTCGACTGGCTTCCTTGCCGCACCGGGAGCACACAGCGCGTACTTTGGTCACGGTTTCAGCGATGGCCATCAACTCAGGGACAGGGTGGAAGGGGCGCCCCTGAAAGTCTTGGTCTAGGCCGGCGACGATGACGCGGTAGCCCTTGTCTGCCAGGATGTTGATTCCATCGATCATGTCGTTGTCGAAGAACTGCGCTTCGTCGATGGCTACGACGTCGGTCTCAGGCTTGACGCGACGAATGAGATCGTAGCTCGAAGCCACTGGCTCGGCTTCGATGTCGATCCCTTGGTGGCTTACGATCTTCTCTTTGGCGTAGCGGTCGTCAACGGACGGCTTGAACGCCTGAACGGTTTGCTTCGCGAACAGGGCTCGGCGCACGCGGCGGATCAACTCTTCGGTTTTGCCGCTGAACATCGAGCCCACAACAACTTCAACATGTCCTGACATGTTCTAGGGGTATAGCTCAGCTAGGGAGAGCAGCGGATTCCAAATCCGCAGGTCGGGAGTTCGATTCTCTCTGCCCCTGCTACGGGCCAGTAGCTCAGTAGGTTAGAGCGTCCGCCTGATAAGCGGGAGGTCGTTTATTCTAACCTGGACAATTTCTTGGACTGCAATGCTCTGGTTGAGCTACGATGCCTGATAAGCATCGTGGCGGGGTCCAATTCCCCGGCGGTCCACCGATGAGCAAACAACGCAGGGATTCCCAGGGCCGTCTTCTTCTAGAATTTCGGTGTCCTTGTGGGAAGAGGTTCTGGGCACGCCCCAGACCTCCGAACAAGTCGGGGAAGCGGTATTGTAGCTTGGTGTGCTACGGGAGGCTTAGGGACTTTTCTGGATCTAAAAACCCCAACTGGAGGGGAGGGTCGTTCCAGAGTGGCAAGGGTTACTGGTATGTTCATATGCCAGATCATCACCGAGCGATGAAGAATGGCTACGTCAAGAGGGCGGATGTTGTAGCCGAGAAGAAGATCGGGAGGAAGTTGTTGCCTAACGAGGTGGTGCACCACGAAGATTCAGATCCGAGCAACGACAGCCTAGACAACCTAGTGGTCAAGGACTCCCTAGCGCATATCAGAGAGCACGCAGTGAAGAGGCGAAAGCCTAAGAAGTCAAAGAAGGCTCGAAAGTCTGTTTGTTGGCCCTCCGATAGCGTGCTTTTGGAGATGGCTAAGACCATGACACAGCGCCAAATGGCAACGCTTCTTGGGTGCAGTCAGCCCGCCGTATTCTATCGCCTGCACCGTTCTCGTCGTTGAGCCCTGAGCAGCTTCCGCACATCATCTGCGGACCGGCTGCTCAGGACGAGGCGCAGCTGCGTGGAAAGCTCCCGCATGCGCGCGCAGACGTCGCACTGGCAGCCGGGTTTGGTCTGTTGGTGCTCGTTCCAGATCTTCAGCTCTTGCTCTTCGACGGCAGTCATGCTGCCATCATGCCTGAGAGCTGAAGCTCATCTTGCACGACGCCGGTCGATTTCCGGCTGGAGGTAGACATGAAGAGGTCGATGCCGCCGTAGCCCCTCCTTCTGCGTGAAGGAGGTGGCCTATGTGTCGCTACTGCCAAATCGTCTGGTCCCTGCTGGGGCCGGGCTATCTCTGTCGCCCTTGCTGGAGGAAGAAGTATCGGAATGCGAAGAAGGGTCGGTAAGACCGGCTGAGGGCTAGCTGCCCTCACACGGGCCTGTAGCTCAGCTGGGAGAGCGCTTCGTGCTACACTGGCAAAATGCTGGAAGTGGTTGTGAGGTACGAGAAACCTGGAGATCCGTATGTCCGTGTTCGGCTGTCGGATGGCCGGGTCGTGCGTGAGCACAGGTTCATCATGGAGTGCAAGCTAGGTCGGAAGCTCTCCCCTAGCGAGCACGTCCATCATAAGGACTTGAACCCCCGGAACAACGAGGAGAGCAACTTAGAATTGAAGTCGCGGGCGGATCACTGCCGCCTGCACCGCCCTGTGGCGCGGAAGGTTAGACTGCGCTGTCCTACTTGCGGGTGTTGTTTCGAACGCACTGCCAGGTATGTCAGGTCCAAGAAGAAGCTAGGCCAGCACAGTTTCTTCTGCGGTCGTAGCTGCCGGGGACCTAGGGGCGGAGAAACAACACGAAAGGTCACCGCGCATGGGTCTCGCGGAGGCTATTTGAGGGGCTGTCGGTGTGCTGAGTGTCGAGAGGCGCAGGCGCACTACATGCGCGAGTACAGATCAAAGGGGCTGTGGTGAAAGGGGATCACGCAACCATGGCATGGTTGTATTACGGGTTCGAATCCCGTCAGCTCCACTAGGGACCTTCCGGTCGGCGGGGGTCGGGGGTTCGAGTCCCCCTAGGTCCACCATCGGCCCCTCTGAGGGCAGCTTAGGCGTCAGGGCAGCGCGACGAACGACCCAGTACTCGGACAGCTGCAAGTCGAGCTGCGGGGCATCCTCCTGACGGGAGGCCCCGCCGATGACCTACTTCTTCTCGGGCTCGGCGGTCGCAGCGGCCGACGCGGTGGCGCTGGCTGTCGCTGTGGCGGTCGCCGTAGCAGTCGCTTCGGCAGTCGCGGTGCTGGTCTCTGCGGCGGCGGTCGACGTCTCCTTGGTGGGGACGGTTTCTTCGGCCTTCTTCTCGTCGCAGGCGGACAGGAAGCAGATCGCGATCACGAGGGTAGCTGCTAGGGTCTTCATCGGATTTCTCCTTGCGGTGGAGGTTATACTTCACACCCCGGAGATCGCGCAAAGGGGATTGTCAGAGTGGCCATACGTCCATGTGGACGCATACGCCTACTTGACTATCGCTTTTCTATAGGCTAATTCTTGAGCCCATGGCGACGAAGAAGGTGATTGTCGACTTCGACGAGGACATCCAGAACCTGCGCGACCCCGAGACAGGCCGTTATGTCGAGCTGAACTCCGTTGTGGGAGCCAAGGTCGTAGGGGTGGAGCGGGGTGAGGACGACCAGCTCGTGTTGATCCTCGAAGGGGTCGAAGACGAAGAAGACTGACGGGCCTGTAGCTCAGCTGGGAGAGCGCTGCGTTCGCAATGCAGAGGTCAGGGGTTCGATTCCCCTCAGGTCCACCAGCTCCGGAGCCAAGTCTGTGGGCTCAGTAGCTACACGCGGAGTGACGCCCGCAGCCGGAGTTAGGAGCCTCGCCAGCGCAGCGCGGCTCTGTTGGGCTCATAGCTCAGATGGGAGAGCGCGGCATATTGCAACTGGAGATCGTCGCTGATACTGTACCTGTATGGGGTACAAGTTCGTTAAGGCTCCCTCTAGCTATCCGGGCAGAACGTATCGCTGGGGCAACCGAGTTCTGGAGCACCACTTGGTATGGTGGGAGAACACAGGACAGGTCGTTCCGGAAGGGTACGTTGTTCACCATCTGAATGAAGACAAGGAGGACAATCGTTTCGGGAACCTCGCGCTGAAGAAGCGTGGGGAGCACACAACGGATCACCAATTGAAGGATCCGCCTGTGGCGTTGGTGTGCTCTTGGTGCGGGAAGAAGATCGAACGTAGCTCTAGAGATGTTCGAAGCAAACGCAAGCAAGGGCAGAGTCGTTTCTTCTGTTGTTCCGCTCACGCAGCCGCTGCGGGTTGGTCGAGCAGAAGAGCGAGAGGGGTCATCGTCTAATCGGGAGGACGCTAGCCTTGCACGCTGGTAATACGGGTTCGAGTCCCGTTGGCTCCACTGCGGCAACGTGTGGTCGTCCGCAGGGCTTGACCCGTCCCTGCTAAGTGATCACGCAAGATCCCTAACGGGTCGCACAAAGCCGGAAGGCGTGGGGACGCCGCGCCTTGCAAGCCTGAGGTCGGGAGTTCGATCCTCCCTGAGTCCACCAATGCAGACGTTCCTACCCTTTCCGGACTTTCAGAGATCTGCCTCTGTGCTCGACTGGCGGCGTCTGGGCAAGCAGCGCATCGAGGCGAGGCACATCGTGGAGGTGCTTCTAGGCATCAAGCCTCACAGTCGTTACCGGAACCACGCGGCGGTCCGCATGTGGCGAGGCTTCGGACACTTCTTGTGTTCCTACGGCGTCGCCATCTGCCAGGAGTGGCGTGGGCGTGGCTACCGAGATCAGCAGCTCGAAGCCTTCCAACGCCTGCGGAAGCTCGCCGAGCGCGAGGATCAACACGGAACGCCGCCTTGGTTTGGAGACGCTGCGTTCCACGCGGCGCACCGAGCTGCTTTGCTCGCCAAGGCTCCGGAGTGGTACGGCCAATTCGGATGGCAGGAGATCCCGCTCGTGGACTACGTGTGGCCTGCCGGTGTAGCCTATGGCGCATGAGCACCATCGACGTCGTTCAGCTAGTCAAGGACGGGAAGGCGAAGTTCGAGTGGGCGGACGTGCTGTCGACGCACGAGGACAAGGAGCTGACGATCAGCGTCTTTAGGGACGCGATGAAGTTCGACGACATCCCGGCGTTGACATGGGACTTCAAGCCGATTCCGGGAAACGACCAGATCTACAACGGTGTACGGCTGCCAGCTTCGGCTGACCAGTTGCAGCAGATCGCCGACGTGCTCGGGTGCATGCTGCTGACCCCGAAGGTCGTAGATCTCATCTGGCTCCAAGCGCAGCTCAAGTTCAACCCGGTCATCAACGACGGCCCCCCGCGGTACAACATCGTGGCAATCTCCAACATCAACGATGTCCACGACCTCATTCAGAAGAAGATCGAGGGAGCTGGCGGTGACGACGGCTACAAGCTCATCGCCTGTGTGGGCAAGTACTGGGTGCTTTGCAATGCGCTTGGGCAGATGGTCGTGGTCCACGGAGATCTGCAGGCATTCAACTACGGATGGCCTGATGCGAACGCTCCTACCTCACGCCGCGGTGTCACGTCGGGCGTGAAGGTATGGCAGAACCTAGCGGGAGCCCACAACAAGCTGCACTGGGATCCATCGCAGACCATTCGGCTGATGTTCCAGTGGGCCTGGTTGAAGGTGGGCGATGCGGATCCCGTTCAGATCCATCTGCATGACGTGGCCTCCGATCCCGAGCTGGCGCCACTGTTGCACCACGAGGGTGAGCTGAAGGTGTTCCGGCAGTCGGGGGTGCCCGAGCCGAAGGGCGAGGTGCAGGAAGACGGAACCATTCTGATGCCCGAGATCATCATCTACGGCGCTCCTCCGAAGCACCCGATGGTTCCCGTCCGCGAGGGCGGTCATCGAGTGAAGGTGATTTCTTAGACGAAGTGCCGCTGTAGCTCAGTTCTGGCAGAGCACAGTCTTGGTAAGACTGGGGTCATCGGTTCGACTCCGATCAGCGGCTCCACATGCGGGTGTAGTTCAGGGGTAGAACGTCAGCTTCCCAAGCTGAATGTCGTCGGTTCAAATCCGATCATCCGCTCCAACTTGCGGGCATAGCCAAGTGGTAAGGCCGTGGGTTTCCAACCCACCATTCGCCGGTTCGAATCCGGCTGTCCGCTCCGCCGGGGAAATGGAGTACCCGGATGGTCTGTTTGATCAAACCGACTAACCAAGCCGGCTCGGGAGGGCCGGCATCTGCGGGTGTAACTCAGTGGTAGAGTACTTGCTTGCCAAGCAAGATGCCGTGGGTTCGAATCCCATCACCCGCTCCAACGTGTAGAGTAGGCGCCATGGGTGCAGCGTTCATCGCAGTGACCGCCATCTTCGTTCTCGGCTTTTTGCCCGGCTACTTCGTGGGCTACGTTCACGGAGGGAACGACGAGAAGGCCAAGCGCCCCGAACCCGAACCTGTGTGGGGGGAGGACGTCGAAGATGGGTAGCCCGCCGTTTCGAGAGTTCGAGGACGGGGTGGTCATTCGGGGCGACTGCATGTCCCCCGAGGTGCTGGCGGTGGTGGTGGAGTTTTCCCCGCTCCCCCTGATTCTCGCCGATCCTCCTTACGGCGGCATCGTCAGCGATGAGTGGGACAAGATCGAAAGCGCCGTGAAGCACGCGGCCTGGATGGTCTCGTGGTGCAGGACGTTGCAGTCCTTCTGTTGGGACGGTGCAGCGCTGTACGTGTGGGGCGGCTACGGGACTCCGGAGAACCGGCCCTTCTACCGCTTCGTCGTCCATGCAGAGGTCGAGACCGCGTGGAACATGGCCATGATGATCACGTGGCGGAAGCGCAAAGCCTACGGGGTGCAGCACAACTACCTGTCGACTCGCGAGGAGTGCGCCTACTTCGTCAAGGGGGACATCAAGAAGCCTCGTTGCTTCAACGTCCCGTTGTTGGACCAGGAGCGCGGCTACCCTGGTTGGAACAAGAACTACCCGGCCAAGTCGAAGTACCTGCGTCGCACGGCGGTGTGGGACGACGTGACGGAGATTTTGCGAGGGAAGCTCGTCACGGCCAGCGGGAAGAAGGCGACGGCTCAGAAGCCTGTGAGGCTCTGCGAGATCCCTATCGAGGTTCACACCCAGCCGGGGGAGGTCGTGTTCGATCCTTTCGCCGGCACCGGAACGACGGGCGTCGCGGCGCGCCGGCTGGGCCGTCGCTTCGTGCTCGTAGAGAGGGACGAGGAGATGTTCGAGCTGTGCTGCGAGAGGCTGTCAGAAAAAAGCGATGCGGAGTCGAAAAAAGGTGTTGACTGATCAGGTCTCGATCTGGCAGTATCGCCCGGCTTCGAACGAACCAGGACCGAAACCGGCGGCTTGCCGCAGGCTAGGGACTCGGGGAGGGAGAGGCGGCTGTTTCGGGCTGAGTGCCGCGGGAATGGTCGAGCCGTCCACGGGCGGTGAGATAAGCGTAGCGAGAGCTACCACCCTCCCAGTAAGGGCTCAGCGGGAAACCCGACCGAGGAAAAGCGGTCACCAAAGCAGTCAAGATTCCCTGGCAAGCAATAGCTTGGCGGGGTTTCTTACTTTGGGGGGCAGGCCGCGCAGGCTGAAGTCGTTCCTCCGGCACTCGGGGTTCAGGCAGGCGCCCGTCTTGCTCATGGTGTGGGACCCACAGACGAGGCAGCTACGAAGACCCTTCTGCTTCTCGAAGCAGGCGTCGCAGATGTCGATGTGAGAAGGGACCTGTGCGTTGCAGCTCATGCAGTTCATCAAGAACAGCATGGTAGCACTGCTCAGGCGACATCGCGCAAGGCCAGCTTGATGTTGGGCACGAGGTGCTTGGCGTCGGGGCCGAGTGCGACTCCGGTGATGGTGTTGTCGAAGTCAGGCTCTCGGAAGATGGCGCAGGCCAGACCTTCCGATCGAGCGCGCAGAGCGAGCTTGTACAACTCGGTCTCGTCGGGTACTTCGAGCAGCACGATGTTGTTGGACTTGGCGTACCACTCTTTGTCTATCTCGGGGTGCTCGGACACAAAGGCGCGCATCGCGTGGCAGGACTGCGCAGCGCGGGCGCCCGGTATGAGATCGGCACGGGTGATGATGTAGAGCTTGGAATCTGGAGTCATGGTGGAGGTCTCAGAGCTGAAGTGGATCGTGGAATGCACGGTTTGCGGCTCGATATGCGAGCCGGTTGAAGAGATGGCGGACTGCTTCCTGTGCAAGCGCGACGATGGCACGCCACACTCACACTGGCGTTGTCCAGGGCCGCATGAAAGCGTGCCCTTCGTGATCGCTCCTCGGGTGCGTCTGAAGGACGGCCCGGAGTCTGGAGAGGCTTAGCGCATCGAGCGGGTGTCGAACCCACGAACCGAGGGGCATTAGTCCCCGGTGCTCTGCCGAGAGTCGATGCTTGGTGGGCAGGGGAGGACTTGAACCTCCAACCCTTCCGGTTATACCGGATGCTCTGAACTTGAGCTACCTGCCCGTGGGTGGGAACAGCAAGGTTCGAACTTGCGGCCTCGAAGGGCATTACTCTTCGTGCTCTGCCAACTGAGCTATGTTCCCTAGGTCCACCAGGGAGGGGTTGAACCTCCGCGATTCCGGACTCGCTTACGTGGTCCAGGCCGCCCCAGCTCGCCGCGTCCGGCGAAGCTGGGTCCTGTCTGGTGGATTGGCGCGCGGGGGAGGACTTGAACACTCCGACCTTCGGTTCGTTGATCCTGCCAACGCTCCGACGCTCTACCACTGAGCTACCCGCGCTCGGTCGGCGCGGAAGGCCCGAAGCCTTCGCTGCACCGCCCTTTCCCCCAGGTACTTGTGCACAGTTGCCTGGGGTCCGGAGACGGCTTCTGTGCGCCGGCACGCGGGGAAGGACTCGAACCTCGGACCTTCGGGAGTGCGCTACGGCAGTACCCGATGCTCTGGCCGCTGAGCTACCCGCGTAGAAACGAAGAAAGCCCGTGAGCAACAAGGCCCACAGGCTGTTCGTCAAGGGGTTGCCCCGTGAGGCAGAGCCCCAGCCCAGTGACAACGCGCGGTCCCCGAAGGGCTGACTGTCAATGTCGGCTGAGCATGAACTCAGGGTAGGCACTGGACCTCAGATTGTCAAGGCCGCCCGTTTTGGCGACGTACCCAAGCCTGGTAAGGGAATCGGTTGCAACCCGATGATTCGTCGGTTCAAATCCGACCGTCGCCTCCGGAGCCGCAAGAATGGAAGCGACTCGGCGCCCGAGTTCTAGGGAGAGGCGTTGGGGAGGGTGGCTCCTTTTTGCTCCCGTAGCTCAACTGGATAGAGCGACGGTTTTCTACACCGTAGGTTGCTGGTTCGAGTCCAGCGGGGAGTGCTACCATGGCCTTTGTTTGCCTAGATCGTCTATTTGACAATCGCCGGCCATGTGATACATTGACACCAGAGGTGACGAAGGTGATCGACATTCTGAAAGCGAAGGCCCGAGGGGATTGGGAAGCGGTGAACGAGGCTTCTCTGAGCCGCGTGTGGCAGCACACGAAGAAGTCAGGGGAGCGCGGGTTTGCGATCCTCACTTCCTGGCGCGCGGGCAAGAGCAAGCGCGAGAACCTAGCCGACTTCAAGAAGCTACAGGGCGAAGTTCGAGGTACGGGCAGCGGCTTCTTCAAGCTGCTCGGGCACTGGAAGGAATGCCAGGATCCGGACATCCCTTACGACGAGTGTCCAGCCGACCAGCTCGTGGACAGCGCAGAGCCGGCGCTTTTCGTTCCGGGTCTGTCGCTGAAGGACATCAAGCGGCTCGGCGCGAAGTACGAGCAGGACGCGGTGGTGTTCGCCGGCCCGGAGACGAAGGGCGATGTGGTGCTGGTGACGCGCGGCGGCGGTGTGAGCAAGCTGGGCGCCTTCAGCCCCGGCAAGGTCTCCCAAGCCTACTCGCGAGTCCGCGGCCGTCCGTTCGTGTTCGAGTACGTGGCTCAGTCGTGGGGCGAGAAGCTGGTTGAGAAGCAGTTCGACCCGCAGCTCGGGGCACTCATTGACGAGCTGCGTGACGCCACCGAAGCGCTGTAGCGGGCGCCTCGGCTTTCTTGACAATCAGGTTGCTGCCTGAAACAATGCTCCCGTCGTCTAGTTTGGCCTAGGACGCCGGCTTCTCACGCCGGTAACGCGGGTTCAAGTCCCGCCGGGAGCGCCAAGAGTTGAAGTTGGAGATCGTACTTCGGGTTGGTGAGCACGAGGCGGTGATCCCTACGCGGGGGAAGCTGCCCACGGCTGCCGAGCTGGCGGAAATGCCTCCCACGTTCGGGATTCCTCCGGAGGTGGACCTCACGCACGCTGTGGCTTCGGAAGTGGCGCTCTACATGGTCGACTACCAGGGCGAGATGGTCCGGCAGAAGGAGTACGGAGACACGTACTTGGTGAGCCACCCCCCATCAGACCGGCTGAAGCAGGCCGTGATCGAGGTGTTGGCTCGCTCGAACGAGGAGTACAGACGGAGGACTTTGAATGGACGAGTCGAAGGAAGGGCAGGGGAAGCTGAGCCAGGAAGACCTGGGAGCGCTGCTGAAGGCGCTGGAGGAAGTCCAGAAGGAGGCTGAGTTCGAGTTCCCTCTCTTGGTGCAGCAGGTCGAGAAGAAGGGCCGCTTCGTCACCGAGGGCCGTAGCTGCCCCTGCGGGGCGCTGGTGAAGGTCCGGCCGGTGGTGGACAGGGGGCAGGAAGCCAAGACCTACCTCGGCATCTACATCGGCGACATCGCCACCGACGTGCTCCTGGCGTTCGCCGACGACGGGTCGAGTCTCATTACCCCCAAGAGCGGCGTGCTGAAGCTCCTGGTCGGCGGCAACAACCCGGCAATCTTCGTCCCGGCCCTGAGCCGGCTCGTCTTCGGCTACGAGTCCTGGTGGGGTCCCATCAAGACTGCGGAGGAAGCCGAAGAGTCGATCACCGACGAGGACATCGAGAACGTGCCCTACGTCAAGGCCCTCAGGGCCATGGCCGCCCGAGCTGCTGCGGAGGAAAGCGATGCCGGCGAAGCCGACTGACCCCGAGGTCCCCTTCCTTACCTTCACCGTTTCCGAGGAGCCCGTCCGGGACGTCGTGAGGGTACACCACTTCCTGGCCCCTGGAGGCCCCTCTAACGCCGTTTCGACCGAAACATATGTCAGGGTGGGGGCTCTGCCGAAAGAGCTTCAGAGGGCCGCCAGGGCGGCTCTACAGCCCACTCTGGAGGATCGCGAGTGGGAGGCACAGCAACGGGCCATCGCGGACCTCGCCAAACGTCTGCCCGCGTAGCTCAACGGATAGAGCACCGAGGGCTGCTTTCTTTTCCGCGCGTAGATCAATTGGATAGATCGCTGGTCTACGAAACCAGAGGTTAGAGGTTCGAATCCTCTCGTGCGGGCTGCGCCGACCCTCTCAGGCAACTCCGGAAGGTAAGGAGGGTCAGGCGCTCTTTCTTTCTGTAGCTCAACAGGTCAGAGCTTTACCAAAACGGAGTGCCGTGCTAGCTCTGTTGGGGTGGGCAACGAGGTGAAGAGATGGGGGCCGTATCTGCACAAGCAGACGGGGTATCTGTACTACACGGTCAAGTTCGCTTCGGGTCGTGTTCGAAAGGTACAGGCGCACCGTGAGGTGATGGAGAAGCATTTGGGGCGGCGGTTGCGACGGAACGAGGTGGTTCACCACGAGAACGAGGACAAGACGGACAACCGTGTGGCCAACCTGAAGGTTCTCACGAGATCGAGGCATGCTGTGGAGCACGCTAAGGATCGAACTACCACCTTCGTGTCACTCACCTGTGCTTGCTGCGGCAAATCTTTCCAGCGCCGCAAGGGCCAGGAGCCGGAGCCGAAGGGCTACCAACAGGCATTCTGTGGCCGCCGGTGTGCAGGCAAGATCAACGGTCCCAAGGGAGGGGGAAGGAGCAACGAGGAATTTTGCCACGGGACTCCTTCGGCGTACTCCTACCGAGGGTGTCGTTGCTCTGTGTGTCGCGCGGCGCATGCTGAGCGACTTCGGAAGTATCGCTCCCCGTAGTCCAGCGGATAAGACGCACGGCTCCGGACCGTGAGATCGCTGGTTCGAATCCAGCCGGGGAGGCTAGCGCTGGGTAGCTCAGATGGATTAGAGCGCCGCTTTCATACGGCGGGCGTCGGCGGTTCAAATCCGCCTCCAGCGACTGATGGGGAATAGCTCAACGGCAGCAGCGCCGGGCTTTGAACCCGGAGGTTGAGGGTTCGAATCCCTCTTCCCCAGCACGGGACATGGTGCAGTCTGGCAGCACGCGCGCTTCGGGAGCGCGAGGTCGGCGGTTCGAATCCGCCTGTCCCGACCAACTATACAATCAGCAGCCTATGTGGTAACAAAGGTAGACATGGACGTACCCGAGCTAGCCGAGGTAGGTGCGCAGATTGCGGAGATAGGTGTGAAGCTCAAGTCGCTGCGAGTGAAGCGGGACGAGTTGAACACGGAGATCTCCGAGCTGGAGCAGGAGCTTCACCCTCTCGTGGTGAAGCACTCCAAGCTCATCGCGGAGATCGTCGGCACTTCGGCGCAAACTCCCGCGCCCGCTGCTGCGGCCCCCGTCGTGCCAGGGGCTCCTGCGCCTCCCACAGAAGGGCCGCCGAGCGAGGCCATGAAGAAGCGGGTCTTGCAGTTTCTGAAGCGGACGCACGATCAGGTTTCCGCGCAAGAAGTCGCCGAGGCCCTGTCGATTCCTGCGCAGGTCGTCCGAGATGTCATGCGGGACATGATGCGGACGCCCCCGTCGTCTGCCTAGACAATCAGCTGCCCATGTGGTAGCTGTGGAGCATGGTCATCGACGCGTTCTACAGCGATCCTCATTTCGGGCACGACAAGATTCGTCTGCCTACGCATGCGGACCGGCCCTTCGACAGCTTGGAGGAGATGAACGCGCAGCTCGTGAAGCGCTACAACGCCACGATAGGCACGGGAGAGACTGTGCTGTGGCTAGGCGATGCCTTCTGGCGCGTGTCCCAGCGCTACCGAGATCTCATGGCCGACTTGAACGGCCACAAGCTGCTCATCATGGGAAACCACGACCCGAGCCGGTCGAAGATGGCCAAGATGGGATTCGACCTCGTGATGAAGGACGCGGTGATGCGCATTGCTGGACGCACGTGCCGCCTGAGTCACTACCCCTATGCAGGCGCACCGGGGCGCGTCGTGGCGCGGGACGACCGCTACGCGGACCGCCGCCCTCGCAAGGTCAAGGGGGAGGTGTTGATTCATGGGCACACGCACATGAAGGAGCGCGTGCGCGAGAACATGATCCACGTTGGCGTCGATGCATGGGACTTTCGACCAGCTCGGTTCGACGAGGTTGAGGCGCTGATCAAGAAGCGCTTTCCGGTGAAGTCGTGAGCGAGTGGAAGGTCTACGCGTGGCATCGGAAGGAGCGGGCGTGGAAGTTCCTTCAGAGCGCCCCCAACGATGAAGCCGCTGAGCTGGCTGTGCGCGTCATTGTGGGCCGCGGAGTTACTGCTAGGGCAGTGACGAAGGGGCAGGAGATGCGCGGAGGAGCGAACTCCTTCTACCGAATCAAGTACCTGGGTGGTGCTTCCGGTACAGCTTGATCATGTCTCGGAAGGTGTGGCCGTTTCCATCGCAGTAGGGGCACAGGGCCTTGCGGTAGTACGACTTCCGGTACTCCTGATCGATCATCCCCGAGCCCTCGCAGCTCGGGCACGGTAGGAGCGTGTCTCGGTCTTCAGGATCGTTTTCCTGCCGTTCTTTCTGAAGCCGCTGGCAGAGGCTTCTGATTTCGTCGTGGGTCATCTCCCACAGACCTACTGTTTTCCAAGGAGTAGGACAACACGGGCGGGTAGCTCAGCGGTAGAGCGTCGGCCTTACAAGCCGGTGGTCGCCGGTTCGATCCCGGCTCCGCCCACTACAGTGGTATCCTTAGCCCCCATGGCCGGGGTTAAGTTGGTTCTCAGGTACGAGGATCATGAGGTTCATACGGAGGTGCCTCTTCGAGTGGACCTCCCCGAGATGATCCGAAGGTCACGGTTGAAGGCAGGCGTTCAGGTCTCTACCGAGGTGGGGTTCCAGCTTTTTCGAGAACTGGAGGAGTCGCTGGAGCACCATCGGATTCTTCATCGCATGTCGGAGAGTCTGGTCGCCAAGGTCGCGGATGGAAGCGACCCGTAGTAGAAAGGAGCGGTCATGTCGTTTCTCGGGATCTCTCTGCCAGCGGACGTCTGCCGCCTGTTTCGGGACATCAACTGCCCCGGCAACAAGGTGGACATGGGGACCTACCACATCACGATGCTGTACATCGGGGACAAGACCCCCATCAGCGTCGTGACCAAGGCCATCGAGGTGGCCGCCCCCGTCATGCAGCAGACGCGGCCCTTCGACCTGCAGGTCCGGAAGATTGGCCACTTCCCCGAGAACCCCGACGACCGGCCCGGACACCCCATCATCGCGAGGGTCGACAGCCCGATGCTCCACGAGCTTCGCGGTGAGCTGGCGCAGGCGTTCGACGATCGGGAAGTGCCCTACTCGAAGAAGTTCCCCGACTTCAATCCGCACGTGACGCTCTCGTACAGCCCCGAACCGTTCGAGACGGAGCTGGAAGAGCCCATCAAGTGGACGTGCAGTGAGACGGTGCTGTGGGCCGGCGACGACTACGGTGATCGGTTCATCGTGACCTTCCAACTGCCGCGGGAAGGTCCGAAGTACGAGGGGTTCGAGCAGTTCGAGCACGAGATCAGAGCGCTGCTCAATTCCTAGGGCAGCTTTGCGCGGGTAGCCCAACTGGCAGAGGCGCCAGATTTAGGATCTGGTTAGTGCGGGTTCGACTCCCGCTCCGCGTACCAGAGGGGATTTCTCTTGCGAGCTGAACGCGTCTACTTAGACTGGGTTCATGCCGCCGAGCAAGAACCCTTCTTCTCCTTCTTTGGCGGCGGTCCGTTCTGAGGAGCCCCGGCTTGACCCCAACGCGCTGGACGTGTTGGTGAAGAAGCTGAGCGCCAAGACCGAAGTCACCAACCGGACCGTGGAGCAGATCTCCGAGCATCTGTCGGAGCAAGCTGTCCTGTTGCGGTCGATGCGGCACGACTTGGGGGTCATGGGGGCTCAGGTCGACAAGGTTGCTCGGGACCAGAGCGTGATCAAAGATCTGCTCGCCGATGTCTTATCTCGGCTTCCCAGCAACGACTAGGCACTTGCCGGGGTGGCGGAATGCAGACGCAGTCGGCTTAAAACCGACCGCCGCAAGGCGTGAGGGTTCAAGTCCCTCCCTCGGCACCATCGTTGACTATCTGGCGCCTACCTGATAGTGTCTCTGGGTGGCCAAGAAGCAGAGAGCGTTCGATCTTTTCGAAGAGGCCATGCGGGAGGCGCGTGCGCAGGGCATCAAGATCGTGCGCCAGCCGATGTTCGACTGGACAGGTCTTGGAGAGGACCGGAGCAAGCCGAAGGCGTGTGACGCGACGGGCGCGATGCTCATCAAGATGGGCTACGGCCGAAGCGAGTACACGTACAACGGCAAGACGGAGGTGTACGGCAGCGGAGAGGTTCGGCCGAAGGGCTGGCCGTTGTTGGTGCAGAAGCACTTGGGCGTTGGGGTGTGGTGGCTCTGGTGTTTCTGGATGGGCTGGGACTACGGCAATCAGATCCAGGTCGCGGAGACGAACGACAACGGCGACGTGGTTGGGTGGCGAGATGAAGAAGTCAGCAAAGCGGCGATCAAGCTCGCCAAGAAGTGGGTTCGGCGCCTCTAACTCAAGTGGTCAGAGTACCCGCCTCATAAGCGGGTAGTTCAGGGTTCGAACCCCTGGGGGCGCACCATGAAGAAGGGTTGGAGGAAGAAGACGTGGAGGAAGCAGATCAACTGGTTGTTCAGGTACGTTCGGTGGCGGGTGTGCGGGAGTCCTGAGCCCGAGTTCTGCACCTGCTTGGACCCGTGGACTTGCGGTAAGCCGCACAGGGCGTGATGAAGATCGTGTTCTTGGACTTCGATGGGGTCATCAACAGCTCCATCTTCTTCAACAAGCGCAAGCTCGACGAGTCGTTGCGCATGAGCAGTCCCGAGTGGTGGGCTGAGATGATCGACCCCGAGCCTGTGGCGCTGCTCAATCAGATCTTGGACCAGACAGGCGCGAAGGTGGTCATCTCGTCGACCTGGCGGTTCGCGAACACGTGGGAGGAGTTGCAGGAGATCTTGGAGGTGCGCGGTTTCACCGGAGAGGTCATCGGTGCGACGAAGAAGATGGACGCCGAAGATCGATGGGTGAAGATTCAGATGTGGCTGGACGAGTCGTCAGAGCCCGTCGAGTCGTTCGTCATCCTTGATGACCTCGAAACGATGGGAGACCTACAGCACCGTTTGGTGCACACGCACATGAGGTACGGTCTGAAGAAGAAGCATGTGAAGGCGGCCGTGAGGCTGCTGAACAAGAGCGCGTAGCTCAGTGGGAGAGCACTACCCTGACACGGTAGGGGTCGGAGGTTCAAATCCTCTCGCGCTCACCGAAAGGAACATGCACAGGTGGCGGAACTAGGCAGACGCGCGGGCTTCAGGTGCCCGTACCCTTCGGGGTGTGAGGGTTCGATTCCCTCTCTGTGCACCGCTGGTCGAGGACAGCAGTCCGGGGAAAGCCTGGTGAGAGAAGCAGGCCCACGGAAGGCGAAGCCTGCCGACCAGCATTCGCGAACGTGGCGGAATTTTGGTAGACGCGCAGGCTTGAGGTGCCTGTGGCCCACTAGTGGCTGTGAGGGTTCGATTCCCTCCGTTCGCACTGCTTCTTCGGAAGCGTGGTGGAGCCGCCGACCGGGCTTACCCCCGGTCGGCCCTTTTTCACCTCCGGGCTCGATCGGTTTCGACGTGGAGGAAAGGAAAGATTCGCGTGTAGGCAGCGCTCGACCTGCCTTGATCAATCGAGCAATTTGCAGTTGCCAACGACAACAGCACCCCTCTGGCCGCGAAGGCGGCCTGAGCGCTGGGCGGGTAGGAGTCCGAGTACCCCGCAGGCGCCAATACCACACGGACTGTGCTCGGGGAGGTTGGCACCGCCGATGCCCGAGCGAGACTTTCGGTGCTGGACAGGCTGGAGAGACGGCCAAGCCCTGCTGTGAGGGTAGATCAGCTACGCACGTGAACGAGGATCTTGACGGAACTCGGCGGACCAGGGTTCGATTCCCTGCGGGTCCACGAAGTCTCCATTGAGCATTGCAGGGAGCGTCCATAAGAGGTACATTGGTCGAATGGCTCTTGTGGACGTGACCTGCGCTCAATGCGGGAAGAAGGTGAAGAAGCCGGTGGGAGAGGTGAACAGGTCGGTCAGGCTAGGGCGCAAGTTTTTCTGTGGCTCTGTCTGTTCCGGGTTGTTCAGCGGACAAGCTCGGGCTGCGGTGGAGGTCAAGAAGACGTGCCCTCATTGTGGGGAGGACTTCGTGACGACGACCAAAGCACGAGCCAAGAAGTTCTGTTCTAGATCCTGTGCCAGTAAGGGGAGCATGTCCGAAGAGCGCCGGGAGGCGCAGCGTCTGGCGGGCCTCGCGCACGCGCAGAATCTTCTTTCCCCTGCGGAGACCTTGAAGCAGCGCGAAGCCTGGAAGTACGCAGCGCTGGAGAAGGTGTTGCGGGAGGCGGATCGGGACTTCGAGTTCGAGTATCAGGTCGGTGGGTTCGTGTTCGACCTGGCTCTTTTGGACGAGAAGGTTCTGGTAGAGTTCGACGGCCCTCACCATCGAGGGGACGAAGCAGAACGAGACAAGCACAAGGAGAAGATGGCGAAGAAACGAGGATTCGTCGTGGTCCGTCGAGAAGTAAAGGCGGCCTCGGTGATTTCCCCAGACACGATCAAGGAACTCTAGTGGGGTTCGATTCCCCGCAGGTCCACCACGGTTCTCTCGACGCGGCACCGAAGCCGCAGAGAGGCAGACATCATGAAGCGAGAGTACAACACAGGACAGCACGTCATCTTCGTCGATCCTCACGGCATTCGACGGGACGCGCTCGTCACCATCTGGCACTGCACCGACAACCGCGAGGCTTGGTTGGAATCTCAACAGGTCAACCGGGAGTCGTGGGCCAAGCAGGATCCCCCGGTCGATGTGCCGGTGACAGAGACCTGCTGCAACTTGGTCTGGGTCAGCGGAGACGAGAAGCGGACGGACTCCTACGGTCGTCAGATCGTTCGAGAGTCGTCGGTAGTCCACAAGGGCAGCCAGCCTGCCCACGGGAACTACTGGCTCTGGCCTGACGAGTAGTCGAGCTTGACTGCCAGGCCGGAACCGCGCAGGAACCGGAAGGCTGTTTCGATGTCGCGTCGAGAGGATCGATCAAGCCGAGACGCGTTGATCTGTGGCGTTATTGGCAGACACGTGATAGCTTAAAGACTGCCCGGATGCTGGAATTGGTTTACAGGCCGGTTTCAAAAACCGGTGTCCTCCGGGGCATGAGGGTTCGACTCCCTCTCCGGGCACCAGATGTTCAACCCCTACGATAAGGAGATCAAGAAGGTCTATGGGCCGTACATGCGTTCTTACCCTCGGGGGGTGTCAAGGCGGCAAGTTGTGATCTGTTTCGAGGACGGTTCGCGAACAACAATGTCGTACTCCCGATGGTTGATGACACAGCACTTGGGCCGGGCTCTCGGCGGTGGCGAACATGTAGATCACGAGAACGAGGACCCGCAGGATGACAGGATCGAGAACTTGCAGTTGCTGTCTCCTGGCGAGAATGCGGCGAAGTCGAATCGGTCACGCCCGTCCCCTTTGAAGGGTGTGGAGAAGGGTTGGTCACATGGGACGGTCTACGGTTGGATGAAGAAGAAGTGCTCGTGTGGGGAGTGTTCAGCCGCTAAGCGGCGCTGGTTGGACGCTCGCAACGAGGCGCGTCGTGGAGGGGGCGAGGGGCGCAGTTATCAGAAGGCTGTGCATGGTTCCCGGTCGATGTACCGGAAGGGTTGTAGGTGCCCCTTGTGTCGTCAGGCTCAGACTGAGTATGCCCGCGAGTACAGGAATCGCAGAAGATGAGCGCAGTCGCAGCATACGCGAGGAGATACCGGGAGGACGCTTTGCCTTCGCGCCAGCAGATTCCTCCGACGTGCGACCCCCGATGGGAGCGCTGGTGCGCTCCCCTGCTGGAGTTCATCCGGCAGTCTCCGCGGACGTGGGAGGACTTGCGCGTGTGGGAGAAGGAGAACAGCATTCGGCCGTCGCTTCTTCTGCAGATGCTCTGCTGGCTTGAGTTCAATCACCGCGTGGTTGCGGTGACAGAAGGCGGACCCGTTCTGTGGTGCGCCGCAAGGAGAGATCCGAAATGACATGGAAGCAATGAAGGTGAGGTGATCAAGATGACTAGGAGAACATTGAAGCTGACGAGTTGGTACATGCCGATCCAGATCATGTCCTGGCAGGACGCGATCAGCGACGTGTACTTGGGTAGGGTGGTTCCGGTCGTGGACTACGACGCGGAGGTCCGCTCGCCTTCCACCGTGATGAAGATTCCGGCGGTGGTCCGCATTCCGCGCGCCACGGGAACCATCAAGCGAGGCATCAAGTTCTCCAAGCTCAACGTGGCAGCTCGGGACCAGTACCGCTGTCAGTACTGTTTGTCTCCAGATCACAGGGTGCTTACGGCGGGGCTGCGGTGGGTTTCTCTGGGTGACCTAGGTGTTGGAGATCAACTCGTAGGGTTCGATGAAAGCGCGGGGTATGGGATGCTTCGACGCTTCAAGACCTCAGTCGTGGAGGAGATCAGGCTTACGAGGGCTCCGTTGTTTCGTGTGGTTTTGGACGATGGGACTGTCTTCAGAGCTACGATCGACCACCGCTGGTTGGTGTACAAGTCGCAGGCGCTTCGTTGGAGAACCACGAAACAGCTCAAGCCTGGTCGCAGAGTTCCTCGTTTGTTTGACCTGTGGTCAGATCTAACAAGTTGGGATGCTGGGTGGCTGGCCGGCATGTTCGACGGAGAGGGGTGGTTGGAGACAACGACTAACCTCGGTATTGCAGTAGGGCAGAACCCTGGATACTGCTACGATCGCATAAGCGCGCTAGTCGCCGTTTTCGGTTTCGACTATTCCTCGACTCAGGTGAATACCGACAGGGACTGTCACCGTCTACGTATCCTTGGGGCGGCTTCGGACAAATCCAGGTTTCTTGGCAGTGTTCGGCCTCGGAGGTTGTTGGATCAGTTTCGCCCTGAGATGCTGGGAGCCCTCCGCGCTCGGTCGGTTGCCGCTGTGGAATGTGTTGAGTCTGCCGGGTCTGGGGAGATTGTAGAAATACGGACTTCTACGGGGACGCTGGTGGTGGAGGGTTTCCCCCATCACAACTGCCTGACGAAGCTGCCGGTCTCGAAGATCACCTACGACCACGTGTTCCCAAAGTCCCGCGGAGGCGAGACGACGTGGGACAACGTGGTGAGCGCGTGCTCCGAGTGCAACTCGCGTAAGGACAACAAGACGCCGGAAGAGGCGGGCATGCGGCTGCACACCGTGCCTCGGCGTCCGCACTCGCTGCCGGTCGAGCCGCTGCGGTTGAAGGACATGCCTGGCATTCCTGAGCAGTGGCTGGAGTTCGCTGTAGCGTAGCTCGTGGCCCCGGAGCGAAACGGGGCAACCACGGGATGTGGCCTAGTCTGGTTAAGGCGCCAAGCTTTTGCTAGGCTAGGCTACATCATGTGGAAGCTGCGGGGTCGGAAGCGGGAGAGTAAAGGGCTGTCAGGGTACGAAACAGTCTGTCTTCCGGAGCACCCGAAGGCGGACGGTCGTGGTCGTGTGTATCTCCATAGGGTTCTGATGGAGAACCACTTAGGGCGCGTGTTAGGGGAAGATGAAGTTGTCCATCACAAGAATGGTGACCCCCGAGACAATAGGATCAAAAATTTGGAGATCCTATCGAGAGTGGACCATGCCGCGTTCCACGGGAAAGCCCGACGCGGTCGGGTCGAAGAGTGCGAGTGCGCGAATTGTGGGACTCGGTTTGAGCGCCTTCGGAGGAAGCTTCAGGGGCAGCGAACCTTTTGCAGTAGGCGCTGTGTGATGCTTTTCTACAAGCCCCGGCCGCCTCGTACACCGAGGGTCGTAGAGCACGGCACGAACTCCATGTACAAGAACCACGGCTGTCGCTGTTTTGACTGCCGCCGTGCTCATGCCGAGGCCATGAAGTCGTACAGAAACGGGGTGTAGTTCAGCTTGGAAGAACGCCGCGCTGGGGGCGCGGAGGCCGGAGGTTCAAATCCTCTCATCCCGACCATGAATTACGATCACGTCATCTTCGCATCCTACGGCAACGACTCGGTGGCGCTGATTCAGTGGGCGCACATCCACAAGCTGGAGAACGTCGCGGTTGCCTACTCCGACACGGGGTGGGCCTCCGAGGTCTGGAAGGATCGGGTGGCCGAGTGTGAGGAGTGGGTCAAGACGTTGGGCTTCACGCCCTTCCGCATCCCTTCGATGGGTATGGTGGAACTCATCAAGTCCCGGAAGGGTTGGCCGCTTCCGCGCAAGTACCAGTTCTGCACGACGGTGCTGAAGATCGAACCGGCGCAGAAGTGGCTGGACGAGATCGACGTGGGAGTGGTGGCTGATGGATCAGCGCCTCCCCAAACGCTAGGGATCTTCCGTCTTTCTTGGCGTTTCTGCTAGACTCCTCGCTCGGAGGACGACAGTGGCCAAGAAGAGGACGACTAAGAGGACCAAGGCCCCCGAGCCCGATCCGCTATACGACCATCCGACCGGGATGTCGGCCCCCGCGCCGAAAACTCCCCCGGCCCCGGCGGCGCCCCCGAGCGACGACGGCTCAGGCATCGACTTGCCCGAGCTGGACATGGAACCGTTCGTGAGCGACGACGGCACCGATGTCGAAGTGCTGGAGGACTCGTTCGACTCTGCCATCCGGCTGGCGTTCGTCGGCGCTGGGCAGGGCGGAGGAAGGATCGCCGAAGCGTTCGCCAAGCTCGGCTACGCTCGGGTCTGCGCGGTCAACACAACCGACCAGGATTTGGTGGAGCTGAAGTCCATCAAGCACAAGCTCGTCATCGGCAACAACCGCGGCGGTGCAGGGAAGGACCCCACCGAGGGCCGTCTCGCCGCGGAGGAGTCCGCCGAGGACATCATGGACATGATGATGCGGGCTTGGGGCCAAGGCGTCGAGCAGGTCTTCATCTGCGTGGGCACTGGTGGTGGTTCGGGGACGGGAAGCTGGCCGAAGATCGTGGACCTCGTGGGCGAGTACTGCCGCTCGACCGACATCGAGAAGCCCTTTGGGAAGCACATCGGGGTCATCATGACGATGCCGAAGCGCTCCGAGGGGGCTCGGGTTCAGAAGAACGCCTTCAGCTCGATCATGCAGGCGGTGAAGATGGCGGAGGAGAAGAAGATCTCTTCCTTGGTGTTGGTCGACAACGCGAAGATCCACGAGCTGTTCCCGCGGCTGCCGGTCAAGCGCTTCTGGAGCGTCGCCAACCAGAACTTCGCTGCGGTGCTGCACACCTTCAACCTGCTCGCCGCGAAGAACAGCGAGTACAACTGTGTCGACGCAGAGACGGAGGCTCTCACGCAGCGTGGTTGGGTGAAGGGGTTCGACCTGGATCCGAAGGACGTTCTGCTCACCAAGAACGCCGAGACTGGTGAACTGGAGTGGCAGCAGATGACCGATCTCAAACTCTTCCCCGAGTATGAGGGGAAGCTCTACGAGATCGAGACTCGCACGCTCTCGGCGGTGACCACCCCGAACCATCGTTGGTTGGTCACGAACTACAAAGGTGAGGACGTGTGCAAGGTGTCGGAGGATCTCTCTACCTCCGGCCACGATCGTATCCATCGCGGCGGTACGTACCGTGGGCCGACGACCTCTCCGTGGACCGACGACTTCGTGGAGTTGATGGGATGGTTCCTCACCGATGGAACCTGCCTCGTCACTCCACGCGTTCGCGAACCTTCCCAACCGCGTGTCAGCGTCGCGCTCTACCAGAGCCAACGAGCCAACCCGCAGAAGGTGGCCCGCATCGACGCGTTGCTCGAACGTCTGAAGTGTGTCGCGCATCGCGGTTTCTACGAGCCGGACGAGCGAGTCACGTGGCGTCTCAACCGTTCTACCTCGGAGATCTTGCACTCGCTCTTTCCCGATCGCGTGCTCACGCCCGAGATGGCTTCGAGCCTGACTCCGGCACAGGTTCACCGGCTCATGGAGTCGATGATGCTCGGCGATGGCAACATGGCGGGAACCGACAACCGACAGCAGTGTTTCACTGCTGGTTCGCAGGAAGCGATCGACGCCTTCCAGATGCTCTCGATGCTCACCGGAAAGGCGTCAACATCGCGGTGGCGAGACATGAGTGCGTACGCCCCGACTTCGGAGAAGCTCACGAACACGCCCAACATGAACGGCGTCTTCACGGGAACAGTGTTGCGCCGTCAAACCACGCAGCTTCAGAAGGAGCACGTTACGGTGCGTGATGCGGAGAAGGGCGAAGGCGTCTGGTGTCCGGTGGTCCCGAACACCTACTTCGTAGCTCGTCGCAAGGGTACGGTCTACATCACCGGCAACACGTTCGACCGCGCCGATCTCCGAAGCGTCATCCGCAACGGGTTGATGATCTTCGGCATGACGCGGGTGCACCGTTGGAGGGCCACCGAGGACGTGAGTCAGGCGGTACGCAAGAACCTGACGGGCACTCTTCTCGCCGAGGGGTTCGATCTCTCCCAGGCGAACATGGCGGGCGCCATTGTGGTGGCGCACGACAGCGTTCTCGATGAGATCCCGATGGAGAACATCGACTACGCCTTCGCCAGCTTGGGTCGCGCGCTTGGCAACGAGGGGATCACCCTGCACAATGGGATCTACGAAGGACGCCAGGAAGGTATGCGGGTGTTCACGATCATCAGCGGTCTCGGGCCGCCGTCAGAGCGCTTGGAAGAATTGGAGGCATTGGCAGACTGATGGACTCTGCTTTTCTCCGGCGCGTTAGGAAGACCCCTGACGGTTGTTGGGTGTGGACGGGCGCCACGATTCGGGGCACTCGCGGAGGAAGGTACGCTTACCTGACGCGAGACGGCGAGAACTGGCTGGGGCATCGTTGGGCCTATACGCAAGCACGCGGAGAGATCCCCGATGGTCTCGTTTTAGATCATATCTGCAGAAACACCCTCTGTGTTAACCCAGACCATCTGGAAGCCGTGACGAATCAAGTAAACAGTCGGCGCGGGCGCATAGGAGACAAGCAGCGGTCGAAGTTCGAATCTCGAACCCACTGCCGCCACGGCCACCCGATGACTTCGGAAAACACGAGGTTGCAGCGTACTAGGCCGAAGGGTCGTACCAACCCTGACGGATCCCCCTACGAATTTTGGGCTCGTCGCTGTCGGTTGTGCGAGAAGATTCAGAACAAGCGGTATCGAGAGAAACGATCCAGCGCTGGAGATCATCATGGGTAAGCTAGGACACTTGGTAGAGTCGCTGCGGGCTCGCGCGAGACGGCCGGTCAACGAGGACGTCATCGGCAGCCTGTTCATCATCGCCAAGGATGTAGGCGGCAAGGGGAAGAACACCACACGCGGAGACTTCATCGGCAACTTCCGCGATGACAAGCAGGCCGAGAAGTTCCTGCGAACCGTGCGCATGGAGTACCCCGGCATCGAGAAGTACATCAAGCGCTCCCCAACGTCGGACGGCCGCATCGAGATGGTCTTCGATCCCAAGGGTATTCGAAAGTACGACCGGTGACGGAGGCCCATCAGCACGACTGGGGGCCATACGAGGAAGTACCGTTCGGGGAGAATCCGGGCCGCTACAAGCGCTGCCAGGACCCCGACTGCCGCGTAGTCGGCTACGTTCGGTACTCCGCTCTCAGCTTCAGCGGAGGTGATGGATCTCGCCTCCGGGTCCAGCCGTACAAGTGCGGCGTGAAAGGCTGCCGAGGTGAGGCAGTGGATCGTAAGAAGGGGCGCTGCGGCCCCCGCAACAACTTCTTCTGGCTCTGCGCCGAACACCTTCATCTGAGGGACGAGCAGAAGAAGTAGAACGCACACAGCTTCGGGGAGGATGGCCGAGCGGACGAAGGCGCCTGCCTTGTTTGGAGAGTGCCGTCACTGGAGGCAAAGCGGCTTTGAACGCCGTGGGGCGTGAAAGCGTCGGGGTTCGAGTCCTCCACTCTCCGCCACTGGAGGGGTGACCGAGTGGCTTATGGTGCACGCTTGGAAAGCGTGTGTGTGGCAACGCACCGTGGGTTCGAATCCCGCCCTCTCCGCCAATCTTGACAATCACTAGCAGCCTGTTACTATGCCGGTGAGGTAAGTCCGCGCCTTTGGGCTTTGGGGCAGACCTTGCGACTGCTCGCACCTCGTTCGAGGTTTTGGAGTGGTTGGGACATGGATGGCTCGATACGTCGAGACGGACCTGGGAGGTCTGTCCGCCTCCGCTCCCCGACGTTGAACCCGAAAAGCAACGTGGAGAGGAAACGGACATGAAGACGAACGCTAGGTTCGATTACGACGCTGTGCGCCACGATCAAGAGAACGAGGTGCACTTGGTGCTGACGCTGAACGCTCCGAAGAAGGAGTGGGAGAAGGACCGCTCGCCGGTGTGCATCATGCCGGTCATCGACGTGAGCGGTTCGATGGGTGGAGACAAGATCCACTACGCCAAGCAGTCAGCCATGAAGCTGGTGGACCATCTGAAGCCGGGCGACTTCGCTGGGCTCGCGGTGTTCACCTGCGGAGCGACGCTCATCTCGCCGCCGGTGGAGATGACGCAGGCCAAGAAGGACGAGCTGAAGTCGAAGATCGGGGAGCTGAGCGCGCAGGCCAGCACCAACTTCAGCGACGGCATGCTGATGGGCTTGCAGAACGTCAACCAGGCGGACCTGCCGGCCAAGATGCTGTTCCGGGTGGTGATGCTCACGGACGGCTTGGCCAACCGCGGCGTGACGGGTCGAGATCTCATTCCGCTTCTGAAGGCCAACCGGAAGAGGGCTTCTCTCAGCGCGTTCGGCTACGGCCGCGATGCAGACCAGGAGCTGCTTGCGGACCTCGCTGTGGCGGGTGACGGCAACTACGCCTTCATCCAGAACCCCGACGATGCTCTCAGCGCCTTTGGCAAGGAGCTGGGCGGTTTGCTCGCGGTCTACGCTCGGAACGTCCGGGTGGAGGTCGAACTGTCGAACGGTCACACGCTGAAGAGCGTAGTCAGCGACGTCGACTCCGAGGGAGACGAGAAGAAGGTGACCGTCAAGCTGCCGGAGATACTGAGCGAGGAAGAGCGCCATCTGGTGTTCGAGCTGGCGTTGTCGAAGCAGTCCAAGGCGCTCCCTCGGGCGACCAACGTGGCGATGGTGAAGGTCCGCTACGAGGTCATCAACAAGGATGGTTCGATCACCGAGAAGGTCACCGAAGCAAAGGCCAAGCTCAAGTTCGTCAAGAGCGGCAAGGAGCAGGACAAGCCGACGCAGGCGGTGGCCGACATCGTGGGCCGGGCGAAGCTGGTTCAGATGCAGATCGAGTCGGAGGAGAAGGCCAAGGCAGGAGACTTCGCTGGGGCCAAGGAGGTGTTCGACCTCGGGGCTCAGGTGCTTGCGGCCATGGGCGCTGAGGGGGCTTCGCAGCACGCACAGGCCATGAGCGCCAAGGTCAGCAGCCCGGCCATGTACTTGGCCAACGCGGGCTACCTAGCGTCCAACAAGGCGGTGTTGAACCGTGGTGTGGGCACTTCGGCGCTCCACGCTGAAGCGGCGCACGACGTCAACTGCTTCTACCAGGGCGACGTGCAGCTCGGGACCGAGGCGCAGCAGCAGGTGCTGGAGAGCTTCACCGGTGGAGGGGAGGTTACTCCGCCCCCGGCGGCGCCCACTCCGACGCCGGCATCGACTCCTACTCCGCAGTCTTCTGGTTCGAGCGGGGTGAGCAAGACGCGCAGTTCCAGGTGGTGATGTGATAATTGGGATCGACGAGGTCGGCTACGGGTGTTGGGCGGGGCCAGTTTTTGTGTGCGGCGTAGCCGCTGAGGACGACTGGGCGCCTCCCGGCCTCCGAGATTCCAAGAAGCTGTCGAAGAAGCGCATCGTAGAGGTCAGCGAAAGCCTGCGCCGGGTGGTGCCGTACCTCGTGGTCGACGGCGACGTAGAGCACATCGACAAGTACGGCATCGGCGCAGTGCTTCGCACGTTGCAGAAGCTGGTTGCCGAGTCGTTGTTGGAGGAGTTCCCCGGCGCTCGGGTGGTGGTCGACGGGAACATCGCCATCCCTGGGATCCCTGACTGTGAGGCCATTCCGAAGGCGGACGACACGGTGCCCGCGGTCTCGGCGGCGAGCATCATCGCGAAGGATGCTCGGGACGCGAAGATGCGTGAGCTGGCCAAGGAGTATCCGGGCTACGGTTTCGAAAAACACGTTGGGTATGGCACCCAGCAGCACGCACAGGCTTTGGACAGGTTGGGCGTCTGTCCGATCCATCGCAAGAGCTACAAGCCGATAGCGAAGCGGATCAAGAGTACGTCCTAGGGAGAGGTGGCCGAGTCAGGTTAAGGCGCCCGTTTCGAATGCGGGTGTGCGCGCGAGTGCACCGGGGGTTCGAATCCCTCTCTCTCCGCCAAGGAAGGTAGAATCGTGCTGTGGATGCCGACCTGGGTTGCTACCCCATGGGTGCCCGCAAGGGCATGGAGTTCGACTCTCCCACCTTCCGCCAGTTCGGATGTACTATCCGGTTCTTGGAGGTTCGCCATGTTGATTTCTGAGAAGACTGCCCGTGACCTTCGAGCCCTTGGAGTTCTCGAAGGTGCGGTGACCCCGGACTACATCGAGAACGACGTGCGCAACGCCATGAAGTCTGCGCACATCGAGAAGGCCGACTTGAAGGTCTCCGAAGAGGGAGGGATGATCAAGGTACAGGTCACGTGCCGCGATCAGGAAGGGTTGAAGGCCGCAGGAGAGAACGTCGTCAAGCACTTGGAGAGTGAGCAGGTTCCCGCCACGAACGTGAAGTTCTCGGAGGCCGGCGAGGGTGTGTGGCGGCTCACCTTCGACGTGGAGACCGTCGAACCGCAGCACTGATGATCTTTTGGCGCTACACTAGAAGGGATCATGAGCTGGGAAAGCGGAGTGTTGGCCTACCTGTTGGTGGCCGTCGTGCTGTTTTTCGCTGGGTTGTACCGGGCGAAAGGGAGCGAGGAGATGCGCGCCCGGCTGCGCAACCCTCTGGAGGTCTTCGCGCTCGTGGTGATGACGCTCCTGTGGATCATCATGGTTCCCGTTGCGGCGCTCGTAAGAGATCGAGAAGAAGCGAATCCGGGGGAGAAGAGAAGCTAGCTGCTGGCGTGGCACAATTGGTAGCGCACCTGCCTTGTAAGCAGGGGGTTAGGGGTTCGAGTCCCCTCGCCAGCTCCAACGTCTACATCAGGATCCCTGTCGGGTTGTCAGTGGCTACTACCTCGCTCGTGGTGTAGAGTGGGCGACATGGCCCGCACGACGATTCTGGAGCCGCTACAGAACTACCCTTTCTGGTTGATGGATGTGGGGCCGAACGATTCCCTGGGCCTTCCCATCCTCACTCCGATCTTCGGGTTTTCGGCGATCACTGCCCCGGAGATTACAGCGGACGTGATGGATGTGGTGGAGGGCAACTGGTACTTCAACCGCAAGGTTCTCAAGCGCTTCGACATCGCCAACATGACGTTGCAGCGCGGGGTGACGTGGTACGACTCGGACTTCTGGAAGTGGATGATCGCGGCTGTCACCGGAGACATGACGGATCTGTCGTCTCTGCCTTTCCTCGGGCTAATTCCAGGTCCGCCTTTGGAGTCGGGGCCGACGTACCGCCGAACTCTGGTTCTGGTGGAGTACTTCCCTCACCTGAACATCGGTGGTGGGGGAGGTGTTGCCGGGCTCGCCACGGAAATCGGAACGCTGGGGCTGTTGCTGACGGCTTCGGGAGTCACGGGGGTGGACGTGGCCGGTCTTACCTTGGCTTCGACCGGCGTGGCGGCGCTGTTCAAAGCGGCTCTCGGTCCCTACGAGTTCGCTTCGAGGATTCCAGCGAGGGCCTATGTGCTGAAGGACTGCGTGCCCATCCGGTACAAGTCCGGTTCAGATCTGGACGCCAACTCGGGCGCCGTCATGATTTCCGAGCTGGAGCTGGCCATCGAGATGGTGGAGGAGATCAGCCTCGCCGCCTAGGGCCGCTCAGGGCCTTCTGGACGCCCTGAGGGGCGTTGGGGTACGCTCACCCCATGGCGATGGCGAAAGCGGCTCTGATGGCCCTTCTCGGCCCCGTACAGGGCCGTGAGGAGCAGACCACGACGGCGAACGCGGGTGCGGTGGAGGTTCCGCTGGGGCGCCCGCTCCGGCAGGTGTTCCCTCGCTCGGTGGGGCCGAGGAAACGGCGCAAGACGCTGGAGATTCCTACGGTGGGTGGAGCTGAGATCGAGGTCTTCGAGATACCGGACGACCAGGAGCTGATTCGCCGCGCCGAAGAACAGCTCGCGCGGCTGCGTCGGTAGGCTGGATCCCAAGATCGTCTACCTCAGTGCAGAGGTAGTTTTCCCTTGGCGGATACTCCATATCTGAGGTAGGAATGGGTGCATGGGAGATGACAGCACGAAGGTGGCGCTGGGTGCTGATGAGCATGTCGAGTTCCTTCGGGGGATCGACCCCAGCAAGATGACCTGGAAGCAGAAGTACGCTCTGTGGGTCCAGAAGATCCTGGAGCGTTGCCAGGGGAAGTGTTCCAACTGCGGCGGCGAGCACAAGGTTCGGGTCCGCATGGTGGTCCCGCGCGAGGCCGGTGGAAAACTCTCCTTGGAGAACGGCCGGGTGCTCTGCCGGGCCTGTGAGATGGCTGCCGAGGTGGTGGCGAAGACGGGAAACGGCGAAGCGAAGCGGCCCGTCAACTTCTGGGTGAGCCGGCGGCTGTTCAAGAAGATCAAGGCGCTCAACGGCTTCACCAGCAACGGGGCGCTCGTGCGCTACCTGATGCAGAAGTACGTGATGGACGCCGACCGTTTCGATGACTTGGAGAGCTGGCAGGACACGGGATGCGACGTGAAGGTCAACGTGTGGGTGGACAACGACATCTACGAGACCTTCAAGGCGATCGTGGGCAAGCGGGGCTCGACGGTGACGGACGCGCTCAAGTCGTTGATCCGCATGTACGAGGATGAGGCGGAGCCTTTGGTGAGGAAGTAGCCATGGCGAGAGCACTGGTCACCGACATCTACGCAGGGTACTGCTTCATCCTTCATCTCCCCGAGCGCGACGTCTGGGTGAGCGCGAAGGCTGCGTTCAACGACGTGTTCACCGGAGATCTCTGGGTCGGCGCGGCGCACCGCGTGAACGAGAAGACCCTCGGGGAGTACTTCTTGGAGTGCCACCGGGTGGAGGTGTGGATGTTCCAGCCCGCTCGCAATTCCGGGGCTTTCGCGCGCTGTATCACGGCGAGCTACGAGGGGTTGTTCCTTCAGCCCGTCGACCTCGATGCGAGCGCGTCGAAGGTCGCCATGGAGTGGGTGCGGCTGGAGAACACGAAGATGGGCAAGGTTCAGGACGTTCCGAGGGCCGAGTGGCCGGCGGGGCTTGTCCGAGAGTTCGACACGGGAAAGTAGCCTAGGGGACGAGGGAAAACATGACGGACCAGCAACAACCGGAACAAGGTGATCACGTACTCGATACGGTACGCCAGGCGCAACTGGAGAACCCCAAGGGGACTCACGGCGTGTTCGAGCTGCCATGCGGCTACTTGGACGACGCGGGCGAGCTGCACACGGAAGTGCAGGTGAGGGAGATCACAGGCCACGAGGAAGACATGCTCGGGTCGAAGTCGGTGCCGAACCACAAGAAGGTCGGCAACCTCATTTCGTCCTGTGTCGAGCGCATCGGGAACATCACGGACCGCAAGACGCTGAGTACCATCGGTGGTGAGCTGACGCTCGGAGATCGAGTGTTCCTGATGTTCGCCATCCGGCGCACGACGCTGGGCGACGAGTACCCCTTCCGGGGGGCGTGCCCCAACGAGAACTGCAACTACCGAGGGCTCTTCACGTTGGATCTGTCCGATCTCGAAGTGAGGAAGATGCCCAACCCGAAGCAGCGCATCTACGAGAGAGAGCTACCTTCGGGCAAGGTGGTGCGCTACCGTCCGTTGCTCGGGCGCGACGAAGAGGAGCTGGCGAAGGCTTCGAACTCCGACGAGGCGCTTTCTCTTTCGATCCTCATGCACTTGGAGATGCTGGACGAGAAGCCCCCCACTTTGGTCATGGTGAAGAACCTCGGTATGCGGGACCGCAATGCTCTGCGGGACGCTTTCGAGGAGATCGAAGGGGGTGTGGACACCACGCTGGAGATGAGCTGCCCCATGTGTGGCACGGAGTTCGAGGAAGAGCTGAATGTGGGGCAAGCGGGTTTTTTCTTCCCTTCCTCGATCCAGAAGGGCTCGAAGAAGAACTCTTCTACTTGATGGAGGTGTGGCAGGGGGCGCAGTACGAAGACCTCATGGCCATGCCCACGACGAGACGCAGGCGATTTGTAAGACGCAAGGTAGACTTGGAGGACAGAAGGCAGAAGGCCCACGAAGCGTCGATGTCGAAGATGCGTCGGCGGTAGTACATGGGCCGCAGGGCTTGGTAGAATCGCCCATCATGATCCCCGAAGGAGCACGAACCCAAAACCGAAGTGAAATGGGGCGCACATGGCATTGAACTCACTTCGAGCCCTTCGGCGGGCGCCCTCGCGGGCGTCCTGTGATGAGGGGGCCACCTATGTGGCTCCACGATTCCCCTCTGGCGATCTTGCCTACCATGACCGAGCTGACGCCGAAGGCTTCGCCCAAGACCCGGTAGTTATCCCCCGCCGCGGCCCGCTCACGGAGTTCGAGAACTCGCTGTTCGGTGAGTTTAGCGGCCGGGTTCTTGGCGCCTTGGCGTGTGCTGCCCAGCACTTCGATCGAGTGCTTCACGTTCTGCGGCTTCGTGATGTACTCCAGATTTTCCAGCCGGTTGTTTTGCCGGTTGCCGTCTTTGTGGTTGGTTTCTTGTCCCGGCGGTCGGGGGCCAACGAAAGCCGCCAGAACAACGAGCGAGACGCGGCAGTTCCTCGGGGTTCTCGTGTCAGTAAGCGTGACGATGAGGTAGCCGTCCGGATCAGGAGTCTGCCGGAGATGAGTGCCTGTTCGGATGTTTCGACGCGTGACTTCGATGCGCACGTTTCCACAGTCCGACACGCTGTAAAGTCCCTCGTACCCTGGTACGGGTCGCCAACGCTCTGTGGTTTCTTCTGTCGGCGGCGCCGAAGTACGTGGAGGCAGATCTTTCAACGGGCCTTGTATGTCCGACCAAGTAACTCCTCGGATGATCATGGAGACGGCGGCGGGGGATACTCCGAACTCCTTGGCGAGTGCGGATCCTTTTTCACCCCTTTCGGATCTTTTACGTATCTTTTTCACTTGGGCTGCTGTGAGCTTCGGGGTGCTCCTGTACTTCGACATAATGTGAAGCATACCTCTGAAACTTTGGTGGCGCCATGAGTTTGAATTTCTTAGGGCTCGGCTTCTCCTTCGGCGCGAAGGATATGGGGCTCAAGAAGCTCCAGCAGCAGGTGACCACCGGCTTCGAGGGGATCAACAAGGAGATGGGGCGTCTCCACGAGACGTCCCAGCCCGCCTTCGACTTCGTTACCGACGCCATGGAAGGCGTCGACTCGGTACTCGCGCGACAGGAGAAGCGTGTAGGCGAGTGGAGCCAGTCGTTCGCGGACTCGATTGATCGCGTGGCTGGAATGCCTCAGCAGGTGACGGACGCCTTCCAGCCTCTGTCGGACTCCCTGCGCAGAGGAGCCGAGTCGGTGTCGCGGACGTGGGAAGGCACGTTCGGTAAGAGCTTCGCTGCGGTCGGGGAAGGGTTCGACAAGCTCAAGATGCGGATGGGCGGCATCGTGGCCGCCACGGAGCCTCTGACCAAGAAGTTCCGTCCGGTGTTCAAGATCGGCGCGGAGGGCGCCAAGTTGTTCGGGAATGCCATGCAAGGCATCTTGGACAAGTTCCGCGGGCTGGGCGACGACGTAGAGGAGAGCGAGGGGATTCTCAAGAAGTTCACCTTCTTCTTCAAGAAGAGGGGGGCGGAGATCGGCAAGACTCAGCAGGTCATCGAGACGGGCTTCGATGGCATCAAGACGATGGTTCACAAGATGAACCAGCTCTTGCGCGTCAACAAGCTGCGCGGCTTCATGGAGGCGATCTCCGTAGGCACGCTGTCGAAGATCTCCGGCGCGCTGCAGAACCTCGGCTCCGCCGGGATGAACCTCACCACAGGGCTCGAAGCGCAGGGCGTAGCGCTGGCAAAGCAGTCGAAGGCCACAGCGGTCAACCTTGGTCTTACCGGCAAGGAGCTACGGAAAGTTTCTGGGCAAGCATCCGGCATGGCTCTCGGGCTCAACATCGGGGCCGAGCAGGCCACCCAAGCCATCGTCGGGTTCAAGGACGCTGCCGGAGAGATGGGGCTCATCGGCATTTCGTCCTCGGCAGACCTCGCCAAGCTAACTGAGGTCACGGGGCTAAGCGCCAAGGATCTTGCCCTGCAGCTTCGCACGATGCGCAAGACTTTCGGGCTTGCGGACGACGACATCAAGGGGCTGATGTCCAGCTTCACCTCGATGGGGCAGGTAACCCGAGACGTCGCTGGCGGAATCGGGACGCTGCCTGAGGTGATGCAGCGCATGAGCAAGCAGGCGGAGCTTATGGGGCGCAAGCTCGACCCCAAGCAGCTCGCCAACTTCGCGAAGCAGACGGCAGCTCTTTCGGCCGGGCTTTACAAGATCACAGGGAGTGCCGACCAGGCTCGGCAGCAGTCCAGTGAGCTAGCTGACGCCATGCTCGGCGCGCAGAAGGAGTTTGCCAACATGTTCGCCGGCACGGCCAACGACCTGCCGGGGTTCGTCAAGGAGTTGGCCATCATGGGCGGCGACGTGGATGCCGCCTTCGAACTCATCGACCGTGGTCCTGCGGGCTTCGTGGAGGGTCTGAAGATGATGCTTCAGAACGCCAAGAAGTCCGGGGCGGACATGGATCAGGTGATGAACTTCATGCGCGGTCGGTTGGAGGCTGCGGGTATCACCAACACCGACACCATCATGTCGTTCCTGCGAACGACGGACGACGAAGTGCTCGACGTGATGAAGTCGGTGCACAAGTCCACCGCGAGCCTCGGGAAGCTCGCCAAGGAGGGATTCTCGACGGGGCGCACGCTACAGGAAGCGTTCGACTTGGCAAGGGACTCGGCCATCGCGCACTTCCGAGCTGGCGGAAAGGCGAGCAAGACTTTTCTGAAGGACTTCACCAAGTCGGCTACGGCGTTCAACAAGATCTTGGACGAGACGAGCAAGAAGGGCGGCCCGCTAGGCAAGTTCGTCGACCAGCTCCGCGACGTGCACCGTTTGGGGGCCGCGGGGCTGCTTCCTCGCGAGATGCAGGGGGCCGGTGTCTTGTTGGGGGAGATCATCTCCCAGCTCGGCCCGCTACTTGGCATTCTCGGTGGGGCCATTGTTTTCTTCCCTGGTCTGACCGCAGTGCTGGGGCCGCTGGTCACGGTGCTCGGGCTGTTCTCGATCAATCTGTTCAAGGCCAAGATGGCGGGGCAGTCGTGGTCGGAGGCGTTCCAGACCGCTTTCCAGGACACACTGAAGATCGTCAAGAAGGCGTTCACGTACTTCAAGCAGGCCATCCCGAAGTTCATCGCGGCGGCCAAGAAGATTCTGCCCGGCATCATCAAGGCCATCGCGAAGGAGATCCCGAACGTCCTGGCGGTGTTCTCGGAGATTCAGGATGCCGTGATCGAAGCGGTCATCAAGTACGCCCCCAAGATCGCAAAAGCCTTCGTGAAACTCGTCGAGAAGGTTGTTGAGCGGTTCGGGAAGTTCGCCCCGAAGCTCATCGAGGCGTTCACCACGTTGATTGACAAGCTGGTGGAGGCGCTGCCGGGCATCGTCCCGAAGCTGGTGGAGGCATTCGGCAAGGTTCTCGACGCGGTCATCAAGGGTCTAGTGAAGATCGTACCGGGCCTGGTCGGCGTGATCGTGGAGGTGGTTCCTACTCTGATCAAAGGTTTGGCGGATGCGCTTCCTAAGGTCGTTGGAGCCATAGCCAAGCTGGCTCCTACGCTCATCGAGGGGCTGGTCAGCATCCTCGTGTCTCTAGCAGGAGAGCTTCCAAATCTTCTTGGGAAGCTCATTCCTGCTGTGATCGACGGTCTTCAGGCCATCATCGAGGCGATCATCAAGGAGGCGCCAAAGCTGTTCGACGCCATCTTGGATGCCGTCGTGGGAATTGCAGAGAAGCTGCCTGAGATGCTTCCGCAGCTCGTCAAGGCAATCATGAAGCTCCTCCCCAAGCTCATCAAGGGCTTGGCGAAGATGATCGCCTCGTTGGCGAATGCGCTTCCTAAGATCTTGCCTCCGCTTCTAGACGCGTTCGTGAAGGGCATCTTGCTCATCGTCGAGATGCTTCCCGACATCATCCCTGATCTGGTCAAAGCGCTCATCACGGTCATCGAAGCGCTGACCAAGGCGGCCCCCAAGATCTTGCCCATCGTGGTCAAGGCGTTCATGGCCTTGTTCATGGGGCTGGTGAAAGCGCTGCCTCCGATTCTCCCCGCGTTGGTTTCGGGAATCATCGATCTGCTGAAGGCCACCCTACCACTGCTGGGTAAAGCTGTGTGGGAGATCGCCAAGCAGCTGTGGAACATGATTTTCGCGGTGGGCGACCAGAACATCATCACGCAGCTTATCGACGGCTTGGTGGACTTGGTTGTTGGTTTGGCCAAGGGTCTTCAGGAGTTGATCGACAAGTACATCATCAATCCTCTCGCCGACATTTGGTCGTTGCTGGAAATCCCCTCGCTGGATGACTTGTGGAAGGACTTCAAGAAGGGTCTGGAGGCTGTAGGGAAGTTCTTCGACAAGTGGTTCGTCGAGCCCTTCCGCGTCTTCTTCGGGTGGTTCGAAGAGATCTGGGATCACTTGTTCGGCAACTCGTGGGTGCTCGACACTTTCACGGATGTGTCGAAGGGCATCCAGAAGATCTGGGACACGATCAAGGGGATCATCAAGGAGGTCTTCGACTTCTTCAAGAAGATCGCCAAGAGCGTCATCCGTTGGGTCCAGAAGCGGTTCGGCAAGTTCTTCGATTACGTCGAAGGCATGTGGACCAAGTTCGTGGAGTGGGTCGAGAAGGCTATCGAGGGGGTAAAGAGCGCTTTCCGCAGCATGAAGGAAAAGCTCACCGAGATCTTCAATGGGATCTTGGATGCTGCGAAGAAGCTCTGGCAGGACGTCGTCGATTCCGCGAAGAACATCTGGAACGACATGAAGGCGGCGTGGGGAGATCTGAAGAAGTTCTTCTCCGACATCTTCGCCGGGATCAAGGATTCCGTCATGGCGCCGGTCGACGCCATGGTCAAGTACGTCAAGGACGCTTGGGACGATGGTCAGGGGGGAGGTATTCGAGGGTGGTGGGAGAAGGCCAAGACGGTCTTTAGCGACATCTTCGAGGCCATCGCGAGGTCGGTGCGGGCTGCTTTCAAGAAGGTGACTGACTGGCTGAAGGACGCGTTGGGGCCGTTGAAGGGGCTGATCGAAACCCTGGACGGCTTGGTCGACAAGGTGTTCCGGAACTCGATCCACGACGACATAGACGAGTCGATGGGGTTGTCCGCGAAGTACATTCAGGACAACGGTAAGATCATGACTGACTCGTGGGCGGCGACGATGAAGTCCATCTACGACACGGGGATCAAGGAGTTCAAGAACATCGAGGCGGCCACGAAGACGCACACGCAGAACCAGCTCAAGACGATGGAGGGCTTCCTGGGTAAGCTGAAGGGGGCATTCAAGAAAGCCTTCGAGGAGATGGACCTCTCTTCGCAGGACTTGACTGCCAACCTACGCTCTGCGGTCGACGACGTCGTGGAGATGGTCAACGAGGTTACCCGAGCGTTCCGCACTTTGCGCCGGGCGCAGGGGGCTGTGGAAGCCGCTAAGGCGCAGGCAATCGAGAAAGCCAAAGAGGAAGCCAAGGAGCTGGAGATCGCCACCGCCGAGACTCTTCGGATTGTGAGTGGCGATGCCGGGCACATCGTGAACGCCGTGAACCAACCGGACTGGTGGCGCAAGGAGGCGAGGATCACGTTCAACCAGATGGTGGAGGTATTGCAGGACGTGGTTCAGTCCACCAACAGCGTGAAGTCCTCGGTGGACGAGGTGAAGACCGCCGTCAAGCAGCGGCCTATCGGTTCCACGGCGGCGAGGAAGGCGGCGGCTACGGGAAACCCACCAATCACCGGATCTTCCAGATCTCCTCGACCCTAGTGAGTAGAAGATGGCAGCAACGGTAAAAACACGAAGCCGGCTTCGGTTCTACGACCTCGTGTTCGTCGAAGGGACAGATGGTGCGGAATACGAGTTCTGGGACCAGAACGAGATGCCCGATATTCCGATCAACATCGACGACATCAAGGTCAGGGTGAAGTCGACGGACCGGCTAGACCTACTGGCTTTCAAGTACTACGGGGACGCCGTGTTGTGGTGGGTCATTGCGGTAGCGAACGACATCGAGCTGGTGCAGACACAGTTGAACGAAGGGGACGTGATCCGTATCCCTTCTCCGACCTATGTGCAGCAGACGTTGTTCAAGGGGGCGGTGTTCTAGATGGCGACCTTGTACGACTTTGCGAACCCGGTGATGGTAGCCGCCATTGTGAATCCGGACGACACTAGGATCCCTCTGTGGTCCAACTCCTACGTGGATGGGGAACTTCCCCCGCTTCCAGTCTTGCAGGACTTGTCGATCCAGCTTCTGCTCAACAACTTCCCCATCATCACGGCGACGCTAGCGGGTCCGTATGAGTACATGATTCGGCTTCTCAACGACGAGAAGATTCAGTACGGCTCTTCTCACATTCAGGTCCAGTTTGGATACGCCCTGTCGTCCGGAGCAGCCGTTCTATCTCCCGTGTTTACAGGGCTTCTGACCACCCCAGACGTGTCGATCTCTGCCGAAGAAGTGACTATTGGGCTTGTTAGCCAGCCTGTGTTGGGCTTTAGCGCGACGAGAACGACGGCCCCCAACCACTACTACCATCGATCTAGGTTGCAGATCATAAAGAGCCTGCTCGCTGGCCCTGACCCCGACAATCCAAGAAAGATCGACGTAAACACAGACGCTGTCGAAGCCGGGGGGTTTGCTACCGACGCTCAGAAGCTGTTGTTGCTCGACAGGCAGCCCACTTTCTCCGCGGGCTATTTGACGGAGTGGACGCTTATCCAGAGATTGATCAAGGAAAGCAAGTGCTGGTTCACTTTTGAGCAGCAGGAGCTAGGTAGCGCCCTGCTACGTATCTTCCCAGTCGACACACAGTGGATCTCTGAGCCAGGCTGGCGATTTCAGCTTTTTCCTGGGGACATCACCGAGGAGATTTCCACGGGCGGGGGCATCGGCCCCGCCACCGGCGTGTACCCCATCCTTACCTTCAACACGCCCACGCAAGCTGTTTTCTACCCAGCCTCCATTTTGGGCGCCCACTCGGCCGGGATCGACGACAAGACTGGAGAGGTTGTCCACAACAGCTTTGCGGACAAGGACAAGTTTGGGGGTAAGCCCGTCAATCGGTCAGGCCCTGGCACAGCGAGGGGGAAGAAGGGGGCGTTTCAGGAGCCGGATAAGAAGAACGGCGCCGCCATGGACATATTCCACTCGGACAACCCAAACGCCAAGAAGCACGCGGAGAAAGTCCACGCGGAGATCGGATCCATGACAAAGAACGGGGGAGCTAGAATCGAGGTAGAGACGTTGGGGGTTCCCGATTTGCTTCCGGGGCGCACGGCTCAGATCGACGGCATGGGGCCACGGTTCGACTGGAACTACGGAATCTACGAGGTAGTACACACCTTAGGGTCTAGCGGCTTCAGCACGCAGTGGGTGGGTTACTACAACAGTGCCTTTGTTCAGGGTGAGGTCATCAAGGCGTTTGGTCTTGTTGAGAACCCTCCAGCTAAGGCGGGGGAAGAGGGGGCTTCGACGGATGGGGGGTCAGGGACATGAGGACCGTAGAAGAGCTGGAAGAAAGCGTCGCCCACTTTGGGATGGAGGACACGTTCCGTACTTACTACAGTTCCTACAAAGCGATCGTTAGAGACAACGAGGACCCCGAGGAGCGGGGGAGGATTCAGATTTCTTGTCCTGAGGTCGGGCACGACGAGAATTTGCCCGCGGTGGATGTCTGGGTTCCTCCGGCGGCGGACATTGCTGGAGATCGCTTTGGGTGGTTCAACCCCCCTCTTGTCGGATCCTATGTTCGGGTGGAGTTCGACAACGGGGATCCTTCTATTCCCAAAGCGTACTACGGGGGGTTTTTCACTGTCCCCTCCGGGAAGTGTCCGATCCCCTCCGAGTTTGGGTATGTGGACGGCAAGCCTCAGAAGCGGGGCTTTCGTTCGCGGGCCGGGCACTACTTGCTGTTCAACGATGCTGCGGGGGAGGAGAAGGTCGAGCTGTTCTGGCACCAGATTTCTTCTGGGGACCCGGCGGCGTCCGATCCAGACAAGGTGGCGGCGGATATGGCGGGGGGCGACAAGTTCGCGGTGCTTTCGTTCAACGAGGACGCCGTGCAGATCAGAGACGCCGAGGGGCAGTTGTTCGTGCTCAACACGAAGGAGAAGCAGATCACTCTTCAGGACGCGAACGGGAACTTGATCACGACTAGCGCGGACGGTATCTCGCTCATCGACGGCAAGAGCAGCATCGGGATGGATGGGAAGGGAGACGTCAATATCATCGCGGCCAAGAACCTCAATCTCAACGCGCCCAACATCAACCTGAAGAGCGGTGGGGTGTACTTGGGCGACGGTGCGGCGTTGTCAGTGGCCGTCGCGGACCTTCTTCTTCCTTGGCTCGCATCCCACACCCACAACGTGCCGCCGCCTGTGGGTGCGCCTACGGCTCCTCCGCTCGCGCCTCCCCCGCCCTTCAAGTCAGATGCCATCAAGGTGAAGGTGTGAAGTGAATGGCTTCGAAGTGTGCTCTTCCCCCCTTTCCTCCCACGCTCTCGTTGCCAGGGCTCCCCGCGTTGCCGGGGCTTCCCGGACTGCCTGCGCTGCCGGGGCTCCCTTCACTTCCGACCATCGACCTGCCATTCCCATCCATTCCCTTCCCGTCGCTTTCGTTGCCGGGGCTCCCCGGACTGCCGGGGCTCCCCGGACTGCCGTCTCTTCCGACGCTCCCTTCACTTCCGACCATCGACCTCCCCTTCCCGTCGATCCCCTTTCCCTCTCTTTCTCTTCCTGGCCTCCCCGCGCTCCCAGGGCTTCCGGGTCTCCCAGCTCTCCCGAAGCTCCCATCTCTTCCCACTTGCCCTCTCGATGAGGTGTAGACTGAGGCACCATGGCTAACGGCGACGAACCGATCTATCAGGGACTCGCTTTTCCCTTTGGCCCTGGCCCCACTTCTTTTCCAGAAGGAGCGCAAGACGACATACTCATTCGAGATGCGCTCATTCAGCTCATCCTTACGGGTTTCGGCGAGCGCGTGATGCGCCCCAACTTGGGGTCGGATGCCTTCAGCTTCGTGCACGAAGACAACGACGACCTGCTGAAGTCGGCCATCCGGACCACGATCGGGAACGCGGTAGCTAGGAACGAGAACAGAGTGATCCTTCAAAGAATCGACGTGCAGCGCCACCGCAACGAGGGGGAGGGCTCCTACCTGGACACGGTGATCATCACCGTCTACTACGTCGTGCGGGCCACGCAGCAGCAAGGGCAGGTGTCGGTCGCTCTCGGTACGAACCAAGGCCCGGTGATCTAAGGAACAGCTATGGCACTCGCATCGGTCAACAGAGTCAGGTACGTCCGTGCCTAAGAAAGCGGATCTTCTAGGACGCCGATTTGGGCGGCTCCTTGTGGTGGCTGCAGCACCCAATCAGGGTAGGTGCACGGTTTGGGAAGTGCGGTGCGACTGCGGGGCCACGAAAGAGGTGCGCACGGATAGTCTGCGCAGCGGTAACACTAGCTCTTGTGGTTGTCTTGTAGGTCAGGGGATGAGGAAACACGGGGAGGCTCGCAAGACCGCTGAGTACACAGCGTGGCAACTGATGAAGCAAAGAGCGGGGGCGTCCAAAGGGCGCATCTGCGTAGCTTCTCGCTGGAAATATTCCTACGGGCACTTCTTGGAGGACATGAGGCGGAAATCAGATCCAGACGCCACTTTGGATCGTATCGATTCGGATGGGCACTATGAGCCGGGGAACTGTCGCTGGGTGTCTCGAACGCAGCAAGCGCAGAATATCCGATCGAACAGACTCCTAGAGCACCAAGGGGAGATCAAGTGCTTGACGCAGTGGGCGCGAGAAGTTGGATTGGCAGTGACTACAATATCGGGACGTTTGGGGCGTGGGTGGTCGGTGGAGCGAGCGCTGGAGACGCCGCCGACTCATGGGACCTTCAAGCGGAAAGGTTCGCTGAAAAACGAGTACAGCGCGGAATACTCGACTTGGTCGCAGATGAAAGCTCGTTGCTACAACCCAGACCACAAGAATTTCCCTACATACGGAGGGAGCGGAGTGAAGGTTTGCGGGCGCTGGAAAAAGTCGTTTGAGTGTTTCTTGGCAGACATGGGGCGCAGGCCCTCGGCAAAGCACTCTCTCGATCGAATCGACGTGCGGAAGGGCTATTCGCCTGAGAACTGTAGATGGGCCGACGCACGAACGCAGCAGCGCAACCGAAGCAACAACCGCCTCATAACTTTTGAAGGTCAGACTCGGTGCCTTCAAGAGTGGGCAGAGCGTCTTGGTATTGATCATCGCGTGATACGATCTCGCCTGCAACGGGGCTGGGACGAAGCTGTCGCGCTTACCACTGAGGTGTCCAATGGCTCTCGCATCAGTTAACCGTGTTCGTTTTGTCGGTTTTGACTTCGACACCCACGTGGATGATCTGCGAGCGCGCTTGCAGGTCAAGTTCGCAGCGTACTACAACGACTTCGCCCTGGCGTCGTTGGGCATGATGCTGCTCGACATGATCGCCTACGGGCTCGACTCGCTCAGCTTCTACCTGGATCGTCGTGCTACCGAGGTCTACCTTACGACGGCGCGGACTCGTAAGGGCGTCGCCCGTATCGCCCGCCAGCTCGGCTACAAGATGGGCGGCGCAGTAGCGTCCTCGACAGACCTGACAGTCAGCGTTGTCACGGCTCAGTCCTATACGGTGTCCATCCCCGCTGGATTTCAGTTCGAGGGGCCGAATGACTTGATCTTCGAAGCCGGCGAGGCGGTAGAGTTTTCTCCGGCGGAGCAGACTGCGGGGACCTCGAAGCTCGTTCCTGTCTATGAAGGCGAGTCGGTGTCTGAGACGATCACCTCGGACGGTACAGCCAATCAGGTGTACGAGCTAACGCGTTTGCCGGAGGGGAAGAACGTGGCTTCCGGCTCTGTCGAAGTTTCTGTGGATGGGGTCTCCTTCAAGGAAGAGGACTTTCTCAAATTCGAGGAGACCGATCAGTACGAGGTAGGGTACAACGACGATCCTCCTACCGTGCGGTTCGGGGATGGCACCGCGGGGAACATTCCAGCCACCGGCGCTTCGATTGTTCTTTCCTACGTAGCTACGTCGGGCAAGGCGGGCATCGTGGGCAAGGAGACCATCCAGGCCGCCGTCACGCCGTTGGTCGTAGGAGGCGATACAGTCGACTTGTCCATCAACAACGTGAAAGGGTCCTCAGGCGGAGACGACTTGGAGTCGTTGGACCACGCCAAGTCGTTCGCTGGCCGCGTGTTCAACTCTCGCCGGGTGGCAGTCACGAGAGAGGACTACGACGCGCTGGCGGGTTCGTATGCCGACCCTGTGTATGGTCGTGTGGCGGTGGCGCAGGCCATCTCGTCGCGTTCGGCGGCCACGGACCTCGTGCTGCAGGACGCCATCTTGGCTATCACCAGCGCGTTGGAGGGGGCGGTAGACACCATCCGGGATGAGATCTCCGACGCGACGACGGCCACCACGGGCACGTTGAACCAGATCTTGGACTTCTCCTCCACGATCTCTTCGGCGCTGGACAACATCGTCACGGCGGTGGGGACCATAGACACCAACGCAGCTGCTTTGCTTTCAGGCGTCCGAGCCAACCGGAATCTGTCGTTGGAGGTCGACGTCGATGCCGACACTTCGAAGACCCACGTCACGGACGGTAAGGCGCTCGTGAATGGCTTCACGGTAGGCAGCCCTACGGTGATCACTACGGTGGATCGAGATGCCGTTTTGGCCTACTTCAACTCGATCGACACGTTGCAGGACTCCATCGTGTCTAAAGCAGCGACGATGAAGGGGTCATCCGATACACAGATTGGGGCCATCGGCCTGGTGAACGACGAGATCGACAAGATCGGTCTAGCCAAGACGTCGCTGCAGATCGACGGCTCCGACTCCTATCTGAAGAGCGCCGAGGACTCCCGAGCTTCCATCGACGTCATCGTGGGCTTCTACGACAGCGCCGACCCCACATCGAGCACGGGACTGTTCCGGACTTTCAACTTCACGTTGGAAGGCGTAGCAGACGATCTCGACCCCAGCGAGGCGGGCGCCACGTCCACCACGGTCTCGGAGAACTTGACCATCATCGACGAGCACGTGGACAAGATCTTGTCTGCTGACTGCAAGGCCAATCTCGTGACGGTGCCCATCCTGGTTCGTGACGCGGCAGGCTTCTACACCGCGCCTAGCAACGGTCTCGTGGGGTCATTGGAGGACTACCTGAACGTCCGGAAGGAAGTCACTCAGACGGTGGAGGTGGTGTCGGGGGGCAAGTTCTTGATCTACCCCACTATTGCAGTACGTGTCGGCGTGAATCAGGGCTACTCGCTGGAGCAAACGAGGACCGCGGTGGAGACGGCGATCGACGGGGTGCTGAAGGACCGGGAGTTCGGTGACTCGCTGTACGTGTCCGATCTCATCCAGGTCGTTTTGGGCGTGGAAGGGGTGGGGTTCACCAACGTCACGATCTCCGGCTACACGACTCTGCTCGACTCCACGGTGCAGACCGCTAAGCTGGATTCTGAGGGCAATTTGATCATCGAGACCTCAGAGGTCATCACCAAGACGCCGGGAGCCGTGACGGTTACACCCGAAGCCATTCAGGTGGAGGCTTGATACTTTCGGCTTCTCGACTGTAGGATGGGTCTAAGTTCAAGGACGTTAGCAGTTTCAGGACGGACGGCAGCACACACCCTCGTAGCCCCCTGAAGGAGAGGTAGATGTCGCGAACATTCCTCCGTCCCGAGACGCAGATCAAAACCCTGGACACGTTCGATGACCAAGTTGCTTCTGGCTCCGGCCTGGAGACGACGACTTGGAACATGGAGCAGTTCCTTCAGGGCGTCATCTCGCAGCTCAACCGCTTCTTGAACACCACCACGTCCGGCAACGACTGGTTCGCCGGTCTCACGGTCCCGACGACGTTCGAGAACGGTGCAGCTCGCGGTATCGACGATCTGAACCAAGACTTGCACGACACGGAGCGCAAGCGCGTACTCCGCGGCGTGGCGAACCTGACGGACATTGGGCCACTTGGTTCGGTGCAGGTCGTCGTTCTCACGTTGGCTCAGCTGCCCTCCAACACGACGGCGGCGATCGGGTCCGTAACCACGCTGGGTACGGTGGCGGCGACGGCAACCACGTTTGCGACGGCGGGGCTGGACGAGGTTTCGGGGTCGACTGCCATCGCCCCGAAGAACATCGTGGAGCTGGTGGACGGCGCCACGCGCGATCCGATTCTGGACTCCAGCGGGCGCCGGGTATGGGGCTTGTTCCAGACGGAGTCGAGCACCGATGGATCGACGATGACGGGGACGACTCCCAACCGGGCGCAGATCTCCTTCGTCGTAGTCAACAGCGCGGGCGACGATTTGGAGCTGGTGACGGCCGCCGACATGAACGGCAAGACCATCAACTACGCTTCGGTCGAGCGCGTCGGTTTGGAAGACCTGAACGAGCAGGACTTTCTCCGCGGCGCCGTCGTGGACGTCCCCTCAGGATCCACGGTCACTCGGCAGGTGGCCTACGACAACCAGGGCACGACCCCGGTGGATGTGACGACGGCTTCCTACCTGGACCTCGAAGGGGCCGGGCTGGTCTGGCAGATCCGAGACGACAACGAAGCGGTCCTCTTCGGCGTCACGGAGAACAGCGGCACGAGCGCGAGTACCATCACCTTCGGTGCCGATGTCGACGTGTTCGACAACGACGCCGCGAGCAACGACTTCCTGAACGGAGCGAGCTTCGACACGGGTGCTGCGGGCACGACCATCAACGTGGGCGTGACGGCCAATCAGATCGACAGCGGCGGAGCGCTGACGGTTGCTTCTGGTGGTGCGGGCGACTTGAAGCTGGACTCCGCAGCGCTGCTGGCTCTCACGGATCAGTACCAGGCGGGGTCTGGTTACGCCTCCGACCTCGTGCTGTCCGACAGCTCGGCGGAGTGGGACGCCTTCGAAACGGCTTTCGGCGAGGTTTCTTTGCTGAACGCCATCGTGCAGGCCAACGATGCAGACCAGCGGTATCGCGCGGTGGCCTCGGTCACCTCTGCCATCTCTGCCAACACGCTGATCGAGGGTCCGAACGGCCCCGGCTCGGCCAACATCTCGGCGGACTTGCTGGACTACCGCAACGTCAGCTTCGTGGATGACGTCGAGGTCTTCATCAACGGCCAGCTGATGTGGAACGGCGCCGACGCCTCGGCCAACAACGATGTCTACCCCTCAGCGACGGCGACCCCTGATCAGCAGTACGGCTGCTTCTACGCCGAGTTCAACCTGAAGGCGTCTCCAGGCAACCCGGATGTCATTCAGATGTTCATCAGCGGGGCGCTGACGTAGTAGTCTAGGCCCTCATGGGCATCGACAAGGCCGAGCTGAAGAAGGCCATTCTACAGGACATGGGCATCAAGGCGGACGATCGCCTTGATGCTCTTACGGCAGAATTGTATCGGACGGAAGGAGCGGCGGGGTCGCTGAAGACGGCGGCTGAGGTCATCGAGAGGGACGTTTTTGCTCGACTGCGGAGTGACTTGGAGGGCGGTCAGCTTGACGCCGACCAGGCCAAGACCGTGGATCGATACATTCGAACCTGCATTCACTCCCTGCAGCATCTAGCTCAGCAGTCTAATGTTCAGGTTCCGATCATGAAGGGTCGGCTGGACGAGGCGACCGAGCAGGTCAAGAGAATCAAGGAGGAGTTCGACTCCGAAGAGGCCAAGATCCAGGCCATCCGGATAGCGGAGGCTGCTGGCACCATTCAGGAGACGGAAGAAGGTGGCCACGAGGCCGTCCCTTCGGACGAGAAGGGGCCTTCTAGGCGTCCGCCCGGCGTTCGGCCCTCGGGTAGCCTGAAGGACCGAAGGGCCGCGGAAGGGGCCTTAGAGCCCCCGGAATCGCCTGTTGAGGACACCTCGGAGGCTCCGGTGTCAGAGGAGCCTCCCGAGACCCCCAAAGCCTCCCCCAAACGGCCTCAGGCGGTCCGCAAGACCGCTCCGGCAGAGGCGCCGACTCCGGTAGCTCCGAAGCCTCAGAAGCCGGCGCCCAAGCCTCGGGGGGCGGGGCAAACGCCGGAGGACAAGAAGGCGGCTAGGAAGGAAGCGGCCAAGAAGAAGCGAGCTGCGGCAGCCAAGCAGCGCGGGAGGACCAAGAGGTAGATGGGGAGGACTCCGGATAGGCGGCCTGGGGCGCCTCTTCGGGAGGAAGAGGCGGCCTACTTCGACGAGCAGGCGTCTCCAGCGTCTGTTGAGGGGGAGCTTCGCTACTACAACGGCCGGTGGAGCATGGTCGACTCGTCGGGGGAGTACGACCCTCGGGTCGGGGGAGGGATCAGTCCGGCGCAGCACAAGGCCCTGTACGACCTGATCCACTTCATCGACGATGGCCCGGCAGACGGATTCGCCAGCGGGGCCTACAAGGAGACGACCTACGCGGGCATCTTCCCGCAGACGGAGATTTGGTACAACGAGAGCGGGGTGTCCAAGAAGAAGATCTTAGAAAAGATCGTGACCTGGACGGGCATCGTCCCCACCACCATCGTGTGGAAGATGTACGATGCTTCCGAGACGTTGCTGGTGACGTTGACGGACTCGATCACTTATAGTGGCATCTTCGAGCAGTCGCGCACGAGGACTTGGACGACATGACCACGAGCCCCGCAGCCGTCCCCTACTCGTCCGAGAGCGTCGAGATCGGAATCAAAGACGCCACGACGCTGCCGGCGAACATCCGTGGCTTCATCACGGTCGGGGTAGACGGTACGACAGCTCGCTTCGTGTCCGTCGATTCGAGCGGGCGCCAGGTGCTGGTGGGCGCGGGGACTGCGGGGAGCCCGACCGGCGGAGTGGTGAGCGTTCAGGGGGTTTCCGGCGGCCAGGCACTTCCCATCTCGGATGGTGGGGGGTCGATCACCATCGACACCTCCCAGCTCCCTGCGGCGCTCGTGGGAGGCCGACTCGACGCCAACATAGGGGCTTGGCTCGGATCGACGACGCCTACGGTGGGGCAAAAGGTCATGGCGGCGTCGATTCCGGTGGCCGTGTCCTCTGACCAGAGCGCCATCCCAGTCAGCCAGAGCGGTACGTGGACCGTGCAGCAGGGGACTCCTCCGTGGACCGTCGCGGGGGCTGCAGCCCACGGAAGTGCCCCTGTCGGCTTTCCTGTTCTTGTTGCGGGCTACGACGGCGCCAACGTCAGGACTCAACTGGCGGACACGGCTGGTAGGCAGCGGGTGGTCGGCACGGTGGCTGATGGGGTTGCGGTCGACGGAGATCCTGTCAGGGTTGCTGGTTCTGATGGGACGACAACTAGAGATCTTCTTACGGACACTGGCGGCCGACAGGTCGCGGTTGGGGCTGCGGCTGATGGGGCTGCTCCGGTTGGAGACCCCGTTCTGACGGCTGGCTACGACGGCACCAATGTCCAGACCGAGCTGACCGACACCGCAGGTCGGCAGCGCATTGTTGGCGCGGGCGGGGATGGTTCGCCCCCGGTGGGAGATCCAGTTCTGCTGGCCGGCTGGGACGGAACCAACGTCGAGACGCTGAGGACCAACTCGGATGGTCGCATCGAGCCCGTCTTGGTGGACAGCTCCGGTAACGAGGTCACCATCACCCAGGATGGGGTGGTCTACCGTCTGGAGATAACCGGCAAGGTCAGCGTCGTAGGTGCTCTTCCCCCGCCCTCCACCACGGCTGTCGACATCTTCGCTGACACCCCGCTGACGGTCGGGAGCCACGACACGACGTGGACGATTCCGAGCGGCGAGACCTTCCGTTTGCAGAACATCACGGTAGGCAACGAGGACCCCACGAAGGGGGCGGTCACCGAGATCATCTTCGACGACGGAACCGAGCATGTGGTCGAACGGGTCTACACGACCGGCCAGTCGATTTCGATCAGCTTCCCCGACGAGACGACCGCCCGTGATGGCACAACGATGACGGGCAACGGGACCAACACGATCATCGTGCGACGCGCCAAGTACAGCGGCACGAACATCGCCATCGACGCTGTGGTGAGGGGGTACTACTGATGCGCGTCCTCTACGTCGACTACGCCCTGTGGAAGCAGATCACTCAGGACCGCAGCTATGTGGTCTATGACAAGCAGCTCGTGTCCACGGTGGGCAGCGAGCAAGCGAAGGCTTGGTCGGGCGCTCTCGACCTCGTGTACGCCACGGACATCGGGCCGAGTGATTGGTCGGACTACACGACAGCCTTCCCGACTCGCACGACGGTGGGAGATGAGGATGAGGCGGTGGCGCGCATCGTCGGCCTTTCCGGCACTATTCAGCCACGCTCGGTTGATGGCACACTTCAGACCTCGAAGCAGCAGCTAGAGCTAGGGCGTGCTCCTTTCCGGCGGACCGACACACAGTCCGAGCTGATGAACGTCAACGGCATCGCCGCTGGCACCCCCGTCAATGTTTGGAACGGCACCGGAGCTGGTGACACGGGGGCTGACTGGACGAGAACCGGAGTGGGCTCCGAGCACGGTCCTGCAAACCACACGCCGGGCGGGACCTACGGGCTCAACTCGGGCGCGACCAGCCAGAATGACACCATCGTGTTCGACTATGGATCGATGCAGGACATCGCTGGGACGGTCGACGAGTTGGGGTTCTGGCTTCAGCTCAAGGCCCTGGTGGCGGGCGGGAACCTTCGGGTGTTCTGGGTAGACGGGTCGAACAGCCAGGTTGGAGGTTCGGTGTTGGTGAGTTCTTACCTCAGCAACTTCGACCTCGATGAGTGGAAGAAGGTCGCCATTCCCATCTCGGACTTCAGCCTGACCGGGAACGTGCAGAAGCTCGTGCTCCGTTTCATCAACGCCAGTGGTCTGCACATCTGGCTGGACGACGTGTCCGTGACTCCAAGCGCTGGCGGCGGCCCGCACATCTATCGGATCTCTGCGCCGACGGGGTTCATCTACCACGTCGAGCGGCTGGCCCTGATCGTCAGCGCTGGGGACACGGGCTGGGGCAGCACGAGCTTCGCCAACATCGTGGGCGGGCTCACAAGTGGCCTGGCTTTCCGCTACCGGATGCTCGGAGGTGACACCTATTGGGCCTTCAACTGCCGGGACAACTCCGAGCTGTTCGGCCAGCTTCAAGTCATCAACGACGTGAGCTTCAGCAACGGAGACCGCCAGTTCACCTTTGCTTTGGAGCCCCGGCTCTCTTCGGTTGTCCTGGTGGACGACGATGAGGTGGTCGAGATCATTGTTCGTGACGACCTCAGTAGTCTGGTGACCATGCGGGCGTTCCTGCACTACGGCACCGAGGTGATTCCGTCATGAGGCACGATCTCAAGAAGCCGAATATCCAGGCCGATGGCATTCCGCTTCAGGCTTACGCCCCTCGGGTTGGTTCAGAGACCGTCGTCGGCAGCCACAACTTCTGCGACAAGACGACGTGGTTCGGGGACTCCGAACGGGCGACGGACCAGGCCATGGAGGCCAAGGCGGGATCCTCGGGACTCATCTGGAAGAGCACCAGCACCGATCCGGTCCATGACAATTGGATCGACCTACGCTCGGGCCGGCTGCACAACCAGGAGAAGTGGGTTGGTTCGGTCGAACATGGCTACGCCGTCGAGGTGAAGGTCGACGGCGTGGTCAAGACCCAGTGTCCCATCTTCGTCTTCGACGATGGGGGCGGCTCCTACGACTACTGGGTCGACTACGACAACGGGGAGGTCAACTTCTTCTCCGACCAGACGGGCAACACGGTGACGGCGAGCTTCAGCTACGCCACCACGTCGAACTTCTACGTAACCCCCGTCGAGGGCAAGGTCCTCCGCATCGAAGACGCCGAGGCGGACTTCTCCAGCGACATGGTGCTGGAGACGAGTTTCGGCTACACGGTCCGGGGCTACGTGGACGTGTTCGCCCCCGAGTACGTGCGGGGCTCCAATGAGCTAGGTCCTGTCCTCACAGCCTCGGAGACGGACCCTCCAGGTTCACCCAACGTGGGAGACCGGTACTTGGTGGCCGAGGGCGGGACGGGCGCCTGGATGGGCCTGGACGGGGCCATCGTCGAGTGGTCTGGCTCTGAGTGGTCTATCACGGCTCCAGAGGTCGAGGACTGGACCACGGTCATCGACATCGAGATGTACCTGACCTTCCGGGGAGGAACCTGGACCCCCACGCCCTTCCCCTCGGGCACCAGAATCCCCCTTCAAGAAGACTTCTACCATCGCATCACTCAGATCATCACCGAGGCTAGGGGAGCCCTTCCGGCGGTGTCTTCCATCGGAGCCACCACAGAGCACCAGGGGATCTCGGACATCAAGGAGTTCCGCCGCAAGTCCAGGGGCATGAAGAACGACGTGCAGGCGGTTCCCTTCAACTACGCCACGGCTCGGGAGCTGATAGCTTCAGCGGGGATGGACCTCGTGGTCAGCACCCTCGATCACTCGGCGGTCGGCGGGGAGATGCTGACCCTCACTTTCTACTGCACGGCGAAGGACGAAGAGTAAATGAGAGCGCTAGTTCTGTCCGGTGGCGGATCCCGAGGGGCGTACCAAGTTGGGGTTCTTCAGAAGGTGATGAAGGACGAAGGCCGGGACTACGACATCTTGTGCGGGGTTTCGGTGGGGGCGTTGAACACTGCGGGGCTTGCGCAGTTCAAGCTCGGAGACTCCAAGGCGGCTTGGGAGTGGCTGCATCAGCTTTGGTTGGGGATCAACACGAAGAAGATCTACAAGAAGTGGGCGTTCTGGCCGTTGTCAGTTCCTTCCAAGGCGTCGGTGTTCAACACGGCCCCGCTTCGAGATCTCGTGACCAAGACGCTGAACGAGGAAGCCGTTCGAGTCTCCGGACGAAAACTCCGAATCGGTGCGGTGAGCTGGGAGACGGGTGAGTACACCTTGGCCACGGAGACCTCCACGAACTTGGCTTGGTGGGTTCTTGCCAGCTCGTCTTACCCCGTGATGTTCGAGCCCATCCGTGTTGGGGGCGAGGTACGGACGGACGGAGGAGCCCGGAACGTGACCCCATTGGCCGCAGCGCTGGAGCTGGGGGCGACGGAGATCGACGTCATCATGTCGGCAGATCCGGATGTTCGGGGGAGTTGGGATCCGAAGGGTAAGTTCTCCTACGACTACCTGTTCCGCTACCTTTCGGTCAGCGGTGATGAGATCATGCGAAACGACCTGCGCTGCTTGGGCATCGACAACCCCTTCGTCGAGCCGAAGCCCGAGTACAAGAACGTGAAGATCAGAGTACAGAAGCCTCGGCACTCGATGACGAAGTTCGACTCGCTGAGCTTCGACCCGGCGATGATCAGGGAGATGATCAAGCTCGGGCACAAGGAAGCCTACGAAGAGAACTTCTGACCCCCTCAACTTCGCACTCGCGGAAGCGACGTCTTTGCGTACCATGGTCAGTCGTGGAGTTCTTGGAGGGAACGACAGAGGACGGGAAGCCCTTCGTCGTGTTGGCGGAGGGCGGTTGGGCGCTGGGTCCGGTGTTCAGCTCGATGGATGACGCGCGGGACTTCTTTCACCACATGGACGGAGACCCAGGCCGTTTCTCTCCGTGGGAGTTGCGAAGTTGCTACCGCGGCTGGCTGCTTGAGAAAGCGCAGCACCGCAGGTAAGGTATTTCGTCATGAAATCAGACGAGTACCTACCTCTGGTTCGTTGGGGGTCGTATCGGGAGTACTCAGGACCCATCACGCTGGGGAAGCATCGTTACAAGATCCCGGAGAACCCTGGCTACTGGGACAAGGTGCTTGCGACGCTGACGGCGACCGAAGGCGGGCGCTATGGCGCCGCGAACATGTATGACAGATGCATTCTCAGCGTCGGTCTGATCCAGTTCTGCGAAGCAGCTTCGATCTACGGCGTCACGCGCATGCTCGGTTACTGCGCGGGCGAGGACCATGACCTGCTCATGTCGTACTTGGACGAGATGCCGGTCTCCTGCGGGTTTCGTCGTACAGCGCAGGACAGCTGGGCTTTCCACTACAAGGGCCAGCAGGTGGCCTCGAAGGCCGAACAACGGGAGATTTTCCTCGGGGGTGCCACGGGCTACAAGGGGCAGTGGACCGACGAGCAGATCGAGAAGGCCAAGCGCGTAGCTGCGGTGATGAGCTGCTTGTGGCAGGAGCGCCCCTTCCGCGAGGCACAGGAGAAGTTCACCCACGAGCGCCTGTTGCTCTTTGCCATGAAGAAGAGTCGGGACATCCTGTTCCCCTCGGGCGGCTACCCAACTGGAGGAGCGGCCGGAGCGCTCCGTTCGGCATTCTTGAGCTTCGCGGGCAACCTGCCGGCGGTGGCCGACGAGCACTTCCGGAAGGCGTACAACTCCAAGGAGTTCCAGAGCGCGTCGTTGGACGACCAGCTCGTCATCGCGCTGAAGGAGATGACCTTCGGTCCTGGCATTGCGATCTACCCACACCGCTACGAGGCCATTCGTCCCGTGCTGGAGCGCGAGTGGGGGCTGGACCTTCCAGACTTCACTTCGGAGCTGAAGGAGTTCGAGGCAGAGATGCCCGAGCTGTCGATGTTCCCGACTCCGGCGCATATCCAGCAGGAGTTGATCAACCAGGGGTACGACCTAGGGCCTTCGGGAGCGGACGGGGACATCGGGCCGAAGTCTCGGGCGGCCATCAAGCAGTTCGAGATCGACAATGAGCTTCCCTACCCAGATGGGATCCCCGACGCAGCCTTCATGAAGAAGCTCGCCGACAATTCGGTGAAGAAGGACGAGCCGACGAAGCCCGCAGAGGTGGAGGCTCCGGAGCCAGACGACGAGCCGTTGGAGACCCCAGAGGACCGTGCCCCGGTCGAAGAGCCCGAGTCGCCACCGAAGGTCGTGGATGCTGTTGACAGCGAAGTCCCAGATGAAGAGCCGGACGACGAGGGTGAGGGGAGCAAAAGCAGAGGGCTATCAGTGATGATCGTCGCCATTCTGGCGGCTCTGGTGGTCATCGTCGGCAAGGCGATGGGCTTGTATTGAAAGGACGAGGGACCATGAAGGACGCAGACCGAAAGCAGCTCGTGGCGAACCTGTACGATCTAGTGACCAAGCTCGGAGTGGCCGCGCAGAACTCGTTGGAGTTTTCCGCAACGGCCATCCCCAAGGACGCCGCATTGCTCAAAGCAGACGGCCCCGCGAGCAAGGTCGCCGAGCTGGGTGTCGAAGCGCTGAAGGCCGGGACGAAGGCCGTCGAGCTGTTCCACATCGTTTCGGTGGCGGCGATCGACCTCGCTGAAGAGACGGAGGGGGAGGACTCCAGCGATGCTTAGGAAGCCGATCCATTTCGAAGCGGTCGACCAGAGCGACGAGCCCGCGCCCAAGCCGAATCGGCGCCAGAGGCGCGCTCAGGCAAAGCAGCAGAAGAAGGAGTTGAAACAGCTGCGCAAGCGCCTGGAAGATCGAGCGAAAAAGCAGTACGACAAGATGCGGCGCGAGCAGACGGCGGCGGAGCCCGAAGTCGCGGACCAGTACAGTTTCGGGTAGAGTGGAAGGTGACTGATGACTACAACCCTTCTCTCCGCTGCAGCGCAAGCGCAAGCGACCTCAGATTCCCTGAGTGCCCTCGCCAAGTACGGCCCTCTCGGTATCTTCTGTATTCTTCTCATCGCAGCATTGGTTTGGACTGTGAAGGCGTGGCGGTCTTCCATGGAGGCTCGAACGGCGGACGCCAAGGAGTACGCCAAGGGTCTGAAGGAAGTCGGCGACGCAGGGGCGGCGCTAGCAGTCGAAGCCAACAAGGTTCAGGAGTCAGCCAAGACCGCACTCGACAAGCTCACAACAGCCTGTTCGGAGCTGAAGGCCCAGAGCAGCAAGGAGCATGGGGATATGTGCGAGTCCGTCGACAAGCTGCGGGAGAAGCAGGTGGAGTTCGTCGCCGCGGCCAAGGCCCAAGCCAAAGGTCAAGGGTGATCTGATGTTCGCATGGCTCAAGCTCCTGTTTCGAGACCCGAATGGGGACTCGCACGAGGCGATCGAAGAGTTCCGCAAAGAGAGGTCCAGGTCCAACGGCGTCAAGTCCGAGCTAGCGAAGGTCACCTACAGGCTGAAGAAAAGCCGAGAGGCCGTGCAAGCGAAGGCGCGAGCCATTCAAGCCGAGGGAGAAGAACGTGTCTCGACAGAAGGACTCCAACCCACCCAAGAGTCGTCCAGCTGACGACGACATCCACACCACGCCGCCCGAGGGCCTGAAGGACGCTTTGGACAGTGAGGGGTCCGACGAGCTGGAGGAGCGAGGGCGCAAGGCTTTGGAAGAAGCTGTGAAGTCTAGGAGCGTGGCGCCCCCGAGCCGGTCTGTACGCGTACCAGCGGCGGAGAAGGAAGAGCAGGAAGAAGACGCCGACGCCGAGGAAGACTCCCGAGAGGAGACGGAGGACGACCTCGTGGCGGCTACTGGCGCTTTCGCTGAAGGTGTCGACACGATCACCAGCGCGCTCCTCGTGCTGCTCGGCAAGTACGAGGAGTCCTCGGAGCGCCTGGCTACGGTGTCCCGGATTCTTTTGCTCTGCGTGGTCATTCAAATTCTCGTTTTCGCGGTCGTGGGCTTCATGGTCTACCGCATGGAGGGCATGATGCAGCGTCTGGAGCGCGATCGGCAAAGTCTGAACGGTATGTCAGTCAAGCTGAACGACGCGGCGGTGCAGCTCGCAGACATTGTGCAGTCGCAGAAGGACACCGACGTCAAGATCGAAGAAGTGAAGAAGGAGACGGAGAAGAAGCCGGACATCGAGATTGTCGCCGACGAGCGGGGAGGCGCGAAAGTGGTCATCACCCCCAAGACCGATGAGGACAAGAAGGACAAGCCACTCCCGCCGTCCTATCCGCCCAAGGGGCCGAAGGACGCCAAGCCTCCGGCCATCGAGATCCCAATCCCTGGTGCCAAGACGAGCCAGGCTCCGGTGCCGCCGAAGCCCCCGCAAGGGCCTTCCACTGCTCAGCAGGCTCCGCCCCCGCCCCCTCAATAGACAATCGCTAGGCCATGTGATAGCCTTGTCGCATGGCAAACGTGCTGACTGTCCACGAGCTGGACGACCTGCGCAATTGGGCGCGGGCTGCTCAGGACGAGGACCCCGACGACGAGTTCCCTCCGCTGCTCCTGCGGTTGCTGGATGAGAACGCGGAGCTGCGGACGCTGTTGTATGGGGCCAAGGAGTCGGGGGAGCTGGCGGCGGCGACTCGTCTTGCTGACGAGGTGGACCGCCTGCGTTCCGCCGAGAAGGAGTGGGCTCGTTTGGAGGGACAGTACAAGGAGCGTGTGAAGGAGTTGGAGGACCGCATCAACTTGCATGCTCTGGTGCTTGAGAAGCTGGTCAAGACACTGGGGCTAGCTCGGGACCGCTTGGTTGGAGGGGAGGGGACGAAGCCTGAAGTGTTCTCTCGGTTGTTGGAGATGGCGACTCGGGAGTACGACGAGGACAAGCGGCGGAGGGGGCTTTGAGCAACGACATCAAGGCATTCTTCGACGCTCTTACTCCGGAGCTGGAGCGCATTCGGTCGAAGGACCCGGCCGAAATTCGGCTGCTAGAGGTGGACCAGGGTCAGAGGGCCGACGTCGAGATGGCGTTCCACGGGAGCGCGGCTCGTCGGGGAACGATGGTCTGGTCTGTTCCTTTCGCGACGATCGAGGACGCTACGGCGCTAGGTCGTTCCGCCATTGCTTTCTTGATCCAAGAGCTGAAGGACGCTGTTGAGAAGGATTTGGACAAGAAGGGCCTGCTCTACGACCCCCCGTACCGAGTGGTTCGGAAGCACTATCTTGGCGACGAGGACGACGAAGAGGTCAAGTGGACTGAGGAGAAGCACCGGACGGTCGCCATCTGGGAGGGCTTCGACCTGAGCAACTACGCGGTGGCTACGGACGGAAGGTTGGGGAGAATCGACCAAGGCGGCCGTGGGGGCAGGCTGTTCAAGACGGTTCTGGTGGCGCAGACCAGCAGCGGGGGTGGTTGGGTGGACATGGACCCGCAACCTCGGATTGTTCCGGGGACGACCGCGCCGTCCACGTCGAAGCGGCCCCCGGACCCTTCGCTAGCTGACGCGCTCACCCGGAACATCCCTCAGCAACCGATGATGCCTGGTATGCAGCAGGCGATCGACTCGGCGAAGTCCGCTTCGGAGCGCAAGCGGGAGCGCCGGGATCAGGCCATCGCCAACCGCCAGGCAGCTCAGGCTCAGGCGGCTCATCTCGACCCCGAAGCAGAAGCACGGCGGGAGCAGCAGCGACAGGAAGCCGAGCGGCGGGCGGAGGAATCCCGGAGGCGCGCGGAGGAAGAGCGCGTGCGACGCGAGCGTGTGGAGAGCATCGAGAAGGCCGCCGGGGCTCCTTGGCTGAAGGCGCCGGAGGCGCTGCAGGAGTGCATCCGGACATGGCAGGCTGCGGCGGTGCACGAGGCGGACGCTCGGGACGCGCAGGTGGAGGCAGAGCTATTCGGAGGCGGCTCCGACTTGGACGCGGGGGCGGGGTGGGTAGAGGCCGAGAAGTCCGCGAGGGCGCTGCTGGACTTCCTGCAGGAACGCGTGGACGAGGCGCAAGCGCGCAGGACCGGCAAGGGGTTCGAGAACATCTACGCCGAGGAAGACGACGCTGCGGTGGAGCGGGCCGCGCAAGAGGGCATTCAGGAGCATGCGGACGAAGCCGAGGCGGAGGTCGCGAAGCAACGTCGTGAAGCCGAGGAGCTTCGGCGCGAGACAGAGAGGTCCAAGCCGGAGACAGGGGACGATGATCTGGACGATCTGCTGGAAGGTGGTCTCGGCCCCGACGCAGACGAGGACGACTCGATGCAGGCTTCCCCGCAGCGCGGCGGCCTTCGAGATCCGATGCCTAGCGTGGCCCTTTCTTCGATCCCTGGACTCTTCACGAAGCCCGCCCTGTGAGCCCTCGGCTGTCCGTGAGGCCCGTTTCGTGTATGATGCGGGCAGGCGAGGATCACTATGAGCAAGCGACTGGAGAGGTTGCAGGCTGCAGCCAAAAGCGCCCGAGTAGACGAGACGATCGAAGGTCCAATTTGCTTCGAGAGCGTCGCCGAGCTGCACGACTTTTTGACCCAGGCGGTTATCGGTGAGTCTGAAGGGCTCGAAGAGGCCGGCAAGTGGATTCAGAAGGCCGTCAAGAACCCAGGACGCTGCTCCGGTGAGAACTTCGGTGGGGCCGATTGCCCCAAGGGCAGCCCCCAGTACAACCTCGCAGTCCGGCTCAAGCCGGGCGGCGACCTCTACAAGAAGGCCCACGACAAGGGGAAGAAGTAGTCATGGCCGATACGATGAACGAGTTCCGCCGCTTGGCGGGCATGGGGCCGATGTTCGAGGACCGCCGTCTCACCGAGCGGAAGAAGCTCGATGTGAAGGGCATTGTGAAGAAGGCCGAGCAGGCTCTCGGAGCCCCCGGTCCACCGGAGTTCGACCGCAGCGGGTTCGAGATGCGCCTTGCAGTTCGAGGCAAGCCCTCCCCGTTCACGGCGGTGATGGACACGTCGGCGCAGACGGAGCACGAGCTGATGTGGTTCGAGGTCGACGGCGACGTCTACGACAAGGTCAAGGGTCTGCTTCCTCCGCACAGCGCGAAGAAGGAGCGCGGGGGAAAGCTGATCATCGCCCACCCCAAGGAGAGCTACAGCTCCAAGTTCTGAGGAGACCGACATGGCCGAAGAGCGCGTAGAACAGGACGAGAAGTGGCCTTCCATCTGGGGGCGCAGCGAGCCCGAGCTGAACGAGGGCGGTGACTTCAAGCGGCTGGCAGGTCTCGACTACGAGCCTCTGCACGAGGCGAAGGTCGGGGAGATCATTCTGAAGCAGATGGGCGGCGGCGGGCGCATCATGGCGATGCTCGGTGCGCGCAAGTTCCTGATGCTTCCGAAGGGTGTGGCCATCGGCTGGCCGAGCCGGCATCGGTCGAAGGGCAACTACGTGGAGATCACGCTGCGGCCGGACGACACCTACACGATGATCTTCTTCAATGTCTCCCCCAAATTTGGGAAGAAGAAGGTCAAGTCATACGACGGCATCTATGCCGATCAGCTCGTGCCCGTTTTTGAGAAGCAAACGGGTTACTACTTGAGACTTTGATCGTCTCTGGACGGTTGGAAAGAATGGCCGATGATCGGTAAGGTGGTCGGTCCGACAGATTGAAAGCAGATCGTGAAGGGCGTGTTCTTCGGAACGCGCCCTTTGCGTTGTTGTGAGTACACCGGGCGTGAGGTAGAGTTGGGTGCATGCCGGAGCCCCGATTCGAGATCCCTGCAGGTGCGATCGACGGCGTGAACGTCACGTTCGTGACCTCTCAGCCGTACCGGCCCGGTTCGACGGCGGTGTTCCTGAACGGGCAGCTCAAGACGCAGGCGTTGGACGACGGCTGGGCGGAGACGGACCCGGCGGGTGGGGTGGTGACGCTGAACGAGGCGCCGCGCGGCTCGCCGGGCTGCCCGGACGTTGTTCAGATCTTCTACATCGACACCAGCCCCGTGCTGCCCGAGACGGTGGTCGACACGCGCCTTGTGGGGGTTATCAGGGCGGTGGGTGCCTTGGAGGCTGAAATCGTCTCTACGGGGCTGCTAGGGGGCGTAGTGGACGATTCTGAGGTGGGTCTGCAGGCTGAGGTCTTGGATGTAGACCGGCTGCGCGGGGTAGTGCAGGATGTGGAAGCTCTGCAGGGCGAGATCATAGGGGTGTGCTGATGCCGCTACAGCCAGGAATCACTCAACCGAAGAACACCATCCGGATGCTCCGTGGGACGAACAAGACCTTCCTGCTGTCGGTGACGGACGAGGAAGGTGAGCGGGTGGACCTTGCGGGGGCGCGCATCATCTTCTCGGTGAAGCGTGCGCTCGATGACGAGCACACCGTCATCCAGAAGGACAGCCAGAAGGGGGCGGCTCAGGTGGAGATTCTGACCCCCACCAAGGGGGGCCAAGCCAACATCTATCTCGCGCCTTCCGACACCAACACGCTCGACGTGCGCGAGTACGTGTTCGACGTCTGGGCCGTGCTGTCGAGTGGGAAGCGGTATGCCGTCATCCCGCCGAGCATCTTGGAGCTGGAAGCGGGAGTGACTGTGATCACCTGATGCGTCCACATGGACGCATTGAGAGGAACGACCGATGCCCACAAGTCCGCGATTGAATTGGCCTACTCCGGACGACTGCAAGTCGAGCTGTGAGAAGGGGAGTAGCGATCGGGACCACTGGAAGGAGCACTTCCTTGGTCTACTCAGGGAGGCTAGCTAGCAAATGCCCACATCTCCAAGGCTAAACTGGCCCTATCCGGGCCAGTATTCGGATCCCTGGTGGCAGAAGTTCAAGTCCTTCGTCGAAGCGGTGGACGCTAGCTTCTACACCACGCGCGAGGACAAGAACTTCGTGCTGTTCGGGGGAGGAACCGTCTCCTTCAACTCCACCACGGGCGTGCTGTCGTGGACGGACCCGTTGGAGGGGGTGGCGGCCACGACGGGCTACCGCTGGAACATTCCGAACCCAACTTCGGGCGGCAGCGTCACGCTGGCGGATGGGGAGTTTTTCTACGTCGAGCTGACGCGGGCACCTCAGTCGACGCAGAGCCTCGCGGCCCTGAGCGGTTCGAGGATCCCAGTCAGCGACGACGCCTTGGTCATCGCTCAGCGCTTGGGCTCCGCGGTCATCTTTCGCAACGGGGCCGTCGTTGGGAACGGACAGAGCGTCATTCTGTTCGGCCCTCGCATCTTCACTTCGATCTCCGACGTCGTCGGCATCGCCGGCCAACAGGACACCGACCAGACGGGTTGGCAGGACAAGGGAGGCTTTCGCTACGACCCCGCGGCTTACTTCCCCGGCGGAGCAGGCATCACGAGAGAGATCAAGTTCTACGCGATGCTCTGGACGACCGACGACACGACGCCTCTACCTGCGCAGGCTCGGCTCTACAACATCACGGATGGCGCGGAGGTGACGGGCTCCGAGCTGTCGTCTTCATCGCTCACGCCGGACATGCAGGTTTCGAGCGCGCTTTCGCCAGGCACGGGCAACTTCAAGAGCACGGTGGCCGACTACGCGGTGCAGCTCAAGCTGGATGACTCGTCGGGTTCGCCGACGCCGAGCGACCGCATCTTCTGCGTGCAGGCGTTCATCAGGACTTCTTGGTCGTAGGGAGAGATCGAAATGGCTGGAACCGTACATGGGATGGTGAACAAGAGTTGGCCGCGCTACGCGGTCAACAACTACTACAACATGGAGCACTTGTTCGCTGCCATCGCGCAGTTCTTCGATCACCTGAGCACTGCGGGCGGTGGGAACATCCTGACGAGGATCGCATCGAACTTCAGCGGTGGGACCGGATTCGACTTCCCCGGCGGCTCAAATCCGATTGGGTACAACCAGGCGCCGATGGGCGTCTGGAAGATGAACACCAGCACGTTGCGGCCCGGTGGAGGCTCGGCGTTGGGCGAGATCTACATCTTCCTTGCTGGCTTTGGGCCGTCCCCCTACAGGTCGCAGGACTTCGGGCTCCTAGTGGGCAACGACACCTCGGCGCAAGGGAAGATAGGCATCCAGGTGTGCTTCCGAGAAGACGGAGGCAACCCATGGAACGGAGGGGTCGTCAATACTGGCTCCGACCGCCCCGGCTCTCCCGTGTGGGACGCAGGAGCGAGCACGCTGCACTTCCTCTGTCCTCGGGCGTGCAACCCTGGCGGGTCGTACAACACGAACAAGGAGTGCCTATCCAACTTCGCCGATGGTAACGGCAACTGGTACGCCTTCGACATCGTGGATGCCTACTTCCACGGAGTCGCTGACGACGATAACCTGCTCCTCTTTTACACGTCACAGAACGGCGTCCAGTCCACGGACGAGCCGAAGGACTACGCCTGCTTCTACTTGGGGACCGGGGAGCTGTTCCCCAACTGCGGCAGCGACCCTTACTTCTCGTACAGTTGGTTGAACACCGTGCCTGGGTTCAACCGGGGGAGCACCTACGGGGACACGGCGGGGACACAAGACAACCAGGGTGGAGTGAAGCAGCCTCGCGGTCAGGTCATCGGTCTTCAAGCCTCCACGTTTCAGACGGGTCTGGATCAGAACCGTTCCCCCAATCCGTACTCCCCCGGAGGAGTGGTCTTCGACGAGAAGGCTGTTCAGATCTACGTCAGCGACGGGGTGCTCGGCTATGGGCATGAGCCTAGCGGGGACGACTTCTGGCGCTTCATCTACGGCGTGCCCAACGAGTCGCTGGACGCGACGAACGAGCGCGCGGCCTTCGGCGCGAACAGCACGCTGAGCGAGAAGATTACCATCCCGTGGCCGAGCACCATCGGAGAAGCTCCCGGAGCGACGCGCACCTACGCGGGGGTGACCTTCTGAGCGTGTCGCCATGGCGCTGTTCCAGTCCACCAAGAGCGTCCTGTTCAACGGGACCACCCAGTACGGCACTGCGGGGGACGTGCTCGATTTCGAGTACACGGATCCGTTTTCGATCTCGTGCTGGTTCAAGACTACAGCATCGGATGCGCTCATCCTGTCGAAGGAAGATACGACGGACTTCCGAGGTTACGAAATTGGGCTCCAGAGTGTGTTGGGGAACGCTTTGGACTTCATCCTGCGCAACGACAATTCACCTTCCAACCAGATTACAGTCTACGGGGACACTACTGGGCTCAACGATGGTAAGTGGCATCATGCTGTTGTCACCTGGAAAGGAGATCCGACTCCAGACGCCAACACCGATGTTGCGATGTACGTGGACGGGGTGCCGCAGACCCTTACGATCATAGACAACTCGCTTACCGGGACGACCCTGAATGCTGCCTCTTTCAATGTGGGGGCACGAAACGACGGGACGGATGGGTGGTGGGATGGA
>Ga0180437_10000438_pt1 | contig 80791 bp, 68 predicted proteins | sample SS_ome_4_FD_132410 | JGI IMG/M metagenome (GOLD analysis project Ga0180437, IMG submission 132410) | Hypersaline lake sediment archaeal communities from the Salton Sea, California, USA - SS_3_D_1 metaG | ecosystem: Environmental > Aquatic > Non-marine Saline and Alkaline > Hypersaline >...
GAGGCAATGTCTGGGAGTGGAATGAAAAGGAAATTGTAAGTCCCTTCGGCAACATTCGTGGTCTTCGCGGCGGCTCGTGGTCTTCCGGCAAGTCTTCCCTCGAGGCGTTTTCGCCGATCGACGCAGACGCAGCGACCGAGACCAACGACTATGGGTTCCGGGTCGCAGGTTCCGCTGAATCTGCGGTGCCAGAGCCATCGACTTACGCTCTTGCTGCGATTGGTCTGTTAGGTTTATTGGCTTATCGCCGATTCCGCTAAGTCGGCCGTAAGAATGATACAGAGAAAGCCCCGGTGAGAAACGGCGGGGCTTTTTTTGTGCGCTCAGATCCGATGGCCGGCCCTCGGCCAACCTGCGTCGGTGATGGCGACCTTGGCTGAATCTGGTAACCAGCAAGGACGGAATGAAATTGCCGACTTTAGGCCGTTCGTGAGCTGCTATCGTTAGCCAGTGAAAATCGCACTTCCCAAGTTGGGATTGACACAAAAAGTTGCCCCGGCGTAGCCTGACCGGACTCGTGGTGGTGCCTACTGCTCGATGGACGGGAACGGTTTGAAGCTGAACGATGAAGCTCAATAACGGCAACAATGTGAACTTTCCGGATTGGCTGGCGCGGAACCCCATCTTCCGGAAGCTATTCTTACTTCGCAAACTCTATCTGACGAAGTCGAAGGCGCATCACTATTCGCAGTTCGCCGAAGATGTCTCGATCAAGCGATTCTTCCCTAAGAAGTATCAAGGCTTCTACGTCGATGTCGGTTGCTACCATCCCAAGAAACATAGCAACACCTGGCAGCTGTTTAAGAACGGCTGGCGAGGGATCAACGTCGACATTGACGCGATTAAGATCGAGGCGTTCAATATTGTGCGGCCGGATGATACCAACATCGCCTGTGCGGTGTCCGATGCCGATGGCGAGTTTAGCTACTACTCGAACGGCTTCTACTCGCTCACTACGACGCTCGACGACAGCGGTGCTGGCCAGCAGGGCTATATTGAGAAGAAAGTGAAGTGTCGAAGGCTGACCGATATCATCGATGACTCGCCTTACAAGGATCGGGAAATTGATCTGCTTTCGGTCGATGCAGAAGGGCACGACCTGGAGGTACTCAAGTCGCTCGACTTCGATCGCTACGCCCCGCGGTTGCTGGCCGTGGAGACGTTCAAGCCCTTATTCTCTCAGGTGGTTGAAACCGACCTCTATAAATTCCTCGCCGCCAAGGGCTATTGCCTGGTGGGGTGGAATGGTCTGACGCTGTTGCTGGCGAGTCCGGTTTTGCAAGAGTCACTTACGGAAGACTGGAACACGTCTGCCGGGCTGACGCTTCCGCCAACGCAGCGGGCCGCGGGTTAATTGGGGCATTCTCGTCTGTGCGATCTGGACAGAGGGGCGCAACAGACCGTGTTGGCACACGTATCGATTCTCTAATAGCGCGATCTAGTCGCGACTCGATCATGGACCCCGACTACGTCCTCTTGTACGAGTGCTACGATAGCGAGGAAGCGTTGGCGCTTCGGGCTCGGCTGATAAAGGCTGGGATGAGCGTGCAGTTGCAGAACGACCCTGTCTCTCGGCGTTTTCCGAAATGCGCGACGCAGATATGGGCCGCCCGCGAGCAAGCCGAAGAGGCGGGCAGCATTTTGAATTCAAAGCACGCAGCGACCGAGGATCGTGAATCGCCCCGTTGGCGCTGCCCTGGCTGTGACGAGATCATTTCCGGAAAATTCCTCGTCTGCTGGAATTGCTCATTCGAGAGGTAGCCGCCGGCGGATGCCAGGCTTCCGCCAGTCTACGATCTCTTTTCACCAAAAACTTGGTGCGATTCTCACGTGCGGCCGTTACAATGTGGCTCGCGGGCCCGAGGCCCGCAGGTCGTGGCTGCTTCGTGGGATTAGATAGGGTGCCGAGGTTTCAAGTGTTCTTGAGAAATATTTCAGGCCAGAGCTTGTCGCGGGGATTTTGCTGTGCTTCGCTGACGATGGTAGCCCTAATGGTGTTTGTCTCATTGTCGCAGCCCTGTCACGGCGTGACGCTAGTGAGCGTTAACGGCGCTGGGTCGCAGCAGTTTGAACTGCGCACCGTCGACACCACGACCGGAGTGTCGACTGTCCAGGGCGGTTTTACCACCGACACCGGATTCTGGTTTCCAAACACTTTGAACGTCGACAACTCCAGCGGTCAGGTGACGCTTGTCTCTTCGTCCCGCACCCTGCACGAGATGGATGTCTCGAACGCCAATGTCCTTAATCAACATCCGCTGGCAGTGAACAACTTGCAGTCGATTCGACCTCGCGGCGACGGGATGCTGGTCGGGCTAAATAGCCCCGCCGGAAGTCAGCACACGGTTCACACCTTTGATCCGTCCGACGGGAGTACGGTCGCGCTAAACTCATTCACATTCGATTCTCCCAACGTGTGGTACAACAGCACCTATGCGGTCGACGAGGCCAACAGCCGTTTGTATGGTTTGTCAGCGGCCGAGACGCTCTACGAGTGGGATGCGACGACAGGGGCGGTTCTCAACACGACGACGCTTGACGTCGCGTCCAATTCGCTCACCTTTGCCCGTACTGCCGTTCGCACGGACGGAAAGTTGGTTGGTGTTACGACCGGCGGTGGATCGAACCAGATACGTTTGATCGACCCGGCCGATCCAACCGGAACGACGACGCAGCTTTTGAATTTCACCTTCGATTCAGGCGGCTTCTTCTCGGACACGTTCGTGGCCGATCCCGCCAACGATCGTTTTTATGTGGCGTCCTCCGCTCCCACGCTATATGAGTTTTCGATGTCCTCCGGACAGATCCTCTCGACCAAGCCGCTCGATTTTTCACCGCAGGCGTTCGCGCTCTATGCCCCGGCCGGGCCGAGCTGTGCCATTGGTGATGCCGATTGCGATGGCTATGTCTCGAATCTGGAGGACATTCAGGCGGCGTTCACGAACTTTACCGGACCTGGTACGACGAACTGGACGACCCCGAAGACGCGTGCCCAAGGTGATGTTCATGACGAGGTGCTTGGCGCGACCACGAATCCGGCCGGACACGATCAGGACGTTGACAACCAGGATATCCAGGCGATGTTCACCAACTTCAATCCGGCACCGTCGGATGCCAGCGACGGGGATGGTGCTTCGGGCGATGGTGATCCGGCCATTCCGGATCTGATTTACGACCCCATCACCGGTGAAGTGGTGATCGACTGGGAGGGTAACACGCTGATCTCATACGTCCTGAAGAACGAGACGAGCAGTTTTATTCCCGGGAATTTTGGCACGATCCTGTTGGGTTCGTTTCCCACCTCAACGAGCAACGAGCTGTCGGAGTCGACCTCATTCGCGGAGCCGGGAGTAACGACAAGAAGCATGGGCAACGTGTTCCCAGCTGGTTTGGATCTGACCGGACTGCAAAGTATGTTGACGGTCAACTCGATCGTCCTGACACTTGGTGGTCCGCAGTTGCCATTTGACTTGGTCGTTCTTGGCGGGGCCGTTCCAGAACCGTCGGCGCTATGGTTAGCGTTGACGGGTTTGGTGGGATTGATTCTTAACGCGGTACACCGCGGACGAAGCGTTCGTTCGTAGCTTCGTAGATCATTTGTGTGCGGTCGTCGAATCGGCCAGAATGCTTGACGCAAGGTGGCATCGTTTGTGGTCTTGCAAGATGGGCACGTGTGGGCTTTTTTCAGCGATGCAGACGCCGCAATATGTGAAAGGGATTGCTATGCCGCGCGTGTTTCTATTGGCAGTTATTCTAGCCGTCGTCTGCTGCGGATGCGGTTCAGACTCAGACACCGATGCCCCCGTCGCGGAGAACTTGGTCGCGGAGAAGCCCGTCGCGGAGAAGCCCGTCGCGGAGAAGCCCGTCGCGGAGAACTCGGTTGAACAAAATGCTGTTGGACAAGATGCCGACAGCTCCGAGATATCTACGGTAGAAGCAGCCCTTGCGTCCGTTTCCGCGACTCCGGGAGAGTACGTCCGCTTTCCGGCCGTCGGTGTCAAGATTGCCCAGCCGGATGGGTTTCAGGTCGCCGAGGAGTTCCACGGTTTTGCCCACACGGATTCTGGCTGCTCGATCTTGACGTTGAAGATTCCGGGCCCTTTTTCCGAGGTCACTGGCGGCTTCACCAAAGAACGGCTGGGGGCTCGGGGAATGGTGCTGCATAGTAAGTCGGAGATTGAAATCGAAGGTTTCGACGGGTTTTTAATCAGCTTGAGCCAACAAGCTTACGGCATGAACTTTAAGAAATGGCTCGTTTGCTTCGGTGACGAAGAGAGCTCGACCATGGTCACGGCGACTTTTCCTGCGTCTGCAGAGAAAAGGATCGGCGCCCAACTGAAGAAGATCGTGCTAGCCGTTAAGCATGATGACGGACCGCCACCGCCACTTGGTTCCGATGTTGGTTTTACGATCGCCACGGCAAACAAGCTGAAGCTGACAAGCGATGTTGGGAAGACGTTGCTGTACACGAAGGACGGTGTCATTCCTGCCAAGTCGCCATCCGATCCATTCTTGGTCGTGGCACGCTCCATTGCTGATGTTGTTGCCGGAGACAGGCGACAATACGCTCTCAACAGGCTCCAGCAGACCGCGGACATTAAAGTCACTTCGATCGTTTCCACGGAAGAGGTTACCGTTGATTCTCTCGATGGTTTCGCGACGGTGGCCGAGGCCGTCGAAACCGACACCGATGCACCGATGATTGTCTACCAGGTGATGCTGTTTGACGGCCGTGCGTATTTTCTGATCCAGGGTCGCGCCGGTAAGGAGCTGAGCGACGAATTCCTTGGTGAATTCAAGGAAATGGCGCGCAGTTTCAAGCGGCGGGTCGAATAACTCGTTGTTGGGCTCCATGCGCGATGCGCCGGCGGTCAAGCATCACTCCAATCCCCCGAACTGTCGTACCGCTTCATAAACGATGGTGTTCGCGGTGCTCGCCAGGTTCAGGCTGCGCACTTCTTCGTGCATCGGAAGTTTCAGATTGCGATGTGGATCGACGTCGAGGATCTCATCGGGCAGCCCGCTGGTTTCGCTGCCGAACAGCAGGATGTCGCCACGCTCGAACGTGGCATCCCAGACTAGTCGTTCGGCTTTCTTGGTCAGGCACCAGACTTGCCGATCCGGCAACCGCTCTTGCACTTCCTCCCAGCTGTCGACCGCTTCCCAGTCTAAGAGCGGCCAGTAGTCCATGCCAGCGCGGCGGAGATTCTTCTCGTCGAGTGAAAACCCTAGCGGGCGGATCAGCCACAGCTTGGCTCCGACCGCCACGCAGGTACGACCGATGTTGCCGGTGTTGGGCGGGATGTCAGGTTGATGCAGGACGACGTGCAGCAGTGGTTCGTTGGGCGAAGATGATTCTTGAGAGGGCATGAAATCTGCGGCGGCGGTAGGACGCACGCGCCTGGTTCGGGGCGAGCGTTTGAAAACGAGGCTAGAAATGGGCGAGCGGCCATTGTAGCGAACGGGGTGCGTTACGAGCAGCTGTCCGGAATCGGACAGCCGTAGCGGGGTATTAATTGCGAACTGTCCGCATGCGGACAGGGTGACATAGGGCAGCGACGAAAGAACTGTTTGTCGTCTTGTCACTAACTCTGTATAGGACACACCTTGCGCGCCGACTTGGATTTCTTGCAGTTTTCCTGCGCTGCTGGGCGCGGGATTTGCGACTAACGGTCGCTTGCCGTTGTTTTTTACACAGACAGATGTAGCTGAAGGTGTCGCTATGCGATTACTCAAGATTGCGATCCGCCAGAGCGCCGTCGCCTGGATCGGCCCAAAAACTCTGGTTCAAGAGAGATTTCGAGCTGGCTGTCGTTGGCTGCTGACTCTCGGGATGCTGGTCTCAGTCGTAATGCCGGCCGGTGTCGGGTATGCGACTCCAACCTTCTTGGGGCCCAGTACGCCCTACTTGAGTTTTGCGGATAGTCCCTTCGCCGGTCAGAGTTTTTCATATTTCCATCTCGAAGATCTTGAGGATGGTTTGCTGAACACACCCGGTTTGAGCGCTAGTAATCATCTGGTTGTGAGTCGTACGCTGACAAATTCTCAGAATGTCGATTCTGTCGACGCGGATGACGGTTCGATTGACGGGTCTGGTTTGCACGGCCATTCGATGTGGGTACCTGCCCCCTCCGAGCCGAACATTACATTGACGTTCGACGACGGAGTCCTGGGGACATTGCCTACGCATGTGGGAGTCGTGTGGACCGATGGGCTCAATCAGGTCGAGTTCGAAGCATTTGATGAGTTGGGATTCTCGCTAGGAACACTCAACGCCTCGCCGGCCGATGGGAATTTTGTCGGTGGGACTTCCGAAGACACGTTCTTTGGAGTCATTCACAGCGGTGGAGTTTCCAGCATCAAAGTCACTTCGGGAATCGGTAACGTTGCCAGCGGTATCGAACTTGACCACGTGCAGTACGGCTACGCCTCGACCGTCCCCGAACCGGCGACCTACGCCATGGCGGCGCTTGCGCTGTTGGGGTTGGGGGGCGTTGGCCTACGGCGGCGGAGGCAAAGCCAAAGTGAAGTCCAACAAAAAAACCAGTTGATCGCTTAAGTAAAGAAAGAGGGCAATCATGTTGTATCGAATCACATCCTCGTTCCGTAGTCATTCCGCATTCATCGTCGCGCTCGCGATGGTCGTCGGTACTCCTGCCGTTGGGATTGCCAGCCTGATTGGCGATGAAGTCAATTTTCAATGTACGAATTGTGGACCTCGGACAAACGACGACTTTGTCGTTGTCGAAGGTGCTTCGGAACTCTCCCTGTTCAACCAATTGGAGATTGATGTCGAGGCCGAGACGCTGAGGGTCGATTGGATATTCACATCGTCAAGCATCATCAGCGATCTCAATCTCGTGTGGTCGGACCTCGATTGGGTTGGCTCCCCGGGAGAAATTGTCGGCGTGCACGTCGATCCCACGTCCACGTGGGGGCTCGGTGCGACGGTGTCGTTTACCGCCGACTCGGTAACTCTGACGAACAACAACGACCGCACCGTGATTCCCGGCGATTTCTGGATGGCCCGACTGGAAGTCAACCACTCCGTTCCCGAACCCTCAACCTACGCCATGGCGGCGGCTGCCCTCGCCGGCCTTGTTCTTATCAAGCTTCGTCGACGGGTTGGCTAGGTCGTCGCTGCTTGGAGGGCCGGCCGCACGCCGCTGCTGCCGGGCGATCTCCGCACCGGAATGCGACAATTCTTGGCGTTTCCGTCATTTTCTTTGCCACCGGCCGTGGCAATTACATAAAATCTCGGAATCGGGGTCTCGCAGGGAATAATCCGGGATACGGATTGCGAAGAATGTCAGCGAGAAGCTGACCAGAGAAAAAGACCAGGAAAACAATAGAGAAACTCAAGACTACCCGAAGACTCTCAAAACGAGATCGCTGTCGACAAACGACTCCGGCCTAGACGTCCCCGTTCTATAGTCGCCGTTAAAATACTTCCGTCTCATTCCATTCATCGGAGGGGTGGTGATGTTCTTGTCTCCAAAGCGGTTCTTGTTTCCAGAGCCAGGCCGAGCCGATTTACGGGTCGGCTGGATTCTTGTTGTCGCTCTCTTTTTTGGCGCCACACTAGCCGCCGAGCCAGCGGTGGCCAAACGCCCCAACCCGCGCACCCCCGACGATGCCGAGGCGGTCGAGCTATTGACCGAAATGGGTGCCAAGCTGACCAAGACGAAAGTCAAGCGAAGTACCAAGCGTGTTACGGTGGTCGACCTGTCGGAGTGTGACGATGCCAGTGGGGCGTTGGTCGCTCTGGCCGGTCTGCCTCACTTGCAGAAGCTCAATCTACGGGGCACCAATGTTACCGACGACGATATGGAGCAACTCGCGGAGTTTAAGACGCTCCGCTATCTCGATGTGGAGGAGACTGACGTAACACTCAAAGGCCTTCGTAAGCTTGAAAAGATCGATGGCCTCAATACGAGTCGCCACATCGGGACGACGATGCTCTGGGCACGTTCCGCTCCAGAAGCGGCCGAGCTAGCCAAGGAGCAGGAAAAGTTGGTGTTCCTGCTTCATGTCTCCGGCAATTTTGAAGTCTCCCGGTTTACGTGAAACAACGCCGAAAGATTGAGGGCAGTTGCTCTCTCCAATCGAAGTTTGACGCGATTCCTGGAAGCCAACTACGTACCTGCTTATCAACAGGTAGCCGAATTTCGACGCATCGTCAGCAAGGGATTGCCGGATACCAAAGTCGGCGGCAATGTGGTTAGTTATTTCTGCACGCCCGAGGGCCGGGTGATTCATGCGGCGGTCGGCCCGGTTGATCCACAGGTGCTGTACAAAGAAGGGAAGTGGGCCGCTTCTCGCTACGCCAAGATTCGCCACAAGGATTTTGAGACGCAGCGAAAATTGTTGGCGATTGCCCACCGCCGTTTGTATGGTCAGACGAAGATGCGCGACCAGAAGCTATCGGAGTCCGGCCGTAAGGTCAGTAAGTTCTCCCACCACGGCAATTCGCAGGTCATCGATGGTGATAGCCTCGACACGCACGTTCATCGCATCTTGGCCAAGAAACCGCTGCCGTTGGTGGGAGAAGTCTATCAAGAGATTTTCGAGTACTTGGGGCAGGAATCGGTCTCGGCGCGAGCGGTAGAGCGACTCACCGAGCGTGAGAAGAGGACACGCCGGCGCGAGGCTCGAGAAAAGAATCAGCCGCCGGAGATCGAGGTTGAAGAAAAGAGAGGCGAAGGCGAACAAGTGCTGCCACAGGATGACGATGCGGAGTCGCCTGAGCCGGAGAGCGACGAGTCCGACGCATCCGAGGCCGACGCTAAGTTTGCGAATGGAGACGATGCGGCAGAGGAATAGCTGCGGGGACGGGTACAGGAATCGGTTTTCCGCCTTGTCGAACGCCGCAGAGTAGGGCAGGGCGGGCCAGCCCGCTTTTGTCGAACAGCCCGCGAATATTTCCAGCCGGAATGGTTCGTCCACGTTCTCCGCAGAGAACCGGCGTCTCGGGTGCCCGTCGCCGCGCGTGGCGGCATTGCGCAAATCTTGACTGCTACATGGACCGATTGGCTTGCCCACACGTTCGTAGAAGAACTGCTTTGCCATCCGATACTTCCCGCTGACAGTTGCGCCAAGAAACAGTTGGACCGAGAAAAACCGAGACTGGCCCCAGGATAATGAGGGGGCAGGGGGGCAAACTCTATTCGCGCACCGACGGGCGTTGCCGGAAACGACAAAACACCCGAAATCAGGCGGAAAATCAACGAAACTTGTATTTTACTGACGGAGAATGGAATAATTGCGATCAAGGCAGGTGACCTTTTCGATTCTCGCGAAACAGTCAAGGCGCATGTCAAAGTATTTTGGGGCGGCGTTGACGAGGTGGGCCGTCTCTTTCAAACGTTGCGTTCGTAGTTTGGGAGGTGTTCGTCAATTGAAATTTCCTTTGTCTCATTTGCAGAAGGAGATTGCCCGCCATGCCTATTTCTGTCGATCAACCGACAACCGTTGATAGTTCGACTCCCCAGACGGTCAATGCGGATGACGCGTTGGCCACGCCGCCGCCACTGCAACCGCCTCGGCAGCCTACGCCGCCTCCGTTCGAGTCGCCAGGCAAGTTCGCAGCCAACGACGATGACGTCGAATACGTCACGGACTGGCGCGTGGTCACTGCCTTTGGAGCACTTGCGGTGACGATACTCACCGTCGCAATCGTGGCTTTCTTGTGGCAGTCGCCAGAGGATATGTCGGCATCGAACGACCGCTCCAAGGCAACGAACGCAACTGTACCGCAGAGAGAGACGTCTGCTGCCACCGCGCCCTCTGCTGCCGGGCATCCGTCCGTTGTTGAGATTGAGCCTGGGGTGCCGACCTCGTTCGAGGTCGAGAGCGAAGAGTCGATTAGCGTCGTGCCAGAGCCTCCGACAGGCGTATGGGAACCCACTGGTCCGTCCGCGCCGCTGGTCGCGTCAGGCTCAGGCGATGTGTCGACCGCTGTCGACTTGCCAACCGCGTCGGTCACTGCGGAGCCGATCGAGGTGAAGATGATCGGTCCGGTACGCAAGCCAGGGCGCCCGGCCAAAGAGTTCTTCGATGTGCCGAGCACCGAAGAGGATTTCCGCAGACGACTGGCCGGCAATTCCACGTACTTGGATTTTCAGTCGTTCACGGACGAAAGCCTGCGTGTTGTGGAGCGTCGGGTGTCGTCGCCAGAGCATCGAAGGGCAGCGAAGGCAGCTGAAAAAGAGCGACTTCGCCGACTGGCGCGTCAGCGACGTTCAGGGAGGTCTCGCGGTGAGATCGCTGGCCTTCCCGACAGGGTTCCCTCACTCGGATTCCCAGACAATGACCGCGCGAGGAACAGCGAGTTGCCCGCAAACCATAGGCATGAGGCCGACGATTCTCTCTTCGGTGACAAAGAACGCTTGGCGCTACTGGCGTCTCGCCCCGACGTTGCTGGCTTGCCGTTGCAGATGGGCGATGATTGTCGCAAGACAGGGGATGATCTTCACGGTATGGCCCGCGCGGTGAGGTCGATCAATAGTCTGTTTGCTCCAGGGCGACGTTTCCAGGCTCGTTTGAATGCGAGTGATCCGCTTTCTAATGAACGGCGGATGAAGCTCGCCGAGAGACTTCAGCTCGCGCAGTCCCAGGCGATGAGGAGGATTCGCAATTCTAGGGAATGGGTGAAGCCCGAGGCGGTTTCTTCCTTAGTGCAAATGTTACAAGTACAGCCCGCCTCTCTCCGCACGGAATTAGTAGGTACATTGTCCGAGATCGACAGTGTCGAGGCCGGAGTTGCTTTGGCCGAGCGAGCGATCTTCGATCCGGATGAGAACATTCGTGCCGATGCGGTCGAAGCGCTTCAGACGCGACCACCGTCCCACTACCAAGATCGCCTGCTCGAAGGCTTGCGCTATCCCTGGACGCCGGTTGCCTTCTATGCGTCCGAGGCTTTAATCGCTCTGGAGGAGGAGGACGTGGTTCCGCGACTTGTCGAACTTCTTGAGCAACCCGATCCGGCCGCGCCCTATGTCGACGACCAAGGGGATTTGGCCAAGCGGGAGCTGGTTCGGGTCAATCATCTGCGGAACTGTCTGCTCTGCCATGCTCCGAGCGAAGATCGACACGATCTTGTGCGCGGTGTGGTTCCGACGCCCGGAAAGGCGATTCCCGTCGCTTACTATGGCACGCCTTCTGGTTACGCTGTTCGCGCCGACATCGTCTATCTAAGGCAAGATTTCTCGGTCATGCACAGGGTGCCGAGTGCCGAACCATGGCCGGAAGAGCAGCGGTTCGACTACTTCGTCCGAGAACGAAAGCTGACGAAGGCGGAGGTTGCCGCTTTCGACGCGGCCGATCAGAGGCGAAAGCGACACGAAATGTCGCACGGTACCACACTGCCTGACTATCCGCAGCGAAGGGTCGTCTTGCGTTCGCTGCGCGAGCTGACGGGCCGCGACTTGGGCGAGACGAGTACCGCCTGGCGGCGTTGGTTAGCCCGACGTGAAAGGCGGTCTTAGGCCTTCACGGAATGACGGTCCAAGTGACGTACACGGTTCGTAGTAAGTCCGGCTACGAACCACGGTCATTCCGTTGGGTGTCTACCTTCGGTTAGGATGAGGCCATGGATCGGCGAAGCGGGGCAGTAACGCGGCGACAGGGGCCGCGAGACCAGCCGATATCGTCCTACCGACACCCCCTTTTCGGGCATGCAGAAGAAACCTCTTAGCGACATTGCCATCTGGCTGTTGATTGTAATGCCGGCCTCGGCCGCGATGTTCGCAGCTCTTCAACTGCAATCGCTTAGCTTACTGGCGCTCGTGTTTGGAGTCGCGGCGTTGGAGTGTGGTGTACGTGGTGACGCTCGCTTTCCGGTGGTGGTCGCCAACTACTTCGTTGTTTTGCTGGCGGCGATCTGTAGCTACGTGCTCGTCGGTTTTGGCCTGATGTACGGTACGCCGATCTTCGAGATCTATGGTCAGCCAGCCGATTTCCTCACGGAACCTTATGGCCCGTTGGTCGATCTTTTCTTGCAGACACTGCTCCTGTCTCAGGCGGCAATCTTGTTTGTTGCTGGCGTTCAAGTTGCGCACCCGTTTCGGGTCGGCCTTCAGGTGGTCCTTGCGATCCTGTTTTCCGGCCTCATCTATCCAATGTTTGGCCGCTGGAATTGGGGAGGCGGTTTTCTGAGCCTTCTTGAGTTTCAAGACTTTACTGGCGGTACAGCGGTTTGCGAAACGGCTGGTTGGGCAACCCTTGGCGCGGTATGGATATTGAATCGCATGCCGTCACCCTCACAGCGTTCGCACGAGGTCGCTGGAGAGTCGACGCCCCAACGCCCTTCCGCTTGGTGCCTTGCCATCGCCGGTGTTCTGTTGTGGGTCGTGCTTGCCGGTGCGAGTCTGTTTTGGATGCTGTTACCGACCGGCGAGCCGGATACGATCGTGCTGCAGATCGCTGTCAACGCAAATCTGTCCGTTGCCGCTAGCCTGATCGTCGCCTTGACGCTCAGCCGGCCGCTGTTTGGCGCCTGGCGTGGAACGGTCATCATTGGGGGAATCGTTGTCGGTGCGGCGGCCTGCTATTCGGGAATCGACAGCTTCTCTGCGGAAATGAGCTTGCTAGTGGGCGCGGTCGCCGCTGTTCTGTTTGTAGGAGCTGTTTATGTTGCCGAAAAGGTGCTCCCGCGAGTCAACCTGTCGCTTCCGCTGGCACTTGGCGTGGGCGGGATGTGGGGTTCGATTGCCACAGGACTCTTCTCCGAATACGCCACCGTCCGGACACAGGTTGTCGGATCGCTCGTCGCACTCGTTTGGGCAGGTGGGGTCACGGCCCTGTTCATGTGCGTCGCGATATTGTTGTCGCAGGTAGTCAGGAAGGGCGAATGAGCCATGACCTACTGGCGTTCCGTCCTACCCGGATGACAAGAAAGAGCCGGGGTCTCGCTCGGCGGCTGATGCAGCGGCCCGCTCATCGTGCGGCGCGCTTGAAATGCGGCTTTGAATATTGCGCTACGCCTAAATTGTCGCAGTCAGTTAGAATGTCCGGGGTGTTTTGCGTCTGGCCAGGAATCTTAGGGGGGGATGAATGACAGATAACGGCATGGCAAAGAGCTGGCTACTCGGAATGGCGGGAGCCGTCGTCGGTGGAGCGATTGGATATTACGTGTTCATGTTTCTGGCCGAGCGAGGGTACCTGGCGTTGCTTCTTCCCGGTGCGGCGATCGGCATCGGTTGCGGTTACATGTCGAAGACAAGGTCGGTACCACTCGGCATTGTCTGTGGAGTACTGGCGCTCGGGTTCGGCTTGTTTGCCGAGTGGATGCGCGCTCCATTCGCGACCGACGCTAGTTTCGGATTCTTTATTTCTCACCCGTTCGATCTCCCTAGCGTGACACAAATATTCATTCTGTTGGGCGGGGTATGCGGCTTCTGGTTCGGCATGGGACGAGAACGCTTTGGGCGATCTTGAAGGATCGTCCTGTTCTTGCATTTTATGATGACATACCGACAGCTACTTTTTGGGGATCTTGGAGTGAACGGCAACAATGACACATCGCACGGAAGCAGAACTCGAAGCGGTACTCGACCACATTCGCCAGGCCCCGTCGGAGCAGGGCACGGTTGAGCTGATCGTTGGTCGTCCGGCGGAAGACGAGCGTGAGGTGCTCGCCGAAGGCGAGCTGACCGTTGCCGAAGGTTTGCTGGGCGACAACTGGATCGCCAGGCCGAGTAAAATGACGCCCGACGGTTCCGCCTATGTTGAAACGCAGCTCACTCTGATGAACGCCCGCGCAGCGGATGCGGTGGCAATCGAGCGCGATCGCTGGCCTCTGGCAGGCGACCAATTCTACGTCGACCTCGATCTTAGCGAAGAGAACGTGCCGCCGGGGACGCGATTGGTGATTGGTGACGCCGTGATCGAAGTCACGGCCGAGCCTCACTTAGGCTGTGCCAAGTTCCGCGAGCGGTTCGGCGCGGCGGCGCTCAAGTTTGTCAACTCGCCCGTCGGCCGGGAACTTCACCTGCGCGGCATCAATGCCAAGGTGATTGAGCCAGGCGTAATTCGCCAGGGCGACGTGTTGCGAAAAATTTGAAGGCGCGAACGAAGGACTACTGGCGTCTTCGTGCCGACGCCGCGGCCCCCTTCGTTTGTGTAGAATGCGTCTATGTCGACCGCCGCTGCAGTTCGCCCTCGCTTGCTTTATCTTACCGTCTTTGCGTTGGTGATCCCGCTCGGTCTGTTCACCCGAAGCGAATCGGCGCCGCTGCCGGAGTTCGTCCGGCTCTACGGGGGTGACACGTTGTGGGCCGTGATGTTCTTTCTCAGCTTCGCGGTTCTGATGCCGAAGGCCGCCACGTGGCGCATCTTGCTGCTCGCGGCGGTGTGCGTCTACGGACTCGAATTCTTGCAGCTGGCCGACTGGCCCTGGCTCGGCCAGTTGCGGAAGAATCGCGCGATGGGCTTCCTACTCGGCACCACGTTCATGGCCAGCGATGTGGTCTGCCTAAGTGTCGGGTTGCTGATGGCGACGGTGGGCGATGTGGCCTTTCTTCGTTGGCGGGCAAAGACATAAATGCCAGCGAAATTGAAATAGGGTTCGCCTTCCATGGCAAGGCGACTAGCGTAGAATGGGGCTCTTTGGGAAGGCTTTGGCGGTCCTGCGCAAAGCTAGAGTGAATCTTGAAGTCGAGGCAACAGGTGACGCGACCAGAGGGACAATTCGAGCGAGCGAAGGATGCGTCGACCGTTTACGTCTTCGCCTATGGCTCCAATATGTTGACGACTCGGATCCAGCAGCGTGTGGCGGGGGCTCGACCGCTTACGACGGGCTACGTCAGGGAGCGTCGTTTGACGTTTCACAAGCGTGGCGCGGACGGATCAGCCAAAGCGGACGCCACCTTCACGGGCCAAAGTAGCGATCGCGTGTGGGGAGTGGTGTTTGCCATGCATCGCAGCGAGAAGCAAACGCTGGACAAGTACGAGGGAGCATATAACAGCGAGCTCGCAGTGGTCTGTGTTGAGGGAGGTGAGCTTGAGGTCAGCATCTACGTGGCCGAAGAAGCCGCGATTGACCGCTCACTTAGACCGTACGCGTGGTACCATCGCTTCGTCATCGCGGGGGCAGAAGAACATCGGCTGCCGGAAGATTACGTGCAGCGAATTCAAAGACAACCGTCCGTCACCGATCCGGACAGAGAGCGACGGCAACAGGCACTGCAATTGCTCGGCGACTAACGGGCCGCAACGCGATCGCTAACCGATGGAATGTCCTCCAGCGCTGGCCGCTCTTCTCCGTCTTTTGTTTGAAGTCCCAGACTTCCGCAGCGAACGTAGTGGCGAACGCCCTTGGACTTGCGTTTGCTGCTCGATGCTGTCTTGGTGGCAGACGCACCGCGAACGCGGGTGGAACTGCTCGAGCCTTGTGTGCGAGTCGGTTGCGCGGAACCTTCTGTGACCACGCGATAACCACGTGGCTGTTCGACGTAGTAACCGTTGCTGCCGGAGTAGATCTGCCCCGCGCCGTATGACTGCACAGCGCCGTACGACTGCACAGCGCCGTACGACTGTGCAGCGCCGTACGATTGGGGATAGTAGCCACCGAACTGGGGGCTGCAACCGCCGATGCCTCAGCCGCCCTCGGTTGCTGAGGGAAGGATCCAGCAAACGAGCACCGCGGATAGCAGATAGACTCGCATCGTTTTCCTCCTGTTTGGCATGGGCAGCGGAATGTGCCGCACCCGTGGCGACACGTTGCTAGCAGCGGTGCATGTTCTGTGCCAAGTAATGACCGCGAGTTTGAGCTGGCCAGTGCTAGCATGCCGCTTGCGCTTGGAATTGTCAGGACGTCTAAGTTTTCTTTCACAATCGGGAGACGCGAGGCGGTCGCAGTTTTGTGTCGACGAAGAACGAATCCACAGCCGCCGTTGAATTTGTTCCCGCGTTTGAACTGGCGATTGCAGCCTTTACATGAGCGGCCAAAACCTATGGAGAATCCGCAGTTTCGCCGCCGGCCACTTCCATAACGCTTGCTTCTATCGCTGAGATTAGGCGGGCGAGTGTTTGGAAGTCGACCTTGTCGACGGTGTCTTCCGGCGTGTGGTAATGAGCGTAGCGGAAGTTGGCCGTGTCGGTGATCATCAGTGCCGGATAACCACATCGCCAAAACGAAGCATGATCTGAGCGAAAGATGTCTTTCAGAAGATGTGGTGCGGCCATGCCTTGGGAAGGAATCGCGGTGCGTCGTAGCCCACGAATGACCTGGTGAACGAAGCGGCGCGAGGCGATGTTGCCGACCACCGTTATGAAGTTTCCCGTGGTCGGGTAAAGGTAGCCGAGCCACCGTGTGGGGTACCGCTGACTACCCGGCGTGTTGCTGTAATAGCCGATCGTTTCCAGACAGATCATGCCAATAATCTTGTCCCCGTCCGCTTGACACTTCTGGGCATAACGGAGCGAGCCCATCGATTCGGTCCCGTAGTAGGGTCGCTCTTCGTTGACGAAGAAAACGAAGCGGATGGTCCGCTCGGGCGGTGCCGCTCCATTTGAAGGAGAGAAGGATCTTGCCAGAGCTAGATTGGCGACGACGGCTGAGCCGTTGTCATTGGCCCCGGGGCAATTGGGGATTGTGTCGTAGTGGGCGCCGACAACGAGAACTTCGTCCGGACGAGTCGAGCCTTGAATCTCCACCGCGATGTTCCGGACTATTTGGCCGTCGACGTCGAACGCTTGGTCACTGGTCTCGTAGCCTGCGTCGACGAGTGACTGTTCGATGAACTCGGCGGCGGCTAGCAAACCGTCATATTGATGTGAAACGTTGCGTGGGCCGATGTCGCCGGAGAGCCGCTGAAGGTCGTTACGCAGACGGTCACGAACGCGTTTCTCTCGCTCGTCGAGCGGAGGAAGTTGACCGCGAAAAGACCGACCTGGCATCCAGACCATGATTCGCCAAGCGGTTATCAGAGCGACCGCGATGATCCCGGCAACAACAGCAAGTGACAGGTAGAGGTAGATCATGTGTGGGTTGCCGCAGGGAATGACTCGTGGGAGTGAGCCAGTTGAATTTGAGTATTGGCGTCAAGGGAGGTGTTTGATTGCCGTACAGCGTATTGCTATGCCGCCCGCACGTCGATAGTGAGTGCCTGGCGGCCACGGCGAGCGCTATTGAATGCCTAATTGAAATCGCCAATTTCGGGCATTTGGGGAATATTGTTGGTAGTGGCATACGATATTCATTAGGATTTCGTTCGCGTTACGGTGGTCGAGCTGGGTATCAGGTTCGGTTTCGATGGGAGCCGCACGATGAAGACAGTTGAGCTGCGGGCAGCGGGATGTCGTCTCCTGAGTCGTGAGAGAGAAGGGGGGCTGGGGTTGTTGGCGGTGGTTTTGTGTTTGTTGATCTTGCCGCCAGTGGCCGTGGCGGTCGAACCGGTCGCCGAGCTGGAGATCAGCAATCGCGAGATGGTCGTCTCCGGGCGGGGGGGATTCTTGCCCGCGTATTTGGGCCCGCTGTTGTCACCCAACGGGCGTATTCTCGCGGCGGGAATCACTTCCGATGCTGGAAATGTCATCAAGTTATGGGACGCGAGAACCGGCAAGGTGGTCGCAGTCATGCGGCGCGAACAGATGTTGGTTCCCGAGCAAGTGCTCGCGTTCTCTCCCGATGGGAAGAAGCTCTTGACCGTGTCGATGCTTGGCCAGCTAGGTTTGTGGGACCTTGCTGGTCGGTCCTTCGAGATGCGAATCAAACTGCCAAGTGCGATACCGATGCCGGGGATTCCCCAGCCCCGCGCTCCCGCCGGAATTCCCCAGGGAGTTCGTGACATGATCGACGGCGTCACAAGCAGTGCGGTACCTTTTCAGATCGCGGCGTTTTCACCAAGCGGTAAGCATCTGGTCATCGAACGAGGTTTCGACATGTTGCTTTGGAAGGTCGGTGGCAACCAGGTGCAGACGCTTCGCAGTGGCGGTGGCGTTCCTCGAGGGGGCAGGCAAACGAGCTCGCAAGGGGCGCGGGGCCGTGGCAAGAACTATGTGACGAGGTTGACGTTCTCGGGCGACGGCCAGTCGCTCGTTGCAATTATGGCCAATGGTGAGGTTCGTCGTCGTCGTATTCGGGGAGGAAAATCCAAGGTAACGATTCCTGCCAATGAGTATCCGTTCTCAAACGTCTCCGCCTTGTCGACGGGCGGTGGCCGAATGGCGGCGCGAACGCAGCAGGAATTCTTCGTTCTAAGTGTGGCTGATGGAAAAGAACTTTTTCGCACGAAGCTGAAGAAGGGAACAGCTGCGATGTCGGGCGACGGGCGTCGGGTTGCTTACAGCCGCGGCAGTCGAGGTATCGATATCGCCGATGTTGATTCAGGAGATCGGTCGCACGAGATCAAGTTACCGCAGAAGACGTTGACTGGGATGATGCTCTCGGAGAACGGAGAGGTCCTGATTACGGACCATCGAACGGGACGTGGCACGGGAGGAGCCGACTCGCGGCGAGGCACGCGTGCCAACATCCAAATGCGCGGAAAGATCTACATCTGGAATTTGACGGAGCAAGAGACCAATCCCGAAAGACCGTAGGGGCCCGAGAAACCGTAGGGCGCCCGACAGGCCGTTGGGTCGTATTCGGTGCGCTTCGACGGCTGTTTGTCGCAAACGCAGGTTCTTGAGCCGGGCGTCTACTTGTCGCCGCTGCCGGAGTTACTGGATTCCTGACCGCTACGACCACGGCCACCGCGTCCACGGCCGCCTCGTCCTCGCCCGCCACGCCCACCACGGCCTCGACCGCCACGGCCTTCCTTGCTGCCACTTTCTTTGGGCTGCTTGCTGCGAGCGTCCAGATTCTTGGTGACGAGTGTTCCGACCGCCTCTTCCCAGGTGGGGATATTGCGGTGGGACGTCTTTTTCTTCGGTGACGCTTTGTCGTCGTTGCTATCGCTCTCGGCGTCATCGTCGGCAATGGCGATATCGTCGATGTCGTCGGCCTCTGCGTCTTGGTCACGACTGGCGGTCGTTTCATCGCCAGAGTCTTCAGAGCTGGTCGTTTCTTCAGAGTCTTCGCTCGCGGCCGACTTCGATCCGCGGCCGCGACGACCACCCCGTCGGCGGCGTCGACGACGCCCACGGGGTTCCTTTTCCTTGTCTTCTGTTTCCTGGTCGCTGGCAGCTTCTTCCGACTCTTCGGTCGAGACAACCGTCTCTTCCGACGTGTCCTCGGCGTCAGAATTGTCTACCTCAGATTCTCCGCCGATAAACTCAACAGACGACTCGAGGTCAGCAACTTCGGCAGCAAATCCCTCACCGCTGCTGGAGGATTCTTCTTCCGTGGCGGCTTCTTCTTCGCGACGCGCACGTCCTCGTCCTCGGCCGCGACCACGTCGACGACGTCGACGTCGGGGGCGTTCTTCACTCTCTTCCGAGGACTCTTCGGACGCCGTGGCAACAGTTTCTTCCAAGGCATCCGAAGTTGCCGTGTCGCTGACAGTTGAGGTGGCCTCCTCCACATCAGCTTCTCCGGACGTCTCTTCTTCAGCCGTCGCATCGTCTACCGGTTCCACGGGAATATCGGCACCGAATGATTCAGGCACTGCCGGCGACTCGGACAGGGAGGGAGGTTCGACCGAAGACGACTCCGAGGCGGCGGGTTGGATCTCTTCCGCAGTTGGCTCATCGGCGCGGGGCGGAACGTCGGAGGTTTCGATTCCCAACGAGCTGGTCAGGTCCCCCCAGCTGGTCGCCGGTCGCTCTGGCATCTTTGCCTGCGATTCCTTGCCTTCGATCGGCGCGTCGTAATCCGCGTCCGCAGTTACTTCGGGTTGGGCGAGGACGTTCTCATTCGCATCGGCTCCAAGGTCCTCGGCCAAGGAATCCCAGTGACCGGATTTCTTCTTGTCATCACTCATGGGGGAACTTTCTATCTCGCTGCCGGCGGTGTGAGATCGCTGGCGCGGTGTTCGTTGCTGACTGTGTGTGCTGTTTGGAGGTTTCGGCCGGTTCGCACCGATCGCGGCATGCGTCAGGATGCCGGCGGCCGGCGATGGAGCCGTCACTCGAAGATGAAACGGAGGCTCGCTGGCCGCTGCAATGGGCGGGCATTTACCGCCAAAACCAAGCATGTAAGTATACGAGTTTGGGTGAACGTTTGGAAAGGTAGCTCCTTTTGTTCGGTAGATTAAGGGGCTGACGCTTCCGACGGGTGATCTGGGCGTTTCCCTGGCGGCAGAATGACGCCTTCGCCAGGCGTCGTGGGGAGGATTACTATACGTTTCGGCCCTCTAATCGACGCTTTGCCTGGTAGACTGCTTATGGAGAGATCGTTGCTGTGTACGCCATCACTATGCACGCCAATTCGGATGACTGAAACACAAAAAGGAAAGTGAAGGAGATCTCACTCCGATGAAACGAAACGCTCTCAGGCGACCAAGTCTCGTGATGATCTTTTTGGCCATGGCGTTGCTGCTGTTGGGCGATGGACGGAGCGAGACGCAGGCGGCGTCCCGCACCGGCGGAAAGCGAGCTCGTTTGTTTCGTCGTGCGCCGGTCCGAAATGCATGTCAGGTTGCGGCCAAGGAAGCGAGCGGAGCCGAGGCCCAGGTCGGGCCGCGGAATCCGGTGCGGCCGCGGGATCAGATGCCATGGAAGAAGCTTTTCGATGGTCGTTCGCTCGCTGGTTGGCAAGTGGCCGACGAAGCGGACTTTGCCAACAGCGGTAAGGTTATCGTGCACCAGGCGAAGGCCGCTGGACCTAAGGCGGGAAATGGCAAGGCCGGCAAGGGGCGCATCGAGCTTGGCATGGGCAATCCCGCAACCGGCATCGTGCGAACGACGAAGATGCCCACGATCAACTACGAGATCAAACTGGACGCGATGCGGACCGGGGGCGGGGACTTCTTTTGTGGACTGACGTTCCCGGTGCGTGACGAATTTTGCACGCTCATTATCGGAGGTTGGGGGGGCGGCGTGGTCGGCCTGTCGAATCTCGATAGCCTTCCCGCGTCTGAAAACCACGTCTCGAATTTCAAGGACTTCAAAGACAATCAGTGGTATGCAATCCGTCTGCTTGTGACGGAGAAGAAAATTCAAGCTTGGATCGACGGCGAATCGATGCTCGAAGTCGAGACGGACAAGCATCGCTACGACATCTGGTGGGAGCAGGAGCCGATGCGACCGCTAGGAATAGCCACGTGGTACACTTCCGCGGCGCTGCGTGACTTGCAGATCAAGAATGTGAAGCCGGGACAAGCGAACAAGTAGAAAAGGTGAAGCTAGGATAAGTGAAGCGGCAATTGGCGCCTTATTGCCGCTCGAATCGTTGGCGAGGTACAATCGTCGCCATTGGCAAATAGGCGATCGCTATTTCAGCGGTCGAGCTTCGCGTAAGTTTGACGTTTCGCTCGATTGCTTTATTCAGGAGTTTCGGATTTATGTCTGCCGCCACCAATGGCAACGGATCGAATGACGGTGCCCAGCAGTTTGAGTTTGTAGAAGAGGTCGAGGCCAGCGGTCACATCATCGACAGTCTTCTGTTGCCCAAGATTCTCGATGCCATCACCACCAGTGGCGGCGCCTTCGACATCAAACGAATCAACGTCGGCCAAGGTCGACACGATCCGAGCTACGCGGTCATCGATGTGCGGGCCGAAACGGCCGATGCGCTAGCCGATATTCTGGCCCAGATCAGCGATCATGGAGCGACGCCAACGCACGCTCAAGATTGTCGCCGCACGACTGCCGATATGGATCAAGCCTTTCCGGAAGGTTTTTACGCGACCACGAATCAGAAGACCGAGATTCGCATCGACAACGATTGGGTCGAAGTCCACGAGCAGGAGATGGATTGCGGTATCGTGGCGGAAGAAGTCGACGGCAAGATCGTGCCTCGCTGCGTGCCGATGATGGACGTAAAGGCAGGCATGCCGATCGTCATTGGGCATTCCGGCGTTCGTGTCATTCCACATCAGCGCGAGCACGAAGGACAGGTGTTCGAGTTCATGAATAGCAATGTCTCGACCGAAAAGCCGAAGGGTGCCGCGGTGCGAGAGATCGCTCACGAGATGTACCGACATCGCAAGGAAGGTGGTAAGACGCTCATCGTTGGCGGTCCGGCGATCGTACATACCGGAAGCGGTCAGCACATGTGCCGGCTGATTGAACGTGGTTACGTTGACTTGCTCTTCGCCGGGAACGCCCTGGCGACACACGATATTGAACAGTCGTTGTTCGGCACGAGCTTAGGCGTCAATCTCGACCGGGGATTGCTTGCCGAAGCAGGGCACGAACATCACTTGCGGGCCATCAACCGCATGCGACGTGCCGGTGGAATTGCGAACGCTGTGGAGACGGGCGTGCTGACCTCGGGCATCATGTATGAATGCGTGAAGCACAATGTCGACTTTCTGCTGGCTGGCAGCATTCGCGACGACGGCCCACTTCCGGACGTCATCACCGATGCCCTGGAAGCCCAGAATCAGATGCGAGAAAAAGTTCGCGACGTCGACTTCTGCTTGATGATTGCCACCACATTGCACTCGGTCGCGGTTGGTAACCTGTTGCCAGCCTGGGTGAAGGTCGTCTGTGTTGATATCAATCCCTCGACGGTGATCAAACTCAGCGATCGTGGATCCTTCCAGACCGTAGGATTGGTGACCGACGTGGAGCCTTTCTTGCGAGTATTGGTGCAAGAGGTTGAGTCGCTGGAAGCAGCAGACGCCGAGTAGCTGCAAATCAGCCGCGTTCGTGTAGGGACCGTGGCCAGCGGTTGCCGGAAGATGTGGCATGGGAAGGAATCGCCCTAGAGAGGAATCAGCAGTTGAGTTCACCGCAGCCGCGCATCTTGATGTGCCCGCCCGACTTTTATCAGATCCAGTACGAGATCAATCCTTGGATGGATCAAGCCCAGCAGGTCGACACCGACCTGGCCGCACAGCAGTGGCAGAATCTGCGGTCGCTAATCGAGTCAGTGGGTGCCCAGGTTTCCGTAATTGATCCGGTCGAAGGCCTGCCTGACATGGTCTTTACGGCTAACGCCGCACTCATCTATCGCGATCGCGCGATCGTGGCTCGCTTTCGTCATGCCGAACGCCAGGGCGAAGAGGAGCACTTCCACCGGTGGCTAACTGCCAACGGTTTTAGCGCGGAGCCGCCGCCGGGCGACGCTTACTTCGAAGGGGCTGGCGACGCTCTGTTCTGTGGTGACACGCTGTTTGCCGGCTATCGGCTGCGCAGCGATGCTGGTGGACTGCAGGAAATTGGCGAGAGCCTGGGCGTGCGAGTCATTCCGCTAGAGCTGGTCGACCCGTTCTTTTATCACATCGACACTTGCTTTTGTCCGCTCGATACCACGAGTGCGATCTATTTCCCATGGGCGCTCGATGCGTATGGGCGGAGAGTGATGAACGAGACGGTTGACGATCTCGTCACGGCTGAAGAAGACGAGGCCAGACGATTCTGTTGCAATGCCGTCGTGATCAATCGTCACGTGATCACGAACACCGGCTGCCCCAAGCTGCATGCAGAATTGCAATCGCTCGGTTTTGAGACCCACGCGACGGAGCTCGACGAGTTTCTCAAGGCCGGCGGCAGCGCCAAATGCTTGACGCTCCGCTTGGACGGAGAAGAGGGCGCCGGCTGGAAGTCGAGCTAGAGCCACTTTGCCGCTCGGCGGGTGGGGTCACACGCCGCCAGTGAGCGGCAGGCGTTAGCTTCCCGAGTCTTTGTCGCGTTGGCGGTATCCCTGGGCGACAGCTGCACCTGTGATGATGGCTGCTGCCACCACGCCCGATTTCCATTCGGACCAGCGGAGGATGCCGCCGCCGATTTCACCGAAGTTGCCACGGATGGCTTCTCGGTCGGCAACCAACAGAACCGAATTATGGGCGGCCGGCGGAGCGGCATTTGCCTTCCAAACGCGGACGACTTTGTCGGCTTCTGGAGCGGCCAGTCGGTAAAGTCCAGCTTCGACGTTCTCGAGCTTGAAATTGCCTTCAGCGTCGGTTGTGGTCTTGGCGACCAGGCGATTTTGCAAGTGGAGCTCGACGGGAGCCTGGGCGAGTGGTTCGTTGGCGTTGGTCACGAACTGGCCACGGAGCGTCCCGTCAGCAAGCAATTGGACGTCGCGGATTTCGCTGATCTGCTTCGTCGGTTGGTTCGTGCGGATGCTACTACCAGCGGGCGTTTCGGGTGTGGCTGCCTCGGTCATGTGGGTCGGCGCGAATAGGCCGACGCTACATAGACCGCTGGCGACAAGCCGCAGTGGCTTGGATTCGAACATGATTTTCCCCCCTGAGGGCGACTTGATCGTCGCCAGGATATCGATGCTTCGTTCGCTGTCGAGTTGAATTGTCTTTGGCGTCCGGTCGCCGAGCTGGGATAGCTGGGAAAAGGCCGCCGATCAAATCGCAGGGCACCGGCGAAGGTGGATGCTTCGCCGGTGCTCAGGCTGCGATGGTTAACGTTACTGCCGGCGAGTCATCAGCGTGGAGTTGTTCGCCACGTTGAACAGTGCTCGGAACGGATTCGAGCCGGCTTCGCGGGCCCGACATCGAGGATGCCAGACCAAATTCAGGCCAATCGAGTAGGAGTCTTCTTGTTGAGCGACGCTCGAATCACCTTCGGCGAACAGGTAGTTGAAGTCACCGACCAGAGCCAGGCTGCTGTTCAGTGCCATGCGGAAGTCGCCACCGACAATTCCGTCGCTGTCGCCGGAGACACCACCCCAGAGTCGACCTTCGCCGCAGTTGTCAAAGCGACGGCGGAGGAAGAAGAGGTACTGATTCTCCGATTCGATGTCGATCGTGCCGAGCGGTCGAGAGACGAGGCCGTTCTCTCGCTTGATTCGCTGCATCACGAGCACACCGAGTTCGTTACCCCAGCAGGCGTGACGGCTCAACTCAATACGGAGCTGCGACAGGTTCGCTTCGTAGTGGTAATCGTCACGCAGGTAGTCGTAGGCGATACCCCACTGCCATGGGCAGCAGCTCTGAGCACGGCGGAAGATACCGGCCGTAACAAAGGTTTGCGAACGATCGTCGCCATCGTAGGTGCCGCCGAGGGTCGTGCCGTTGTAGTTCGAGCTAGTGTAGCGACCACCGAGTTGATAACCGATCTTCTGGCACTCCCACAGCGGACCGGCCAGGTTCAAGCCGACACCGAAACCGAAGTTGCCGTTTTCACCAGCGTCTGCCGGGCCCTTGAAGCCTTCGGGACCACCGAACACGGTAATGTTATCGAGCGAAGGGAGCATGAACGGGAAGCAACACGACGTGTCGCCGCACGAGCCACAACCGCTGCAGGAATCGCAGCCACCGCAGGAGCCGTCGCTGCAGCTGCTGCAGGACGATTCGTGGAAGGCGTCGCCGAGGTGCTCTTCGGCTTCCGGCGTCATAATGATTTCGCCGTCCGAAACGGTCCGTGTTCGTGAAACGCCGCCTGTGGTGTTCTTGGCCATACGTACGCCAGGCATTCCAAAGCTGGCTTGCTTACGTTGTTGCCAAGGAGCAGCCTGACGCAACGTGGGCGTGTAGACAGCGGCCTGGCGAACGCCCGAAGTTTTCTTCGAGGTTGTCTTGGCCGACGTTCGCTTGATCGTGGTTCGTTTGGCAGTGGTACCCTCTACTGGGGCGGTCGCCGAAGTCTGAGCGATCTTGGTGTTGCCGCTGGTCGCGACCTTCTTGGTGGCGTAACGCTGGGCAAGCGGATTCTTGACCTTGCCGTTCTGCGGCGGGGCCAGATGCTGGGTGCTGGCCTGGCCGGCACTGCGCCACTGGAGTTCGCCGGCCGCTTGGGCCGTCGTACCCATCATCAACAGCGACAGGCCGAAGCTGCCGAGGGCAATTCTTGTGAGCAATCGCGGAAAGAAGTTCATCGTTATACCTTCCTGAGTCTTAGGCTTTGCGGAAGCGAAGGCTTCGCACCCCCTGTGCTTGCCCAATCGCATTCCCGGCTGCCGATGCCTCGGTCACTAGTTCCTGCTTCCGACAAAGGACACTCCTTCGAATGGCCACACCACAAGGGCGTACGCAGAACCGGGATTACTTATTCGCAACCTAGGTATCGGAACCAGGACGACCGGAACTTCCGCTAAAATCGTTTCGACTGGCAAACTTTTCCCAGAGTCCCATCGGCACGGGCCGCGCGAGTAGCGGTGCAAGCACCGACCGGCCCTAACGCTGCCGCCAATGGAGCAACGCAAGTTGCTGGAAAACGAAGAGTTACGCCGGGCGTGCCGGTGGCGGCCGTCATCCGGCTCTGCGCAGAGGAATGCTGCCACGCGCTCGATGCGATCCTCATAGAAAGGTCGAGAGCTTGCCGCAAAGCGTTCGCCCACCGGCAGCAGAGTGCGCGCACTGCCGGCGATGCTAGGCGGTTTTGCCGACGGTACGCCGCCCGGCGCGAACGTTAGTTTCGCCTGGTGAGACGAGGAGAAGTGTCTCGCGATTCTCGTTTCACCTAGCGGGGAATGCTGCTGATCGCGACCGTGGTATTCGCGGGAAGAGTCCTGCCGGAGACACCGCCATGGACCGCCGCCTCAACACGCTGTTCGGACGGCTCGCTGTCTTCGACCTGGCCCGCAGCTATTACCGGTTCCTCCAGCGCCCGGCGAAGATCGTCGATCAGGTCCTCGGCGTTCTCTAGCCCGCAGGAGAGGCGAATCATATTGTCGTGGATTCCGAAGCTGGCACGCTCTTCAGGGGTACAGCTCAGATAGCTCATCACCAGCGGCTGCTCGATCAGCGATTCGGGCCCGCCCAGGCTGGGGCCGATTCGCGGGATCTTCACCCCGTCGACGACGTTCGCGGTTTCTCTCCAATCAGCGTCCTTGATGGTGAAGGTCACCAGACCACCAAACCCTCGCATCTGCCGCTTAGCCACCTCGTGTTGTGGGTGCGAAGCTAGACCGGGATAGTAGACATGGTCGACACGAGGATGGTTGTTCAGGAATTCGGCCACCGCGAGTCCGTTTTCGTTGTGCCGCTGCATCCGCAGTTCAAAGGTCTTGAGCCCACGCGACAGTAGGTAGGCGTTGTGCGGCGAACAGACCGCTCCCATGATGCCGCGAAGCTTGCGGACATCGGCGAGCTGTTCGTGGCTGCCGATGAGTACGCCGGCCAGCAGATCGTTGTGACCGCCCAGGTACTTGGTCGCCGAATGCAGAACGTAATCCACGCCCGCGGCAATCGGCTGCAAATTGTAGGGCGAGGCAAGCGTAGCATCGATAACCGTTTCGACGCCGAATTCTCGTCCGAGCTCCGCGAAACGCTCCAAGTCGACAACGCTCATGTGTGGGTTCGTCGGCGATTCGCTGATCAGTAGCTTGGTGTCTGGGGTAATCGCAGCGGCCATGGCATCGTAGTCGCACGATTTGACCTGCTTGGTAACGACGCCGAAGCGGGACAGCTGTTTGACGCAGAACTCGCGACTGCGGTGGTAGCATTCGTCGAAGAAGATGACTTCGTCGCCGGCGCTGAGCTTCGCCATCACGAGGCCCACGATGGCAGCCATTCCGCTGGCAAACAGCAGGCCTTCTTCGCCCCCTTCGAGTGCCGCCAGCTTCTGCTCAACGAACTTCTCGCCAGGGTTGCCGTAGCGACCGTATTCCTCTCGCTGCTGGTTCTGCTCGACGAAGTCGATCACCGCCTGCGTATTAGCAAAGGTGTACGTCGACGTGCAGAAGATCGGATCGGTGAGCGAATTGCCGAATTTCTGGCGATCTTCGCCAGCGTGGACTGCGAGGGTCGAGAAACCCTTGTCCTCCAGGTCCAAGTGATTCGGTTGCAGTGGCTGATAATCGTGGGCCATCGGTCGATCCTATTCCTTCAAAAGTTGATGAAGGGAAGCGACCACCCACAAAAAAACCGCGTTCGGAACCGAAATGTTCCTCCGCGGCTTGCACTGTCAGAATGGCTTCGTCGCGTCTCGAAGCACCTCTTTGGTGCAGTCGAATCGAACAATTCACGTTCGAAACACGACTTTGGCTCTTTAGCAGGTTCTGGCTGCAAGCGGCCGCAAATCCCAGGTTGTGCCCGAATTCTATCGCCACCGTTCGACCTTGGCAAGTCATCGATTTGAGAATTTTCGCCGGACACCGTGGGCGGCTCGCATTACCTGGGGCCGATGCCGGCGGTGGGAGCAGGATAAGTGTGGACCGCAGGAAGCTGGCTAAGATACGATGGAGGTCGCCGGCGCCAGATGCCGTGTGCGAGAGCAAGCAAGCCAGAAGGAACCGATAGGACAGCGGAATGGCCGACACTCAGGATTCCGTCGCGAGTGATAGCAGCAGCTCGAACTCCCCTCGACCAATACGCCTTTGGCCTGCGGTCATCATCACCGTGCTCTGCCCGGTGCTGGTCATTACGTTGTTTGCCGTGCCGTTTGATGATCTGATTCAAGGCTGGCACCGAGTGGTCGGTTCCGGCGTGATCATTCTGGCCACAATCGTTGCCTTGACCGTGTGGCTGTTCTTCCGCTCGAACATCTCGATGCCGATGTGCAAGCGAATCACGGCATTGGCGGTCTTGCTGCTGCTAGCAGCGGTCGCCGTGTTTCACATTCGCGGCTACGACGGCAATATGTTGCCGCTAATCGCACCGCGCGGCTGGGTGTTATCATTGGTTGGAGCCGCTCCGGCGACGGTTGTTGAGAATGCCGAGGCCGAGCAATCGACCGACGCGAAGGGCCAGCGACTCCGTGAACTGGCAGGCAACGGCGAGCGGGCTAACGACGTGCTTGAATTTCTCGGACCCGGACGAAAGCCGGTGTTCGATGCTCGGCTCAATCCCGATTGGACTGCCCATCCACCAGAAGAACTGTGGCGGCGACCGCTGGGCGAGGCGTTTAGCAGCTTCGCCGTGATTGGTCACGTGGCGATTACGCAGGAGCAGATCGGCTCGGATGAAGCGATTTCCTGCTTCGATCTTGAGACGGGCGAGCTGCTGTGGCGTCACCTCGACCAGGGCGAGCACTTCACCTCGTCGCTCGGCGGCAATGGTCCGCGGTCGACGCCAACCATCCACCAGGAGCGAGTTTACACGATGGGGGCGACGGGCGTGCTCAACTGCCTCGACCTCTATACCGGCGAGGAACTTTGGTCGCACAGTGTGCTGAAGGACAACAACGCTGAAATTCCGCTGTGGGGAATAAGTGGTTCCCCGCTCATCGTCGACGGCAATGTCGTCGTCTCCGGTGGCGACCAAGGTGACGCCGACAAGACTACGAGGCCGCATGCCGTATTGCTCGCCTACGACAAAGTCACTGGTGAGCCGGTCTGGCGCGGAGCGGGCGACAAGAATGCCAGCTATGGTTCACCGGAACTGGCGACCGTTGGCGGGGTGCGGCAGATCCTGATCTTCACAGCCGCTCATGTTGTCGGCCACAACGCCGACACCGGCGAGGCGATCTGGAGCTACGACTGGCCAGGCAATATGCCGAACGTGGCCCAGGTGGTTCGCCTTACGGACAATCATGTCTTCGCGTCCAAGGGCTACGCCATGGGTTCCGTGGTGATCGATCTTACGCCTGACGAGTCTGGTCAGATTCCCTCGCGGCCGGAGCACGTGTGGCGAGAGAAGCGGTTGATGAAGACGAAGTTCACCAACGCCGTGTTCCGCGGCGGTTATGCCTATGGGCTCAGCGACGGACTGCTTGAGTGCATCGATGTCGACAATCACAAGCGAAAGTGGAAGACGCGGGCCGATTACGGGCAAGGGCAAGTTGTGCTGATTGGCGACCACCTTTTGATTCAGGCCGAGTCGGGTGATGTCGCCCTGGTGAATGTGAATCCGGAGAAGCACGAAGAGGTGGCCCGCTTCTCGCCGCTCTCTGCACGCACTTGGAACTATCCGGTCTTGGTGGGCGATCGACTGCTGGTGCGAAACGACCAGGAGATGGCCTGCTACCGCGTGAAGTTGGCCGAGTAACGTCGGGTGTGAAAGCCACTCCGCGCTCGTAACGGGTGAGAGAGCCGCCGACTTTTTTTGCTGTATGCAGGAATATGGGGTTGGGGTGAAAAAACTCCAAGTGGTTGTCGCGGCTTGAGTTGCGTCATTGGCGGCTGGCCGCCAGTTTTACCGCAACTCTTTTGGCTGCGAGTCCTTAGCGTAATTTCGCCCGATTTGCACGCGACGCCAAAAAAGTCTCTTTCATTGGGAGGGCGAGCTTCCTAGCGAGCCGCCGTTATTCCGCGAGTGGACGTACCGTCCTGCGGTGCCGTGTGGACTGGCAGGATCAAGTCTCAAGACTCAGGTCACAAGCCTATCTAACCAAGTTGTCAAAGAACGGAACGTTGTGTGCCACTAGTAGCTTGCTACCAGTGCTGCGTGAAGCGGAGTGGTGCCTCCACTTGCACCATTACCACGGCTCAGCGGGAGCTTCGCCCTCCCAGCCAAGAGCCAGGCAGCCATAAGCAACAGAAACCAACCCTACCACAGCTACCGGGTTCAAAACAAACAAAACGACGTGCAGCCGCGTCGTGCGAATGTCGGGGGAATTGAACAGACGTTGAGCATTCGTCGAACGCCCGTCAATGAAGGTGACGTTCAATATCCATGGCAGCGTGGAATATACCTAAGATCTCGACACGCGTTTCGCCGGCTACGAGATAGGCGATTCGATAATGCCCGTAGAGAATCTCGCGTACCTGTCGGTCGGCAATCGGTTCGTACCGTTGCCCAATCAGAGGATGATTACGCAGAAGCTGGACCTTTTCATAGATTCCAGCGACGCCTCCGCCAGCGGCATCAGGTCGATCCGCGGCGATGTAATCATGGATGTGTTCCAGACAATCAACGGCTGCCCGTGTCCAGACTATTTTTGCCACGAGTCAATCTTTCCCCGAACTTCGGCGTCCGAGACGGTGTCGCCAGTATCGGAGTCTTGCAGGCCTCGCTGTACCATGCGGGCATAGGCCAACTCTCGAAGGATCTCGTCGTAACTACTATCATCGGGCTGCTGTCCGATGATCTCGATCATAGAGTCTTTGGCCGTCGACATGCGATCGTCCTCTTACTGTTCAGGGCCGATGTTTCCGTTTCCGCGTCTTTGTCGTTTCTCGTCAGGACCGAAGCGGCTGATGTTATTGTCGTCGCTCTGGTGTCGGTCGGCAAGTGTTTCGGATCGCGCTGACTGGCCTTCTCCGTCACCCACCCCACCCACTACTCCACTTCTTGTTCCAGCAGCCAGTCTTCCAAGATGATGTGGCGCAAGAAGGGGGCACGTAGCAGGGCCGTTTGCGAGGGGAGCATCGCCGTGAGCCAGGGGCGGCGGGCCATGCCGGAGACAACTCGTAGGCCAAGGCTGCTGGGCGATGTGCCGCTGAGTTGTGCTTGCACGTTCTCGCTTAGGCGGCGAAACGTGGCCGGAAATAGATTCGGTTCCGGACCAACGTGCACGATCGTTTCGATGTCTTCGCCGAGCGTGTGATTGACCGCATCCCAAACCCGTTGTGGGTGGTCGATCCAGCGAATAAGCATCTCACGGGAGTTGTACTCGTTGTAGCTTTCATTGCCGGTCACGAGTGAGAGTACCGCTGGCCGAGGTGCCGAAAAGCCGCCGGGAACTTCGTGAATTGTTACGGCCGCCCGATTCGGAATGCTTCGCTGCCACACGATCGGCGTATGCAGTGGCGGCCAGTTATGGCGGTTCTTGCGAACGTGAACTCCCTTGGGCAGGCGCTCCTTGATCAGACGCTTTAGCCGATCGACCGTGTCACCCTGACCGAGAACGAGTAGCGAGTTCGGCGACAGGTAGCTTGAGGTTCCGATGAATCCCCAGCCCTGACAATTGATCTCAACGCAGAGCCGGTTGATCATGTCGACGTCAAGCGCCGCTTCGCGCGTGAATACGATGCCCATCGAAACATCTTCGCCGAGTTCCGCACAGTCGTCCGCCAGGGAAAGCGGAACTTGCAGGGCCGACTCCAGGTCGAACACGCCGCTGGCAACCAAGGCGGTCACCTCGCCTAGACTGTAGCCGATCCCCATGCGGGAGACGACGTAGTCGATCTCGAAAAACTTCTTGAGCAGCTCAATCTGGGCCAGCTCCACGGCCATGATCAGGGCGACCGCATCAGCGAACGAGTCGAGCGAGGTCTCTTCCTTATTCTTAACACGATCTTCCAGGTCGATCTTGCGGCCGAGCACCTGAGAGGCGATCTCCGAGGCCTGTTTGAGGTGGACGGAGATGACCGGACCGTAGGCTGCGTGGGCGAGCAGCTCCGGGGTTCGTCCCAGGTTGGTAACGTTGTAACCGCGGAAGATGAAGGCGGTCTTGTCGAGGTTGTCACGAAACTCGCCGTTCACGGGTAACTACCTCGGAGCTTGATGGGGGCGGCGTTACTAACAACGGGGCTGCTAGACAGCTATAACTATAGTATCGGCGTGCGATTGCCGCCGACTGAATCGCTTTGCCGGCTGATTCTCTCTATCTGTTCACTGCCGCGAATTGAACGGCGAAACTCGATATTTCTAAGGTAATTGGGCTCAAGACGTATGTCCGAAAATGCTGCCGACAACTGGGATCTGAAGGGACGCACGGCCGTGGTGACCGGTTCCTCGAGCGGAATCGGGCGCGCCATCGCGCTGCGGCTCGCGGCGGCCGGAGCGAGTGTGCTGGTACATGCTCGCAAGAACATGCCCGCCGCCGAGGTGACCGCCGCCGAAATCCGCGCGTTGGGTGTCGACGCCCACATCCTGCAGGCAGACCTGGCCGACGAACAGCAGCGGCAGCGTCTGGTCCACGAGGCGTTCGAGTGGGGTGAGGCGATTGACATCTGGATCAACAACGCCGGCGCTGATGTGCTGACTGGCGATGCGGCCGACTGGTCTTTCGAACAGAAACTTGAGCGACTTTGGCAGGTCGACGTGACCGCCACCATGCAGCTCTCGCGCATTGTCGGTGAGAAAATGAAACTCGCCGGACGAGGCGTGATCTTGAACATGGGTTGGGATCAGGCCGAGCAAGGCATGGCAGGCGACAGTGGCGAGATGTTTGGTGCCATCAAAGGAGCGATCATGGCCTTCTCGCGAAGCCTGGCTCAATCGCTGGCGCCCGATGTTCGCGTGAACTGCATCGCGCCTGGTTGGATTCGCACCGCTTGGGGCGATCAAGCTTCGGACTACTGGAACGATCGTGCGGTCGGCGAGTCGCTTGTCGGTCGTTGGGGAACACCGGAAGACGTTGCGGCGATGGCTTATTTTCTTGCCTCCGATGCGGCCAGTTTTGTGAGCGGACAAATCATGCCGGTCAATGGTGGATTTCGTACCGGTGCCGTTCGAGCAAGCGACTCGAGGTGATTCGTGAGTGGCGATACCCCATCCACCGCAGCCGTCGGCATGTCCGGCGAGAAGATCCATTTCGTCACCGGACGACTGGCCGAGCACTCGCTCAAGTCGATGCTCGACGATCTTTCGCGCGACGTCGGTTTTGAGTACACCGTCGACGTGCTGGGCATTACCGTGGCCGCACTGATGACGCCGCAGTGGATTGCCAAGCAGATCCAAGTGCCGGCCGATACCACGCGAATCTTGCTGCCTGGCTATTGCGAAGGTGATCTTGCTCCTTTGACCGCGATTACCGATCTGCCGATCGAACGCGGACCGCGCGATCTGCGGCTACTGCCAGAATTCTTTGGTCGCCGTAAGGGAGCCGCCAGCGAGTACGGGGCTTTCGATATTGAGATCCTGGCCGAGATCAATTTGGCGCCCTCTTGGACTCGCCAGGCGATTATGGAAGAGGCGGCTCGTTTGCAGGCCGCGGGTGCCGACATCATCGACGTTGGTTGTACGCCGGGCGAGACCTGGAACGAAGTCGGCGACGTGGTGCGGGCCCTTCGCGACGAGGGCCACCGCGTTTCAATCGATAGCTTGAATGTAAAAGAGATTGCCGCTGCGACCGCCGCCGGGGCGGAGCTGGTATTGTCGGTGAATGGATCAAATCGTGACGCCGCGGCCGACTGGGGCTGTGAAGTGGTCGTAATTCCGGATGACCCGGCCACGTTGGGCGGACTCGACGACACGATCGAAAAGCTTGCGGTCGCCGGTGTGCCACTGAGAATTGATCCGGTGCTCTCGCCGATCGGATTTGGTTTTGCCGACAGTCTGCACGGCTACTTCACAGTTCGCGAGCGTTACCCGGACGCCGAGATGATGATGGGCATCGGAAACCTGAGCGAGTTGACCGACGTTGATTCGGCCGGCGTGAACGTGATGCTACTTGGCATTTGTCAGGAGTTGGGCATTCGTAGCGTACTGACGACGCAGGTGATCAACTGGGCCCGTTCGTCGGTGCGGGAGTGCGACCTGGCTCGCCGGCTCGTTTATCACGCGGTCCGCAATCAGGTATTGCCGAAGCACCTGGAGTCGCAGTTGATCACGCTTCGCGATACGCGGCTGCCGGAGTACGGGCCAGAGGAACTTTCACGATTGGCGGCCGATATCAAGGACAACAACTTTCGCATCTTCGCCGAGGCGGGCAAGCTGCACCTGCTGAGCCGTGGGCTGCATGTCGAAGGTCGCGACCCCTTCAAGATGTTTGACGAGGTGTTGGCCGCGGAGCCGAAAAATCTCGACGCGGGTCATGCGTTCTATCTCGGCTTTGAAATGGCCAAGGCCCTGACGGCTCTGACGCTCGACAAGAATTACTGTCAGGATGAGGCTCTCGACTGGGGGCATTTGACGATTGAAGAGAAGCATCATCGCCTGCCACGCCGCTCGAAGAAGCGGGATGATGCGGAGTAGAAGATCGTTTCAGGTAAGCAGATAACGCGGAACAGAGATGAGCCAGAGAAGTGACGACGGAATCGGCAGATCGACGTAACGCTGCGACAACGCCGCCGGTGGTGGTGCCGCTGGACGCTGCGCCGGAACCGGTGGAAGCCTTTCGCCGTTTGGCCGCCTGGCCGCGTTGCGTCTTCTTCGATAGTGCTCAGCGCGACGAGAAGTTGGGGCGTTATTCGTTCATTGCGGCCGATCCCTTTGAGCACGTCGAAGTCGATTCGCTCGGCAGCGATGCTCTGGCGGAGTTGGCCCGTCGGATGGCTGGCTTTGAAGCTCAGCCGGTTGCCGAGTTACCGCCTTTTCAAGGAGGGGCCGCCGGACTGTTTGGTTACGACCTGGCTTATGGATTGGAGAGTTTGCCCCGCTGCCGCTTCGATGAGTTTCAGGTGCCGCCACTCTCCGTTGGCCTGTACGATGTGGTGCTCTCCTACGATCACCAGACTGACGAAGCGTGGATCATCTCGCACGGTTTTCCCGAAAGCGATCCGGATCGTCGCCGGCTTCGTGCGGAACAGCGGGCCGAGGCGGTGCGTCGACAGATCGAACAGGGCGAGCCGCTCGATACTTCTTCTGCTTCCTCGGCAAACTCAGCGAAGAAGTCGCCCCAGCGAATCGTACCGGCGGCGGACCCTTGCCCGCAGTTTGCAACCACGGCCGCTGATGAGCTCTCAAGCAACTTCGATCGCGATGGCTACCTGCGAGCGGTCGAGCGAATCATCGAGTACATCTACGCCGGCGATATCTTTCAGGCCAACTTCGCGCAGCGGTTGTTGCACCCGGAGCGCGATCATGCCCTCGATCTGTATCTTCGCATGCGGGAGCGAAACGCGGCCCCCTTTGCCGGCTACTTCGACTTAGGCGAGTTCCAGATTGTCAGTGCTTCGCCGGAGCGATTTTTGCAGCTGCGCGATCGACAGGTCGAGGCTCGTCCGATCAAAGGAACGCGACGAAGGTTGTCGCTGCCGGAGGCCGATTTCTACGCCGGCGACGACTTGCAGCAGAGCGAGAAAGATCGCAGCGAAAACGTGATGATCGTCGACCTGATGCGGAACGACCTGTCGAAAGTCTGTCGGCCGGAGAGTGTTCGTGTGACGCAGCTATGCCATCTGGAGAGCTACGCCTACGTGCAGCATTTGGTCTCCGCGATTGTCGGCACGCTCGATGAGCGGACCTCGGCCGTCGACCTGCTGCGGGGGGCATTTCCCGGTGGTTCGATCACCGGAGCCCCCAAGGTGCGGGCGATGGAGATCATTGCCGAGTCGGAACCGACCGCCCGAGGGCCGTATTGCGGTTCGCTCGGGTACATCGGCTTTGATGGGACGATGGATACGAGTATCTTGATCAGAACGGTGACCGCCGGTCGTGGTTGGTGGCAACTGCCGGTCGGTGGCGGGATCGTGGCCAAGAGCGATCCCGCAGCCGAGTACGAAGAGACCTGGCACAAGGCCGAAGGGATGCTGCGAGCATTGAAGTAACGGCCGATGCATTTCATAAGAGACGCAGTTCATACAAACGGCGATTAAAGCGTGATTCTTCTCATCGACAACTACGACAGCTTCGTGCACAACCTGGCTCGCTATTTTCGGCGACTCGGTCAGACGACGAGCGTGGTGCGCAACGACGCGGTCACCGTCGAAGAGGTTCAGCGGGCGCGGCCACAGGCGATCGTGCTTTCGCCTGGTCCATGTACGCCGAACGAGGCGGGCTGTTCGCTGGAGTTGGTGCGGCAGTTGGGCGACCGCTTTCCGATTCTTGGAATCTGCTTGGGCCATCAGACGATTGCCCAGGCGTTGGGGGCGAAGGTCATTCGGGCCGATGAGCCGGTGCATGGGCGAACGTCTTTGATTGAACATGACGGGCGTGGGGTGTTCGCCGGGCAGCCTGATGAGATCGAGGTAAGTCGTTATCACTCACTGGTTGTTGATGAAGCGACGTTGCCCGAGTCGCTAGAAATATCTGCACGAACCACGAGCGGCATGATCATGGCGCTGCGCCACCGAGAGTTGCCGCTGGTCGGCTTGCAGTTCCATCCCGAGTCGATCCTGACCGAGTCGGGTTTCCCACTGTTGGCCGGTTTTTTGCGAACCGCTGGCATCGATCTGCCGAGTGAATTGCCGACTACAGAATACGAGCGACCGGAACCGCTACCGGCTCAGGAGTTGCCGGAGCGACCGGTGACGTTTTAGCCGAGAGTGATATGAATTGGGAGGCGGTGAGGAGCCCCCGCTTCGCCACGCGAACAGAAATAAATCATGCAAAGCAACGAACGCATCTTGGAAGGCATCATGACGACCACGTCGCCAGGCGGTGAGACCAATATCTCTCCGATGGGGCCGATCGTTGATGATTCGATGCAGACGTTGCGGCTGCGTCCCTATCGCACTTCGACGACCTACGCCAATCTGAAACGCCGCGGGACAGGCGTCTTTCATGTCACCGACGATGTGTCGCTCTTGGCCCGTGCGGCGATTGGCCGCGTCGACCCGGCGCCGGAGTTGCTCCCTTGTGACGCGGTGGATGAGAAGATGCTGGCTGGTGCCTGTCGCTGGTACGCGGTCCAGGTTCGTACGCTCGACGATTCGCAGGAGCGAACCGACATCGTAGTCGATGTCGTGGCGAGTGGTCGGCTGCGTGATTTCTTCGGCATCAATCGGGCCAAGCATGCCGTGGTCGAGGCGGCGATTTTAGCGACGCGTGTCGACTTCTTGCCGGTAGAGGAAATCCTGACCGATGTCGAGCGGCTGCAAGTGTTGGTCGATAAGACGGGGGCTGCGGAGGAGCACGAAGCCTTTGATCTTCTCAAGGCGTATGTGAGTGCCGCGGCGAAGAAGGCGGTCGCTACGGATACAGTTGAGGGCAGTCATGGCTGATGTTCAGGTCACCGTTGAGACCGGTAGTCGGTTGCACTTCGGTTTGCTTTCTTTTGGCAATACCGAGGGGCGGCAGTATGGCGGGGCGGGGGTGATAATCGACGGGGAGGGGGTGACTTTGTCCGTGCGTGCGGCCGACCGTTTCGAAGCGGTCGGGCCATTGTCCGAGCGCGTGACGGAAGTGGTCTCGCACTACGCCGATAAAGAGAACCTCGCGCAGCTGCCGAGTTGCCGCATGGAACTGGTCGAGGCCCCGCGGCACCACACGGGACTTGGAACAGGCACGCAGCTATCGCTGGCTGTGGCCGCCGGATTGGATGCCTTTCTTGAGAAATCGCCGCGCGATATTGAGAACCTTGTCGAGGTCTCCGGGCGAGGGCATCGATCGGCGGTGGGAGCGTACGGATTCGCCTACGGGGGCTTCATCTACGAGCAGGGGAAACTCTCGGGCGAGAAGCTTTCGCCGCTGGCCGCTCATGTGGCATTGCCGGAGTCGTGGCGATTTGTGCTCTTCTGCGAAGCAGGGCATGAAGGACTTTCGGGTGAACAGGAGAAGGCCAGTTTCTCGCAACTTCCGCCGGTGCCGGCCGAGGTGACCGCGCGGCTGCGTGATGAAATTGAAGGACAGATGTTGCCTGCAGCCACGGCCGCCGACTTCACGGCATTCGGCGAGAGCGTCTACCGATACGGTTGCACGGCGGGCGAGTGCTATCTGGCGGAGCAGGGGGGGATCTATGCCTCGCAGCATGCGGAGCAACTGGTCGATGCGATTCGCAGCTTTTCGATCGGCGGTATCCCGCAGGTTTCTGGGATCGGACAGAGCAGTTGGGGGCCGACGATCTTTGCACTCACACCAAGTGAACAGGTCGCGCAAGAACTATGCGACCACATCGCGGCACAACAACTTTCTGGCGGCTGGACGAGCAAGATTGTTGCCGTGCGCAACGTCGGAGCAGGCGTGCAAACGAAATCGACGTCGCACGTTTGAAGTCATTCATAAGCGCTCGCAAGTATCTCGCTAGATTATCTAGGCTCCGGCGGCGCGGCTTTGAGCTTTTCTTTCCCGTTTGTGTAAGCCGTTTGGCTAAAGGGGTTAAGGGGCATCGCATCGTGTACTCCTTATTTTCCAGTGGTGTGCTGATCGATCACGTACCGGTGGCACAATTTTTTCGCACCCCAAAATTTCATTGACACCACAGTTCGACGGGATTAGGTTCAAGGTTGTCGACGAAGGCGCTTGGGTTTCACATCTCGAAGGCCAGTCGCTCGCTGCTATCGGCTGCGGGCGTTCGTACTTGGCAGACTAAGAATCGTTCGTCGTCGACAGAGTTATCGCGTTGCGTTTTCTTCGCTTATCTCGATAACGGCGCGTCCTACTTTTTGTGCGTACCTCTTGCGGTGCGACTGGAACAGTGAAAAGGCATGACTCGTAGCGTGGCTTCGCTAACCGCGGAGCCCTGTCGCAAGTGGACGAGCGATGCGAGTCGAGAGTATGTTCCGAATGGTCAGATGCGAGGGGATCGGTATGGCTATTGTTACCCGAAGTCTCACACTGAACGCGGCCTTCTTGCAGGAGATCAAGGAGGACAACCGTCAGCTGCGTGAGTTGCTAGGCAAGACGAAGTCGATCTTCACCGATCTAGGAAAGGCGTTTCCAGCGCAGAAGTCGGTAGTCGATCTGCTGTGGCGATTGCGTGATCAGTTGGCGATGCACTTCGCCCTGGAAGATGCCTATGGCTATTTCGACGATGCGATTGCCGAGGCCCCACGGCTGAGCGAACAGGCGGTCATTCTGCGACGGCAGCATGACGACCTGTTCCTGCAGATCTGTGAGCTGGTCGAGCAAGCAGAGCAGGTTCTCTACGGTGAGAATACGCTCGGCGATCGAGCGGCGCTTGCGTCGAGCTACCTCAGCTTCCATAAGGCGTTCCAGGAACACGAAACGCGCGAAGACGAGTTGATACTCGAGGCCTTCGACGACGACATCGGAGTCGGCGACTAGCTTCACAGCGACGACATCGGAGTCGGCGACTAGCTTCACAGCGACGACATCGGAGTCGGCGACTAGCTTCACAGCGACGACATCGGAGTCGGCGACTAGCGTCGCAGGGCGCACCAGTCTCTCTTACGGTCCTCTGGCCTCCGGTCGCAAAGGTCGGTGGGCCTAGAAGTCCGTTGGCAAATCATCGACAACGTCGATGAACCAGTAGCCAGCGTCGTCCAGCGTGCGTGCCATGCGTGGCTTCTTTGTGACCGGATCAAGGGTCAGGAACTTCAGATCGGTGCGCCCTGTTTCGGCCAGATTCTGTACCACAAAGGCATCGTAGCCGTGATGCTTGCCGGCGTAACGAATGCGCCACCGAGAGGTCCAAGCTTCTCGATGCGGGACCAATTCCAACTCGCCCGTCTCGTCGTCGATTGACAGGTACCAACCGTTGTAGACGCCGTTGCCTCGTTGGCGAATTGAATAGGCACGGCCGTAACCGCGATGGCGGTGGACGAGTTCGATCTTCCAGTGCGAACCACTGTTGTTCTGATCGCGGTCGTAGTTGAGCGAGAATTCAGCCGTGTCGGGGTCGGCTTGGAAGTAGTGCCCAAACACGCCTTCCATCGAAAACGCGAGGCTCTGAAAACTGCGTTCGCGCTGCGTGCCGGGGAGATCGGCCCAGGTAGGACCGGTTACCGCGACCGCGACGAGTAGAGCCAAGGTGCTACCGATGAGGGCACGCATGGAAAGACGAATTGGTTTGTTGGTGCGTAGCATGGATCTTCTCCGCCTTAACCGCTGAGAGTATTCAAGATGTCGATCATGGATGTTGTGGCGATGCGTTGGGCAGCAGGCCTGCAAGTCGGCCGTGCGCAACGCGGTCACATTCCATTCTGCTTGGCGCGGTTGGAACAATCAAATCGATTATTCCGGTGCGGTGGCCAGGCAAGCCGAGTGGGACAACGAGAGGTCCGACAGCCGGAAAATGCCGGGGAAATGGCCCGAAATGGCGTTATTTGGCGACAGGATAAACGAGATTCATCCTACCTGAGGCTTACCAGTTCAGATGTAGGTTGCGTGCTTGCACACACCATGAACTTACGAATTGAAGCCTGGTGCGGTGCGAGCAGGCGGCTCGCGGAGGTTCCCTCAGGAACGGCCTTGTCTAGAGAGGATTGCCGTTCAAGGTGGTTTTCTTCTTACGACGCTGTTCCATTTTCTTGATCTGGGCGCGAGCAATCTTTTCGCAATCCCGTTCCGCGGCGGTGCGTCGATCGTCGGCCTCGATGCGGTCATCGTAGCGAGCGATCAGCTTGAACTCTCCCTTGGGGGGAGGGGTTCTACTGGCACCAGCTTTCTTAGGTTTCTGTCGTTCGATATCGAGCAGGAAGGTGACGATTTTTTCGGCGGCGGCTCTTCGTCCATCCTCGACGACAACACTGAAATAAGGGGTGGGCATGAAATCGGCCCCAGCGTTGTACTTGCTTGTATTGAGAAACTTCGTCGTCTTGAAAACGAGGACGAAATAGCCGTCCTTTTTTTTGCCCAGTCGCTTCTCCATGTTCGTGATCACACGATCACGCTCTTTCTGCTTCTTTTCGGCCGCCTTCTTAGCTCGCCGCTCCGCTTTTGTGAGCCGCTTCGGCTTCTCCTTCTCAGGTTCAGTCGCTTCCTCTTCGGGAACCCCAAGGGGGTCTGCCCAAGTCGGCGCCGTTTGCGTGTGGAAGCCGATCAGAGCCAGCCCCAGTGCGGAGAGAAGTGCGAAACGAAGAGTCGTTAGAAAGCGTGGCATGGTCGTTCTCCCGTCCTTGCTACCAACTGGCGGAACTAGATGCCCTGAATCTTGGTTCGCTGCCATGATATAGCGTGCGTCTCTATTGTATTGGGGAATTGGCGACAACGTCAACGTAGCCAGGTGCTGGGCATTTTTCCCCACCATATCATGCGGGGAGCAGCGCCTACGTTAGCTGACGAGGGGAGTCGGAACTGCAATTGATCATCTATGGGGTCAATGCTCGATAGTGATCGATCAGCCGGTCTGCCGCTTGGTGGTGGTCAAAGACCTGTTCCATTCGCTCTCGGCCGGCGGTGCCCAATTGCTCGGCCAACGTTCGATCCGCTAGCACGCGTAGCATGGCTTGGCAGATAGCGGCCGCGTCGTCCGCTGGAACAAGAATCGCCCCACTCTCGGCAGCAGGGAAAATTTCGGCGGTCCCGCCCACTTTGGTGGCGATGATCGGTAGCCCACAGGCGGCCGCTTCCAGCAGGACGCGACCCAGGGGTTCCTGGCGCGCCGGGTGCACGAGCAGACTAAGCTCCGGCAAGAGCTGTGCGATGTCGGTCCGGCGAGAGAGAAAATGAACGTGACCGGCGAGGAGAGGTTTCGCGGCCGCCGCATGCAGCTGCTCTTCAAAGCGAACACTCTCTTCCTTCTGCGAGTGACGCTCGCCGATGATGAGAAAGTGTGGGGCGGGAAAGTTCGCAGCAGATCGCGCCGCTTCAATTCTGCCGTCGGTCGTGCGTTGTTGTTCGGCCAGTTGTGCCGCCGCCTCCAGTAGAACATCAAAGCCCTTACGAAGCCCGACCTGTCCGATCGCCGCAATCAGTGGTGCATCGCGCGGAACGTTGAGTTCATTGTGGAGGTAGCCGGACTGCGATCTGGGCCGAAACTCTTGCAGATCGACGCCGTTGAAGGTGACCTCGACCCTGTCGGCTTCGAGTCCTTGGGCGATGTGGAAATCTCGCGTGGCGCGTGAGACCGCTAGGAGTCGGGTGTGGCAGTTGATGTCGGCAATCACCGCACGGCTGAGCTTGATGATGTCACGCAGGTGCCCGATGCTTGGTACACCCAACTCGGCCGCGACCGGTCCGCTGATTCGCGATGTACTCAGGCTGTTGGCGTGCAGCAGCTCGGTGCCATGTTCGGAGAGGGTCTCCTTGAGCGATATCCGCAGCTCATCGAGCGCGCGGCGCGAACCGTCGGCGTTGCTGTAGGATAGCGGCAAGAGCGGAACGTCGCGGCGGGCGAGTTCCTCTGCCAGTGGCCCTTCTGATGGACCGGCGGCCGTGACATCAAAACCCGCGGCGCGAATTGAGTCCAGCGAGCCGAGCCAGGAACGTTCGCCCCCGTTGAGCGAAGCGTATTCAAACAGAACCAGGAGGCGTGTCATCCGCTTTCGTGTCCCGTTCGGTACGATCGCCTGCTCACTTTCGTTCTATAGCAGCCCGTAGCCGGCAAGCGTGCTGCGCAAGGCGGCTTCGCCTTCTTCGCCGAGGCCGAGCATCGGCATCCGCAGTTCACCCGTATCGCGACCGAGCAGTTTCATGGCCGCCTTGATCGGAATCGGATTCGTGTCGAGAGACAGCAGGTCGCGGCAGAGCGGGAACAGTTTCTTGTGCCACTGTTGTGCAGCTGCCAGGTCGCCACTGTCGAAGGCATTGACCAGGGCGATCATGTCCTTGGGAACGATGTTGCCAACGACTGAGACAACGCCGCGACCGCCGACGGCGAGTAGTGGCAGTGTCATGCTGTCATCGCCGGAAAGAACCGTGAGATCGGTTTCCGCCAGGATGTGCGAAGCTTGGTCCATGCTGCCGGTCGCTTCCTTGACCATGGTAATGTTGGTCAATTCGGCCAAACGGACGATCGTTTCTGGCTCGATGTTCTTTCCGGTGCGGCCAGGAATGTTGTAAACGCAGATCGGAATGTCGACCGATTCGGCCAGCTGCTTGAAGTGCTGGTACATGCCCTCTTGATTGGGCTTGTTGTAATAAGGAGCGACGACGAGTGCGGCATCGGCCCCGGCGTTGGCGGCCCAACGTGTTAGCCGCATCGCTTCGGCGGTGCTGTTGGAACCGGTTCCGGCCATGACCTTTACCCGGCCTGCGGCCGCTTCGACCACGGCCGAGATAACACGTTCGTGTTCTTCGTGGGACAGCGTTGGCGACTCACCGGTAGTTCCGACCGGGCAGACACAGGTGGTGCCGGCCGCGACTTGAAACTCGACCTGTTCCGCCAGCTTGGCTTCGTCGACCTCTCCGTTCTTGAAGGGGGTGGTCAGCGCCACGCTCAGTCCAGCAAAGTCTTCGCCCTTGGTCGTCATGGTTCTTGTCCTTTGTGTCGATCCGTCGTTGTTTGAATGTTCGGTTGGAATTTTGTGTGGTTGGTTTTGCGAGGCGGTGAGTGCTTAGCCGGTGATGAGCCGTTTCATCTCGCGTACCGCCTCTTGCATGCCGACCATGACGGCGCGAGCCACGATACTGTGCCCGATGTTGAGTTCGCACATGCCTTCGATCTGTGCGACCGGTTGTACGTTTTGATAGTTGAGGCCATGTCCGGCGTGGAGCGTCAGTCCGGCAGAACGCGCGGCCGCACCGGCGGTGGTCAATTTGACGAGTTCGTCCTGCTGCTGATCGCCGGAAACTTCGGCGTATTGTCCGGTGTGGAGTTCGATGGCCGAGGCGCCCGACTCGACCGAGGCATCGATCTGAGACTGTTCCGGATCGATGAACAAACTGACGACGATGCCTGCCTCACGCAGTCGATGGACCACGGAGGTAACATTCGCCAGATGGCCACGCACGTCGAGACCGCCTTCGGTGGTGATCTCCTCACGTTTCTCAGGAACGAGCGTTACTTGGTCCGGCTTGATTTGGCAGGCAAAGTCGACGATCTCATCGACACAGGCCATTTCCAGATTCAGCTTGACGTTCGTCGTTTCACGCAGCAGTCGCACATCACGATCTTGGATGTGGCGGCGATCTTCGCGGAGGTGGACTGTGATTCCGTCCGCCCCGCCCAGTTCTGCCAGCGCTGCCGCCCAGATCGGATCGGGTTCCACGGTGCGGCGTGCTTGGCGCACGGTTGCCACGTGATCGATGTTGACTCCAAGTTCCGCCATATCCGCTGCACGTTCCGATTGTAGAAAGCTAGTTGAAGGGACGCTCGCGCGACCCAAGCCCGAATTATACCGGCCGGTCCGGTTGTAGGGAATGTGCCGACGCTCGACGCAAGTCGTTTGGCGGTTGGCTAACCACGGGCCTTTGCAGGAAAGCGGTGACGGTCTTGCACCTTGTACGGTTCGCACCGGGCGCGAAAAAAATCTAAGGAACCTGTAAGCCGCGGCCGACGTGGCCTGGTTGCGTGCTAGACTTGCCATGTGCGGTGAGCGATTTTGGCTGACTGGTGTCGCCCCGAGCGTTTCATCGTGCAGGACATTCGCACGCGACGAAAGGAACCGTCCGTAATCCCACGTTCGTGGCCGGGTATTCCGATCCGGCGGACCTGACCTAACTAACGTCGCAACCGAGCCATCGGCACTCCATTTCCAGAAGCTGCAACATTGACCGAGGTACGTGTGATGAATTGCCAGGAACTTGCCACCCGAATTCAAGAGATTCAGCCCGACGCGGCCCCATTGGACGTCGCCCGACTCTGCCTGTTGTTAACCAATGCGGTTGAACAGGTCGAGGAGCTCGACGATGCAGAGCGTTTGAGCGAGGCGTGGCAAGAGACCAATCTTAAGTTGCAGGCGGCGACCGACCAGCATGCCGCGATGACGGCCGAGCTGGAAGAATTGGCTAGTGGCGATCCGCAACAGTTCAGCCCCGAGCAGGTGTGGGTGCTGATTCGCGCGATCAAAGTACAGAGCCAGGTGTTGCAGCTGTACGTCGGCCAGACGATGCTCGACGTTTAGGGCATTGGCTATTATGGGCGGGGGCCTATTCTAGCCGGGGGCCATCTTAGACCGGACTCAGGATCGAGACGGCGACCGTCATGTAGATGACGATGCCGACCAGATCGATGATGCCCGCCACGAAAGGCGTGCTCATGATCGCGGGATCGAATCCGAGACGGCTAAACAATAGTGGCAGCAGCGACCCCGCAAGCGTGCCACAGAGCACGACAAGCGTGAGTGTTATAGGCACGACCATCGCATCGGCGGTAGTGATGTCGAACATGATCGCCGCCAGGTAACCAATGGTTCCCAGAAACGCGCCAAGTAGCAGGCCTTGCGCCAGTTCTCTCAATACAATCCGCGACCAGTCGGCCACGGTAATGTGTCCGGCGGCCAGCGCGGAAATGATTAGCGTCGCCGACTGGCTGCCCGAGTTTCCGCCACTGGAAATCACCAGCGGAATGAACAGCACCAGCCAGGCCCATTGATCGAGAGGGCCTTCGTATCTCTGCAGGGCGATGGCGGTCAGTAGGGCCCCGAAAAACAGGATCGTGAGCCAGATGCCGCGTTTCCAGGTGAGCGTGAAGATTGACGTGTCGAGATACGTTTCTTCGAGCGGATCGACCGCACCGATACGTTGGGCATCTTCGACCGCTTCTTCTCGGACCACGTCGATGACGTCATCGTGCGTGATGATGCCGAGCATGTGGTGTTCTTTGTCGACCACGGGGATGGCGGCAAAGTCGTAGCGGGCCACCTTGGCGGCCACGTTTTCTTGATCGGCGTCGACATCGACCGAGACCACCGAGCGGTTCATGATGTCGGTGATCTTCATGTCCTGCTTGGTTAGTGCCGAAACCAGCTGGGCAATCGAGACCACTCCCCGCAGGTGATCCGCTTCGTCGACGACATACAGGTAGTTCAGGCTCTGGAGATCCCCTTCGCGCAGACTCTTAGTGATCGATTCGACCGCCTCGTCGATCGAGTCGGTCTCATTGAGCCGGCCGTACTCGCTCGTCATGATCGCGCCGGCGGTGTCTTCCGGATAGGCTCGTAGGCGCAAGATGTCGCGACGTTCTTCTTCCGGCACCAGCGGCAAGAGTTCGTCGACCACGGCCGGTTCCGCGTCGTTCAGAACGTCGACGCGATCATCCGGCGGAAGATCGGTGATCAGCTGCGCCATTTCCTTGCGGTCGAGTGTCTCGATCATCTCGACCTGGCGTGACGGCTCCAGGAAGCCAAAAATCTCGGCACGCAGCAAAGGTTCCGCGTGCTGCAAGACGTGCCAGGCTTCGCTCGCGTCGAGACCTTCCATGAAGTCGGCCGTGCGGGCCGGATGGATCGCGGTGCAGAATTCAGCAAGACCCGCCGCATCTTGCTCGGCAAGCATCTCACGCAGTTCCGGTAGGTAGAGCGTGTTCTGGATCATGGGGAAAGCTCAAAACGCATCGCCGCGGCGGAAGATGGAGATCGGCCTTCGAGCCGTACCGGAAGAGGGTTTATGCCGTTGGAGGAGGGCGTTCTCTGATTCGCGGTCACCAGTCTTGGGCCCCGCCAAGCGACATGGCGATCTGCGAAACCTGACGGCTCTATTCTAATTCATCGACGCGACAGAGACAGCCGGTCCTCGCACTCAAAGCGATGAAGATTCCAGGATCGGCCACTTAGCCTGAGATGCCTGGTTGCGAGGTGGGAGGCGATACCAGCTCCCGTTCGATCATCTCGAAGATACCGATGGCGACCTGTTCCTTGCTCCCCTCGTAACTTCCAATCACGTCGCCGGCGGGGTTGAGGACCTCGACCGAGTTTTCCAAGGAGTGCATCGCCTCGGGGCCGTTGAGGACCATCAAATCGCAGCTCTTCTTCTCTAGCTTGGCTAAGGCCCTTAGTCGGTGGTCTTCAGTCTCCAAAGCAAAGCCGACAACCCACTTATCCTCTTTTTCCACGGCCAGCGTGGCGACGATGTCATCGGTCTCGATGAGTTGGAGTTCGAGCGGATCGCCCGTCTTGGCGATCTTGTTCGACTCCACTCGCACCGGACGATAGTCGCAGGGAGCCGCCGCTCCGATCAGGCCGTCGCAGCTGGCAAACGCTTCACGCGAGGCAGCGAGCATTTCCTCCGTTGAGACGACCGGAATCAATTCGATGCCCTCGGGGTACTCGATGTCGACCGGACCGCTGACCAAGACGACCTCGTGTCCCAAACGCAGGGCCGCTTCCACAAGCGCTCGCCCCATCCGCCCGCTCGACGCGTTCGTTAGGTAGCGTACCGGGTCGAGGTACTGCCGAGTCGGTCCGGAGGTGATGAGGATGCGAGCCATGTGGTTTAACGAGAGCGGCGAAAGAGCAGGGGAGTGGGACACCGGCAGCGGGAGTTGAAGACACCCTGTTGGCGTCTACGTCGATGCCTTGAAGTGAGCCGCGATTGCGGCGGCAATGGTTTCAGGCGAGGCCATGCGACCGGCGCCACTTTGTCGGCAGCTGAGCCAGCCTTCTTCCGGATCGATGATTTCCGTTCCGTCTTCGCGAAGTTGTTCCAGATTGCGTTGCACCGAAGCCTTTTGCCACATGTCGACGTTCATGGCCGGGGCCAGAAGGATTGGCGCCGTATTCGTCAGGTAGAGCGTGCTTAAGAGATCGTCGGCAACGCCGTGGGCTGCCTTGGCCATGAAGTTGGCGGACGTTGGCGCGACACACATCAACTCCGCGCGTTCTGCCAGGCCAATGTGCGGCCCGAGTGGAAACTCGGAGGTGTCGAACGATTCGACGTGCACGTGTCGGCCGGTCAGCGCTTCAAACGTAGCGGTGCCGATGAAGTTCAGCGCTTCGCGCGTCATCACAACGGAGACGTGCGCGCCGTGCTGCACGAGTTGGCTGACGAGAGCGGCGGTCTTGAAGGCGGCAATTCCACCCGTTACGCCGACGAGCAGTTCGCGACCATTCATGGAGACGTTCGCCTACAGATTTTCCAGGTCGAGTTCCGGAGGACCGCCAGCGGTTTCGGGGGCGTCTTCGGCGACTCGCAAGTTGGAAGAGGAGTCGAGATAGATTTTGTCCTGGACGATTTCCTGGACAACGATCTCGATGTTGCTCATGCCGCTCGGGGGGACCAAGGGGCGGCTACCGCCGTTGAGCGCGACCAGGCGCTTCTGGATCAGCGTCGAGAGCTTGAAGCGACCACCCACCTTGTTGACGATTTCTTCTTCACGCAATTCGTCGAGCATACGTCTTAATCTCCTGCTCCGGCTAAGATATTGCAGATTTCTTCGGCCGCCTGGTCGATGTCATCGTTGAGGACCAGGTGCCGGTATTTGTGTTCTAGGGTGAGTTCGCGGCGGGCGACTTCCAGACGACGCGCGACTTGCTCTTCGGTTTCTGTGCCACGCGCTTCGAGCCGACGACGTAACTCATCGAGCGAACCGGGCCGCAAAAAGATCGAGATGGCGTCGGGATAGTGCTCCAACACCGACATCGCGCCGTCGACATCAATCTCTAAGACTACCCATTTTCCTGCGGCGAGACTAGGGGTTACGGCCTCCTTGAGCGTCCCGTACCAGTATCCGCGGCCGAAAACCTCGAAGCATTCCAGGAAATCTCCCGCCTCGCGACGCCGCTTAAACTCCTCGGCCGAGAGAAAATGGTAGTCGCGACCATCGACCTCGCCCTCGCGGGGCGGGCGCGTCGTGGCCGATACGCTGGCAACCAAAGGCACACAGGCTCGCTCAAAGACACGGCGGAGCACGGTCGTCTTGCCGGCACCTGAGGGGCCGGAAATGACGATCACTTGACCGCTGGTGTTGTTGGCAGAGAGGTCGCTCATCGTGTTCCGCTGACGTTACTTGAAGCTCGGGGTCTACTCGACGTTCTGAATCATTTCACGGATCCGCTCGATCGCCCCTTTGATTTCGATCACGTGTTTGGAAATCTCAGAGTCGTTGGCCTTGGAGCCGATTGTGTTGGTCTCGCGAAACATCTCTTGGGTAACGAACTCGAGCTTGCGTCCGGCGCTCTCTTGTCCAGCCATCGTTTCGCGGAATTGTTCGGTGTGGCTACGCAGGCGAACAATCTCTTCTGAGATATCACTCCGTTCGGCGAACAGACCGACTTCGCGAATGACCTGGGCCGGTTCGACCTCGACATCGTGGTCGGACAGTAGCTTGTTTAGCCGGTCGGTCAGGCGTTGGTGGTAAGACTCCACGACCTGTGGAGCTCGTGCTTCAACGCTGGCCAGCTCCGATTCGATTTGGCTAACGTTCGCGAGAAGATCGGCTGCCATCGACTCGCCCTCACGGGCTCGCATGGTCGCCAGGTTTGAGAGGGCTTCGCCGAGAACCTTCTCGATCAAAGGCCAGTCGGCATCCGCCTCGACGTCGATTGCCTTTTGCTCCACGACACCCGGCAGTTGAAGCACCGAAGAGATCGAAGCCAAATCACCGAGGTGCATGCGATTGACCAGGCCTTCGAGCTGCTTCCAGTAGTTCTCCAGAACCTGCTCATTGAGTTGGTACTTGTCGCGAGTCTCGTCGCGGCGAACATGCAGGTTAACCTGCGTTGTGCCGCGATTGACCTGTTTGCGCACAACACCTTCAATCTGTGACTCAAGCGATCCGTAGCCGTCGGAGCAGCGCGTGGTGACTTTCAGGTAACGACTGTTGACGGTGCGTACTTCGACCGACACGGTGACGTCGTTCTCTGTGAGTCGGGCTTCGCCAAAGCCGGTCATGCTTAATAACAAGATCGCACTCCTCAGCGAAGAGTCATGGGGAAACAATGAGGGAAGTTGGTCGGGTTGGTCTTTTCGTGTGTTGCTGAAAAGACTTGTAGAGCCGGAATGAGTCGGGTGTTGCCTGGATGCGTTTGAGGAGTGGACTAGCAATAGCTAGCCAACAGACAACGCGTCGCTAAGCGGTTCGCTAAATCTGCCGGGGCAACTTACAGGTCAGGCGGGTGAACGCAAATTTACTCGCCAGCAGCACCTTCGCTGGCACCACCGGCGCCTGTGGCATTGTCGCCCGTTGCCGGAGGCGTGGAGCTTTGGTCGGCACCCTCGGTTGTCGCGCCTATTGGGGCAGGTGCGTTGACGCCCGGAGCTCGTCGGTCGAGTGCGTCGCCACTGTCGCCACTGAGAACCTTGACGGCCACCACGCAAAGGAAAATCCAGATGAACGCCGCCCACATGGTGATGCGAGTAAAGGTATCACCCGCCTTGGCGCCAAATGCGCTCTGGCCGCCCGCTCCGCCGAGAGCACCGGCCAAGCCACCGCCACGTCCGCGCTGGACCAGGACCAGCAGGATCATGAACAAGGCCATCAAGATTAGCAGGATCATCAAGAGTGCGTTGCCCATGTCGATAACTTTCTTTGTTTCTCTTTGTGGATTGGGGAGGTACGCAGTCTGAATTACCGCCAATGCGAATTCAGATCACGTCCTTTCTCAGTTGGCTATGTTCTTATTCGAACGCAGGTCGGTTTGCTTAGTTAGCAGCCGCCACGATCGCCAGGAAGTCGTCTGCCTTGAGGCTCGCTCCGCCGACCAGGGCTCCGTCTACGTTCTCTTGTCCGAGCAACTCCGCAGCGTTGTCCGGCTTGACGCTGCCGCCATATTGGATACGAACCTGCTGGGCAAGCTCGTCATTATATCGCTCGGAGAGGAGTTTGCGAAGATCGAGATGGACCTCCTCCGCCTGGGCCGGAGTGGCCACTTTTCCGGTCCCGATCGCCCAAACAGGCTCGTAGGCGATCACGATCTTGGCCGCCTGCTGCTCGCTCAAACCAGCCAAAGAGCCTTCAAATTGGCTGCGAATCACCGCCGCGGTCTGCCCAGCTTCCCGTTCTTCTAGCAATTCGCCCACGCAGACGATCGGCGTCAGGCCCGCTTCCAGGGCAGCCAGCACCTTGCGGTTGACGTCTTCATCAATCTCGCCAAACACATGGCGACGCTCACTGTGCCCCAAAATCACGTATTTGCAGCCCACGTCGAGCAGCATGGAGGAGCTCAATTCGCCCGTAAATGCACCGGAAGCCTCGTGATACATGTTCTGAGCTCCCACGCCGACGGCCGAATCGCCCGTGGCTCCGGTGACTGTCTCCAGATAGCAACTGGGGGGGCAAACGGCGATGTCGACGCCGGAGAAATCGCCTGCCCGGCCGGCAATCGCGCTCGCCAACTCGGCGGCGGCGGCTCGATCGAGGTTCATTTTCCAGTTTCCGGCGATAAACGGGCGTCTCATGGAACTTCTCCGATTCAATCAGTGGCTTGTGTGGGGATGTCGGGTGGGCAGAAAGCGGGGCTCAGCTCGCGCGGCAGATTCAGGGGGCGTGTCGGCGTTGGGCCAGGGGGCTCAATCTCACAGCTGAGAATCCCCCAATATGGAGTTCGCACGCCCAGCTGGCAATCCCGTACGACTGCTCAGAGCAGCGGAGATTGGGGCTACTCCACCGCCTCGGTCCTGGCGTAAGAGCCGAGCACCTCGAGTTGAACCGCTTTCAGGCCGACCGACTTCAGGGCTCGTCTTACCTTCAGATCAGACGCGTGTCCTTCGATCTCAATAAAGAACAGGTACTCGCCTCGCGAGCCGGTAACGGGGAACGATTCGATCCAGGTCATGTTGAGCCGGTTTCGCTTGAAGATCGTCAGGGCGTCGGCCAGGCTGCCAGGCTGGTGATGAACCTGCAACATCAGCGAAGTCTTGTCATTGCCCGTTCGCGCCGCGGCCTCCGAGCCAATCACTGCGAAGCGAGTGAGATTGTCGGGGTTGTCTTCGATGTCGGCGGCCAGCACGTCGAGGCCGTAATTCGTGCCGGCCTGTACGCTGGCGACGGCCGCGGCCCCTTTCTTGTCACGGGCGAGCTGCGCCGCCGTGGCGGTGCTGGTGACTTCAATCGTGCGGGCGCCAGGCAGATGCGTGGCTAGCCACTTTCGGCATTGCGAGAGTGCCTGCGGACGGCTGTAAACTTCTTGCACCTCACTTCGCTGACAGCGACCGAGCAGGTTGTGGTGAATCTGCAGATTCACCTCACCACAGATTTTGACGGCACAGCGAGTGAAGTTTTCCAGCGTGTCGGCGATGCGACCATCGGTCGAGTTGTCGACTGGGACGAGACCGAAGTCGGCCTGGCCTTGATGAACTTCGTCGAACACGCTGCCAATGGTGCCCAACGGTAGGAAGTCGACCGATTGACCGAAGCGATGGATCGTTGCCAGGTGAGAGTAACTGAAGGCGGGGCCCAAGAAGGCCACGCGAACGGTCTTCTCCAGGGCGCGGGTCCCACTGATGACTTCGCGCACGACGGCGCGAACCGCACGCTCGGAGAGCGGGCCATTACTGTCGCGAACGGCACGATCGATCGATTGATCGTCGCGAGCTGACGAGGATCGTTTGGCGGTGGCCGATTCCGATTCGGCTCGCAGCCGTTGGGTATGCTCGGCTCGCTCGTTGATCTTCTCTACGATCTCGCGGTCGATGCGGTCGAGCTGTCGTCGCAGATTGGCGGCGACGGTTGTCTTGACCGAACTCGATTTTTCAGAACTCGATTTTTTCTTGCCTGCCTTCTTCTTGCCGGAAGCTTCCTTGGTGGCCGACTTCTTTTTGGCTTTTCCTGCCGGCTTGGTGGCGTCCTTCTTACTGCTGCCCGCTTTGGACTTTCCGCTGTTTTCGGCTTTCGATTTGCTTTTGGCCATCGTTGGAGGTCACGCTTTCTGGTTTCTGTTCGAGGCACAGGACCCGTTCACCACTCCAAAGGAGTGTTTCGCGTCCCGGCAGCAAATGACCGAACTGAAAGAATCCCTTTTACTTGGGGCGATTTGAGGCGCCAATTGACTGCCACATTGGCAGGGCTGTCCGACGGCATTTCGGCCAAATGTCATTCTGGCAGCGATTTTGCCCGGCAGGTACCCTGGATTGAGCTGTTTCGAAGCTTTTTTGTGTTGATGTAAGTTGTTGTATTTAAACAGGTTGTGGGTTGTTGTTGGGTTGTTTTTCCGTCGCGGCACGGCCTTTGCTTTTATACGGATCGACCGGGTACCGTCCGCCGTTTTGGCGGGTTTGTGCGCTTCCGCACTGAATTTGGGGCCCAGTCACGATCAATCATCGTCACGATTAAGCATCACATCGTCACGTTACGAGAGTTTTCATAACCGCGTTACACACGATCATTTCCGCCGCGTCGATTGTGGGCGTTGCAACCGGTTCGACCAAGCAGCGCTAGACGCAGGCGACTAATAAACAGAAAGGAGCATAACCATGGCTCAAGGTGAAAAGATTATCGGCATCGACTTGGGGACCACGAACAGTGTTGTCGCCATTATGGATGGCAACGAAGCAAAGGTGATTCCCAACCCGGAAGGACATCGCATCACGCCTAGCGTGGTCGCGTTTACCGACAAAGAAGAGACGCTGGTCGGCGAGCCGGCTCGTCGTCAGGCGGTGACCAATCCGCAACGTACGGTCTACTCGATCAAGCGTTTCATGGGTCGTCGTCACAGCGAAGTTGAATCCGAAGAGAAGATGGTTCCCTACGGTGTGACCGGAGGCAACCAGGACTTCGTCAAGGTCAAGGTTGGCGATCAAGAGTTCACGCCGCCGGAAGTCTCCGCGAAGGTTCTTCAAAAACTGAAGGAGTCGGCCGAATCGTACTTGGGTCACAAAGTGAACAAGGCGGTCATCACCGTGCCGGCGTACTTCAACGATTCGCAACGTCAGGCGACCAAAGATGCTGGTCAGATCGCCGGTTTGGAAGTCGCTCGTATCATCAACGAGCCGACCGCCGCGGCGCTGGCCTACGGTTTGGACAAAGAGACGCAAGAAAAGATCGTCGTCTTCGATCTCGGTGGTGGAACGTTTGACGTTTCCATCCTCGAAGTGGCCGAAGGCGTGTTCCGCGTGATCAGCACCAGTGGTGACACCCACCTCGGTGGTGATGACTTCGACGAAGTGCTCATCAATCACGTGGCCGATAGCTTCAAGAGCGAACAGGGAATCGATCTTCGCGAAGATCCGATGGCTCTGCAGCGTTTGCAAGAAGCTTGTGAAAAGGCCAAGAAGGAACTCAGCTCGGCTCAGTCGACCGACGTCAACTTGCCGTTCATCACGGCCGACGCCAGTGGACCGAAGCACTTGCAGGTTACGATCACGCGTGCCGAATTCGAGAAGTTGGTCGATCCGCTGGTCGAGCGTACCCGTGGTCCGGTCGAGCGTGCTTTGGCCGATGCCAAGCTCAGCCCCAGCGATATCGACGAAGTCGTGCTGGTCGGTGGTTCGACGCGAATCCCCAAGGTGCAGGAACTGGTCAAGAAGATCTTTGGCAAGGACCCGCACAAGGGTGTGAATCCGGACGAAGTTGTGGCCATTGGTGCCGCCATTCAAGGTGGTGTTCTGGCTGGCGACGTCGACAACGTGCTGCTGTTGGATGTGACTCCGCTCTCGCTCGGTATCGAGACGCTCGGTGGCGTGTTCACGAAACTCGTGGAACGCAACACCACGATCCCAACCGAACGTCAGCAGGTCTTCAGCACGGCCGATGACAATCAATCTGCCGTGACCGTGCGGGTCTTCCAAGGCGAACGCGAAATGGCCGCCGACAACCGGCTGCTGGCTCAGTTCAACCTGGAAGGGATCCCCGCCGCGCCGCGAGGCATGCCGCAAATCGAGGTTAAGTTCGACATCGACGCCGACGGTATCTTGCACGTGACCGCCAAGGATCAAGGCACGGGCAAGGAGAACACCGTCAAGATCGAGCAATCGGGCGGTCTCTCCGAAGCGGACATCGAGCAGATGCAGAAAGATGCTGCCGAGCACGCTGAGGAAGACAAGCGTAAACGTGAGCTGGCCGAAGCTCGCAATGTTGCCGAGGCCAAGTGTCACGAGCTTGAGAAGTTGATGAAGGAGAATGACGACAAGCTCTCCTCCGCCGATAAGGAACCACTGGAAGCGGCGATTGCGAAGACCCGCGAAGTGGCGACCGGCGAGGACGTCGACGCGATCAACAACTCGGTCACCGAGCTGGATCAAGCGTCGCACGCCTTGAGCAAGACGCTGTACGAGGCCGGTGCCGCGGGTGCGGCTGCCGACGCGGGTGCAGCCGCAGGTGGCGAGGCGCCGGAAGCAGCGGGTGCTGACGACGACGCCATCGACGCCGAATTTGAAGTCAAAGATTCGTAATCAACGATGACTCTTAATAAACCGCGAAATCATCGTGTCGGGGCATTTCTGGCTCCGGCACGCTGGTTCGCTTTTGCTAGAGGGCCGCTCGTCTGCGGTTCTGGGTAAGTCCGCGCAAGATCGCAACATATTTGCGTCCCGTGCTGCGCGGTTGATAGCGGTATCATGTAGTTGGGTAGGCTGCGTGCGACATCTCTGCCGTGCGCGCTTCGAGCCCGGCTGCTTTCTTGGAGGGAATCATGGCATTTCGACCTGACAAACTAACGATCAAGGCGGCCGAAGCGGTTCAGCGTGCGCAAGGTTTGGCGGCCGACGCTGGCAATCCGAGCGTCGACGCGCTGCATTTGCTCGCTGCGCTGTTGGCCGAGTCGGATGGGATCATCGCCCCGCTGCTGGAGAAGATCGGTGCCAATCGTGGACAGCTCGACAGAATCGTCGAAGCGGAACTGGGGCACTTTCCCAAAGCCAGTGGCGGTGCGCAGCCGGCCACCGATCCTGCCCTGATGAAGGTGCTCGAAACGGCTCAAGACGAAGCCGACAAGATGAAGGACGAGTTCGTCTCGACCGAGCACTTGCTGCTCGCGCTTACTAAGGTCGAGTCGAAGGCCAGCCGCGTGCTTGGACTTTGCGCCCTCACTGAGAAAGAGGTCATGCAGGGCCTGCAGGCCGTACGCGGCAGCGCTCGCGTTACGGATCAAGAACCAGAAGGCAAGTTCCAGGCCCTCGAACGATACGGCATCGATCTGGTCGAACAGGCCCGTCGCGGCAAGCTCGATCCGGTCATCGGCCGCGATGGCGAAATTCGCCGCGTCATCCAGGTGCTCTCTCGCCGCACCAAGAACAATCCCGTGCTGATTGGTGAACCGGGCGTCGGTAAGACGGCCATCGCCGAGGGGCTCGCGCTGCGCATCGTGCATGGCGACGTTCCGCAAAGTCTCAAGGACAAACGGGTCGTCGCCCTCGATATGGGGGCGCTGATCGCCGGCACCAAGTTCCGTGGCGAATTTGAAGAGCGACTCAAAGCCGTGCTCAAAGAGGTGCAAGACTCCGACGGCAAGGTCGTGTTGTTCATCGACGAATTGCACACGGTCATTGGTGCCGGAGCGGCCGAAGGGGGAAGCGACGCGGCCAATCTGCTCAAGCCGGCTCTGGCTCGTGGTGAACTTCGCTGCGTGGGCGCTACCACGCTCGACGAGTATCGCAAGTACATCGAGAAGGACGCCGCCCTGGAGCGGCGGTTTCAGCCAATCTATGTCGGCGAGCCGAGTGTGGAAGACACCATCGCCATTCTGCGCGGGCTGAAGCCCCGTTACGAGGCTCATCACAAAGGCGTGAAGATTAAGGACTCGGCCCTGGTTGCGGCGGCTGAGCTTTCACACCGCTACATTGCGGATCGGTTCTTGCCAGACAAGGCGATCGACTTGATCGACGAGGCGGCCAGTAAGTTGGCGATGGAGCTGGAGAGTGTGCCGATCGAAATCGACGAGGTGCAACGCCGGCTCACGCAGTTGGAACTGGCCCAACGTCAGTTGACCGAAGAGACCGAAGAGCACGCCAAGGAGCGACTGTCCGACATTGAGTCGGAAATGGAATCGCTGCGCGCCAAGCTCGCTACGCTCCGTTCGCAATGGGAGCAAGAGAAGTCCGGCCTGACCGACGTGCAAGAGGTTCGTCAGCAACTTTCCACGGCCGAACTGGAATTCGATCAGCTCGACTCCCAGATTAAACAGAAACAGGCTGCCGGTCAGGCAATTTCCGAAGCCGAGTATCAACAGCTCTACGAGCTCGACGTGCAGAAGAAGCAGCTGGCCGAGCGTATCGAAGCGGAGTCGGATGAGGATGATGCCGCTGCTGGCACCGCGGACGCAGGTGATTCCGAAGAGCCGGCCCGGCGACTGCTGCGCCAGGAAGTAACGGAAGATGAAGTGGCCGACGTAGTCAGCGCCTGGACTGGCATTCCGGTTAGCCGCATGCTGGAGACCGAACGGGCCAAGCTGCTCGTTCTGGAAGAACGCTTGCATCAACGCCTGATCGGGCAAGATGAAGCGGTTGAAGCGGTTTCCAACGCCATTCGCCGCAGCCGTAGCGGTTTGCAGGACGCCAATCGTCCGATCGGTTCGTTTTTGTTCCTGGGGCCGACCGGCGTCGGTAAGACCGAACTTTGTAAGGCCCTGGCCGAGGTGCTGTTTGACGACGAGGCCGCCATGGTCCGCCTCGACATGAGCGAGTTCATGGAGAAGCACACGGTGAGCCGTTTGATCGGGGCTCCTCCCGGTTACGTTGGCTACGAAGAAGGTGGCAAGTTGACCGAAGCGGTCCGCCGTCGCCCTTACTGCGTGCTCCTTCTCGATGAGATCGAGAAGGCGCATCGCGACGTGTTTAATGTGTTGTTGCAACTGTTGGACGATGGCCGGTTGACCGACAGCCAAGGCCACACGGTCGACTTCACCAACACGCTGGTCGTGATGACCTCGAACATCGGTAGCCAGGCGATTCAAGAAATCACCGCCGGCGGTGGCAGCGAAGACGATATGCGCGAAGCGGTCAGTGAATCGCTCCGCACCCGTTTCTTGCCAGAGTTCCTGAACCGCATCGACGAGACGATTATTTTCCATCCGCTCGATCGGGCCGAGTTGCGGAAGATTGTCGATCTACAGGTTCATCTGCTGGCCGACCAGCTCCAGCAGCGTGGGCTCTCGCTAGAGGTGACCGAAGCGGCGGCGGCCGAGCTGGCCAACCGTGGCTACGATCCGACGTATGGTGCCAGGCCACTGAAGCGGGTGATCCAGCAACAGCTGCAAAACCCGCTGGCGACTGAGCTTCTCAAAGGCGAGTTCCCGCAAGGTGCCTCCGTGAAGATCGACTTCGACGGTGACGAGTTCACGTTTGAACGCGGGTGACGTGGGGCGTAACTGTAACGGTTCGCGTAGGGCGAGGTCGCGTGCGAGCCATCGTTGTTCAGGAAGTGGACGTGCATCTCCTGTAGGGTGCGTGCTCGCACGCACCGCGAACCCCCAATCTCATTCTGGTGCGTGCAAGCACGCACCCTGCGGCTGTTGCTAGCCCGAAGCATGACAGTTTCTTGCATCATGTGACGTAAGTCGTTGCGGGATGACAACACCCGTAACCCGAAGCGTGAGCGAGGGACACGACCAAACAGGTGTGCCCAATTAATCGGCAGCTCTCGTTGGCGTCACGGAGTGCCGCACGACTATGAACTGCCGACCATGTCGCCCCAGTTGGCGACTGCGGAGGGCCGCATGTCCAGTGCGCCCGGCACCGAGCGCGTTTTCGGGAGGGCGAAGCTCCTGCTGAGCCACGGTTATGTTGCAAGTGCGCTCGCCATTCTTCGTTCGGCGCGTGTGTCCAATCGCACCCTGCTTCTTGGGCCTTCGGTCCCCAGGCAACAAGTTGTCTGGGCCACCCGCAATTTGCCCTGATTGGTAGTCTTGGCCAGCCCATCGCCTCAGAGGTGTATCGCTCCGACGCACGTAACGGAAGTCAAGGATTGGGTTTGGGGCAATGCGTTTCGGGTCAGAGCAAAACTGGGAAACTAATTGACAGCACCCACCGTACAGGGGATACTGTGCTCAGGGAGCACGCTCCCGAAACATACCGGTCACAAGGATTTGCCGCTGCTGCACGAAAAAACTGCCTGGGTCCTCACATGGCGAAGCACCTGCTTCCCTGCGAGGTTCCTGGCAGTTTTTTTTGTAGCCTAACGACATGCTTCGCACTCGTCGCCATGGTCGTGCTCGGCATCGGCCACGTTGGCTGGCGACGTTCGCGATCGGGCCGTTATTCATAAAGTTTATGAGGATTTTTTGCGGCGGAGCGTTACAGTCGGCTGCAATTGCTGAAATGAGATGATCACGCCGACGGTTGCAGCACCGTCAGCATCGAGTTGCCAAGACGCAAATCATAACTGCGAAGATAGGGGAAACGAAATGAAGCAGAATACCTGGTGCCAAGTCCAATGTTGTCAGCGGCCTGCTGACCCTGCTCCTCAGCATCGGCTCCGCGTCACGAATATTCCTTCGCTGCGATTTTCCTCGTCGTGCAGCAACGGTTGTTGCGTTTCTTGGCTCGGCTCTTTTCGTCGTTGCTCCTGCGCAAGCGACCGTGTTTACCTTCGACACGGCGACGGATCTATCCGCAAACTTCGACATTGACGTGATTTCCGGTGACTCCGGTACAGAGTGGCATGCTGGTTACGGTCCTGCTAGTGGGTTTCCCGGGTCCGACGGAGGCTTCGTGCATTTTAACACTTTCATTTCATCAAACTCCCTGGCGTTTAAGGGGGGACCGGTCTTCCTGCAGAGCTTTGAAATAAGCCCGCAGTACGATTCAGGCGGTAGTGGCGTGTCGCAGGCTATCGATGCGGACTTGGATTATCACTTGCGGCTTTACGACATATCGCTGACACCGATTTTGGACACGATCCTTACTGTAGGATCAACCGGGGCATGGGAGACGGTGACACTCAATCAAGCGGGCGTTCACGCCATCTGGATTGCCAGAAGAGATCTTGACGGCACGGGGACAGGTGGTTGGTGGCCGAATCTAGACAACATAACGACTGGGAATCCCGTCCCGGAGCCATCCACATTTGCGATGGGCGTCGTGAGCCTACTAGGGTTCTTCTTCGTCTGGCGGCGTTAGCGAAGACGATTTGCGCGAAGCGGTTAACGAATCGCTCGGCACCCTACGGCGACCATGGCCGAAGCTCGCGTGCGAGCCGCCTCTTTGTCGTTGAACACTCCGTGTTCAGTTCCAGCTGAATGCGGAGCATTAAGCGACAATAAACAGGCCAGTGGTACCCCCAAAATGGACTTCTCGCTTGCGCGGGCGCACGTGCCGCGTGACCATGGCCGAAGCCGCTGCCAGCCACTATATTGTCGCCGTGCGGGTGACGCGTGTTCGCTTCCCCCTCTACTTAACTTGAGCACATTGAGCAGGAAGTGGATCGATGGGATTGTTGGCGGACGATGGTAAGAGTCTGATTGTGGCGATGGACCACGCCCGAACGTTCGGCGCGGTTCCTGGATTGGAGAACCCCGGCGCGGTGATCGAAATGGCGGCCGCCGCGGGCGCCGATGCCGTGATGACGAGCTTCGGCATCGCCAAACATTGTCAAAAAGAATTGGCGGCCATTCCCTTCGTGCTCCGGCTCGACGGCGGACCGAGTCTTTACCGCGAAGACTGGCTGGCCTACACCCAGTGGCAACAGCTTCACGCGGTCGAAGACGCCGAGCGTTTGGGTGCCGCAGCGGTGGCGACCATGACCTTCATGGGGATCCCCGCCGAACTACAGACGATGGCCGTCACCGCCGGCGTGGCCAATGAATGCCTGGAATCCGACATGCCGCTTCTGGTGGAAGCTCTGCCTGGCAAGAGCGAACGAGTGCCTGACCCGCTGGCCGCCGATGCGATGGCGTCGGCGGCTCGGCTTGGGTACGAACATGGTGCCGACGTCGTGAAGTGTTACTACACAGGTGACATCGACAGCTTCCGAACCGTAGTGGAGAACTGCCCGGTGCCGATCCTAATCGCGGGTGGTCCTAGGCTGGAGACCGACCGCGACGTGCTGCAGATGGTTGCCGATTCAATCGAGGCGGGGGCTGCCGGAGTGGTGTTCGGCCGCAACATTTGGCAGGGGAGTCGACCCGCGGGCATGGTGAAGGCGCTACGGGCGATTGTGCACGAAGGTGCTGACGTCGCGGCGGCCTGTGACATTCTGGGAGCGGACTGAAGCGGGGCAGGGCGGTGGACTCTTTCTCATAGACTGGAAAACGAAGATGGCTGAGCAACCGAATTCTGACAAACCAAATCCGCTCGGGACCACTGGTAACACAGGGCCCGACGTTCCTGTGTTTACTTGCCTGGTTTATGTTCACAAGAACGACGACGGATCGGCGACCGGAAGAGTGGCGAACCTGGCCGGCATCGAGGCTGTCGGTAGATCGGAGCGAGACGTGCTTGCCAGCGTGACGCGCGAGTTCAAGTCGCGCGTATTCAAGATGCATGAAGAGGGCGAGGAGATTCCCTGGATCGAACCGCCACCGGCGCCCGCGGAAAACGAACAAACGCGCCGGGTGCCGGTGCATTTGTAGGTGACTGCAGGCGGTCTAGTAGCGGCCGCGGAAACGACTGGCGGCCGAGTTCGTGGGGTGTTCTTGTCGGGCTTCGGTGCGTATCGACGTCGTTGATGCTGCGTTTGCGGCAGGGGACGGGTCGGCGAGGGGCTTTTTGTCTGGAAAAGCCTCAACAAAACTGTTGACTCGCCGGATGGCGTGCTTATATTGGGGGGGTGTCTTCGATAGGGCGATTCGAGAGATTCGTTCCGCATTTTTGCAACAGGAATAGCTACTGATATAGACCGATGACGGTGCACCTAACAAGAAGCTGCCAAGGCCCTTCGTGGTATGGTCGCGTTTGCGACGATGCCATTGCGTGAAGGATTTTGGCAGCTTCTTTGTTTTTCTGGGTGAGCCGTGGTGGTGACCAGTCGAATGAGGAAGTGCGAAATCATGTTCGTAAGACTTCTTGGTGTGCTCTTCTTTCTCGTTCTTGGCGTCCTGTCGGCACGGGACGCGACCTCGGCAATCTACGATCCCCTTGATCCGACCATGGCCCATCTGGAGCTGGCAGCCGAGCCGGTGCAGTTGGGGGCGGACGCGGACTATCCCGGCATGTGGGAATACGTCTACGACTTCTACCACGCGGCCGGGACTTGGGAATCTCATATTACCCTTCGTGGGTTCGAGGCCGATTTGATTGCCAATATTCATAACGAACATAGCGGGTCCGGAGTGTGGCAATATTGGGATCGGATGACCTACGGCCAGCCGTGGGGCTTTCAGAGCTCTCCTTGGCAGAAAAACTATCGCCCATCGTTTTGGAGTGGCTCCGGCTTCAACTGGGAATTGCCTTCCGAGGGTGCGTGCGTGGGGTGTGCCAACGAGGCATACGAACTGATCAATAAGTGGCACCATCCATTTGAGTACCACTCCGACGTTTTCTACGGTTGGGGGCCTGGGTCGCTAGTGGATTACGATGCGGGAATTGCAGGCGCAGATGCCGTGCGATTTGAAGTTTGGAATCCCGGCGCACCCAATCAGTTCTCCGTCAGCGGTCTCGGGATCACGTTTCGTATTGTGCATCCGAATGCGCCGGGTACGGTTCAGTGGAATACTTACCACTGGCAGGAAGAGGACTTGTTTGGCACCATCGCAGGGCCTTCGGTAGTGCCAAATCTATCGACTATGATTTCAATCGGTGCCGGTGCGGCCGGGCACACGGGGGGTGGTTCGATGAACGAAGGGGGCGTGAGCGTGACGTTCGATAATGTCGGCTCCGGCGGAACGTTTTCTTCCACGTTCGACACGCCAGTGTTCGAAGATCTCGCCAGCTACCTACCAACAGCGGCGGCTGCTTCGGTCAACTTCATCTTGCCTGGCGAATCATTGCAGGTGTGGGATCTGACGTTCGATGGAGAATTCACCGGAATGGCCACGGTCACGCTCGGCTACGACGAATCGTTGTTGTCCGTCTTGGAAGAAGACTTGGGAATCTTCCACTTTCACGACGGCAGCTGGAACTACGTGACCGACGGGTTTGTGTTGGACACGGACGCCAATACGATCACGATCGAGGTCGACGGCTTCTCGCCGTTCATGCTCGGCGTGACGCCTGCGGTGCCGGAGCCCGCGAGCTGCCTTCTAGCAGTTATCGGCCTGCTTGGGCTTGGCCTGCTGATACGGCGAAGTCGGCGCTAGCGATCGGATTCGCTCCACTAACCCGCCAGCGGCACTTGCTGTAGCGAGGCTTTGGCTTGCTCGATTGAAATCGCTTGCCGCTGACGATTGAAGAACACCGAAATCTCGGTGTAGCCCACGCTCGATAGCAAGTCGAGCGCGAATTCAAACCCATCGCCGACGCGGTTCGGTTCGTGGGCGTCGGCCCCGATTGTGACCGGGATACCGCGGGCGTGCATTTCGGCCAGCATGCCGGGGAAGGGATTCATTTCCGCAATCACCTTTTGGGCTCCCGAGGTGTTCAGCTCCATGGCGATGCCGGTCTTCGCGATGCGATCGAGGGCTCGGCAGATCGTGGGCATGATCGCGTCGGGATTCCAGGCCGTGGCGGTTTGATTCTTGATCAAGTCGGGATGAGCGAGTGAGTCGAACAGCTGAGTCTCGGCGGCGTCGGCCAGCATGTTGAAATAGACCTGCTGATGCTCGAGCGGATCTTCGCGTCGAAAGTCACGGCGGAATTCAGGCAGCTGCGGGTGAACGCTGCCGAGGACGTAGTGAAAAGGGAATGAGCCGAGCTGGTCTTCGAGCCAACTCTCGTAACCGGGGTAATAGTCGGCTTCGAGTCCGAGGCGAACATCGACTTGGCCTTCAAATTCCTCTCGTGTTTGCTCAACGAGTTCGACGTACTCTTCGATCTGTTCCGGACTCATGCGCACGTGCGACGCGAATCCGTTCGGCATCGGGTTGTGGCAGGTGACGAACATGCCACGCAGACCGCGGGCCTTGGCCACGGCGGCGTATTCTTGCGGCGTGCCAATGGCATGCTTGCATAACTCCGTGTGCGAATGGGTTTCGTATATCACGGCTTCGGTATCGGTGGAACGGGGTTCCATGCGACAGACTCCGATTGTTGGTGTTCGGGGGACTCGAAACGCGAACTGTCGTGGGGCGGCAGTCTTGCCCTGGCGATTTCGAGGAAAATACCGCCGTGTGGGTCGGCGGCCGATACCAATCTTGGCATTCCGCGAATTGTTGTCCAAAACTTAACGGGTTGTTGATCAAATAGCGAGACGCCACCCGTCGCGGGCCTCTCTGGCGTGGGGGCTGCGATTCCGGCCCTGCTGTCGTGTTCTAGATCGGCCACTCGCAGGCTGCTTTCCGATCCGGTAGGATGCGCGGATGCCGCCGCCGTAATGGCGTGCGCGATTCCTGCCCATGCCGAATAAAACGGTCCTGTCCGCGTACTCGCCTGGAGAGTTGTTATGACCAATCGTCCCTTCGTCGTTGCTTTGATCTTGCTCGGTCTGGCAGTTGCTCTCCCGCTGACGCTGCCCGCGATTGCCGCGGCAGCTGACGACACGCGGCAACCCTTCGGCGACAAGCCGCACGTCATCCCTGGCAAGATCGAGGCCGAAGACTACGACCGCGGTAGAGCAGGCGTGGCCTACCAGGACGTCGACCAAAAGAACGAGGGGGCCGATTATCGTGGTCCGACCGGAGTCGACATCGAGAAACGGGACGACGCCTCGGGTGGTCACGGCATCGGTTGGACCAAGCCAGGCGAGTGGGTCAGCTATAGCGTCGTCGTTAAGGAGCCGGGGACCTACTCGGTCAAGTTTCCGGTCGCCTCGAATCGCCAAGGCGGCACGTTCCATCTGGAAATCGACGGCAAGGATGTCAGCGGCGAGATCGAAATTCCTGACACGGGCAGTTGGCAGACGCTGAAGACGATCACGGCCAAAGGCATTCAGCTCCAGGCGGGCAAGTTCGTTCTCAAGATGGTTATGGATGACGCCGGCAAGTCGGGCTTCATCGGCGACATCGACTACTTGTTGTTCGAGAAGACGTCACGGTAGGCGAGTCTCAAGTGCAGGTCGAGCCAATCGGTCGCTATCGATTGTGTCGGTTGTACCGGTTGCGCCGATCGGTCTCATTCTCGGCCCCGCTGGCCACCGATTTTCCAAGAGGAGTTCTATTCTCTTTTTGTTGGAAACCGGTACCTGGCCGAGGGTTGTCGCGATGCGTCTGCTAGTTCTTAGCCTGTGGGCTGCGTTCTTCGTACCCTCGCTGCTATTGCCGCTGGCTGCTCCCGCCATGGCACAGGAGTTTGAGGAAGAAGAGGACGAGATCGAGACCGATCGAGATGCCTTTACTCGCTCGCCCCGGCTTGTGGGACTTGGGCGTTTCGTGTTTGAAGGTTCCTACACGTTTCTGGACCAAGACGCCGAGCATGAGGGCCATCTGTTTCCGGATCTGCTTGTTCGCTACGGGCTTTGTGAAGGAATCGAGCTGCGGGGCGGCTGGAACTACGAAGTCGGCAAGTATCACCAACTGCTCCACGCTGGCGCCCCGCGTGCGGAAGAAGGAATCGCTATCTACGGGACGAAGCTGCGGACCACGACCGCCTGCGGCTGGGTGCCGGACAGCTCACTCATTTTGTCGGGCTACACACCGACCAGTGGCGAATCGAACGACACGGATTTCTCTATGGAGTACGTCGTCGGCTGGCGACTGCCGTGTGAAATGGAACTAGAGAGTCAGATCCGCTGGTTCTCTTTGGCCGAAGAACACGACCACTTTACGGAATGGGCTCCGTCGATCGTGCTGAAGAAGTCGGTGCTCTGTGGTCACGCCAAGGCGCACGTCGAGTATTTCAGCCTCTTGAGTCGCGATCGGGAGGAAGACTACCGGCAGCACTACGTCGGCCCGGGTATTCACTTCCTGCTGAACGCGGATACGGAAATCGGCGTGCGTGTCTTCTGGGGGATGGGCGACGATTCGGCGGAATTCATTTCCAACGTCGGAATGGGGTACCGGTATTAAGGACGGTCGCGTCTCAGCCCATTCTCTACGCCCGGATTACACAGCTGCCGGCGCGTCGTTCACGTCGAGCTCTTGCGCGTCTTCGCTCTTGTCCTCTAGCACGGGTACCGGAGCGATTTCCGGAACGTGGGTCGCGTGGACCTGTTCGTCTTTGTAGAAGAAGACGCGATTGCGGCCCGCTTCTTTGGCCGCGTAGAGTGCCAAGTCGGCATTGTGGATCAGCTCCTTGCCATCGGCGGCCGTTTCGGCAGAGGCGATACCGCTTGAGACCGTGACGGAGAGACGTTCCGCGATCTTGCTGCGGACGCGTTCGGCAAAGACTTGGGCGCCCACTAAAGGCGTGCCTGGCAGTAGCACAACGAACTCTTCGCCGCCATAACGAGCCACAAAATCAGTGTCCCGCGACAGGTCACCGATTACCTCGACGACGTCCTTGAGGATTTGGTCGCCGACCAGGTGGCCATGAACATCGTTGACCTGCTTGAAGTGATCGACGTCGAGGAGCATCAGCGAGAAGCCGTAGTCGTAGCGAGATTTCATCGCGAACATCGAATCGAGCGATTCGTTCAGCGCCCGACGGTTATTCGCTCCCGTCAGCGGATCGGTGCGAGACTCGCTAAACGCCATCAGGTGATTGGTTTGCTGGCGAATTTCGTCGTAGGCGAACGAAACCTGATTGGCCAGCTGCATCGTGGGGCGGATGATCTCGTCCGCTTCGCGACATAGATCCTGCAGCGAAGCCTCGCTCGGATCGGCATGAATGTCTGCGACCCGCTGTCGAAAGCGACTGACCCGATCGCGGTGAGATGCTAAATCGTCTCGCAACGCGTCGGCGATTTTTTCGAGTTCTTTGGCCACGCGAGCCGCTCGCCGCGCTTCCCGTCGGGCGGCACCAACGTCGTTGGCGATTGCCACAGGGCGGCGGCGACAGAACATGTAGGCCACGAGACAGACGATGGCCATCGCCATGGGAATCGGGATTTCAATCGACCAGGAATCCCACAGGCCGTGAACTAGTTCATTCATAGAGCTGAGTAGCATGGTGTCAATTGGTAGGTAGTCGGTCGAATGACCGGTGCTCGAACTGATGAATACGGTGAACCGAGGCAGCTAACGAATGTCAGCGAACGCCTAGGTCGACCGGATAGTGCCCCGCGAATTGTGACTCACCCGTGATGTGGATTGCCGTTGACGGCACAGTGATTAGTAGCTCGATCGCGAGCCGAATCCGCGCAGGGCAAACGCTCCTACAACGACCGCTGCGGCGAGCAGCATGAACCACTCGGTGCGATCAAGGCCGCCCGCCCAGCCCATAACTGTTCGATAGACGTCGTCAACCATCTGTCTTCACCATTTGTGCTGTTGGACCTTGCCGTCGCGGACGGAACTTGCCGAAACCGTGCCGTTTTTGTGCGCCGATTCTTCGTCGAAATCAAACTGCCCCGTCATCGTAAGTCTACGTCACAATTCGACTTTTTGCCGGGAAAGAAAAGGGCTGCCGAGAAAGAAACGGCCGACGGGCGAGAAGGGGGCAAGTTGCCGTCACCGCCGGTGCGACGAGCCGTCTCCGGTCCACCGGGTTCGTGTCTGGAGCCTTTGCCGAGCGCTAGAATCCGCCAGGTCGAGGGGGACAGGGCTGCGCCCGCCCGGCTAAAATCCGTGCGACCGTTACAGCCGGAACGAAGGCGGCTAGCGGCCGGGAACGGGTAAATTTGGCGTGCGCGGCCGCTCTTGCCGCGCACGAACTGGCAGCTATAATCGACGATCTTCCCAGTGTGTGGAGGACGATGTCCGGGCGACCGGAAATCGTACAGGCGGTGAAATATGGCGGCCGACGCCTTTTTTTCGCCAGACACACGGTTGGGGCCGTAGCTCAATTGGTTAGAGTACCGGACTGTCGATCCGGTGGTTGCGGGTTCGAGTCCCGTCGGCCTCGTTTTATAAGAAACCCGTATCGTGCTGGATTTTCGAGCACGGTACGGGTTTTTTTGTACGCTGATCACGGTCTCCTGATCACAGCCTGCCGTCCGTGACAGAAAACGTTAGAAGGAACTTACCCATTCAAGCCGATCAGCATTTTCAGCGACTCACTGCTTGGCTGCAGCTGGAGAGCGAGGCCGAGAAACAGCAAATAGACGAACGTCGTCGGCGTGGATCGCGGGCCGATCTGGAACGCTCGGGCGAGACGCTGCTCGACCTGGCGATTGCCGGGCAAGAACCAGGGCTCGGCGGACGGACTCGTTTGACGCTCGTGAAGCGAAATCGCACGCTCGACCTTCCTTGGAACCGCCTACGCGTAGGGGCTCCCGTCGTGCTGTCTTGCGAAGATGACGGAGAGGAGTCGCAGCATGGTGTGGTTAGCGCCCGACGTCGTGACTCGATCGAAGTCGCGGTCGGTCAGTGGCCCGAGGGGGATCGCTTTCGGCTCGACCTGTCTCCCGACGAGATCACTCGCAGACGACAGGCGGCGGCACTGGTCGCGGTGCAGCAGGCCCGCGGTCGCACGGCCGCCCTGCGAGACGTGCTACTTGGCGATCGGGAGCCGAAGTTTCGTGAGGTGAAGCCAGTTGAGTTCACCACCTCGCTGAATGCTTCGCAGCAGGAGGCGGTCCGCCTGGCTCTCTCGGCGGAAGACGTGGCGATCATTCACGGACCGCCTGGCACAGGCAAGACGACCACCGTGGTCGAGCTGATTTCGCAGGCGGTCGCGCGGGGCGACAAGGTGCTGGCCTGTGCCCCCAGTAACACGGCGGTCGACAATCTGCTCAAGCGATTGATCGGAGCCGGGAAGAAGGTCGTGCGAGTCGGCCACCCTGCGCGCGTCGACCAGCGATTACAGGACTACACGCTCGATGCCCAGGCAGCTCGGCAAGAGGAGATCCGTATCGTTCGTGAGATGCTCCGCGAGGCGGAGGACCTCTTTCGGCAAGCGGGCCGATACACGCGGGCCAAGCCGGCACGCGGGGCCAAGCAAGAGATGCGTCGCGAGGCGAAGCGGCTTAAGGCGGACGCTCGCCTGCTCGAACAACGGGCGGTGGAATCGGTGCTCGATCGGGCTGATGTGGTTTGTGCAACGACGACCTTCAACGAAGAGCTGTTGGGTGATCGCCACTTCGACCTGGCGGTAATCGACGAGGCCTGTCAAAGCACGGAGCCAGGCTGCTGGATTCCAGTACTAAGGGCCGATCGAATTGTGCTGGCGGGCGATCATTGTCAGCTGCCCCCGACGGTGCTCTCCCGGAAGGCGGCCGGTGAGGGTTTCACGGTCAGTCTATTGGAGCGACTAGTCGAGCATTACGGCGATGCGGTCACGCGGCGACTCGATGTGCAGTACCGCATGCACTCGCAGATCATGCAGTTCTCGTCGCAGCAGTTCTACGACGAATCTTTGCAAGCGGATTCTGCAGTTGCTTCGCATCTGCTCGATGACTTGCCGGCTTTCAATCCGCTGCCGATGACCGCCGAGCCGGTTACGTTTATCGACACCGCCGGAGCCGACTGGCAGGAGGAACTGGAGCCAGATGGGGAGAGCAAACGTAATCCGCAGGAGGGGGCTCTGTTGCTCAAGAAGGTGCGGCAGCTGCACGCCGCAGGCTTGAGTCCGCACGACATTGCGGTCATCGCCCCGTATGCGGCCCAGGTGCGTTGGCTGCGCGAGCAGTGGGACTACGACGATCTGGAAATCGATACGGTCGATGGATTTCAGGGCCGTGAGAAAGAGGCGGTGCTGATTTCTTGCGTACGTTCGAACGGCAGCGGCGAGATCGGGTTTCTTGCCGACACCCGGCGGATGAACGTAGCTCTAACGCGGGCCCGCCGCAAGCTGATCGTGGTCGGCGACAGTGCCACCCTAGGTGGTCACGACTTCTTCGCCGAACTGCTTGCCTACTTCGAGTCGATCGGGGCCTATCACTCGGTGTGGGAAGAGGAGGGGGGGTAGTGTTTGATGAAGAGTCTCGTTTTTCGAGGCGTGACCAGTTCGGTATGCAAGCTTGAGGGATAGTCGATCAATCTGACTGATGTAATTTAGGAATCGTCCGCGTTTTCTGAATCTTCCGGCGCCAGGCGACGGAAGTAGTCTAGTAGTGCATAGGGATCTTCCGCGCTACTTAGAGCTGCAGTCAACATGGCGGGCGCCTCGTCTTCGAGATTGGCTGACAGACGAAGGAATTCGTCGAGCAGTGCTGGCTGATCCCTGGTGTCGGTACTTATTAGGGTTCGGCCTAGCCCCATCGCCAGTCGCTTTCGAACGTTGTCGTCGTCGGGATGTTGGTTGGCAAGTTGTCGCAGTTCGTCCAGTAGGATTGGCTCATTTTCTGTGTTGGCGTCGTTGAGTGCGTTGACCAGTCCCATCGCCAGTCGCTTTCGAACGTTGTCGTCGTCGGGATGTTGGTTGGCAAGTTGTCGCAGTTCGTCCAGCAGGGCGGGCTGGTCTTCTGCGGCCGCGTCGTGAAGTGCGTTGAACAGCCCCATCGCCAGTCGATTTCGAACGTTGTCGTCGTCGGGATGTTGGTTGGCAAGTTGTCGCAGTTCGTCCAGTAGGGCGGGCTGATCTTCTGCGGCCGCGTCGTGAAGTGCGTTGACCAGTCCCATCGCCAGTCGCTTTCGAACGTCGTCGTCGTCGGGATGTTGGTTGGCAAGTTGTCGCAGTTCGTCCAGTAGGGCGGGCTGATCTTCTACGGTCGCGTCGTGAAGTGCGTTGAACAGCCCCATCGCCAGCTGTTCCCGAACGTTGTCGTCGTCGGGATGTTGGTTGGCAAGTTGTCGCAGTTCGTCCAGTAGGGCGGGCTGATCTTCTGTGGCTGCCCTGTTAAATGCGTTGACCAGCCCCATCGCCAGCTGTTCCCGAACGTTGTCGTCGTCGGGATGTTGGTTGGCAAGTTGTCGCAGTTCGTCCAGTAGGGCGGGCTGGTCTTCTGCGGCTGCCCAGTTAAATGCGTTGAATAGCCCCATCGCCAGTCGATTTCGAACGTTGTCGTCGTCGGGATGTTGGTTGGCAAGTTGTCGCAGTTCGTCCAGTAGGGCGGGCTGATCTTCTACGGTCGCGTCGTGAAGTGCGTTGACCAGTCCCATCGATACAATGATCGCGATCTCTGGATAAGCATCGGTTAGCTTTCGATTCGCGTCGATTCGCTCCGAGGCGCGGCCATAGGATTCCGCCGCTTGTCCCAGCATGGAGCTCGCCGTATTGCAAAGGTTTACGTAACCGGCCCCCAGTTTCAGCTGATTCGCCGCGCTCTTCATGGCGCTTAATGTCGCGGCGTAGGGCAACGTACTAAGATCCACGTCGCGGATTTCGCCTGCCAGGGCGATGATGATTGCATGCGCCTCTTCAGTACAGTAGCCGCCATATTCTGCAACGCAGAATTTTTGGGCGACTTCGTAGCGGGACGTGTGGCCGATCGAGGGATAATCATCCCGGATCAAGAAGTCCGCTTGTTTGAGTGATGAGAGTTGGCCTCGCCAGTTCTCGGATACGACGATCGAAGCTATGTCGCTCCAGATCGAGTTAGCCGGGAACTCCGGAAGGAGTGCGAGACGCAAGGCTACGCGAAACAGTTCGTCGTCTGTTGTTCGCAGCCTTTCAAGGATCACCGGTATTTCTCGGTATCGTAAGACACGGGCATCGTTGGCCAGTTGCTCAAGTGCCTCTTGGGAATCGGGGATCGGTATCTCCTGCGTCCATCGTGCTAGGGTTGCCGGATTGCCTGCGATCTGTGCCATCAGCCAATCGCCGTCGATTTCCTTTGTCACCGGCACATGCTGATGTAGGAATTGAAGCAGCTGGTCGCGTTCCTCGTCGCCAAGTTCAATTGGTCGCAGCGAGTGCTGCTCCGCACGAGCACTGATCGCGCACAATGCCTGGGCCTGCTGGTAAGCCACGTCTTCCGCTTCCGTTGCGGCCGGTTCACGCACGGCGATCAGGAAGTGACAGTCTACCCAGTCGGTGAGATTCTTAAGAAACAGGTTGAGATTGGCGACCTCAAGTCGCGAATCTGGCGACTGATCGAGGGCATCGAAAATCAGCAGGCATTTCTTTTCCGACAGCAATCCTGCACATTCGAGCACATCGCGGGATTGATCGTAGGCAAGCCGTTTGAGGCTGATGCCGCCGGTTTTTAGTTCGTTGTTTGCATCAATCAGCCCACGTAAAAACGACTTGATGGAAGCTCCGAGCGTCCCGGAAGGATCGTATGCCTTTGAGGCAGGTGCAAAGATCTCAGCAGCGCCATTTCCCAGGTGCTCAATCACTCTGCCTTTGTGCTGCTGCCACAGCATCTGTGCCTGTTCGGCGTAACTCGAGTCGGCCAGCCAATTCTTGTAGAGATCTTCTAGACTGCGCAGCATCAGATCGGGTTCTTGTCCCGAGGACTCGCAATAGCCGACAAGATGAGTCTGTTCATCTGCAGAAAGAGCGCGAAGCTGATCGCGGAGCTGCCGGAGGAGCCGAGACTTGCCCATCTGCGGACGAGCCGAAACGACCGTGACGCCTGAATGCTGGATCCTCTCCGAGAGGTAATCGAGGTCCGACTGCCGCCCGAAGAAGGGGATTTCTTCAACGCTCATGGAATCAGTTCCGCGGATGTAGTTGATCGAATGCAGGCAGAACGCGGGATTTCGCTCGGGAATTAGCCGATGCCCGATGCGTAAGCGGACTGATGTCGCGCGTTAGACCTTGGATCACCCTGACTGCCACTTTTACAGCATTCTGCGGCCGAACCTCATTCTCATTGCGAGCGGCAGGGACAGACAGGAATGCGTGCTGTGGAGTCAGTTTACCCTTTGCGGCAGTGCCGAGGCAACCGTTTCGAGTCGGATCGATGGCTAGGAAAAACGGTTCATGCGGGCCACCGCCGAACTGCTTGCCTGCTTCGAGTCGATCGGGGCCTATCACTCGGTCTGGGAAGAGGAGCTGGAAGAGTAACGTCTGCCGTCGCTTTGCTAGACGTGCCGACGTCGATATGTCGCCAACCTCTCTTGCCTAAGCGAAGACTGTCCGAATTCGGACGGGTTTTTCCTTGCTGACCGTGGAATGCGGCCGCAGGTTGTCCGGAATCGGACAGGGTATCTGTTTCTCGCCGCCGCGTTAACCACTTCTGAGCGACGACTTGCGTGCATTCTTCAGGAGCACGTCGAAGCGGCGCGCGGCGGATTGCTCCGGCCCTCACCTTAGCAGCGCAAACTCTTGCCCGGCTGGGCCGAGGTCGTAGCTGACGCTCTCGCGCCCGTCACTCTTGAGCCCGTCACTCTTGAGCCCGTCACTCTTGAGCCCGTCACTCTTGAGGCGTCGCGAGACATTCTCACGACGTGTAGGCCGGTTTTTGTCGTTCGACTGTTCGCTGCCGCCGAACGTTTGGCCCCCGCCGGCCTGTTCTTCCGACGTGTCCGGGGGCAGTAGTTCCTCACGCATCAGCTTGACCGACTCGGGTGCTTCGACGGTCAGCACGACGCGGCTCTGCTTGATTTTCACACGCAGCACCATCTGCACGTCGTGGGGAAGAAGTACCTCGCCCCCTTCGATTTCGTCGTAACCGGTCGAGGTCCCATCGTATGACCCGTCCTGAGCGCGAAGGCCTGCAAAAGAGGCCACAATTGCTTCGCCGTCGCGGCGTGAAATCACGAGTCGCTTGTTTTCGTCCATGGTTATGTCTCCCTCCGTGGTAACCGATTCTTCCTGCCTGTTTTCTTGTCGAGATCGCCGTGCCCAATTATTGGGGCAAGGGAATGACGCTGCGGATGTATCCGGATGTCACTCCTGCTTGCCTGGTTTGGCGGCCGATCTGTCGAGCGATTGGCGGCCGGATGTTATCCGATCGTTCGTGATTCCAGGTACATGCCTGCCGCAACGTTCAATCGCGGGGCAGAGCATAGCAAGGCGTCTGCAAAGCTCCAACATCAGTTTCTGCATCCGGGACGTTTTTTAAACGCATCTGGAATCACTGCTGTCAGCGGCTGTGATGCATCCTTGCGGAATCTCTTCTGGAAACCGATTCGGGGATGCAGATATGTCATTCGCCCGTCGGTGGTCGTTGGCGTTCTTTGAGCGACAAAAACAGGCGAAACCAACGTCGCGGCTGAGTTGGCGGAGTCTGCTAGCACTGCGGTTCTACTCGTTTTGAAATAGATGCGGGCGGGATGTTTGAGTGCTGTTGACAGCTCTGCATCCCATCGCGTAACTTGCTGCGATACTACGGCACTTTCAAGGAAAGACCTCCATGTCAGCGGATGACACTGTCGCCCCAGAAAGAGGCGTCGTAGCGGCTACGGACAATCCTCCCCCGCTACCCGATGCTTCTCATCGAAATGTGATTCTCACGCTGCACGCAGTTCGTGGTGCCAAGCGAGGCGTGAAGATCACCGACCAGTGGCTGAAGACCGAGAACGGAGTCGGTCAGGATAAGCAGGCTTCGCGTCTGTTGCGATTTCTGAATCTGGTCGATGCTCGCAAGAAACTTCGTGCCGATGTAGTCGCTGCCTGTAGTGACTGGGAGGTCTTTCGAGGACTGCTGGTCGACCGCGTCCTCTCAGGGTGTGAAAGAATCGGGCTCACCAAGACCGAGGCCGAATGTTTTTCGGCCGGATCCTGGGAAGTGTTTCAGGCGGCACTGGAATCTTCGCCAGCGGTTGCCAGTCGCAAGAGCCGTAGCCAGGGCTACATCATTTCCTGCTTTCGCGAATTGGCCGACATCTGCGAGATGGACGAAGATTCGTTCCAGGCAGAGGTGTCGAGCTTCGCTTTCTCTGCCGGCAGCAAGAGCACGCGTTCGCTGAGTCCGCGTGAAGATGAGGACGAGGTACGCGATCACGAGTGCACCCTGCAATTCGGCACGCAGGATGCCCAGGAGATGATCTCTGCCCGTATTTCTTTCAGCCGCCCGATCCGTCCCGGCGATTATCGCCGACTGGCTCAGATTCTGCAGGCGATGGACGTGCCGGCGGAAGTGGCCCGGTAGCGATTCGCTTTGCGGTTAGCGATCGGATTGTGGTTTCGCGTCAACATTTGGCCTCTTTTCCGAATCTTAGTAACCGCTCAAGGCCGTTCTGAGCCGCGATATGTCGGCGGCGGGTCTCTTGCTAATTCTGCCTTGGCCCTAGATCATGGGGGATTCGCACGGCCGCCAGGTAGGGCGCCACAGGTGGGACGACAGATGAACCATCACCCGCACGTGCGTGTGCGGGGTTTCATAGCTACGAAGAAACGAGAACAGGAGAAACGTTATGTCACGTGCAGGAGCAGTTACGTTCAAGGGAAATCCGCTCACGCTGGCCGGTTCGGCTGTGGAAGCTGGTCAGGACGCCCCCGAGTTCACGCTACACGCCTTTGAAGATGGTGCCATGAACGCCATCACTTTGGCCGACGTGAAGGGCAAGCCGACCATTCTCAGCGTCGTGCCGTCGCTCGACACCCCGGTCTGCCAGGTGCAGACGAAGAATTTTAACCAGGAGCTAGGCGCTCTGGGTGATTCGGTCAATGCGTTGACCGTCAGCCTGGACCTGCCGTTCGCCATGGCCCGCTTCTGTGGTGCGGAAGATGTCACCAACATTCGCTCGGCTAGCGACTATCAAGATCGCAACTTCGGCAACGGCTGGGGCATGTTGATCGAAGAGCTGAAGATCCTCGCCCGCGGCGTGTTCGTACTCGACGCTGACGGCAAGGTGGCCTACGCCCAGGTCGTTTCGGAAGTGACGGACGAGCCGAATTACGAGCCGGCTTTGGCGGCGCTCAAGGGCTTGCTCTAAGCGAGCGACGCGCCCGCTATTTTGGTAGCGGGCGTTGAGCTTTGAAAATCAAGGCGTGAAAATCAAACAGCCGAGGTGGTCCGGGGGATGATGCCCAGACGCCTCGGCTGTTTTCGTAGGGAGAGGAGGATTTTCCCGGGGTACGTCTCGTGGAGTCGCCTTACCAGCGACGTTCGGCTTGGAACAGAGCACCGTGGAAGAAAGCGGTCGTGTAGTTATACGAGACTGTCTGGGCGCTTGTGTTGGTGCCCGGCACCTGGTTGGCGGCCACGAGCACACCGTCGAGCCACAGGGCTTGGTAGCCGGCTCGCAGCGTCCAATTGCAGCAGACGTCGTATTCAGCGACGAGTCCAAGTTCGCCCGCGAAGGCGACGTGGTCCATGCCGCTCGTCTCAGAGAGGTCGACTTCCTCGACAGCTAGCACGCGGTTTGAAGTTTTCGCGTCGTTGCCGTAGATGCCCGCTTTGAGAAAGCCCTCGAGGCGGAAGTTGCAGCAGTTGTCGTAGATCACGTGTTCCAGGCCGAGTTGTAGGCCGTAAAGATCATTCTCGATGCCCCACCAGAATCGGTCGGCGCCGTCAAACTGCATGTCGAGGTCTTCGTCGAAGCTGATGTAACGAAAGCCGGCCAGCAGCGTTGTTCGGCCGTTGCAGCAAGGGCGGCGGAAGTGCAGCTCCATGCTCTGCATTTCCGACTTATAGTCGGCGTAGTCGAGGGTATTGAGGGTCGTCGCTTGAGGCGTGGTGTTCACGACGGGATTCGTCAGGCCGGTCGCCGATTGCGTGGCGGTCCAGTCATTGATCCACATGTAGCGGAATTCGATCGGAGCCCATAGACAGGGATTGTCCCAGATGATCGATGCTTCGGCACCGACTTCGTAGTCAAAGTCGAAATCAGATCCGCTTAGCACGACCGGGCCGGCACCGTTGTTGTCGATTACCAGCGGCACGTTACCCGGCGACTCGCGCTTCATGAATAGCACGCCGGCCCGGAAGGTTAGCCCGCCGCAACGGTAATCGTCGTCGCAGCAGGTGTCGTAAGCGGCATCGCATCCGCACGAGCCGAATCCATCGCAGGAAGCGTCGCTGGTCGAATCCCAGTAATTGGTGCCGGCGCTGGCGTGTTCGAGTTGGGCGTCCCAGGCGGGGGCGGGATCGGCAGCCTGAATGTCGTCCGCGAGTCGGATAGTTTCTTGAGCTGTCGCAGGCGATGCGAAGAAAGCCGTCGCAATCACGACAGCCATGCTGAGCACGCCGGGTACATTTCGTCCGCGAGTCATCCGTTCACTCCGTTGATTTTGGGGCGTGTACCTCGACCGTCGCTCTGCCAGCGGCACTCTGTCGAGACGCACTCTTCTGATAGGCACCCTTTGGCGGCAATTCCGTTGCCACTGCGACATGTAGCGATCTGCCTATGTCATCGAATATCGGAGCATGCGGAACAGCCCTGCAGACTAGACGCAATTCTGCAGCGGACCGATGCAAAACGGCGGTCGGTCGTACCCCTGATGCGGGAGGAGCCGGTGGTGCGGTTTCGTCAGCTCGTTCCGCCCACGCCACGTCCTAGCGGTTTACCGGGTGTGGCAAAGTTTGTGGGCTGTGATTGTGGTAGCGGTTCTTCCGAAACATCCTGTTTGTAAGCGCCTCTTTGTTTCCGCTTAGAAAGTCAATTTTCGGGCCGACTCACGAGGCGTCCTCTGCAGTAGAATCGCCCGCGAAAAGTCCCCTTTTTCATCCACTTGGACCGCACCTTCTGAGCGGCTAGACTCCAGGTATTCACCGCACCTGTTTGCTACGCCCTGGGAGATCCGGCCATGGCCACCGTTACCGAACAAGATCTGCTGCCTGAAGTCCAACAGTTCCTCGCCAAGGGGCCTCTTAAGGCCGTCATCGGCGGACAGGAAGTCGCTTCCTCAAGCGGCAAAACCTTCGCTACCTGCGATCCTGGGTCCGGGGTGCAACTGGCCGAAGTACACGACATGCAGGCGGACGATGTCGATCGTGCGGTCGCGGCCGCTCAGAGGGCCTTCGATGAGTCAGATTGGTCGCGCATGCCGGTCAACGAACGTGGCGTGTTGCTGCATCGCCTGGCCGATGCGGTAGAGAAACAATTGCCGATCATCGCGCAGCTAGAGTCGCTCGATACCGGCAAGATCTACGCTCAGGCGGAAGGCGACGTGCAGACCTTCGTCGACACGATTCGCTACTTCACCGACCTGGCCCAAAACGTGCGATCGAGAATCGCCCTGGCGGTGAAGGGTGTGGAAGCTCACACAGTCCATCATTCCTGGGGCCCGTGCGGATTCATCGTGCCTTGGAACTTCCCGCTGCTTTTGGTCGGTTGGGGAATTGGTCCGGCCTTGGCGGCGGGCAATACCGTCGTCGTAAAGCCGGCGGAAGATACACCGCTCTCGGCTCTCTATATGGCCCAGTTGGCGAAAGAAGTTGGCATTCCTGACGGCGTCATCAACATTGTCCCTGGCATGGGCGAAACCGCTGGCGCGGCATTGGCCGGTCACCCTGGATTGAAGCGGATGTCCTTTACCGGTTCACCTGAAGTGGGACGTCTTGTGGCCGAAGCCTGCGGACGCAACCTCACTCCGGTAAAGCTAGAACTTGGCGGTAAGGGTGCGGCGGTCATCTTCGACGATGTCGACTTGGCCGATACGGCCCAGAAATTGGTCGAAGCGATCACCTTCCACACCGGTCAGGTCTGCTGCGATGCCACGCGTTGGCTCGTGCAGCGAAACGTCTACGACCAGTTCGTCGATGAGTGTGTGGTGCGGCTCAAGAACGTCCAGGTTGGTTATCAGCGCGATCCCGCTTCGCAGATGGGTCCGGTCGTGAATCAGACACAGCTCGACCGCGTGCTTGGCTATCTCAAGAAGGGCCAGGACGACGGGGCCGACGTGGTGCTCGAAGGCGGTCAAGCCGAAGTCGAAGGCCGCAACGGTTTCTATGTGAAGCCCGCGCTCTTGGCCGGTTCGCTTGACAATGTCGCCGCCCGGGAAGAGATCTTTGGTCCGGTTGCTTACCTCGCTCCTTTCGATGACGAACAGGAAGCCGTTCGCATGGCCAACGATACCGATTACGGACTGGCCAACAGCGTTTGGTCGGCAGATCTCGGGCGTGCCCAACGGGTGGCCGAATCGATGGATGCGGCCAATAGCTGGATCAATGCCCATAACGTCTTTGCCCACGGTATTCCCTACGCGGGCCGCAAGAAGAGCGGTATCGGTGGCGGGGTAAACTCCATTGACGTGCTGCTCGAATACTGGTGGCATCAATCGGTCGCCCGACCGCTTGCCTAGCGCGTTTTTTGCGTCTAGCGGTAATATTTGCCCGTTATTCTTGACCTGCTGCGCAGTCGCCGTCATCCTAGAAGGACTGGCTACGGCGGTCGCAATCGCCGAAGAGTGCTACCTGTACGGCCATAGATTGGTCTCTTCTGTCGCGCATGATGGACGTCGGTATGAACGTATCTTCGCGTTGGTTTTCAGTTGTAGTTCGCGCCGTCTTGGGACTCTTGCTGTTGTTGTCCCTGACGCCGCAATTGCCGGCCGCGTTGGTCTTCAACTTTACCGCCGTCGGCAATCTAGCCGACATGCATGCCGGCAATCAGGGAGCCGGGCAGCAGGCCCTTGCCCAAGATGTAATTGACGGATTTGTCGCGGGTGGGGATTTGTGGTCGGCCATCTTCGATGACCCGATCACGATCAACGTCGATATCGACTTCGATAACCTGGGAGCTGGCATTCTCGGATCGACGGGCAACGTGACGGCTCAGTCGAATTTTGATCCAACCAAGACGGCTCTCATTAACGATGCAACGTCTGCCGACGATGCCACGGCGGTGGCGAATTTCCAGCCTGGCACCAGTCTCGACATGCTGACCAACAATACACAGATTCCACCCTCGCCGGTTGTTCGTGATAACGACGGTTCGGGTAATAACTTCGCGCTCGACGTGCCACGTTCCAATCTCAAGGCACTTGGCATCATCGCAGGTAACGATCCAGCCAGCGACGGAAGTATTTCGTTTAGCAACCAGTTCAACTGGGACTTTGAACAAACACCCGCTGGGAACGAGTTTGATTTTATTGGTGTCGCCGCCCATGAGGTTGGTCACTTGATGGGCTTTACCAGTGGCGTCGACGTCGTCGACTTTGCAGGAGGATCGGGGCCGGCTGCTCCTACCGATTTGGATAATTTCCGCGTCTTTAGCGTGCTTGATCTTTTCCGCTACTCGGCAGCGAGTTTGGCGGAGCCGAATCAGCCGGCAAACGGGGCCGTGCTTGATCTGGCATATGGCGGCACCCCTTACTTTTCGATCGACGGTGGCGTTACCAATTTAGCGACGTTCTCGACCGGGTCGTTCAATGGGGATGGCCGTCAGGCGAGCCACTGGAAAGACAATTTGGGCTTGGGGATTCTGGATCCCACCTTCAGTCTTGGTGAAGTCGGGGTGATTACGCCTCTCGATATTCAGGCGTTTGACGTCATTGGATACGACCTGATTCCACCGTCCACCTGTGCGATTGGCGATGCCGACTGCGATGGTTATGTCTCGAATCTCGAGGACATCCAAGCGGCGTTCACCAACTTTACCGGTCCTGGCACCACGAACTGGACGAACCCGAAGACGCGTGCCCAAGGTGACGTTCACGGAGATGGCACAGGTGCGACCACGAACCCCGCCGGTCACGATTCCGACGTCGACAATCTCGACATCCAGGCGATGTTCACCAACTTCAATCCGGCCCCCGACGCCGCCGGTGATGTGCTCGGTGCTTCGGGCGATGGTGATCCGGCGATTCCCGATCTGATCTACGATCCCGCTACCGGTGAAGTGGTCATCGACTGGGAAGGCAACACGCTGATTTCCTACGTCCTGAAGAACGCTACGAACAGCTTCATTCCGGGCAACTACAGCACGATCCTGTTGGGCTCGTTCCCGACCGCCACCAATAGCGAACTCTCCGAATCGACCTCATTCGCCGAGCCGGGCGTGACAACGCGCAGCATGGGCAACGTCTTCCCGACCGGC
>Ga0180437_10000439_pt1 | contig 80707 bp, 71 predicted proteins | sample SS_ome_4_FD_132410 | JGI IMG/M metagenome (GOLD analysis project Ga0180437, IMG submission 132410) | Hypersaline lake sediment archaeal communities from the Salton Sea, California, USA - SS_3_D_1 metaG | ecosystem: Environmental > Aquatic > Non-marine Saline and Alkaline > Hypersaline >...
CCTCCTTGCCTACGAGTGATGGGATCGTTCACACCCCACTCATCGACAAGGCAGGCCTCTTTTATTCGAGGAACTCCCGTTACTTGCGCTTATCTACGGGCCATTGGTTAGCGTCCCTGTTTTCGCACCGCCTCCGCGCGGCGCCACGCAGCGGATATCTCGTGCCCATTGCAGCCACCGTGGCCCACATGTGCCGTTTGGCACCAAAGCGCAAAACCTCGGGGTCTGGGGCGGAGCCCCAGCAGAGCCCGTCTGTGTAGAACAACCGGGGCTCGTCGCTCCGTCTCTGACGGATCGCCGGCGCCCTGGGCCAACCACGCCAGCCCCTACGGGGCGGCAGAGTCGACGGCCAGCTTCAGCCCCGGCAGGGGCGACCGGCGGGTGCATGGCAGTCGCCGGCAGCGCGAGAGGGGTGTCGTCCTCAGCTCCATGCCGGCGGGTCGGTCTGGCTGATCGGGGCCGAGAGCTCCACGACGCCGACGACGTCGCCGAGGCTGTCGGTGACGGGGGCCAGGGCGGTGACCAACGACGGGGCTTGCTCGTCGGGCAGGACGATGCGGATCCGGCCGTCGTCGAGGACGGCCTGCATCTCCGGCGGGGCCGGAAGCGCGAGCTGGCCGAACGTGTAGTAGCGGCGGTGCACGCCGTTGTGGACGGCCACCGTCACCTGGCCGGTCTGGCCGACGGGCACCCAGACGGAGCTACCCACGTCCAGCGTCCCCAGCCGCACGATGCGGAGCAGCAGCTTCTTCGTTCGCAGGAACAGCTCGGCGTCGACGTCGTAGTGGTCGCCGGCGAGGAAGCGGTGATCCGGATCCGGATTGGCCACGTAGCGCATCGACCGCTCGTGGATGATCCGCTTGACGTCCTCGCCGTCGAGGATGCCGGCGGCGATCTCGGCCAGGCGGTGCAGTTCGGCGGCGATCGGTTCGGCGCCGGTTCGCTCGCGGTCGGTCACGGTCGGCCCTCCCGGCTCGCCGCCGCCTCTCGAACGGGCAGCCACCACAGCGGGTCCAGCTCGGCGTGGTCGGCCATGCTGTCGTCCTGCGAGGCGGCGAGGTTGCGGCTGTCCCACTGCTCGGGCGGCAGGGCGCGGACGACGGGCGGGGGCGGCTGCCACAGGACGACGCCGGCCTGCTCGGCGATGCGCCGCCTCGTCTCGTCCAGCCGACCCGCCGCGGCCGCGCGGGCGTGCAGCAGGTTCACGTCCTGGACGGCGTTGCGCTGGAGCTTGAGCCTCACCGACGGCAGCGGCCCGGCGAGGCCGAACCGGCCGCCCGGATAGAGCATGCCCGTCTCCGCGCCCGTGCAGGCGAACCACGGGTCCTCGCCCGGGTCGGTCGTCAGCCACTCGCAGTGGCCGTGAATGCCCCGCGCCCAGGTCCGCAGCACGTGCTCCAGCAGGGCCGAGCTTGTCTCGGCGATCCCGGGCGTGCCGGAGTAGGTCCACACCACGTCGCCCCGCTCGACGACGCGGCGGACCTCGTCGGGCCACCACCGCGCGAAGCTGCCGCAGACCCAGAAGTCCACCACGCCGGCCAGCCGTTCGAAGTGGCGGGCCATCTGCCAGCTCGCGTCCATGCGGTAGACCCACGGCACGTCGCTGCCGTCGATCGCCCGACGCAGCAGCCGGCCCATCCGGTGAACGTACGCGTCGTCGGCGGAGTACTTCGGCTCGTCGCCGTCCCACTCGTACCAGCGATAGCGTTTCTTGTGGTTGAAGAAGAACCACGGCCTCGTGTGCGTCCAGCCGTTGTCGCGGAAGTGGCGGTCGAACTGCCCCACGCAGCGGCCGAACTCCACGTCGTAGCCCGGCTGGCCCCACCAGAGATAGTCGGCCGGCCAGTCGGCGTTGATCGGCGTGTAGACGCCCCAGGCCGGCCGGGCCGGCCGCCGCGCCGGCGGCATGCCCGCCGAGGCCGCCGCGAAGGCCGACCCGTCCAGCAGCGGCCCGTAGTGGCGGTCGAACCAGCCCCAGTCGGCCAGGCGTCTGTCGCGTCCGCTCCCGACGGTTCGCGGCCCGTAGATCCGGTCGAACGTTCCCGCGTGCCCGGCCCCGAGGTTGCTGAACAGCCCGCGATGCTCGCGGCACAGCCGGTGGTAGTTGTGCAGGATCTCGATGCAGGTGCGGCTGCGGTCGTCGGCGTCTCGGCAGCGGGCGAAGGCGCCGGGATACATCGCCGGCAGCCACGCGCACCCGTAGGAGTTGTGGTCGCAGACGATCACGTCCTCGTCGGGGACCGCCGCGTCGAGAACGTCGACGAGGACGGGCAGCTGCCTGCGCTGACCGGACGCCGTCAGCACAATAGTGAACTCCCGCCGCCCCGCCGCCGCGTCGGTGGGGGCAAAGACGTCCACCCAGTACTCCTGCTGCGTCTGGGCCTCGACCGCGTTGTCCGGGTCCGGCAGCCGCTGCGGCGCCGAAGGCCCAACCGGCACGAGCGCGTCAACGCAGTAGGCCGTCTCCTCGCCCTCTGCCTCGCCCGCCATACGATGGTACCAGGCCCGGAACAGGTCCACTTCCAGCCCGCCGGCGGCCTCGACACTCAGCCGGTACTCCCCCGCCCCGATCACCCACAGCCGAAACGACGCATACCCCCCGCGCGCCGCCCGCAGCAGCACCCGCCCCGACTCGTCGCATACGCAGTGCACCCGTGCCGAGGCGTCGCTCGCTTTGACGCGCCCGAACGGGTCGCGAGCGACCCACTCGCTGCCCGCCTCCAGCCGCCATCCGTCACGACCCGATCCCATCAGACATCCACCGTCCGTCCGATCCCGACACGACGAGAGGCTCGGCGGCTCGCACGGGCATTGACGCTCTGCTGACGTGCGGCTTCGGCGCGACCGGTCGCGAGTCGCCGCGCCGTCGCATCTGAAACCCCGAATCCCCCCGTCAGGGCCTTCCCAACGCCCCGGCGGAAATGCTATGGTGTGTGATTCATTTGCGCCCGGGACGCAGGGCGGACGGGCAGTACCCCCCCGCCCCCGCGGGAAGGCGGCAGCAGGCGGACAGATGAACGAGCGGAAAGACAGGACATGGGCGATGGCGATGGCGGTGCTGCTGGCCGTTCCGCTGACGGCGGCGGCGGCCGGCTCGCAGCCGGGCCATGACGGGCCGGCCGGCCAGGCGATCACGCACCGGATGATGATGCTCGCCATCCAGGTCGGCGTGATCCTCTTCGCCGCGAAGATCGGCGGGCTGCTGCTGTCGCGGATCCACCTGCCCGGTGCGCTGGGGGAGCTGATCTCGGGCATCCTGATCGGCCCGTACCTGCTGGGCAGGGTGGCGCTGCCGGGCCTGCCGGGCGGGCTGTTTCCGCTGCACGGGCTCCTGCCGGTCTCCCCGGAGCTGTACGGGCTGTGCGCGTTGGCGGCGGTGGTGCTGCTGTTCACCGCCGGGCTGGAGACCGACGTGGGGCTGCTGCTGCGGTACTGCCTGTCGGCCGGGCTGGTGGGCGTCGGCGGGGTGGCGGCAGCCTTCGCGCTCGGCGTGGGGGCGACGTGGCTGCTTTCGGAGCCGCTGCTGGGCGAAGCGGTCGGCCCGCTGGACCCGCGGAGCCTGCTGCTGGGCGTGATCCTGACCGCCACGTCGGTGGGCATCTCGGCGCGGATCCTTTCGGACCGGCGGCAGATGGACTCGCCCGAGGGCGTGACGATCCTCTCGGCGGCGGTCATTGACGACGTGATCGGCATCATCCTGCTGGCGGTCGTGCTGGGGATCACGACCGCGTCGAAGTCGGGCGGCATCGACTGGGGGCACATCGGCACGATCGGCGCGAAGGCGGTGGGCGTCTGGCTGGCGGCCACGCTGATCGGGCTGCTCGCCGCGAGGAAGATCAGCTTCGTCCTCAAGTGGTTCGGGCGGCGGACGACGGTGGCGGTGATGGCACTGGGGCTGGCGCTGATCCTGGCCGGGCTGTTCGAGGAGGCGGGGCTGGCGATGATCGTCGGGGCCTACGTCATGGGCCTGTCGCTGTCCCGCTCGGACATCAGCCACATGGTCCGGGAGAAGCTCCACCCGGTCTACGAGCTGCTCGTGCCGATCTTCTTCTGCGTGATGGGCATGCGGATCGACCTGGGGGTGCTGGGCTCGCCGACGGTCCTGCTGTTCGGCCTGGCGTACGCGGCGGCGGCGCTGGGCTCGAAGGTGCTCGGCTGCGGGCTGCCGGCGATGGCGGGCAACTTCACGCTTCGCGGCGCGCTGCGGATCGGCTTCGGCATGGCGCCGCGGTGCGAGGTGGCGCTGATCGTCGCGGGGATCGGCCTGTCGGCGGGTGTGCTGACCGGCGAGCTGTTCGCCGCCGTGATCGTCATGGTGCTGGTCAACAGCATCGTCGCGCCGGCGGCGCTGGCGGGCCTGTACCGATCCGACGAGCCCGGCACGAGGAGGCAGATCGCCTCCGCGGGCGCCCGGCTGCGGGAGACCCTCTTCGAGCTGCCCTCCGCCGACACGGCCGAGTTCCTCACCGCCAGGCTGACGCGCATCTTCGAGCAGGAGGGCTATTACGTCCACCGGCTCGAGCGGGAGCGGCGGCTGTACCAGTTGCGGAAGGACGCGGCCGTTATCGACCTGCTGTGCGAGCAGACGCAACTGACCTTCACCTGCCACGAGGCGGACGTGGGGATGATCAACACCGCGATGTACGAGGCCGTCGCCGAGATGGAGCGGGCCGTCCGCGGGCTGAGAGAGCCTCTGGACTCCGGGGCGATCGCCACGAGGCTGATGGACGAGGACGCGCCGGACGGCCGGCAGATGCTGAACCTGAAGCAGTACCTCCGCCCCGAGCTGATCGTCCCGCGCCTTCGCGGCTCGACCAAGGCCGAGATCATCGACGAGCTGCTCGACGTGCTGGATCGCGCCCGCCTCGTCTCGGACGTCTCCGCCGCGCGAGAGGCCGTCTGGCGGCGCGAGCAGAGCATGTCGACCGGCCTCCAGCACGGGGTGGCCATCCCGCACGGCAAGACCGACGCCGTGGACCGGCTGGTCTGCTCGGCCGGGCTGAAGCCGGAGGGGATGGACTTCGACTCGATGGACGGCCGGCCGGCGCGGATCTTCATCCTGACGATCTCCCCGGCCAGCCGACCGGCCCCACACGTGCAGTTCATGTCCACCGTCAGCCGGATCCTCACCGCCGAAGGCCGGCAGCGGATCCTCTCGTGCGACACGGCCGAGCAGCTCTGCGAGGCCTTCACCGCGGCGACGGCCCCGCGCCGCCTGCCGTCGAGGGACAGGTTCCGGCTGACGGACTACCTGAGCATCGACGCCGTCGAGCCGCGGCTGAGCGGCACGACGGGCGAAGAGGTCATCGACGAGCTGCTGCGTCTGGTCAAGCGGACCGGGCGGATCGTGGACTTCGAGGCCGCCCGCAAGGCCGTCCTGGACCGCGAGAAGCTCATGTCCACCGGCGTCGGCGACGGGGTGGCCATTCCGCACGGGCGGACCGACGCGGTGGAGAGCCTCGTCTGCGCCGTCGGTGTGCGCCGCGAGGGCGTCGACTTCGGCGCCGTCGACGGACAGCCCGTGCGGATCTTCGTGCTCGCGCTGACGCCGGAGGCCGGCAGCGACCCGTACCTCCAGTTCGTCGCGGCCGTCGTGGCCGCCCTGGACGACGAAGGCCGGCAACGGGCCCTCTCCGCCCGGACGCCCGACCAACTCCACGAGGCCCTGACACGCCGGTAGGCAGTCGGCCGCCTTCGCCCCGGACCGGGCGCGGCGGGCGCATTTCGTCAGAAGCGACCCACCCATTCTGCGCAAGAGCCACGAACAGACGGGAGATGGGCGTTGCAGCGGCCCGGCTCAGTACCCCGCGTCGTTGGGGAAGGCGGGCAGCAGGAAGGTGTCGGTCGGGCCGGTGGGCGCCTCGTCGCCGTCATAGCTGTAGATGCCCTGGGCGAGGTAGATGTTGTCGCCCTGCACGCCGACGGAGGGGCGCTGGCGGAACTCCACGTGCGTGTCGAGGTAGAGGACGTTCTGGCCTTCCCCGTGGTGGTTCTCGCTGACCGGCGCGCGGACGCGGTCGGGGTGGAACTGCCCGCCGGCGAACAACGGCGTGCTGTCGGCCAGGATGGCCATGTGCTCGGCGACCTTCATCAGCCGGGGATCCTCCGTCCAAAGCCCCTTCGTGCCGAGGGAATAATGGTAGGAGAAGCCGATGAACCGCGAGGCGGGGAAGTCGACCATGCCCGCCTGGACGACGAATGACCCGCCCCCCACGGCAGGGCACTGGCACGAGGGGGCGGAGACGTACCCGAGCTTCACCAGCCGGAACAGCCCCGTGGAGTTGCTGACGGCCGGCTGGCCCGAAGCCGGCAGCCACCGGGCCTCCTGCACGCCCGTGGCGGGCAGGTACCCGCCGTTGGTGTTGGCGTAGTTCCGCAGGGCGGCGCCCAGCTCGGCCAGCCGGTTGGCGCAGTTCCTCCGGTCCTCGCGCCGCTGGGCGTCTCGGTAGGAGACGCCGAAGATGCTGAACACCAGCAGCAGGACGCCCGCGATGGCGCTGAGTTCCCGCAGGGAGAACGTCGGGCGGATCACGCTTCGCCGGTTCAACTGCTCCCTGGCCAGCAGCGCGTCGGTCTGTCTGGCCGACCGGACCCGCGCCATCGTGCTCTCGACGAGACGGGGCGGCGGCTCGACCTCGACGGCCTGGCCCATCGCGGCGAAGGTGTTGCGGAGGTCGTCGCGCAGGCGACGCAGCTCCGGCTCGTCCGCCAGCCGGCGGCGGATCCGCTCCTGCTGCCCGCCGTCGCACCGGCCGAGCAGGAAATCGATCAGCAGGACTTCGTCATTCTCTCTCGGGTCCGTCATGGCGTGATCTCGCTGCGTAAGACTTCCATTGCCTGGCGAAGTGTTTGACCGCCGCGTGAAGCCGGCTCTTGACCGTGCCCAGCGGGACATCCAGTATGTCGGCGATCTCCTTGTACGGAAACTCGTTGAAGTAGCTCAGATGGAGGACCGTCCTGAGGTTCTCGGGCATCCGGCTCATGATCTTCTGTACGGCCTGCCGGGTCTCGAGGTTCAGCAGAGATTCATCCGGCGGGGGGACATCGGAGGGCATGAGGTCGGCGTAGGTGGTCTGCTGGTCGCTGCTGCCGGCGACGGTCGCGTCGAGGGGGGCCGCCTGGCGGCGATAGCTCTTGCGCAGCGCGTCGCGGGCCTTGTTGGCGGCGATGGTGAACAGCCACGGCTTCAGCCGCCGGGACATGTCGAACGTGCCCGCCGAGACGTGCAACTGGAGAAAGGTCTCCTGGAAGACGTCCTCGGCCGTCGCGACGTTGCCCGTGAACCGGGCCAGGAAGTTGAACAGCTCCCGCCGATACCGCCCCACCAGCACGCCGAAGGCCTCCGGGTTGCCGTCGAGATGATGCCGAAGCAACTCGGTATCCGTGATCGTTCGGTCAGTTCCGGGCGGATCGCTCACCAAGCGGCCGGTTCCTTTCGACGAGGCCGCCGAGACGACAGGCCAACCCGCACCCGCCTCGTTGCGCCCCGTCCAGCTATGATATGGGCCGGTGGGGGCGACTGCCAGTGCTTTCTTGGCCGGGCATGCAGACATGAGTTCCTGCCGAAGCGGCTGTCCTCTCTTTGCTCGAAGCGTCCTCCGGTGCGGCCGGCCGACGGCCCCGCGGCCGCCGGCGAGTACGTATACTACGCCCCCGCCGTGTCGCGGTTCTCGAAACCGACGGGATTCCGTCGGGAAAAGTCAGCAGGCCCCGCAGCGCAGCGCCGGTCCCTGCGACGTCTCTCGCGGCCTGCCCGCTGTGCCCAGCCCGCCGTCGACTGCCTCGCCGAGCCGTCTCGTTCGGCCTCGACCGGGCCGGGGCGGCGAGATGGCGTCTTGCATCTCGCTTGGCGCGGGCCTATTCTGGGCTCAGCCCTGTCGAGCCGGCGCGGCGGAAAGCGAGCGATGAGACGAGGAATCCTGGCCAGTCGTGACGAGTTGTCGGCCCTCCGCAGCCGCCTGGGGCGGAAGGCCTACGCGGGCATGTACGACGCCCTCCGCCGGCGATGCGCGCTGATCCTCGAGTCGGCGCCGATGACCGAGGGGACCTGGCGGTACATGTGGCAGCAGGGGCAATGGAACTCGGCCGTCCAGGGCGCCCGCGCCGTGCAGGGGCGCGTCCTGGACCTGCTGATCGCCCATCACATCGACCGCAACACGGCCTACCGCGATCGGGCGATCGAAGAGCTGACCAACCTCGCCGGATGGTCGACGTGGGTCGACCCCTGCCACAACCACATCCCGACGGACCTCTGCACGGCCGAGGCCGCCGTCGCCGTCGCCGTCGGGCTCGACTGGCTCTGGGAGGACCTCGACGAGGCCGACCGACGCCGGTTCGTCGACGCGATCGGCGTCAAGGCGATCGGCCCGTTCCTCGAGGGCGTCCGGCAGGGCGCGATGTGGGCCAACTGCTACCACAACTGGAACGCCGTGGTCAACGGCGGGGTGGCTTTGGCGGCGCTGGCGCTGGCCGACGAATCCGACGAGGCGGCGGAGGCGTATCGGCAGGCCCGATCGAACCTGGGGCGGTTCTTCGCGGCCCTCGGGCGCGAAGGCGGGTGGGACGAGGGAACGGGGTATTGGGGCTACGCCATGCGGTACGTGCTGCTGCTGGCCGAGGCGGCCCGGCGGCTGGACGACGACCACACGCTGCTGCACCGCCGCGGGATGGATCAGACGGGTCTGTTCCCGATCTACTTCACGCCGAACGGGCAATCGGCGAGCTTCGGCGACACCTCGTCGGTCCCGCTGTTCGGGACGTTCTACCTGCTGTCGAAACACTACGCCCGGCGGGAGGTGACGTGGTGGCTGGACACGTACGCCTTCCACCGCGACGTCAGCAGCATGGGCTGGTCGGCGGCGGGTCTGGCGATGCTGTTCCGCCCCTCCCGCGCCCGGCTGGTCCTCCGGCCCGGCCTGAAGGGCGTGAAGGTCTTCGAGGGCATCGGGTGGGGCGCGTTGGCCGACGCCTGGCCGAAGCCGACCTTCTACGTCGCCGCCAAGACCGGCGACCTGTCGGCCAGCCACTCCCAACGAGACATGAACTCCCTCCAACTCCAGGTCGACGGGGAGATGCTGCTGATCGACCTCGGCGGCGAGCCGGACTCGCCCGACAGCCTCCCCGACGCGCGGGGCGAGTTCTACGAGGTGCAGGCCCGCGCCCACAACACCATCAGCGTCGCCGAGCGGGACCAGCAGATCGACGCCCATGGGCGAATCATCGCCTCCCGAAGCGGCAAGGCCTTCCGCTACCTCGCCTGCGACGCCGAGAACGCCTGCGGGGAGAACGTCTCGTTCGTCCGCCACGTGGTGATGGCCGTCGGGGCGGCCGACGGGCGCGGCACGATGCTGCTGGTGCTCGACGACATCAACAACGGCGTGCCGGAGAAGGTCGAGATGTTCTGGCACACTCACGGGCGGATCGAGCTGGACGCCGCGTCGAGGACGGGCACGATCCTCGGGCGGCGGGCCGGGCTGCACTTCGCGCTGGCCTCGACGGTCAAGGCGAAGGCCGATACCAGCAGCTACCCCCTCGACCGGACCCGGCGGGACAACGTTCTGCGGCTGACGGCCGGCGTGATCGGGCGGGCGCTGACGGCGAGCGTCTTCTCCCGCGCCCGGATCGACGGGGCGGTCGAGATCGCCGAGGACCCGGGCGGCGGGGTCCGCGTGCGGGCCGGCGGATTCGAGGCCCGGTTCGGCCTGGACGGGCGATACCTGAGGCTGGCCTCGGTCGCCCAGTGCACCTGAAGCCGGGCCCGACTTCGCTCTTGCCGAGCCCCGGCGATCCGCCGGGATGGGCGGGAGTCGGCCAACCGCCTCCTCAAGAGAACCTGTGGGCGGGCGCCGGCTCGGGTAGGTTTCCAAGCGTATGATAGAGATCAACTTCCAACGCCTTGAGCGCCCGAACGCCGTGCGTTTTCCTCGCGGCGAGTTTCGCCTTGTTGTTCAGGCCCTCCCCCACGGCGGCGTCCGGGGGGCCGGCCCCCCGTGCCCCCCGGGGTTTCCAAGGCATCGCTCAAGTGTCCGATGGCGATGGGGACAGACGGCCTGCGACGACGCAAGCCGCAAAAGGTTGGATGCACCCTCGGACACCTGAGTCATGCCTCAGAAAACCCCGCGGCGCAGCCGCGTCCTCTTTGGGCACGCGGCCGGACGCATCTCGGTCCCACAGGCAGACCTCGCGCCGAGGAAACGACACACACATTCTCTGGAAGAGTCGGAAAAGTTCGAGGTTGCTGGGTTTTGCCTTGACGGAAGGCAGGGCGATCCGCTCTTTATATCGTATGGCATCCATCGTTTTTTACTTCCAGGTCCATCAGCCCTTCCGGCTGCGGCGCTACAGCATTTTCGACAGCGACCGCGACTACTTCGATGGCCTCCACAACAAAGAGATCTGCCGGAAGGTCACCGAGAAGTGCTACCTGCCGGCCAACCGGGCCATCGCCGAGCTGATCGACCGGCACGACGGGCACTTCCGCGTCAGCTACTCGCTGACCGGCACGGTCATCGAGCAGTGGCAGCGCTGGGCGCCGGAGGTGTTGGACAGCTTCGTGGCCCTGGCGAAGACCGGGTGCGTGGAGTTCATCGCCGAGACCTACTACCACAGCCTCGCCTTCCTCTACAACCGCGACGAGTTCGTCCGCCAGACGCAGATCCACAGCCGGCGGATGGAGGAGCTGTTCGGCCAGCGGCCGAGGGTCTTCCGGAACACCGAGCTGACGTACAACAACGACGTGGCCAAGGTCGTCGAGGAAATGGGCTTCGACGCCATCCTCACCGAGGGCGCCGATCACATCCTCGGCTACCGCAGCCCGAACTTCATCTACAACCCGCCTCACTGCGCCGACCTGCGCATGCTCCTGAAGAACTACCGCCTCTCCGACGACATCGCCTTCCGCTTCGGCAACCGCGCGTGGGAGGAGTGGCCCCTGTCGGCCGAACGGTTCACCCAGTGGGTCGACCAGATCAACGGCAACGGGTACGTCTGCAACCTCTTCATGGACTACGAGACGTTCGGCGAGCACCAGTGGGCCGATACGGGCATCTTCGAGTTCCTCCGCGCCCTGCCGGACAAGGTGCTCGAGACGCGGAAGAACGACTTCCTGACCGTCTCGCAGGCCATCGAGCGGTACCCGTCGGTCGGCGAGATGGACGTGCCTCACATGATCTCGTGGGCCGACACCGAGCGGGACATCTCGGCCTGGCTGGGCAACAGCATGCAGTCCAACGCCCTGCACGACGTGTACGCCCTGGCCGACGAGATCCTCGACACCGAGGACGGCGAGCTGGCCGACGACTGGCGGAGGCTCCAGACCTCCGACCACTTCTACTACATGTGCACCAAGTGGTTCGCCGACGGCGACGTGCACAAGTACTTCAACCCGTACGAGTCGCCGTACGACGCGTACATCAACTACATGAACATCCTGGACAACCTCCGCAGCCGCATCGCCGCCGCTCGCGGCGCCTCCTGAGGCCCGGCCCGACAGGCGCGCGCACCGATGCCGCGAGGACCGGCCGGGCCTCATTTTGGTTTGACGGGGTTTTGCGTGACGTGGCGGGTTGTGTATAATAGGATGTGGTCGGCACGGGATGTGCCCATGTTGGGAGGGCCGGCGCCTTGTGGCGTGACAATAAACGTCTGCTGGTCCTGATGGGCTTGGGGGCTGCGCTGCTGGTCTACCTCCTGTTCGCCAACGTCATCCCCTGGCTGACCTCGGAGGACGAAGAGACCCGGGCCGCCGAGGAGTTGACCAGCCTGCTGGAGGAGGACGGAGACGGCGACGACGAGCCGACGCCCCCCCCGCCCGGAGCCGCCAAGGCCGACGAGCGCGGCGGCGGCAATCGCTATATCGCCAGCTCGTCTGCCGATCCCGGCCGCGTGCTGACGCGAGTGACGAAGATCTCCCGCCGGCCCAAACGCGACCATCTTCCCGTGCTGAAGAAGGCGGCCCGTCACGAGAGCCCGAAGGTCCGGGAGGCGGCGGTCACGGGCATCGGTCGGCTGGGCGAGGACTCCGACCCCCGGACGCTGATTGAGGCGCTGCGAAGCGACGAGTCCGGAGAGGTGCGGGCCGCGGCAGCCGCCGCGCTGGGCAAACTGAAGCACTGGGACGCGGGGGAGACGCTGATGGACGCCCTGTCGGACGAGGACCCCCGCGTCCGCGCCCGCGCGGGCGCGGCGCTCCAGCAGATCATGGGCGCCGACTTCCACTACCGCGCAAAGGACCCTCAGCGCGACAAGGTGATTCAACGGATTCGCAAGTGGTGGCCGAAGTACTATGAGAACCGCAACGCTCAGAGGAGCTGACCATGAAAGCACCCCGTCGACGCGGATTCACGCTGGTTGAATTGATGACCGTCATCGTGGTCATCGGGCTGCTGGCTGCCACGATCGTGCCCTACTTCCACCGCGTCTTCCAGACCCAACGGAAGGTCTCGTGCAGCAACAACTTGTACCGGCTGGGGCAGGCCTACCATTCCCGGGCGACCACCTCCGTGCTCAACAAGGGCATCCGGGACTCCATCCTGCCGACCGCCTGGCAGATGGACCTGATCAGCTACGTGGGAGACAACAAGCACGTGTTCCTCTGCCCCTCGGACCCCAACGCCGAGCTGGCCGACCAGAACGGGCTGAAGGAGATCTACATCGAGATCTTCACCTCCGGCCGCGCCGGCGACTACAACAGCAATGAGTGGAACGTCTATCTCGACGAAGACACCGCCAGCGAGTGGGTCTGGCGGCTGAGCCAGGAGCAGTTCGACGACCTCGCGCAGACGCCGGGGCACGGGAAGAACTACAGCTACCCGGGCTACGTGCCGGACAAGAACCCGAACCGGTACTTCTTCGTCTTCGAGGACCAGGGCTGGCGAGGCGGCGGCGACAAGGACTACTGGGACCTGATGCTCAAGATCGAGTACACCGGCTCGGCCTACGAGATCACGCCGATCCCCGGGGCGGCCGGCTACGCCTTCAACCTCGCCCGAGGCGAAGGCGCCGACAAGGAGATCCTCATCTTCGACGCGGAGGTCAACGTCCAGCCCATCCAGATTCCGGCCGGCTTCGGCAGCTACGGAATGAACTCGATGGGCAGGAAGATCGGCTCGAAGCACAAGCTGCTGATCCTCGACTACGCCGAGGGAATGGCCCGCGGCTCGGACGAGGAGCCGTCCCGGCTGGACGACTGGTGGGGCGACGATATCACCTTCCCGCTCGGGGACGACGGCGTGCCGCTGTTCGCGCGGCACTTCGGGCAGGTCAACGTCCTGTTCGGCACCGGCGACGTCCGCCTGATGCCCCTCAAGGAGATCGACTTCATGGACCCGCAGTCCGAGGCGCGGGAGAAATACTGGAACCCGTAGGCCGGGACGACAAGCTCCCACACGACGCCAGCCCGGCCGGGCCGACCGCCGGGCTGGCTCTCTTCTGGCCCATCCCCTCCCGCGCCCGCTGCTGCTTTTCCCGGATGGATTCCTGTTATTGCCCGGACCCGAACGCCGATAGCACACACGTATGAACACCACCGGACCCCTAGCCGCCGAAGCCGGCGCCCTTCCCCAGCCGATCACCGTCCCCTGCGACGCCGCTGACCTGAAGGACCTGCTCGCGGCCGAGTGGCTGGTGAGCAACAAGATCGGCGCGTACGCCTCCTCGACGGTGATCGGGTGCAACACGCGGCGATACCACGGCCTGCTGGTGGCCTCGACACATCCGCCGGTGGGCCGGCTGACCGCGCTGTCGCAGGTGGCCGAGCAGGTGACCGTCGGCGAGGGGAGCTTCGACCTGGCGACCATCGAGTTCCCCGACGCGCTGGCCCCCCGCGGCCTCGACCGGCTGGCGGAGTTCCGCAACGACGTGGCCGCCACGTTCGTCTACCGGATCGGGCCGCTCGAACTGATCAAGCAGGTCGTCCTGGCCGAGTCGGCCAACGCCGTGGCCCTGAGGTATACGCTGAACGGGGCCGACGGGTCGCTTCGCCTGCTGCCGCTGGTGGCCCTGCGAGACTTCCACCACCTCCGCAAGGCCGCCAACCCGCACCAGATGACCTTCGAGGCCGTCGAGGACGGCGCGGTCGTCCACGACCGCATGCGCCCCGTCCCCCCGCTGTACCTGCTGGCCCGCGAGGGCCGGTTCGAGCCCCACCCGCAATGGTGGTACCGCTTCCACTACCGCACCGACCTCGCCCGCGGGCAGGAGGCCTCCGAGGACCTCTACACCCCCGGCGCGTTCGGCCTCGCTCTGGCCGACGGCCGGCCGGCGCAACTGACCGCCAGCCTCGGCGAGCCCCACCTGCTGGACTTCGACGACGCCTGCCGAAGGCGGCGAGGCCGCGCCGAGCAGATCGTCGGCGCCCTCGGGGGCGAGGCCGACGAAACCACCCGACGGCTTGCGGCGGCCGGCGAGGCCTTCATCGTCCGACGGAAGTTCCTCGGGGCGGCCGACTCGTGCACCATCCTGGCCGGCTACCACTGGTTCGCCGACTGGGGCCGGGACACCTTCATCGCCCTGCCGGGCCTGCTGCTGGCCACCGGGCAGTTCGGCCTGGCCAGGGACGTCTTCCGCACGTTCGCCCGCCACGTCTCGGAGGGGATGATCCCCAACCGGTTCGACGACTACACCGACGCGGCCCACTACAACAGCATCGACGCGTCGCTCTGGTTTGTCGTCGCCGCCGAACGCTACGTCCGCGCCACCGGCGACACCGACTTCTGGCGGGACGAACTCATGCCCGCCGCCGAGGCCGTCCTCCGGGCCTACCAGGACGGAACGCGGTTCGATATCCGCGCCGACGCCGACGGGCTGCTGACCGGCGGCAGCCGACAGACCCAACTGACCTGGATGGACGTCGCCTTCGGCGAGGAGGCCGTCACCCCTCGCCACGGCAAGGCCGTCGAGGTCAACGCCCTCTGGCACAGCGCCCACCGCATCCTCGCCCGGCGCAGCCGCGGGCTCGACGAGCAGCTCGCCGACACGTGCGACGCGAGGGCGAGCATGATCGCCGCCGCGTTCGAGCGGGTCTTCTGGAACGAGCAGGCCGGATGCCTCTTCGACTGCGTCACCGGCGACCAGCGCGACGGGGCGATCCGCCCGAACCAGATCTTCGCCGTCTCGCTGCCCTACAGCCCCCTGCCGCTCGCCCGCCAGCGGAGCGTCCTGCGCGTCGTGCAGGAGAAGCTGCTGACGCCCATGGGCCTGCGGACGCTGGCGCCCGACGACGCGCGGTACCGGCGGAAGTACGGCGGGTCGTGGGAGTCTCGCGATCGGGCGTATCACCAGGGCACGGTCTGGGCGTGGCTGATCGGCGCGTTCGTCGAGGCCTACCTGAAGGTCGAAGGCGCCAAACCGTTCGCCGTCGCCCAGGCCCGTCAGTGGCTGGCCGGCTTCGACGACCACCTTCGCGAAGCGGGCGTCGGCTTCGTCAGCGAGATCTTCGACGGCCAGCCGCCCCACACCCCGCGAGGCTGCATCGCCCAGGCCTGGTCCGTCGGCGAGCTCCTGCGGGCCAAGCGGATCGTCGACGGCGCGTTCGGTGTCACTGACCAGTAGGGCCTGCCATGAAGCTCCAGGGCGCGTTGATCGCGGCGGCGTGTTGTGCCTCGTCGGCCGCCGGCGCGGTGATCCTTCGCCTCTCGCCGGCGCCGGCCGACGGGCAGGACACGGCAGCCCTGACGCCCGTCAAGCTGACCGTCGCGGACCCCGACGGGGACCTGCCCGCCGTCGCGCGGGCCGTCAGCCTGCGACGCAAGGCCGGCGGGCCGACGATCCTCCAGGCCGCCTCCATCGCGCCGCGCACCGCCCAGACCGTCACCGTTCGGCTGCCGGTGATCTCGTTGCAGCAGACGTACGTCGTGCGCCTGCTGGCCGACGGGGCCCGCCCGTCGGTGCTGACCGAGCAGGAAGTGCCCCTCGCCACGTCCCGAGTCGCGCCGGTCGAGCTGGCCCGCGCCCGGCTGATCGACCCCGTCGCGTACGAGGATTGGCAGGAGGACCTGCCCCGCTGGCCGGCGAGCACCCTGCGCCTGGCCTTTCTGAGCGTCGCGCTGGGTGTGGCGCTGGCCGGCGGCGCGCTGCTGATCCGTTCCGGCCCGGCGCGGCTGGCGGCGGTCGTGCTCGCCGCGGCCGGCGCGACCGCGGCCGTCTGTTTCGTCCTCGCCCGCCAGGACCCTATCGAGGTCCGCCACAGCGGGCCGTTCACCATCGTCACCACGCGGCGAACGGCCGTGTGGTCCTGCCCCACCCGAGAGGTCGAGCCCGTCTACTGGAGCCCCGGACAGATGGACCGCGACGGGATGATCTACCGCCCGGGGGGGGAGCTGACGGTTCGCATCGGCCCCCGCGAAGTCCGCCTCTTCCGCCGCCTCCCCGCCGGCGGCGCGGTTCAGGGGCCCGGCTCGTAGGGGAACGAGTCGGTCCACTCGGCGCGCGACAGGGCCACGAGCAGCTCGGCCAGGTGGCTCGCCTCGGCGTCGACGAGTTGGCGCCCCTTCTCGGCGGTCGCCTCACGGACGTCCCCTCCGGCCGACACGGGCACGTGGCGGTGCCACGGGCGAACGAAGTACGCCCCGCCGTCCAGCGCCTCGACCGCCAGCCTGCCGAACGGAAAGGCGTCGAACTTCTCCCGGCGGACCAGCTCCCGCCGCAGGTGCAGCATCCGCGAGGTCTCCGACTCCCCGCCGTGATCGCTGGGGTGCTCCACGAGCGGCGGGCGGTGCAGCCCGGGCGGGTCGCTGGCCAGGCAGACGAAGGCCCCCTGGTTCGGCCGGCGGGCCTCGACGTGGGCCCGCAGGGCCGCCCGGATCGCGTCCGTGTTGCCCCCGTGCCCGTTGTGGACCACGACCTTGCGGATCCCGTCGGCCTCCAGGGCGGTGAAGATGTCCAGCAGCACGTGGATGAGCGTCGCGACGCGGATGCGGCACGCCAGCGGCCAGGCCTGGAAGTTCACGTTGTTGCCCACCGGCAGCGTCGGGTACATCAGCGCGCGGGCGCCCTGCCGGTTGGCGGCCTCCACGGCCCGGCGAACGACGGCGTCGCACTGGTAGAAGTCCGTGCCGTACGGCAGGGCCGGCCCGTGCGGCTCGACCGAGCCGACGCCGACCACCACGACCTCCGCGGCGAATGCGCGGACGTCCTCGATCGTCATCTCCATCAGGATGCCGTCGGCCATTGTCGTCTCCCGCGGCGCGGCCCGCGATCGTTCGCCGGTGCTTCGGCAGGGCACTGTCGCTGCCGGCCTCTGCCGCCCCTTCGGGGCTCGTTTATCTAAAGGGCTCGTCACCGGGGGCTTGCGCCCCCGGCTGTTTCCTACCGCCCCTCCGGGGCTTCGGAGGCGGCGCTCGGTTGGCGGGATCGCAAAACGGGGACAGGCACCTGCGCTTCGATCCCTCGCGGCCGTGCCGCTACGGAGGACAGGGCGCTGCGGAGCCAGTCCCCGTTTTCCTCCGGGGCTTCGGAGGCGGCCGCGGGGGCCAGCCGCCAGACCGCGCTGGCGTGGCGTCTGGGCGGCGGGGCAGCTTGCTGTCTGGCGCATGCCGGCCGCTACTCGCCGCGATCCGGCTCGTAGTCGTCCTCTTCCTCCTCCTCGTCGTCGTCGGGCAACTGGAATCGCTTTCCGGCCAGCTCCCACGCGTTGACGTACTCGCTGCGCCTGACCGGCGCGTCCCACTGAAGGCGGTATCGCACGTGGCGGATGACGGACCAGAGCAGCAGGATCAGCGTCAGAGACAGCAGCAGCAGCGACAGCCACGCCAGGCGAAGCAGCAGCCGCTGCGTCACGTTGTCCGGGATCTCGCGCGCCCCGCGCAGCGTGACCACCAGCATCACGCCCAGACCCGCCGCCAGCAGCGCCAGGCCGAACACCACGAAGTAGAAGCTCACCGTCCGAGATCTCCGCCCGCCGCTCATGTCCACGGGCAGCCCTCCCGGGGATCGGGCAGGGGCGTGGCGCCCAGCTCCTCGAGCAGTTGCTTCTGCCGGTCGGTCAGGTCGGCCGGCGCGGCGATCTCGATGACGACGTACTGGTCGCCCCGCCCGCCGCCCTTGCCCGCAACGCCCTTGCCCCGCAGGCGGAGGCGCCTGGAGCTGCCCGTCCCCGGCGGGACCTTCACCGACGTCATGCCGTCGACGGTGGGCACGTCGATCCTCGCCCCGAGGGCCGCCTCGGACAGGCTGATCGGCACGGTCACGTGGATGTCGTCGCCCTCCCGCCGGAAGTACTCGTGCGGACGGACGTGCGTGATGATGTACAGGTCGCCCGCACCGGCCCGGCCGGCGTGGCCCTTCCCGCGGATGCGGACCTTCGAGCCCTCCCGAACGCCCGGCGGGATCTTGACGTCGATCGTCTCGGCCCCGCCGCCGCTGTCGGCCGCCATCTGAAGCCGCACCGTCGTCCCCCGCACGGCCGACATGAACTCCAGCGTCAGGTGCTTCTCGGCGTCCGCGCCGCGCCGCGAGGCCGAACGCCGCGAACGCTTCGTTCGCCCCGGCCGCCCCCCGCGGAGGGCCTGGAGAATGTCGTCCAGGCTCATGCCCATGAAGCCGCTGCCGGCCCCGCCGCCGCGGACGCCCCCACCGGCGCCGCCGCCGAAGAGGTCGCCGAAATCGAAGTGGACCCGCTGCCCGCCTCCGCCGCCCCGCCCCCCGAACGCCGCCGCCGGCCCCGCGTGGCCGAACTGGTCGTACGTCTGACGCTTCTGCGGGTCCGAAAGGACCTCGTAGGCCTCCGTCGCCTCCGTGAACTTCTCCGTCGCGTCGGCCGCCTTGTTCGCGTCCGGGTGGTACTTCCGCGCCAGCCGCCGATACGCCGACTTGATCTGCGCCGCCGTCGCGTCCCGCTTCACGCCGAGCACGTCGTAGTAGTCCCGCTTCGCCATGCCGCCATTGTACCCCCGCCGAAGAAGGCAGACCAGTGGCGCACCGGGGGGGGAAGAAAGGCCCAATGCTCAACGCTCAATACCCAGGTGAACCGCCCGCCGAACGCTCTTGCCTTCTCCTCACTTGAGGATTGAGAATCGAGAGTTGAGCATTGAGCCTTCGCCCTTTCTTCCCCGCCGCCGCCCTCAGATCACCAGCGGCACGATCTCCGCCAGCGACAGCGCATCGGCGCGAAGCGGCGAACGCACCTTCCGATCCCCGCCCCGCCGCCGCGCCGCCCGCATCGCCGCCGCGATCAGCCCGGCCTCGCCGTGGCGATACGCCTGCCGTCGATCATGCTCGTCCTCGTTCTCGTACTCGTACTCGGCCGCTTCCCCTGTCCGGGCCGCGGCCGGCGGGACCACCGGCTCGCCGCCCGGCAACTCCGTATTGCTCAGCCGCCGGACCTTGATCGTGTCGCTGCTGCGCATCTCGCCCGAGCCGTCGACGTCGTAGAAGACCGAGTAGTCCGCATCGCCCGGAACCGTGTTCGACTTCCGCCGCACCTTGATCGTGTCGCTGCTGCGCACCTCCCCGCTCTGGTCCACGTCGCCGGCCAACACGTTCAGCCGGAACCGGAAGTCCCCCCCGGCCGCCCCGTCGCCGCTGGGCCACGTGCTGGCGTTATCCGTCCACTCCCCGTCCAGACGGTTGCCGGCGATGTCGGCCACGCCATCGCTGAGCACCAGCAGCAGCTTGTCGGCCCCGAAGGCGCCGGGGAATGTCCAGGTCGCTGTGGAAGTGCTGCTGTCGTAGACGAAGCCGCTTGCGGCATACGCCGGCGTGTCGACGCCGTAGACGGCCAGGTAGGACTGCGAGACCCTCACATCCTCGCTGAGGACGATCTTGATCTGGTCGACGTTGAGCCAGGGCAGCTCGTCGAGCTGCGCCGCCGACCCGACGGGGATCGAGTAGCCGCCCTCGCCGAGGCCCTCGGCCTCCAGGAAGTCCAGGAAGCCCTGGTCCCAGCCCGTGCCGGCCACCAGAACGTCCATGACCGTTGGCGGAATGCCCTCGTCGTCGTTCTCGATCGTTCCGAGGCCCTGACCGTCCGAGATCGTCGCCTCCGCGGGATTGCTCAGATTCACAGTGAACGTCTCGTCCGGCTCGTGCTCCCTGTTGCCGATTACCGCCACCGGGATCATCTTCTCGGTCTCGCCCGGGCTGAAGGTCACCGTCCCGCTTGCGGCCATGTAGTCTTCCGGCGCCTGCGCCGTCCCGTCGGACGTTGCGTAGTCCACCGTCACCGTCTGCCCGCTCGGGTGCGACAGCCTCACCGGGAAGTTGAACGTGCTCGCCCCGCTGTGGCCCTCCGCCATCGTCACGTCGTCGATCGAGACGGAGGGCGTGGCGGTCTGCTTGTTGCCGAAGTCGACGCCGCCGGCGACCTCGCCGGCGCCTATCCTGACGTGGCGCGCACCGCGGCCCGATGCCGCTCGGATCGCCACACCGCCCAGCGCGCAGACGACCTGCCCAGAGCCCGGCGTAACCGTGACGGTGATGACGCCCGCGGCGTTCGGCCTGAGCGTCGTGCCGAAGCTCGTCAGAGCCCGGCTGTCATCGCCCGTCTCGTCGTTGACCACCAGATCGTCGGGGGCCAGTGTCTGGTCGAACGAAGTCGTTCCGGACCCGACGATGGCCACGTGATTGGCGCCGCCGAAGGCCCTCAGGCCAAACACGAACACCTCGTACGGCAGGAAGCTCAACAGGCCGCGCCATGACAACGTCCAGGTCGGGGAGCCGCCCTCGTAGATGTACCCCGACAGCCCCGCCAGCGACTGCGCGTGGCTCGGCAGCGTGGTCGGATCGATTGCCGCCGAGGTGGCGCTTATCGAGGAGCCGCTGGAGGCGATGGTCAGGTCGGCGGGCGTGGCCGCGCCGGCCTCGTTGGTCAGATCGTGGAGCGTTGCCCCGGCCCCACCCCGGTACAACGTCCAGTTGTTGGGGCTCCCCTCGCCCAACACGCCAAAGTCGACGCCAATGAGCGGCGGGCCGGGGAACGTCTGCCGCCAGCCGGTCGGCACGACCTCGGCGACCAGGTAGTCTCCCGGCGTCAGACCCGTGAAGCGGTACTCGCCGTTGTCGTCCGTCACCGTCCGCGGCTCGTAGGGGTCGTCGTCGAGTTGGTTGTTCCCGTTCAGGTCCAGGTAAACCTGCCAGTTGCCCAGGGGCGGCTCGCCGGCGTCCCAGAAGGCGTCTTCATCCAGGTCGTTCCACTTGCGGCCGCGGATGCCGGCGTGGACCTCGACGGCGCCGACGTCCACTTCGAGCTTGATGCCGCCGTCGGCCTCGCGCGGCAGGCCGCGCTGATCCACGGTGAGCCCGGCCAGCTCGGCCCATTGGGCGCTGCCCTGATCGATCGCCGGGCTTCCGGTCAAAGGCAGATGCGTCTCCGTGGGTCCGCTGTTGTCGAGCAACGGCCCCAGAAGCGGGTCGAGCCGGGGATTGCCCAGCCCGCCGACCTGATTGTGGTCCACGCCGTTGACGAGGTTTCCACCGTCGCCCAACCCAATGACGTTGTGAGAGCTGCCGGACCAGACGACGGCACTGAGGTCGTCGCCGCTCGGCCCGCTGGAGCCGGCTACGTTGCCGGCCACGATCGTGTTGTGGAGGCGCACCGTGTTTGGCGCGGCGCAGATCCCGCCGCCGTCGTCCGCCACGTTGGTCGTGACGGTGGCGTTAATCACCCGGACGAAGCCGCCCGCCATGTACAGCCCGCCGCCCACCTCCAGGGCGGTGTTCCTCGAGATCGTGACGTTGTAGGCCTCGTTAGCGGCACCGGCGTCGATCGCCAGCCCGCCCCCGCGCATCGCGGTGTTCCTGTCAATGGTCGTACGGTTCAGCCTCAGTGTCCCCCCACTCCAGATGCCGCCGCCGTCGCCGGCATGGTTGCGTGTGACCGTCACATCCGTGAGGGTCAGCGCCCCATCATTGCGGATGCCTCCACCAGGGCCGGTCGTGCTGCCACCCGTGACCACCACATTGCGGATTAACGCGTCGGTGGCGGAGTACACCGAGACCACACGGCTCGAGCCGCCGCCGTCGATGGTGATCGGGGCATCCTCCGGACCCAGAATCTCTACGTTGCTGGTCACGGCGAGGCAGCCGTGCGCCAGCTCGATCGCCCCTCCGGCCAGCGCGGGGTCGAACGTGATCACGTCATCGCCGGGATAGACCGACGCGAGATACAGCGCCTCGCGGAGGCTGAGTTCCTGGTAGTCATCGTCCTGGTCCTCGAGCGTGTCGACCACGAGGTCCACCGCCTCGAAGATGTAGATCCTGTCGGCGCCGTAGTCTGTGAGGATGATCTGCCGCGCATCGGGCGTGACGTCGATGCCGCAGAGCCCCGGCGTCGTGGACAGCCCGACGAAGACATCGTTGACCGCCCCGGTGCCCGGATCGACGCGCACGACGCGCCCGGCGGCGCCGTCCACCACCAGCAGGTCCCCGGTGACGCGGTCCACGGCGATCCCTGAGGGCTCGCCGATCGGCTCGCCCGTGCCAATCGGCGTCAGCGCCCCGCCCGGCTCGATGCGGTAGATGGCCCCGTCCGCCGCGCCGCCCGTGTCCGCGACGTAGATGTTCGCCTCGCCGATCGCGACGTCCACGGGGTCCAGCAGCGTACCCTCGTCGGCGCAGAGTAGAATCTCGCCTTCAGGGGCGTCGGGCGAGAAAAGCCACACCTCCTGCGGCCAGCCCGCGGACTCCAGCCCGCGACACACTACCAGCGCCTCGCCCGGGCTGACGGTGGACCCGACGTATCCGTTCGGCGCGATCGCCAGGCCGCTGGGCCGGTTGTCGCCGTTGGCGAAATCCGTCACCCAGGGCCAGGGCCCGCCCATCTGGCCAAACCCCAGGCGCCTGACTTCAAGGGTATTGGTAACGAAGGCATCCCCGTCATCCGGATCGATCGCCAGACCGTAGTCGCTGAACCACCCGAGTTCCGTGAGCGTGCGGTCGGCCTCCATGCGGTACAGGTGGCTGTCCGACTGGCCGAAGTACAGAAGCCCGTCGATCGGGCTGAGCCGGGCAGACCTCGGGCCGTTCAGTCCGACGGCGTCAACGACCCGCCAGCCCGGCTCGACGGCAGACGGATAGTACACGATCTCCATCTCGGGCGCCCAGGGCGAGCCGACGTAGTTGCTGCCGACGGCCTGAACGCTCCAGTAGTACCTCTGCCCGGGCACCAGGCCCTTCTTCAGCGCCCAGGAAGTGTTGAGTTGGACGTTGCCCATCTGAGCCACGAGGCGCGTGCCGTCCGCCAGCGCCATGCCGCTGACGACCTCGTTGCCGCCCGGCGTCGTGCCGACGCGGAGGTTGTAGGTCACCTCGCCGCCCGGGGCGGAATCCCAAGAGAACTCGATCCAGGAATCGAGGATGACCGCTCTGGCGCCTTGGGGCGTCGGCGGTGCCCCGCCGTCGGTTCCTGACGCGGGCGCCAGCAGATTGAGGTGGACGTCGCAGTCGCCGCCGCTCAGAAGCACGTCGAGATACCCATCCCCGTTGAAGTCCCCCCACGTGGACGTCCCGTCCCCAACGTCGCGCAGGCCCGGCGTAGAGACATGGGCAAACGTCCCGTCGCCGTTGTTCCGGTAGACATCCGTGGACTGCTCGGGGCCCACACGCCCGGGAGTGGCTGTCCCGTTGGCCAGGATGTCGGCATCCCCGTCGTCGTCACAGTCTCCCCAGGACGCGCCGCCGTAGACGCCAGTCAGCGAGGCGGCCTGCGAGAACAGACCGCCGCCGTCGTTGTGGAACACCAGGCAGGCCGCCGACGGTTCCCAGTTCCCGAATTCCAGCTCCCAGTCGGCCCCCGTCAGCAGGGCGTCCAGTCGGCCGTCGTTGTCGTAATCGCCCCACGCCACGGAGCCGCAGGCCAGGCCGGGCAGCGATGCGACCGAAGTGAACACTCCGCCGTCGTTCTGGAAGACCTCCGTCGTCTCAGTTGCGCTCTCCGGGGGGTCGGCGACTTCACTCCGCCCGGATTGGATGATGTCCAGGTCGCCGTCGCCGTCGTAGTCGCCCCAGGCGGCATCGCTGGAATAGAGGCCCGGCAGCCAGGCCACGTCCCAGAACCAGCCGGTCCCGTTGTTCTCCCAGACGATACTCACGGGTTCGAAGCCGGGAGCAATGTCCTGACGCCCGGTTGTCAGCAAATCCAGATCGCCGTCGTTGTCGTAGTCGCCGAAGTCGGCCGAATCGCCCCCGCCGGCGAGCCATCGGTCGTACGTGAAGTGCCCCGTCCCGTCGTTGGTGAACAGGCCCGTCTTGCTCCTGATCCACGAGCCGCCGTCCCCCTTGGCCATGATCGACGCCAGCGCCAAGTCCGTGTGGCCGTCGTTGTTGTAGTCCCCCCAGGCGAAGGACTTGGCATCGGGGGCCATCAGACGGTCGTCCATCAGGTCCAGAGCGCCGATTAGAGAGAACGTCCCGTCACCGTTGTTGTGATGTAGGGTCGCCTCGTATGGCGAGGCCGGCCCGGTGGACCGTACCACCAGGACGTCCAGGTGTCCGTCGGCGTCGATGTCCGCCCAGGACGAGGCTACGCAGTCGGCGTCGGGCAGTTTTCCCATCGGCCGGAACGGGGCCGGCTGGAGGGCCAACCCGGCAACGGCCGATGAGTTCATGTCAGGGGGGGTCGAGACCTCGATCCGGATCCGCCCGGACGCGTCGGCCCGCACGATCTCGGCGTAGCTCGTCAGCTTGCGGTCCTCGTCGCCGGGCTCTCTGTTGACAGTCAGTCGATCCATCGACAGCGGCTGAATGAAGGCCACCGGCGCGTCAGCGCCGATGATCAGTACATCGTTGGCACTGTAACTGCCCAGGTGAATGGTAGAAGCAAAGACGTAGATGGCGTAGCCCCCCAGTGGTTCCAGGTCTTGCCACTCGAACACCATCGTCTGCGCATACTCCGACCATGCCAGATAGCCGTCGACTCCCGCCAGAGACTGGCCGTGTTGCGGCAATGTCTCGGGCTCTAGAGGGTAGCCCGGCCCCGGCTCGCCAATGTAGTCGTTGCTGGAGATGACCAGGTCGAACGGCGTGGCATAACCGCCCTCGTCGATCAGGTTCGTCAATGTCGCCGGACCGGAAGTGCTGTGCAGCGTCCAGTTCGTCGGCGTATCGGTGTACGGAGTGGAGTCATCGAAGTCGACCCCTACGAGCGATCCCGCGAGAGACGCCTCCAGCAGCTCCAGCGGAACGGCCCCGGCCGGCGCAACCGCCGCTTCGCCGCCGCTCAGCAGCAGGCGCGGCTCCAGCGGCTCCAGCAACGGCCGGGCAGCCAGGAGAGAATGCTCGTTCGACTCCCCCAGCGTTCGCGTCAAGGCGGTTTGCATAGACATGGCTTCACTCCGTTCTGCGGTTCTTGGCGCAGCACCGGCGCACACCGGGCCACGGTCGGCCTGACCTGCAAGTTGGGACATCCCCTCAGCGCATTACACCGCGCCGAGGCACACCTACGCCTCCGACTGCGATGCGGCAACTGCCCGGGCGGGCCGAGGGACCCATATGCCGCCCCGGCCCCATCTGCGAGAACTGCGAGCGAGACGTGATTATAGCGTAGAACGGGCCGGCCGTCCAGCATCTTTGCGGCCGTCGCAGGCACGCCCGCCCAGCGCGGGGAGCGCAGCGCGGCTGCCGGCCGCAAGGGAAGTCCCAGCCGCCCGAGCCGCTTTCGCCCTGGACCGGGGAAGACTGATGGGTCCTATTGCTGCTCTGCGAAGTAGCGCTTGCCACTCTGCGAAGCGGCGTTTCGCTGCGAAGCACGAGTCGCTACGAAGCACGAGCCGCCGCGGAATCCGCCCCCCCCCTGTGTGGCTCGAAGACTCGCCCGAACTGCGCGGCTAGGCATCGATCTTCCCCTGCCGCGGTTCGCGCTCGGACACCTGGGGACGCCCTGCCTTCTCCGGCTCATCCGGTTCCTGCGTACGCAGGGCGGTGGTGGTCGCCCACCGCGGCGGCGAGCGGAACGCATGGGTCTTGGCTGAGAATTGGGGGCCGTCTTCGGCGAGATCAGGGGGGCGATTCTCAGGCAAAAGGGCCCCGGGCGTTTTGCGGCGGGGCTGGGTCGCGGCCGCGGATCTCGGCGGACCGGCCGGCGCGCTGATTCCGGATGGGCCAAGAAAAAGGCTCTTCCGCAGAATGTGTGGGTCGCTTTCCCGACGGGAGGTCTGCCTGTGGGACGGAGATGCCTCCGTCGGCGTGCCCGAAGAAGGCGCGGCTGCGCCGCGGGGTTTTCTGAGGGATGACTCAGGTGTCCGATGGTGCATCCGGCCTCCTGCGGCTTGTGCCGTGGGAGGCCGCTGTTCCCCATCGCCATCGGACACCGGAGCGATGCCTTGAAGACCCCGGGGGGTATGGGGGTTGGCCCCCCGGACGCCGCCGTGTGGGAGGCCCTGAACAGCAAGGCGAAACTCGCTGCGGGAAAAGCCTGCGGCTTACGGACGTTCGAGGGGTTGGAAGCTGTTCCCTATCAACCGCTTGGACACGTCCCCGAACCGAAACCGACCCACTCATTCTTCTGAGTAGGCAAGAAAAATGCCAAAACGGGGAGATTGACGCGACAATCTGGGCCTCGAGATGTCCATTCTATAAGGGAGGGACACTGCGGGGGCTCTTCATCGCGGAGAATGCTGAGAGCGCGGAGGTTCAATAAAATCAAGATGTTATGAGCTACACGCGGGAGCGGGGCGCGGCGTCCGGCACAGCGGTCATGCCGCCCTCGGGCAGTGCGCCCGGCCGGTCTGCCCGGATCTCCCCCTCCGCGTGCTCTGCGGTCTCTGCGATGAACACCGGGCCGGATCGGCAGGTCGTGTGTTGCTTTTTCGCAACATTCGGGCGGCGGCCGGGGCGTTGGGCGGCGCTGGGCGGCGCGCCGGCGCGGCGGCGGCCGATCGACGGGGAATCGGGCGGAGTTGATTGTGTGTGTTGATTGTGTGCCTTCCGCAAAGACACACAATCATTTTGCGATGCAAGAGCTTTATGAAAAAGGCTTTGCCGATCGATTGTGTGGATTTGGCTTTTCGCGAAAGGCCCGGTATGCACACAATCAGGCGCTGCCGCCGGACAGGCCGGAATCGGGCGTTGCGGCACGGAGATCGCCGCGGCCGCGGCGGCGGGGCGGGCAGACGGGCCGGGCGTTTCGGATCACCTCGAGACGAGGGTGGACATGCTGAAGACGGGCAGCAGCAGAGCCATCGCGATGCCTCCGATCAGCAGGCCCATGGTGATGATCATCGCCGGCTCGATGAGGCTGGTGACGGCCTTGACGGCGACCTTGACGTCCTCCTCGCAGAACTCGGCGATTCGGCCCATGACGTTGGCGAGCTGGCCGGCCTTCTCGCCGGCGGCGATCATGTGAGAGACGGTCTGCGGGATCAGCGCGTGGCGGCCGAGTTCCTCCGACAGGCTCGAGCCCTCCTTCACATGCTCGGCGACGGAGGTCCAGATCCTCTTGAAGTGGCGGTTTCCGGCCACCTGGGCGGTGATCTCGAGGCCTTCCAGCACGTTGACGCCGGTGGCGACCATCGTCGCCATCGTCCGCAGCGACCGGGCGAGATAGGCCTTGCGGTACATCTTGCCGATGACGGGCATGCGAATCCGCAGCGAGTCGCGGAACTCCCTGCCCGACTGCGACCGCAGGAACAACCAGAGGCCGACGACGCCCGCGATCAGCGTCAGCAGGACGAGCGGCCAGTAGTCGACCAGCCCGTTGCTGAGGCCCAGCAGCATCCGGGTCGGCAGGGGCAGGATCGCGCCCTTGCCGGCGTAGATCTTCTCGAAACGAGGCAGGATGAATATGAGCAGGCCGGTGACCACCAGCGCGCAGAAGCTGAGCATGCAGATCGGGTAGATCATCGCGCCCTTGACGCGCTTGACGGTCTCGCGTTCCTGCTTGAGGTAGTCACTGGCCCGCTGGAGCATCGGGCCCATGCTGCCGGAGACCTCCGAGGCCCGCATCAGCGCCACGAACAGGCGGCTGAAGACGCGCGGGTACCGCTCGAGGGCGGACGAGAACGCCACGCCGCCCTTCACCTGCGCCGAGAGGTCGCCGACGATGATCTGCATGGTCTGGTGGTGGGTCTGGTCGGCGATCGCGTCGAGGGCCTCCGAGATCGTCACGCCCGTGTCGACCATGACGGCCAACTGCGTGGTGAAGAAGATCGCCTCGTCGCGTTTGACCTTCAGGTTGCTGGTCGGGACGGGGCCGGTCGGCATGGCCGGCGGCGGCTGGATGCCCTGCCCGGCCGGGCGGTGCGAAGCGGGCGGGCGGCCATGCCCTTCGCCCCGCTGCCATTTGCCCGTTGCCTGCGACTGGTGGACCGACCTGGCCATGTGGCATCTCCTTCGATGCTCAGCTCGCCGTGACGCGGAAGACTTCCTCGACGGTCGTCAGCCCCACCTTGACCTTCGCCATCCCGTCCTGGTGGAGGTTGACCATTCCGCCCTCCATCGCCAGGGCCCGCAGCTCGTTGATGCTCGCCGCGCCGGCGATCCGGTCGCGCAGCGTGTCGTGGGGCACGAGCAGCTCGTAGATGCCGATCCGCCCGGCGAAGCCGGTGTTGCGGCACTTGCCGCACCCGTGGCCGTGATAGAACGAATCGACGTGCCCGACGGCCTTCTCGACGGCCCGGCGGACGTTCATCGGCGGCTCGTACGGCTCCTTGCAGTTCGTGCAGATCTTCCGCACGAGGCGCTGGGCGAGGATCGCCTCCACCGACGCGGCGACCAGGTACGGCTCGATGCCGATGTTCAGCAGCCGCGTCACCCCGCCCGGCGCGTCGTTGGTATGCAGCGTGCTCAGCACGAGGTGGCCGGTCAGGGCCGCCTGGACGGCGATGCGGGCGGTCTCCGCGTCGCGGATCTCGCCGATCATGATGATGTCCGGGTCCTGGCGCAGCAGGCTCCGCATGGCCGAGGCGAACGTGAAGCCCGCCTTCTCGTTGACCTGAAACTGGTTGACGCCGGTGAGGTTGAACTCGACGGGGTCCTCGACGGTGCAGATGTTGACCTCGTCGCAGTTGAGCTCCTTCAGCACCCCGTAGAGCGTCGTGCTCTTGCCGCTGCCGGTCGGACCGGTCACCAGAACGATGCCGTTGGGCGAGGAGACGACCTTCCGCCACTGCTTGAGCATGTCCGAGTCGAACCCGAGCTTCTCGAGGTTCACCAGCACGTTGCGGTTGTCGATGATGCGGATGACGATCTTCTCGCCAAACTGCCCCGCCAGCGTCGAGACGCGAAGGTCGATCGGTCGGCTGTCCATCATCACGTGGATCCCGCCGTCCTGGGGCAGCCGGCGCTCGGCGATGTCGAGGGCGGCCATGATCTTGACGCGGCTGGCGATGGCCGGAAGCATCTTGAACGGCGGGCGGAGCTTCTCGTAGAGGCGCCCGTCGATCCGGTACCGGACCCTCAGCGAGCCCTCGTCGGGCTCGATGTGGATGTCCGACGCGCCTTCGCGGACGGCATTGTAGATCAGGTAGTTGACCAGCTTGATGACGGGGGAGCCTTCCTCGAGGACGTCCACGTCGCCGATGTCGTTGGCGACGGATTCGACAATCGAGAGGTCGGAGGAGTCAAAGCCGTCGATGATCTCGTCGATGACGAAGACGTTGGCGGCGGGCAGGTGCGTGTCGAGGGTGGCCTTGATGTCCTTGGCGGTGGCGCAGACGACCATCACCTCGCAGCCGGTCAGACGCCCGATCTCCTCGAGCAGGAAGACGTTGGCCGGTTCGTTGATCGCCAGCGCCAGCCGGTCACGGACCCGAAACAGCGGCAGGACGCCGTGGCGCTCGAGGAACTCGCGAGGCAGGATGTCCATGACCCTCGGGTCGGCCACGCGGGGCGAGACGCGGGCGTAGGGCACGCCGTAAGCGCCCGCCAGGGCCCGCATCACGTCATCCTCGGTGCAGAGGTTGAGCTTGCGCACGACCTCGCCGAGCAGCAGGCTGTTGCCCGCCTCGCGCTGGTAGGCCAGGGCCTCCTCGAGCTGCTCGACCGTCAGCACGCCCTGGTCGATCAGCAGTTGACCCAGTTGGAGCTTGGGACCCGCGTTGGTAATCATCTCGCCCTCCGGGTCGGCCGGCTAGGGTTGAATGGCCTTGACGGCCTCGACGGTGTCCTCGAAGACCTCGAAGCTCGACCGCAGCCTGGTGATCTCGAGGATCGTCTGAACGCTTTGCCCGATGTGGACGAGTTTGACCTGCCCGAACCGCTCGGCCAGCCGGTCCTGGAGATCGAGGAGGTACTCCAGCGCCGCGCTGTCGATAAACGGCACGTCGGCGAGGTTCAGCACGAGGTCGATCACCTGCTCGTCCTCCAGTTGGTGATCGACGGCCCGGCGAAGGGCGCCGAGGTCGTCCTCGGTCAGTTCGCCCTTCAGGATGAGGATCACGGCGTGTCCGTAGCTTTCTGCGGAGACGTTCATGTTGCGTCCTCCTGGGCCAGCCCGACGGGGAAGACCGTCTCGGCCGGCTCTCGCAGCTCCTCCAGGAAGGCCTCGAGGTCCATCGCGAGCAGCTTCCCGGCGACCTCCGGATCGAACTGGGTGCCCGCGTGGTCGCCGATCTCCCTGATGACCACCTCCAGAGGCAGCGCCTTGCGGTAGATGCGGTCGGAGGTCATCGCGTCGAAGCAGTCGGCCAGGCCGATGATCCGCGCATCCAGCGGCAGGTCTTCGGCCGTCAGCCCCTGCGGATAGCCCCCCCCGTCCAGCCGCTCGTGGTGGCAGAGGATGCCCGAGATCACGTCGTCGAGCTGACGGATGCCTCCGAGGATCTTCGCCCCGATGCCCGGGTGCCTCTTGACCTGGTCGTACTCCTCTTCGGTCAGCCGGCCGGGCTTGCAGAGCGTGCTCTCCGGAACGCCGATCTTCCCGATGTCGTGCAGCAGCCCCGCCAGGTAGATCTGCTGAACCCGCGCCGGCGCCAGCCCACACTCCTCCGCCAGCCGCTTCGAGATGACCGCCACCCGGTTGGAGTGGCCGCACGTGTACGGGTCCTTCGCGTCGATCGTGGCCGTCAGGGCGTGCAACACGCCCATCAGCAGATCCTGCAAGTCGGCGTACAGGATGTTGTTGGCCATGAAGACCGCCGACTGGTTCGCGATCGAGTTGACCAGCTTGATGTCGGTGCTGCTGAAGTCGCCCGCGTTCTTGTTCAGCGTCAGCAGCATGCCCAGTTGCTGGTCGCCGGCCACGGGGACACAGATCACGTTGCGGATGCCCTTGCCGAGCTCCGGCTGGGACCGGCACCGGAACTGGTTGTCCACGATCGGCCGGGGCTCGCGGGCCAGCTCCGGCGCGAAGTACTTGCGGGCGAGTCGGCCGAGCTGCTCGTCCTCGAGGTCGATCCGGCCGGTGACGACCACGATGTCGTCGGGCACGGCGGGCGGATGGGCGTGGATGACGGCCGCCGCGGCCGAGATGTTCATCACCTCCAGCAGCTCGTCGCAGACGTCGCGCAGGAACGCCGCCGGCCGCTGGGTGACCTTCATCGACCCGCTGATGGTGTACAGCAGGCTGAGCTCCTCGTAGGTGGTCGAGAGATTCGTCGACAGCGTGGTGAGCTCACCGTTGGCGGTCTGGATCTCCTGCTCGGCCTCGAGGAGCCATTCGAGGATGGCCAGCAGGTCGGCGCCCTCTGCCGGATCACGGAACCGGACGCCCTCGGCCGCCGCGGCGACGACCTGGCGGTCGAGCAGCAGTTCGTCACATCGCCGGGCGAGGAACTCATCGTCCTCGAAAGCGGTCGTGGGGAAGCACGCCACCGCCGTGCCCGACTGGCGGCGCCTCTTCCGAACCGGCACGCCGAGAACGCAGCAGCCGCCGGGCAGCACCTGCCAGGCCGCCCGCCCCTCGGCGTTGACGCGGGCAACCAACTGCGAGGCAGACGCCGTACACGCCTCGGCGGCGCAGTGGATGGCGGTGCAGAACTCGCACGTCGGCTCCCGACGGCCGAAGCCCAGGCCGTCGAGGTCCCATACGGAGAAGCTCAGGCCCAGCTCGTCCATCCGGGCCCGGACCCGGCGGAACGCGCCCGCCATTTCCGCAAGGGGCTGAGATGTGCTTGTTCTGACCGGTGACATGCTCTATTCCGCTGTGGCAGAGACCTCCGTCCGGCTCAGCAGGTCCGTCACCCGCTGAAGCACCTCCCGGGGCGAGAACGGCTTGGCGAGCACGGCCGATATCTTCGCGTCGGCCATCTCGTCCGGCTCAATGTCGAATCCCCTGGCCGTCAGCATGATCGCCGGGATGTCGCGCGTCTGTTCTTTCGCCCGCAGCCGCTTGCACAACTCCAGCCCGCTGAGAAACGGCATCTGGTAGTCGGTGATCAGCAGGTCGGGGCGCTCGGTGGAGCACAGCTCCAGCGCTTCCTCCCCGTCGACCGCCGTAATCACCTCGAAGCCCGCGTTGCGGAGCTTCATCGACACGACGTGCAGGATGTGGGCCTCGTCGTCGGCAACCAGGATCTTCTTGTCCATGTCCCTCTCTCTTTCGTTGTCCCTGCCGGCCCGACGGACGGTCGGGGCGGCCGATCACTGGAGGTTCGGCAACTCGAACCGGAACACGCTGCCCTCGCCCGCCTCGCTGGTGACGGAGAGCTTCCCGTCGTGGACGGTCTCGACGATGTGCTTGACCAGCGCCAGCCCCAGTCCCGTGCCCTTGGCCATCTTGCTGTTCGCCTTGACGCGGTAGAACTTGTCGAAGACGTGGGGCAACTCGTCGGCGGCGATCCCGGCGCCCGTGTCGGCCACCTCGCACACCGTCACGTCCCGCCGCTCGTCCACCTTGACGCCGACCGACACTCGCCCGCCGGCCGGGGTGTACTTGATGGCGTTGGACACCAGGTTCACGACGGCCTGGTAGACCATGTCCCGGTCCGCCTCGACCTGGCAGTAGACGGGCACGAGGTTCGCCTCCAGCCGGATGTCCTTCATCCGCGCCGTCGGGCCGGCCACGTCGACCACCTGCTTGACCACGCCCGGCAGGCTGATCGGCTCGCGAACGACCTTCACCACGCCCGACTCGATCCGCGAGATGTTCAGGATGTTCTCGATCAGGCGATGGAGGCGGTCGGTCTCGGCGGCGATGATCTCGTAGAACTCCTTCCGCGTCTGCTCGTCCTCGGCCTCGCCGTCGACGAGCATCTCGATGTAGGCCTTGATCGAGGCCAGAGGCGTCTTCAGCTCGTGAGAGACGTTCGAGACGAAGTCGGTCTTCATCCGCGCGATCTCCTTCTCGCGCGTCACGTCGTGCAGCACGGCCACCACGCCGGAGACCTCGTCGTTGGGCGTCACCACGCAACTGAGCGTGATGCTGAACGTCCGCGGCGAGCCCTTCTGGTCGATGCTGTGCTCGACGACCTTCCGGGTGAAGCTGCTGCCGTGGCTCCGCGTCTCACGGATCAGCCTCACCAGCGTCCCGTCCGAGAAGACCCGATCGACGTTCTTCCGGACGGAGGCCGACAGCTCGAAGTCCAGCAGCTTCTCGGCCGCCTCGTTGGCGAGGATCAGCTCGTCGAAACGGTTCGTGACGATCACCGCGTCGGAGATCGAGAAGATGATCGCTTCGGTGTGGTGCTTCTCCGCCGAGGCGATCCTCGCCTGGATCTGGAGTTCGCGATTCTCCGACTGCAGCTTCTCGATCTGCCCGCCGGCGGCGGCGATATAGTTGTTGAGCGGCCGGACAATGCCAATCAGCTCGTCGCCCTTGGCCAGCTCGATCGACCCGCGCCACTCCCCGTCGGCCAGGACGCGCAACTGATCGGACAGCCCGTTGGCGAACTGCCGGGTCCGGCGGCGGACGATCACGGGGATCATCACCGCCAGGATGACCGCCAGCACCGGCACGGTGTAGCCCAGCTTCGCCTCGGGCGTCTCCGGCCGGTGGCTGATCAGCAGGATCGCGTAGAAGACCGCGCAGGCTCCCAGCGCGGTCGCGGCCAGGCTGACCAGCCCTACTCCCTTCGCCGTCTTCACGTTGACCTCCGTTCATCCCGCCGCCGCACGGGGCCAGCCGGCGGCGGGAAGAGGAACCTTCAATCAACTCAGTTCGCCTTCGACAACTGCTCCCGCCCCGCCGCCTCGAGCAGCGCGCGGGCCACGCTGTTACGCGGATCGACCCGCAGGGCCTCCGTATAGCACCGGATGGCGGCGGCCGAGCCGCCTCGCGCCGCGTGGGCCCGGCCCAGCACACAGTGGATCATGCTGTTGTCCGGGTGCTCCGACGCCGCTCGCGTCAACGTCTGAACGGCCGAGGACGCCTGCCCGCTCCGGAGCAGCGCGTAGCCCAGAAGCAGCGTCGCGTCCACGTCGTCCGGGGCCAGTTGGAGGGCCTTCCTCGCCGCCAGGATCGCGCGGGGCGCGTCGCCCATCGCCAGGGCGCTCTTGGCCACGCCGGTCCATACCGCCGGCGACTCCGGCGACCGCTCGCTGGCCGAGTAGTACGCCTCGAACGCCTGCCGCGCCCGGCCCCGCGACAGCCGGCAGTCGCCCAGCATCATGTACACCCACGTCGGCGCCTTGTAATCCTTGCTCGCCACCAACGCCGACAGCGCGTCCGCCGCCCGCTCGAGTTGACCGGCCGAGTAATGCGCCCGGCCGAGCTCTTCCTGGTAGCGGACGTTCTTGTAGTCGAGGTCGCTGGCGTGCTCGTAATGCTCCGCCGCCTTGGCATACTCCTTCTGCATCATCGCCAGCCGACCGGCCAGCTCGTGCATCCCGGGGTCCTCGTCGGCCTTGGGCAGAAAGCTGTCGATGTAGATCTGCGCCTGGCGGATGTCGGCTTTGGCCACGAGGACCTCCGCGGTGGCCTTCACCGCCGACATGTTCTGCTCGTCCAGGGCGTAGGCGAGGCGATAGCTGGCCAGCGCGTCGTCCAGCTTGCCCGTCTTCTCTTGGGCCACGCCGAGCAAATAGGCCGTCTCGGACGAGTTGGGGTCGCCCTCGGCCGCCTTCCGCAAGGCCGCCAGCGCCGAGGCGTATTGGCCTTCCTCGATCTGGATCCTCGCCAGCAACAACTCCGCCTCGGTGAACTGCGGATCCATCACCAGGGCCTGCTCGACGGACTTTCGGGCAGACTCCAGCTCTCCGCCGGCGAATCGATTCTCCGCCAGACGGTAGAGCACTCGAGATCGGGCGGAATACCACCGCTTCTCGGCCTTGATCTTCTGCTCGTCAAACTCCGCGGTCATCTGATTGCAGCCGCTGGCTGCTGCCAGGACGATCGCTGCCAAGATCCATCTTGCCATCACTGGACTCCTTCATGTCGTCGCAACTGCTTCGCCACTTTCCGCAAAGCTCCCAGCTTGACACCGGTGAGCAAAAAAAGGGGCGTCTCAGGGACTCTCCGCGGCGGAAGCAGCCGGGGTCACAGCCGGCTTCGGCCCCTGCCCGGCGGGCGCCACAGCGCCCTGCCTGCTCGGCGCAGTGCCCTCCAGGGGCATCTCGAAGCGGGGCTCGATGCCGAGCTTCTGCCTCACGTCGGGGCTGATGCCTTCGGCGTTTCTCGGTTTCATATGGGGGATGACCGGCTCGATCGGCTTGCCCAGCTCGTGCATCAGCATTCTCTGCACGGCGTAGTGCACCGAGGAGTGCCGCACCGAATCCGACCAATAGGCCTTTTGCGTCAGTTGCTCGCGGAGCCGGACCGCCTCCATCATCCGCGGCCGGATCGACAGGGCCATGTCCGCCAGCCAGAGCGCCTCGGCCTGCTTGCCGTCGCGTACCGCCTGCCGTGCCAGCCGGAGGTTGCTGTTGGCCAGCCGGTCGGCCGCCCACCACCGCAGGCCCTTCCGCTGGCCGACGCGGAACCGCTCGATGTCGTCCCTCAACTGCTCGCTGACGGCTTCGTCACGGGGCTGATCGATGATGTGCGGGGTGATCAGGATGATCACTTCCTCGCGCTCCGTCCGGTTGTTGTGCGTCCGGAAGAGGCTGCCCAAGTACGGGATGTTGCCCACGCCGGGCACCTGCGTCTTGCCGATGTCCGTGCTTTCGCGGAACAGCCCGCCGATGATGATCGTATGCCCGTCGCGCACCAGCACGTTGCTGGTCACCTCTGTGGTGTCCTCGCTGGGCAGGTTGAGGGTAACGCGGCCGTCGGAATCCTCGGGGTGGATCTCCATGCGGATGTGCCGGTCCTTCGCGATGAACGGGCGGACGATCAGCAGCGTGCCGGTCTCGAGGAACTCGACGGTCTGGGTGGCGGTGGTTTCGGTGACGGTGGTCGTCAGGTATCCGTCCCGGCTGCCGACCATCACCTCGCCTCGCTGCTTGTTCATCACCAGCAGCTTGGGGTTGGCCACCACGGTCACGTCCGTGATGCCCTCCAGCGCCGTGACGAAGAAAGCGATGTCGCTGCCGAAGATCCCGAACGTCATCCCGCCCTGCACCGGGGAGAAGTCCGTCCGGAAGTTCACCGCCGTCACGTTGTTCTCGGTCAACTGGTTCGGCTGGAAGTTGATGTCGTTGCCGGCCGCGTCCGCCGTGAAGCCCAGGTCCTGGAACTCCACGCCGTTCAGCGCGTTGAAGTTGACGCCGAGCTGGTTGTCCTCGCCGAGGTCGGCCCGGAGGATGGTCGTCTCGATCAGCACCTGATCGGGGCGGACGTCGAGTTCGGCAATGACCTCCTCGATCCGCTTGACGACGCTGGGGGCGTCCTTGACGATCAGCACGTCCTGGGCCGCGTGCGCGTTGCCGCCCGTGTCGGACTTGCTGGCCTCGATTCCGACCGCCGCGGCCGGCGTGGCGGACATCGAGCCGGACTGCGACAGAAGCGGCGTGACCAGCAGCTGCGCGTCGGTGGCGGTGATGTAAGACAGGTGGAAGACCTTGACGACCGGCTTCTCCTTGGCCTCGAGGATGGCCGCCTTCTGCTGGGCTGTGTAGACGTAGATGAAGTCGTCTTCCTCGATGTAGTCGAGCCCGCTGGAGGCCAGAACGGCCTTGAGGGCCTGCTCGAACGTCACGCCGTACAGGTCGGCCGTCACCGTGCCCTTGACTTCCTTGGTGGCGACGATGTTCCGCTTGCCCTGCGTGCTGAGCAACTGGAGCACGCCCCTCAGGTCGGCGCCTTGCACGTGGATTTCGAACGTGCCCGGCCGCGTCACCGAGATGGTCGTGCCTTGGTTACCCGCCGGCTTGGTGGTGGGTCCGCCGGCATCCTGAGCCCATGCCCCCGCACTAAACATACAGGCGATCATCCCGGCCGTGACGACTGGCCGAGTGAGAGGCCCAAGCCCATGCAACCGCTTCATTTTGCTTCTCCTTCACAACGGGTCGCCTCCGCAGCGACCACTCACAGACAGGTTTTCCGGTTCCTGCGCCTCCTGGGGCGCTATACCAGGTTTCACTTCAACATCTCGAGCGTGACCCGCATTCCTTTCTTTTCGACCACACAGGAGCCCGAGTTAATTGAGACTACCTGAAATCCGTTGAGCCATCCGCCCACGCCGAGCACCTGCCCGTTGATGATAGCGGTCGGCGAGGCCCCGACGATCGTCGTCTGGAGCGTCAACGCCTGCGCCTCGGTCTGGACGGCGCGCCTCTGAGCCTCGCGGCGGGCGGCGGCGGCGTCGACGGGCGTGACTGTCGGCTTCGGCTTTGCCTTATCCTCCTCCTTCGGCGGGAAGAAGGCGGAGTTCGGCAGAAACAGATTCCGCTGGATCTTCGCAAGCGGCTTGCGGGTGGACGGGAGCTTCGCGCCATCCGGCCCGGCGGCGGCCTTCCGCGCCGTCGGCCCGGGCTGATCGGCAGTGGCCTGGCCCTGCGAGCCCCCCCCGCCCGATATCGCCGCACCGGCGCGGGCGGGCGCGACGTACTGTAGCACCTGCCGGCCGACGACGATCAGCAGGACCAGCATCAGCACGCCCAGGATGCCCGCCTTCATCGGGTTCCGCTTGACCTCGTCGATCAACCGGTCCCTCAGGGCTTCCGTCTTGGCAGGTATTCGAGCCATGGCCGCCTCGCTAGCTCTCGATAAAGTAGATGTTCATCAACACTTCGACGCTCAGCTTGTCGGGGTCGCCGACCGTCGAACCGCTGCCGCTGCGGAGGACCAGCTTCTGCACCCGTGTCAGCCGCTCCATGTCCTCCAGCCGCTCGAGGAATCTCGCCAGCGACAGGTACGACCCCTGGAACCGCAGGACGATCGGGAGCGTGTGGAACAACTCCGCCTGCGTCGGACTGCCCGGCTCGATGACCTGGTTGGCCAGCGTCCCCTGCTCGAGGTTGCCGCTGATCTCCCGGAGGAAGCCGCCCAACTCCTTCTGCTGGGGCAGGCGGCGGTCGAAGTTGCTGTAGAGCTTCTTCATCTGCTCGACCTGCCCGACCAGCTTCGGCACGGCCGCCGTCTGCTCGGCCGCGTTGGCCAGCTTGAGGTTCTCGCGGCTGATCTCGGTTCGCAGCCCGTTCAGCTCACGCTGCTGCGGCACGTAGAAGACCGCCGTGCCGACCCCGGCCGCCGCCAGCAGCAGGCCGATGACGATCAGATTGTCTCGCATTGCCTGTGACACGAACGTCCCCTTCGTCGGTCTACCTTGACACGTAACAACTGGCCTGGAACTGCCGGGCCTGCCGCGAGCGGACGGCCACCGTCCGCGCGTAACCCATGTTGACGTCCTCGAAGACGCTGCTGGCCGACAACTGCCCGATGAAGTTCGCCACGTCAACGTCCGTCGGCGCGATGCCGGTGATCACCAGCCGGACCCGCTTGGTGCTCGTCTCGGCCGGGACACCCCGTCGGGCGACGGCCCGGCCGGATCGCCGGACCCCGCCGGGCGACCGCACGGGCGTCTTGATCTCGACGGTCTCCATCGTCAGGCTCGTCAAGGCCATGCTTTCGGGCATGATCCGCTCCAGCTCGATCAAGACCTCCAGCGTGCCGGCCCGCCGACCCAGCTCCTCCTCGATCCGCTTCTTGATCATCAGGTCGGCCAACTGATCCTGGAGCGAGTCGAGCAGGTGCTGTTGCTCCCGGGCGTTGTTGCTTCGCCCCGCCAGCATGGCCCGCTCGGCCCGGGCGGCGGAGATGCGTCCCTGGAAGACGTAGCCCAGCCCCACCAGCGCCGCCAGGCAGATCGCCACCAAGTACCCCTGCAAGACCAGCCTCTGCCGCCTCGCCCGCCGGGCCTTGATTCGATCAGGCAGAAAGTCGAGATGTCTCATCTTTGCCCTTTCGCAAGCTCCGCTCGAACTCGGCGCAGCGGAAGGCCAGCCCCGCGCACACGCTCCATTCCGCCAACACCCCTCGCCGGTCGGACCCGAAGTCCACGCCCGACGTGTCGATGCCCTTCAGCGGATGCCCGATCCGGCAGTCCACCCCCAACTGCTCGCCCAGCAGGTGGGCCATCGCCGGGTCGTACGCCTGCCCGCCGGTCATGATGACCCGGCGAGGGCGAACGCCCCGAAACGTCACCGAGCAGTAGCGAAGGCACAGCGCGATCTCACGGGCCAGTTCCTCCACCTCGCCGCGAACGGCGTCGAGGATGGTCCAGCCGACCGAGTCCGGCCCGTCCTCCGGCTGGCCCTGTTCGTCCGTCTCGCGGCGCCGATCGGCCCGGTCCCGCATGATCTGGGTCCGCAGGTCGGCGGCCTCGTCGTGGGGCAGGTTCAACTGGCGGGCGACCGCGTCGGTGAAGTTGCGCCCGCCGATGGGGATGCTCTTGATCAGCACGACCTGCCGGCCCCGCGCGACGACCACCTTGGTCATGGTGTGGCCGAGGTCGACGACCACGCTGATGGCATCCTCGTCGGCCTGACGGCGAAGCAGACGTTCGAACGGCCGAAACACCGCCAACGGCTCGGCGTCGATCAACTGCGGGCGAAGGGGCAGCTCGGCCAGCATCGACAGATGCGATTCGATCACGTCGCCCGGCGCGGCCAGGATGATCAACTCCTGGTACGAGTCGACCCCCTGCCGGATCTGCCCAGCCCGGAGGTAGTGAAGCTGGTCGGCGGCGAACGGCTGGCCGAAGCGCTCCTCCGCCTCGTACCGGACCGCCTCGTCCAACTCGTCGGCGGGCATGCTCTGGAGGCGGACGTTCTTGATCTTCAGTTGCCTGCACGGCAGGGCCGAAACGACCCGCCGCCCGCGGAAGCCCCCCTCCCGCAGCAGCTCCCGCACCCCTTGGATCGTCAGCTTCCGCCGTTCGGCCGGATCGTCGCCCGCCAGCGGCGGGAACGGCCAACGCCCGCACGCGGTGACCGCCACGGCCTCGCCAACCTGACGCATCTGGAGCATCTTGATGCTGTCGGTACCGATGTCCAGGGCGATCGGCCAGTGTCTGTTCCGAAGCAGTTGGTTCAGCATGCCCCTGCGATTCCTATCAAGGCCCGACTTGCGTAACTGTCACCATTCCGGTTACGGGCGCCACGTCGACTCGGTAAACGGTCGATCCGGCCTGCACCGTAACCGAGCCGCCGTTGTCGGGCGATCCCAGCTCGTCGAACGCAACCTTCTCGCCGCCTCCAAAGCTCGCCGAAACGACGTCGACCTGGTCGAAGTTTTCCTGCCCCTGAAAACCGACCACGTAATCCTCCTTAGTCATCGGGTGTTGGAGGACGCCACTTGTCTTAGAAGCCAGATCGTATGATTCCGTCACAATGTCGAAGCTCACCTCGATCAGCTCCTGAGTCGTGATGGCCACGTTCTGGGCGTACTGGAGGTCCGTGGCGATGATCCGGGCCGCCGAGATGGCCTGGAGGTCCCCCGTGCCCGACATCATCGGGATGACGGCCATGCCCGCGATCGCCAGGATCACCACCACCACCAGCAGCTCGATGAGGGTGAACCCTCGCCGCCGATCACTTTGCCTTGCGCCGAGGCGCCGGTTTGGCCACTGCATCTTTCCCGTCCTGCTCGATCTGGACCTTTGCCTTGCCGCTCTCGAACAGGCTCACCAGCCGATCGAGCTGCTGCGTCTGCCGGTCGAGGGCGTCGACCATCTGCTTGCGCTGCCGGCCCGCGTTGGGGAGGATCCCGTTGTCAGCCGCCCGGAGGCCGTCGGGCCCCGGCACGCCGTCCGTCCACAGGCCGGCGATCAGCACCGTCAGAAGCACGGCGATCACCGTCAGGCACACCTGCGTGTACCGATCCACCCGAAGCTCAATCCGTTTGTGATGTCCCATCGCACTGTCTCCTGTCAGATGGCCCGGGCGGCGGCGGCACTCACTGCCATGAGAGCACTCGCACGGACGCCATCCGAGCGTTGCAAAGATCGCGCAGCTCCGAGCCGGACAAGGCCCGCTGGAAAACGGCCACCTCGTCGATCGTGCCGTGAAACGGCCGGCTCGTCTCACTATCCGGACTGCCCCCGATCCACGCCGCCACGCCGCTGTCGACGTCCACGTCGCCGACCTTCGGCCTCTGCCCCACGCTCTCGCCGTTCTTGTAGAGGGTCATCTTTGTCCCGTCGTACGTGGCGGCCGCCATCGTCCACCGCCCCGTGCTCAGCGCGCCGCCGCCGGCGATCAACGTCGCCGTCGAGCCGTTCGCCTTGAGGCGGAAACACAGCCTGATCTCGTCCTCGTACCGGATCGTGCCCAACATCCAATAGTGGTCATCGGCCACTGTCCCGGCCGACTTCGAGATCAGTCGAGCATTATTCACCGAAAAGTCGTCCGCCTTGAACCACACCAGGAAGGTCGCCGCGGCCCCGCTGAGGCCGTGGACGTTGCCCAGCTCGACGTGGTCGTCGGTCCCGTCGAAGCCGGCCGCCTGATCGAGGTCGCCGGCGATCGCGCCCGGGCGGGCGAGTTGGACGCCGCATTCGTACTGCCCCGGGTTGCGCCCCGTCTGGTCGTTGGCTGCCGTGCCCCCCACCTCGCCCAGCCGCCAGTACGACAGCGGCCCGAGCGCCATCAGCCGGTTGCGGTAGTCGTTGGACAACTGGATCCGCGCGCGGCTGGTGCGGGTCATCCCGTTGGCGGTGGCCTTGGCCGCCAGCACGTACGTCAGCGGAGCCGGGTCGGGCTCGGTATACAGGACGTAGGAATCGCCCGTGCCGTCGGCGTAGAACGGCCCGGCGGAATCGTCCGCCGTTCGGCCCGCCAGGGCGTCCGAGCCGGTCCGCAGCAGGAACAGGCCGTGCTGTAGGCCCGACTCGGCCAGGTACCTCGCTCGCGAGGCCCCCAGCAGGTTCTCCGTGCTCGCCAGCTTGACGGTGGTGACCGACAGATAGCACATCCCCAGGATGGAGGCGACGACCACCATCACCAGGACCAGCATCATGGCCACACCGCGTTGTCTGATTGCGATCCTGCGCATTGGTTCCTCGGGCCGTCGGTTCGGCCGCCGTACTACGGATTGGCGTCATCGCCACCGACTTCGGTGGCGCTCAGGACGTACGTGTCGTTGTCCCACCCCACGTAGGCGGTCCTGTGTGCCCGCAGCGTGGCGGCCCCGCTGGTCTGAGCGACCCGCGCGCCGCTCCCGATCGACAGGCGGAAGCTCACCAGGCGCGTCATCGGGGTCGGCTCGTCGCACCGCACGGAGAACGCCTGGACGTCCCGGGCCAGCACCCGCCTGGCGGCGTACTGGGCAAACATGTCCAGGACGGTCTCGTCGTTGGCGGCGGCCTGGATCACGTCGGCCAGCGACATCTCGATGTCGATGGCGCTGCGGCTGGCCTCGCTCATCTCGGCGGGCAGCGAGAGGGCCAGCTCGAACAGCTCGTCGGTGACGGGGTCGTAGTGGATTTCGACGAGCTCGGAGAGATTGATCTGTCCGTTGTCGTTGTCGTCGCAGGCCCAGACGACCAGCGAATCGTCCGTGCCCGCCGTCACCAGCAGGGCCCTGCGCAGCGTCTGCTGGAGCCGCACCGACGCGACCCGCCCGGTCTGGAGGTGCCGGTAGTACTCCTCGCTGTGCTCGTTGAGGCTCGACAGCGAGACCGCCACCCCCGTCGCGGCCAGGCCGATCACCGCCGTGATCGACACAGCCATGACCAGTTCGGCCAGCGTGAACGCCCTTGCCGTCCAGCGGTTCATCTTCTCCTCCGCCTGGCCTGCTACAGCCAGTGGACCAGCCGGGTCAGCGTGATGATCGGCCGGCCCTCGTGGCGGACCTCGACCGTGACCCGAAGCAGCGGAACGTCCCGGGACGTGTCTTGCCCCGCGACGTAGACATAGTCGGCCCCCACGTGTCGGCTGAGCCCCTCGATCCCCGGATCGGTGATCAGGGCTCCTCCCGCGTCTGTCAGCGTGCCGGGCGCCTCGGTGTAGCCGTCGTAATCGTCGATGGCGTCGAAGTCGCGCCGCTCGCGCTCGTCGCTTTCGGGGCCGAAGTCCGCCTCGTCCTCCGGCTCATTGTCCGCGTCGTCGGGTTCCTCGAACGCGCGGTGGAGGATCTCCTCCATCATCTGCTCGGCGACGCTGGCGGCGAGGCTGCGGCGGGTCTCGACCTGTTGCATGCGGACCCCGGCGGCGAAGGGCACGACGAGGGCACTGACGGCGACGGCCAGGACCACCGCCGCCAACAACGCCTCGATCAGCGTGAACGCCTTTCCGTGCTTCGCCGCCAAGGTCCGCCTCGTTGCTCTCAATAATCGTAGTACGCCTTGCCGTTCTCGTCCGTGCCCGTGGCGTCCGACTTGAACGTCAGGGTCGATGCCTGGTAGACCCAGCCGTGCTGGCCGGATGCCGCCGCCGGCAACGGCGCGCCGTTGTCGATCATCAGCACGTTCGCCTTGTCGTTGACGGGGTTCTCGGGCATCTTTCTCATGTACGGCCCGTAGCCGTTGGTTCTCTCGGTGATGTGTGCGGCAAAGACGGCCTCATCTGGCGTCTGCGTCGGGTCGAGCCCCGGATAGCCCGGGGACACGCCTCGATGCTGTCCCTTGAAGACCACCACCTGCGTGCGCATCAGCCGCAGGTTGTCAGCAAGCATCGAGGCCTTGGCCGTGGCGGTGACGTTGGAGAAGTTCGCCAGCACGATCGCCGCGACGACTCCGAGGATCACCACCACAATGAGGATTTCGACCAACGTAAAGCCTCTTTGCGGTTTCATGGTTCGGCCCGTCCGATCTGAGATTGACGCTCCACAAAAATGGACGCCCCGGTTGGGGCGGTCGCAAAGCAACGGCCCCAACCGGGTTGTCCCGACGACCAGCTTTGGTGGCTCCGCCCAAAGCGGCGGAGCCGTGCCGCCACCGATCAATAGTCGCGATAGTCGATGTGGTTGGCGCCGAACTTCCCGACGGCCGGGTCGAACCACCAACCCTCGGTCCCCGCGATCGGGGCATCGCCGTTGGCGTCCAGCGTGACCTCTCGGACCGTCCGGTCATCGTTCATGAACGGGTTGGCCGGGAACTTCTGGATGTACGGGCCAAGCGTTCCGCCGGCCGTGCCGTCAGAGTTCGTCTTCGTCTGAAGCTGCGTCAGGAAGTTCGCCGCGCTGAAGTTCGCGCCGAAGCAGCCCGGATACGTGTCCAGATGCTGCACCTTGAACAGCTCGAGCTGGCTGCGGACCGTCTGGAGGTCGCTGACCAGCGCGCTCTTGCGGGCGTCGTTCGATGCCTCGGTGAACTGCGGGATCACGATCGCGGCAAGGATGCCGAGGATGATCACGACGATCAGAATCTCAACCAGAGTAAAGCCTGTCTTCTTCATGGGATTCGCCTCCAACCTCTCTGTCGGTTCGGCCCTGTGGGCTCGGAACCTCCCGATTCTTCTGCCTCCGTGCGGGTGTGCGCCCTCTGCCGGGGACGCGGTTCATCATGCTGCGTGTTCTATCTCTTAGCTTCGCCTTCTTGCGAAGTTTCTAGCCCGGTCATCGAGACTCGCGGCTTCGGACGGAACGGTCGGATCTCCCCTTGTTGGGCTCACCTCCTCTCGGGACGACCACACGTAGAGTCCTGCCGGGCTGCTTGATTCTCTCCCGGAAACCTGCGCATCCGGCCGGTCGGTCACCACCGACACTCGACACTATCGACCGGTTTCGCGGGGGGCTTGACTAAGCCGATCTGGAATTGTCCACGCGCCGCGGAAGAGGCACCGAAAGAGGCGTTACGACCCGCAGAACAGGTCGAAACCGGCGAATGGAATGCCTTCACCGTTCCCTTCGGCAGCCAGGCTGTCCCACTTATCGGGACCCACGGCTTTGCGCTCCAGACCTCGCTTGGCCCGGATTGCCCTTTCGGGGAACCAGGCCCTTCAGGCGATCCAACTGCCTTGGGGGCCACTTCAGGGAGTATAGGATTCGCTCGCTGCGTAAGGCAAACACCCCACCGAATCGCGGAAGGGAAGTCGGAGGCGCGGCGGAAGGGGCAGGGATGCGGCGGAGGGGATGAGGTGCGGATAGGAGAAGAGACGCTCTCTCGCCTCTCTGAGACTACTCTGCCGCGGCGGCCAGGGCCGAGCGGCATTCGGCCAGGAGCTGATCGACCTTGAACGGCTTCAGCAGGATCGCCGACTGCCCCTCCTGGCGGGCGCTGAGGATCGAGTGCGTCGGGTCGTAGCCGAACGCGGTGATGAGGATCACCGCAGCGCCCGGCTGGTGGGCCTTCGCGGCGGCGAACACCTCGTAGCCGTCGGCCTTCGGCATCCGGATGTCCGAGATGATCAGGTCATAGCGGCCGCGGGCGATCGCCTCCGTCGCCTCCGCCCCGTCGGCGGCCAGGTCCACTTCGCAACCGCAGCCGGTCAGCACGGCCTGGACCGTCGTGCGGATCGTCCGCTCGTCGTCGGCCACCAGCACCCGCTTGCCCGTCAGCAGCGGGTCGTCTCTGGTCGGTGGCGACGTGGCGGGCACCGTCGCCGACGGCGACTGGCTGAGCTGCTGAATCGACCGCCGAACCTGCGCCGCGCGGTCCATCACCCCGCCCAGCCGCGTCCGCAGGCCGTCGTGCCCGATGTAGTCCTCCATCAGCTCGCCGACCTCCGCGACGAGGTCGTTGATCGGCCCGGCCAGCTCGGCGCTGATCGATCCGCTGACCTGCGTGTGGGCCTTGTGGCGCTCGGTGACCAGCAGGTTCAGCGTGTTCAGCGCCAGCGCCACGTAGGTCGCGAAGATCTCGGCGAACTGCCGGTCCTCCTCCGTGAAGGCCCGTACCTGGCGCGACTCGACGTTCAGCACGCCGATGATCCGGTCGTGCAGCCGCAGCGGAACCGTCAGGCTGCTGCCCGCACCGGCCAGGCCCGGAAGGTACCGCCGGTCGATCCGAACGTCCGGGCAGACGTAGCTGCGCCCCGTGGCCGCCACGTACCCGCAGATGCCGTTGCCCTCCGTCCCGGCCAGCAGCTCGTACCTCGAGGCCTGCTCGTCGAGGCCTTCGGCGATGAGCATCTCGAGGCGGTTGGTTGCCTCGTCGAGCAGGAGGACGGCTAGGTGCTCGTAGTGGAGCACGTCGCGGCTGCACCGGACGATCAGCTCGCCGAGCATCTGGAGCCGCTGAACGGCGTCGCGCTGGGCGATGGCCTCGCGGTGGAGGCTGACCAGCTCCCGCCCGGCGCGGTCGATGGCGTTCATCTTCTGCTGCTGTCGGCGGCTGCTGGTGGCGTTGACGGCCACCGCGGCCACCTGGCGAAGGCGCCCCTGGCGGTCGAGCACGGGCGAGCAGATGACCTCGAAGTAGCTCTGGTCGTCGGGCATGAGGGAGAATCGGCGGCCGCGGTCGGGCAGGGCGTCGGCGGCCGCGGCGAACTCGGCATAGGCGCGCACGCACAACCCGCGAAGCTGCCCGAGCAGCGCCTCGGGAAACTCCCGGATCCGCCGATTGGCCCAGACGAGCTGCCCGTCCGGCCCGACGATGCAGACGCCGTCGCCGATCGTGTCGAGCACGGCGGCCGCCTGCTGGGTGACCACGCCGCGCTCGAGCGGCAGGAAGTCGGCCGTCTCGGCCAGCACGGCGTCGAAATGCTGGTCGCGCATCGCAGCAAGGGCCTCGTCCAATTCGCCGGTGGCGTGGATCTCGAAGTGCTCTCTCAGAAACCCCAGGATGCCCCGCGACTCGAGCGCAGGCCCGTGGAGGACCAACAGTCTCCGCACGTCTGTCTGCTCGCCCATGATCTCTCGCAGTTCGAGCCTGCCGGCCCGAGAAGCCCGGCGCGTCACCACCCCGACATCCTAGCACGACCCGAGGCGACGAAGGTGGGAAGAACCCGTTTTCTTACGCAAACGCGCCTGGTATGGGTCGGATCAGGGCCTGCCCCGAAGCGTGGGTCCGCCCCACAGAAACGCGGGCGGCTCTGTCACACACGAATTCCTATTATAAGCACTTATGACCCAAACAGCAGCTCCCGCGCCCCGCGCGACAGCAAGCTGTCCAGCAGCGTCCCTGCCACCTCCGCGGCGGAAGGGCCCGACTCGGCAAGCCGAATCATGTCGCTGCCGTTCGGCCGGGCGACCATGGCGCGCCCGCGCCAGCCATCGGATGCCGGGGCGACGTGGACTGCGAGGCAAGTGTGGCAATCGGCCCGTAGCCCGCGCAGGACGAATCGCTCGGCCTCGAGCGCATCGCGCGAGGCCGGGTCGTCAAGCGGCGCGAGCAGCTCGGCCAACTGCTCGTCGGCGGCAAGGGCCTGCACGGCCAGGATGCCCTGCGCCGCCGCCGGCACGAAGCTCTCCGCCGCCAGCGGATGGATCAGCTCGGCGTGCTCGTCAATCAGTCCGCTGCGGATCAGGCCCGCCATCGCCAAGACGGTCGCGGCCATCTCCCCCTCGGCCGAGAGGGCCTTTCCCAGCCGCGTCTCCACGTTGCCCCGCACGGCCACGACGTCGAGGTCGTCGCGGGCGTCCAGAAGCTGGGCCCGACGGCGGAGGCTGCCCGTCCCCACCACCGCCCCCACCGGCAGCGAGGCCAGCTCGCCGCATCGCCCGGCCAGCGCGTCGCGGGGGTCCTCCCGCTTGGGCACGGCGACGATGCGGAAGTCGGCCTCCATCTCGGCCGGCATGTCCTTGGCGGAATGAACGGCCAGTTGCACCTCTCGGCCCCGCAGGGCCGCCTCCAGCTCCCGAGTGAACAGCCCCTTGCCCCCCGCCCCCACCAGCGGGCCGCGGTGCTCGTCGCCCCGCGTTCTCATCGTCGCCAACTCGACAACCGGCTGCGAAGGCAGGGCGGCGATCGCGTCGGCGACCCACTGCGACTGCGTTATGGCGAGGTGGCTTCGGCGCGTTGCGATTCGCAGCTTCCGCATCAGATGTCGTCCGCCTCCGTGCGGTACTCCTGGGCGAGGCTGAACTTGCTCCGGGCCGCCTGAAGGGCCTCATCCCGGGCCGCCCGCTCTTCCGGCGTCTCGCGGGGCATCTGCTGGGCCGCGTTGATCTCCTCCCACGCCTGCTCCGGGTCGATGTCCCGCACGGCCATGCACTGCTCCGGAAGCAGCGTCAGCGTATTCTCGTGGAATCGGGCAAAGCCACCCGAAACGTAGTACTGCTCTGCGTTGCCGCTGGCCGGCCGAACCGTCAGCGGCCCGCTGCCCAGCAGCGTCACCAGCGGCCCCCGACCGCCAAGTACGCCGACCAGCCCATCGGGCGCGGGGAAGACGGCGCTGACCAGCTCGCCGGCATACGCTCGGCCGGCGGGCGTGATCACCTCACAACGGAACAGCCTCTGGTAGCTCGGCATTCGGCAGTCCGCTCCAGCGGGGGCCGTCAGGCGAACGTCTCGTGGCAGACGATCTCTTCCAGCGGCTTGCGGGGCCGGTCGACCGGCGGGTCGGCGGGGTAGCCCAGCGTCATCAACTCGACGATCTTCGCCTCGGCCGGGATGCCCAGCAGCCGGCGGCACGCGTCCTGGCCGAAGTGCCCGATCCAGCACGTCCCGAGCCCCTCGGCAACGGCGGCCAGCGTCATGTGATCGATCGCGATCGCGCAATCCACCGGGTCGGTCGGCACGGTGCAGTACATCGTGGCATCCGGCGTCGTGCCGACGACGGCGACGATCACCGGCGAGCCCGCCATCCAGGGCTGTTCGCTCGCCTCGGCGATCGCCCTGCGCCGCTCGCCGTCGCAGACGACGACGAACTTGCGTTCCTGGCGGTTCCTGGCCGACGGGCTCAGCCGGCCGGCGTTCAGGACGCGATCCAGCTTGTCGGCCTCGACCGGCTTGTCCAGATAGCTCCGGACGCTACAGCGTTTTCGCATGGCTTCGTAGAGATCCATCAGTGCTCCTCCGTGCCGGTCCGGTCGGTTCCGGCCGGCGGCTGTGGGGGTGCGGGGCTGTTGGGCGTTGGCCCGTCCAGAAACGCAAGCGGCTCGGGGCAGCACGCCGCAACGGCCCCGAGCAGTGCCACGACCATCCCGAGCGCGCCGAGGGGGGCGCGTCCCTCACCCAACGGGCTGCCCGCCAGGGCGGCCGACAGCAGGCTCGTCGCCACCCCCACCACACCCGCCAGGTAGGCCCATTTGCGCCGCACGTGGGCCCATCTGACCGACAGGAACAGGTAGAAGGCCACCAGCACGGCTTCGGCAAATGTGTTCATGATCCCATCGCCTTTCTTCTCGGGCCCGAACGAGTGCCTTGTGGGCCGGTCACGTCGCCTGCGCGGCCCCGGCTTTCTTCTCCGCCTCTTCCACCGCGCCGACGTACATGAAGGCCTGCTCGGGCAGTTGGTCCCACTTGCCGTCGCAGATCTCGCGGAAGCTGCGGACCGTCTCGGCCAGCGGGACGTAGTCGCCCGGCTTGCCGGTAAACACCTCCGCGACGACGAACGCCTGCGAGAGGAACCGCTCGATCCGCCGCGCCCGCGCGACGGTCTGGCGGTCCGACTCGCCCAGCTCGTCGATGCCCAGAATCGCGATGATGTCCTGCAAGTCGCGGTAACGCTGGAGGATCTCCTGCACCCGCCGGGCCGTCTCGTAATGCTCCCGCCCCACCACCTGCGGATCCAGGATCCGAGAGGAACTCGCCAGCGGGTCGATCGCCGGGTAGATGCCCTTCTCCACGATGGACCGCTCCAGCACGATAAACGCGTCGAGGTGCGCCACCGCCGTCGCCGGAGCCGGGTCCGTCATGTCGTCGGCCGGAACGTACACGGCCTGCACCGACGTGATCGCCCCCTGCCGCGTCGACGTGATCCGCTCCTGAAGCTCCCCCATCTCCGTCGCGAGCGTCGGCTGGTATCCCACGGCCGAGGGCATCCGCCCCAGCAGGGCCGAGACCTCGCTGCCGGCCTGCGAGAAGCGGAAGATGTTGTCGATGAACAGCAGCGTCTCGGCCCCGGTGTCGCGGAAGTACTCCGCCACCGCCAGCGCCGACAGCGCCACCCTCAGCCTCGCGCCCGGCGGCTCGTTCATCTGCCCCAACACCATCGCCGTCCGCTCCAGCAGCATCTGGCCGGTGTCGCCGATCTCCATGCTCTGCATCTCCAGCCACATGTCGTTGCCTTCGCGCGTGCGCTCCCCGACGCCGGCGAAGACGCTGAAGCCGCCGTGACGCGTGGCGATGCGGGCGATCAACTCCTGGATGATGAGGGTCTTGCCCAGCCCCGCCCCGCCGAACAGCCCCGTCTTGCCCCCACGAACGAACGGCGCCAGAAGGTCGATCACCTTGATGCCCGTCTCGAAGATCTCGCTCTTGGGCACGAGGGCCTCGAACTCCGGCGGCGGGGTGTGGATCGACCGGTACTCCTCGGCCTCGACCTCGCCGCGCCCGTCGACCGGCCGGCCAAGCACGTTGAAGACGCGCCCCAGCACCCCGGGGCCGACCGGCATCCGCACCGGCGAGCCGGTGTCGACGACCTTCATCCCGCGGACCAGCCCGTCCGTGCTGCCCAGCGCCACGCAGCGGACCCGCCCGCTGCCAAGGTGCTGCTGGACCTCGCCGGTCACGAGCTCCTCCTCGCCGCCGGCTTCGCCCGAGGCGACCTCGAGGGCGTTGTAGATGTGAGGCAACTGCTCCTCGGGGAAGTCGGCGTCGAACGTCGAGCCGATCACTTGCACGATTCTGCCTGTTGCGGTCATGGCTGTTCCGGTACTTCCTGTCGTCCCGCTTGTAGGGCGTGCAGCTCCGCTGCACACGCGTCTGCGATCGCCGAGGAAGACGTGTGCAGCAGAGCTGCATATCCTACAGGTCCAGGTCCGTCCTCGGTCCTTTTCGTCGTTCAGTGCCCATCACCGGCCTGCGGGTCGATTCCCTGTCTCTACTCCTCCAGCCCGGCGCGCCCGCCCATGATCTCCGACAGCTCCGTGGTGATCTGCATCTGCCGCGTGCGGTTCAGGTGGAGTCTCAACTCCCGGATCATGTCGTCGGCGTTGTCGGTGGCCGCCTGCATGGCGACGCGGCGCAGGAACTGCTCGGCCGCCCCGGCCTCGAGGAAGCACTGGTACAGCTTCAGCCGGACCGTCATCGGGAGCAGCCGCTTCATCAGGGCCTGCGCCGACGGCAGAAAGTCGTAGGGCATCGGAACGGGGCCGAATGCCTCGTCGGCCTCGCCCGGCTCCTCCGGCCCGGGCAGATCGGCCACGGGCAGGATCTGCGCGACGGCCGGCCTCTGCCGGCCCGAGGAGACGAACTGCGTGTAGGCCGCCTCCAGCCCGCCGATCCGCCCGCCCAGGAAACGCTGCATCATCGTGTCGGCCAGCTCGGCGACCTGCTGATACGTCGGGACGTCGCCGAATTCCTCGTGGACCTCGTCGGGCTCGACGCCGCGAAACCGCAAGTACCGCGCGCCGCGGGCGCCGACGACGTGCAGCTCGATCTCGTAGCCGCCCTCGCGAAGCTGCACCAGCCGCTCGGTCGCCAGGTGCAGCACGCCCTGGTTGTACGACCCGCACAGCCCGCGGTTGCTGGTGATCACCAGCAGGATGTCCCGGTGCAGCTTCGGCGCGGGCCTCAGCAGCGGGTGGTCCAGCCGGCGCCGACTCGACCGGGCCACCACGTCGCCGATGATCGCCGTGACGTGGGCGGAGTACGGCCCGAACGAGGAGATCCGGTCGTGGGCCTGCTTGAACCGCGCCGAGGCGACCGTCTGCATCGCCTTGGTCACCGTCCGGATATTGCCCACCGCCCGGACGTGCTTGAGGATGTTGCGGGTCTTGGCCATCGGCTAACACGGATCTCTCACCACAGAGGCGCAGAGGGCACAGAGGCGAGCTTCGCCCGCGGTCCATCGCGAATTGCGAATTGCGGATTGCGGATTCCCTGAACCGCCGCGTCGTGCGCAACAGCGCCCGGTTCGTCGTACACAGCTCTTGCCGTCAATCGTCCTCGTCCTCGGTCGTTTCTTCCGTTCAGCATTCAACATCCAGCATTCGGCGTTGCGTCTCCGGCCGGGCCCGCTCTGCGATCTCTGTGCCTCTGGGGTCAACGCCGCCCCGCGCGCCTACTCGGACAGCCCTTCCAGCCGCTCGGTGATGTCCGGCCGGCTGGCGGCCTTGAGGGCCTCGCGGCGGTGGCGGTCTTTGTACGTGTTGATGACGGCCTGGAGGCGCTTCTCACGCTCGGCCGTCAACTCCGGATCGGCGGCGAGCTCGTCGTGGAAGTCGCGATGATCGGCCTTGACCATCGCCAGCAGGCCCGCCACGAAAGCGCCGATCTCGTCGACGGCCACGTCGTCCATATAGCCCCGCGTGGCGGCGTAGATGCCGATGACCTGATCGACGACGGGCTGGGGCTCGTACTGCGGCTGGGTCAGCAGCCGGACCAGCCGCTCGCCGCGGTCGAGCTGCTGCTGCGTCGCCTCGTCGACGGACATGCTCACCTGCGTGTAGGCCGCCAGCTCCCGATAGGCCGCCAGGTCCAGGCGAAGGCTCGCGGCGACCGACTTCATCGCGGGCGTGGCAGCCTTGTACCCGACGCGGCTGACGGAGATGCCCGCGTTGATCGCCGGGCGGATGCCCGCAAAGAACAGGCCGGGCTCGAGGTAGATCTGGCCGTCGGTGATGGAGATCAGGTTGGTGGGGATGTAGGCGGAGACCTCTCCCTCCTGGGTCTCGCAGATCGGCAGGGCGGTCATCGAGCCGCCGGAGTTCGGCAGGCGGTGGACCTTGACGTCGGCAGGCTCGTCGGCGGCCTTGGCGGCCCGGCGGGCGGACTTGAGCCCCTGCGGCCCGACGTAGACCTTTCGGCCCTCCTCGACGTCCGTCGCGTCGTCGCCCGTCCCGGCGGGGACGACGACGTAGCGGTCGGCGAGCTTGCACGCCCGCTCGAGCAGGCGGCTGTGGAGGTAGAACACGTCGCCCGGATACGCCTCGCGCCCCGGCGGGCGGCGCAGCAGGAGGGAGATCTCGCGGTAGGCGGCCGCCTGCTTCGTCAAGTCGTCGTAGACCACCAGCGTGTGCCGCCCCTGCTCGTACATGAAGTGCTCGGCGATGGCGCAGCCGGCGTAGGGGGCGACGTACTGGAGCGGGGCCGGGTCGCTGCTGGAGGCGCAGACGACGATGCTGTGCTGCATCGCCCCCCGGGCGCGGAGCGTCTCGACGACACCGGCGACCGTGGACTCCTTCTGCCCGATCGCCACGTACACGCAGATCACGTCGCCGCCGAGCTGGTTGAGGATCGTATCGACGGCGATGGCGGTCTTGCCCGTCTTCCGATCGCCGATGATCAGCTCGCGCTGGCCCCGCCCGATGGGCGTCATCGAGTCGACGGCCTTCAGCCCGGTCTGGAGCGGCTGGTTGACCGGCTGGCGCTCGGCGATGCCGGGGGCGGGCATCTCCAGCGGGCGCGTCCGGGTGGTGGCGATCTCGCCGCCCCCGTCCAGGGGCCGGCCCAGCGGGTCCACCACGCGCCCGAGCATCGAGTGGCCCACGGGCACGGACAGCAGCTTGCCCGTCCCTCGGACGGCCTGCCCGGCCTTGATCCGGTCGCACGAGCCGTAGATCACCGCGCCGATGGAACTCTCCTCGAGGTTGAACACCTGCCCCATCTCGCCGCCGGCGAACTCGAGCATCTCCCCCGCCATCGCGCCGCCCAGCCCGTAGATCTGGGCGATCCCGTCGCCGACCTCCAGGACGCGCCCGACGTGGGAGACGTCCAGCTCGCCCCGGTAGCGGGTGACCTCCTCCCGGATCGCCTCGATGATCTCGCCCGAACGCAGCCGGATCGCGCCCTGATCGCTGAGCTGGTGCCGGTAGCGGGCGATCTCCTCCCGTATCACACTCGATATCTCGTCGACCTTGAACTTCATCTGCCTATGCCGTGCTCCCCTCCCCGCTGTTGGGCGGATCGAGCTTGATCTCTCGCGTCAGTCTGCGCTGGAGCTTCGCGAGGTCCGAGCGGATCGACGCGTCGTAGATGAGGTCCCCGATCCGCACGAGCATCCCGCCCAGCAGCTCCGGGTCGATCAGGAACGTGCCCACCGGCTGCGCGCCGAGCGTCTCGGCGAGGGCCTCGACGACGTGCTCGCGCTGCGCGTCGGTCAACTCCACCGCGGTGATGACCGTCACCTCCAGCTTGCCCTGGCGGTGGTTCAAGGCGGACCGATACACTCGCTGTAGCGTCCTGAGCAGCCCGAGCCGGCCGGCCTGGGCCATCACGAGCAATGTCGCCTCCACCGGCTCGCTGATCCGCCCGTGGAAGATCCGCTCGACGATCTCGCACCGCTCGGCGTGGCTCAGCAGGGCCGCCGTCAACAGCCCCTCGAACCCCTCGATGCCGTCCAGCAGCGCGACGATCGCGTCAAGCTCCTCGGCGACCTCTTCGGCCTCCGGGTCGGAGGGCACCTGGGCGAGCAGGGCCTCCGCGTAGACGCCCGCCAGCGGCTCGTTGACCGGGCTCATCACGCTGTCGACCTGGGGCCGGGCCTTCATCACGCCTTTCTCGTGCGGTCGCGGATCCGCGACAGCGACTCCTCCACCAGCCGATCGTGCGTCTCCTGGCCGAGCTCCTCGCGGATGATCTCGGCCGCCACGTCCACCGCCAGCCCCGCCATCGCCTGCTGGAGGTCCTCGATGGCCGCCTGCTTGAAGTGCTCGATCTCGGTGCGGGCGGCTTCGATGGACTTCGTGCCCTCCTCGCGGGCCGTGGCGAGCATCTCCTCGCGGGCGGAGGCGGCCTCCTCGACGCTCCTGGCGACGATCTGCTTCGCCTCGGCCTCGGCATGCTCGATCCGCGCGCGATACTCGGCTTCGAGGGCCTTGGCCTCCCGCTGGCGGCGTTCGGTGTCCTGGATCTGCTCGCCGATCTCCTCCTCGCGCCGCTTGAGCTGCGCGATGACAGGCTTCCACGCCCACTTGCCCAGCACGAACAGCAGGACGCCGAAGATCGCCAGCGTCACCAGCGCCTGTCCGATGTCGCCGACGCGCCCGCCGGCGTCCTCTTCGGCCCCGGCCGGGGCGGCGGCGCACAGCAGGACGGCACAGGCGGCTGCCAGCAGCCAACGGCGACGTCCGCTCGACTGATTCGGGCCCATGGTGCAGACTCCTGCCGGGCGCTTCGGGTCCGGCAACGCGGCCGGGGGGGGTGCCCTATCCCGCGAGCACGCTGACCAGACAGACGACGATGGCGAAGAGCATGCCGACCTCAACCATGCCGGCCGCGACGACCATCGGCGCGAACATGTCACGGGCCGCCTCCGGCTGGCGAGCGATCGACTCGATGCACCCGGCGCCGATCCTCGCCACCCCGTAGCCGCCCCCGGCCGCGGCCAGAGCCGCCCCGAGGCACGCGCCGATCACGGCGACCGACTTGGCCCACGCGTCGTTGGCGCCCGCCGCAGGCGCCTCGCCGGCCGGCTGGGTTGCGGGCGGCTGCCCGCCCTCGGCCAGCACCGGCCCGCACAGCGCGGCCAGCACGAGCAGAAACATCGCCGTTCTCAGTGCCTTCGTCATCCCATCTCTCCTGGTTCGGAAGATCTACCCGTCTGATCTCGCCTGCTGATACGTCTCGCCTCGGCCCGCGCGACATCGCTGTCCGGCCGACTCCTTGATCCGTTGACTCGTTCCTCTAGTGCTCCGCCTCGGCGTACATCCCCAGAAACAGCGCCACCATGATCGAGAAGATGAACGCCTGGATGCCCGCGACCAGCAGCTCCATCAGGTTCAGCGCCACGCTGCCGAGCACGCAGATCGGCACGACGTAGATGCCGTGGAACGACGCCTCCGCCGGCGGAAGGAGCATCGGCTTGAGCGTCTCCAACGCCAGATACATCAACACCGCCAGCAGCATGTGTCCGGCCACCATGTTCGCGCACAGCCGGACCATCAGCGCCACGCACTTCGCCACCGCGCTGACCAGCTCGAGGGCGGCCATCGGCACGAGGATCACCCTGCCCACCGCCCCGGGCACCGGCGGGGAGAGGCTGACGAACCACAGCATCGGCGAGGCCAGCCAGCACAGCGGCATCGGCCAGAGCTTCTGTTCGTGCTGCCGGTGGGCGGCGCTGCGGAGCCCGTTGCCCACCACCGCCAGCAGCGCCAACGACGCCAGCGCCGCCCCCACGGCCGGCACGGCCGTCGGCGTCCCGCCGATCTTGTAGCGGTCCCCGATGCCCAGCAGGCTCGAGATGCTCTCCAGAGGCACGAGCCCCACGAGGTTCAGCGCGAAGATGAACACGAACACGGTGCAGAGGAACGGCAGGTAGTCGTAAGCCTTCTCGTGCAGGGCCGGGCGGGCGATCGTGTCGCGAACGAACACGATGACCGACTCGAGTAGGTTCTGCCCGCCCGACGGGATGTAGCTGCACCGCCGGCCCATCGGCACGAGGAGGGCGATCAGCGCCGCACCGGTCAGGAGGACCGAGATCATCGCGCCCGACATCAACGTCACCGGCAGGCCGAACAGCTCGATCCGACAGCCCGCCCAGGGCTGGTCGAGCACGTGATGCAGCAGATTGCCGGAGCCCAACAGCACGGTTACTGACTCACCTTATCCGATAGCGCTGCCACGCGTAGCCCCTCGGGCGACGGATCTCGCCCAGCGACAGCCGGCGGGCGTCCGCCCGCAGGGCGCGCGACATCCACGTCGCCTCTCCGGCGAACATCACCACGTAGAACAGCCCCAGCCACGAGAAGAACACCGTGGCCGGCACGGGCAGCTTGACCGCCACGGCCAGGCCGGCGGCGGCACTGAACGCCAGGCGAAGCAGGCCGGCAACCAGGAAGGCGAAGGTGGCCTTCCTCGGCCCGCCGACGGCGAAGCCGACGACGATTGCCGCGCTGCCCAGCAGGGCAGCCAGCACGATCGCCGCCGCCCAGGCCTCCGCCAGCAGCCCGTCCGTCCCGGCCAGCTTCCACGTCGGCCAGGCCCCGGCCAGACCGGCCGCCAGACCGCTCGGCACGATCCAGCCCAGCAGGGCGGCGAAGCTGATTCTCATCGGCGCGGCCGATCCGTTCATCGGCGGCTCCTACTCGATCCCGTCCTCGTGATGCCTGTCGCGCCGGCGGCGGCTGCTCTTCATGATGCCCCACCCCTGCTTCGTGATCCGGTAGTAGGCAACCGCGAAGCCGGTGATGCCTCCCAGCACCGTGAAGCCCGGGCTCGTGCCCAGCCGCCAATCGATCAGCCAGCCGCCAACGAAGAGCATCCCGAAGACCAGGAAGAACTCCATCCCGACCGTCGCGTACCTCAGAAGGTTCTTCTCGGGCTCCTTGGGTTCCATCGTCACCGACCGACCGTCTCCGGGGCCCTTCGCCTCAGCAGCGACCCGCCGCCGGGCCGCTGCGCATAGACGTGTATTAATAGAAGCCCTTCGCCCGCCCGTCAAGGCCCCGCCGGGCGAGATTCCGGCAAGGCAGGCCTGTTCCGACGGGGCGACGGGTCGGCCCGGGGCGGCCTGACGCGTGCGCCGCGCCGCCGGCCTGCCCGGAAGCAATCACCAGGACCGCCTTGACTGCCCCCCCCGCCGACCGCTATGCAGGGGATACGATGTTCCCATCAACCGTGAAGAAACGGAGGCTGTTCCGCTCCTGGACGAGCGGGCATCCGCTGTGGTGTGCGTGGCAGGTGACCTACCGGTGCAACTTCCGCTGCCGCTTCTGCCACTACTGGCACGACCCGCTCGGGGCCGCCGACGAGCCCACGCTCGCCCAGTACGTCGACGGATCCCGCAAGCTCGCCTCCTTCGGCACGCTGCTGATCTCGCTGGCCGGCGGCGAGCCGTTGTTGCGGACCGATCTGCCCGACATCGTCGAGGCCGTCGGCCGATACCACTTCCCCTTCGTCACCACCAACGGATGGCTCGTCACGCCGCAGGCTGCGCGCGACCTGATGCAGGCCGGCGCCTGGGGCGTGTCGGTCAGCATCGACTATGCCGACCCTGAACGCCACGATGCCGCCCGCGGCATGGACGGGGCATGGAAGTACGCCTGGCGGGCCGTCGAGCTGCTCAGCGCCGCCCGCGTCCACGAGTTCCAGCGGGTCAACGTCATCTCCGTCCTGATGGCCGACAACATCGACCAGATCGAGCCGCTGATCGAGATGGCCGCCGAGCGCAACGCCTACTACATGGTCCAGCCGTACGGGCAGCTCAAGACCGGCTCGGCCGCCTACGCCCACAACGACGGACCCGTCGCCCCCCGCCTGCTGGCGCTGCGGAAGCGCTGGCCGAACTTCCTGTCCAACCCGTACTACCTCGAGAGGTTCGACGACTTCCTCCACGGCGGCGTGGCCGGCTGCATGGCCGGACGGGCGTTCTTCAACATCGACTCGACCGGCGACGTGGCCATCTGCGTCGAGCGGAAGCACGCGCCGGTGGCCAACCTCTTCGAGCACAGCCCGTCGGTCATCCACCAGCGCCTGCGGGCCGCCGCGAAGGGAAACCGCTGCACGAACTGCTGGTACAATTGCCGCGGCGAGGTCGAAAGCCTCTACCGCCCCATGGGCCTGTGGCAGTCCCTGCCGACCTACATCCACGACCGCGGCAAGGCCCCACCCGCCGGCAACGGGCGCCCTCGGTGACCCCGAATCGGGAGCCCCCCGAAGCCCGGAGCCCGAGCCCCCGGGATCAGCGTCGCTTGCCCCCCCACACGCGAATATTCCCGTAGCTGGGCCCCCAGCGCGACAGCGGCACGCCCCACGCGTCGACCGACACGTGCGTCTGACCGGACAGCCCCCGCCAGTTGTCGTCGACGTGGATCTTCTTCGTGTGATATCGCACCGACTCGCACCGCGGCCACGTCGCGCCGACGAACACGTCCCGCCGGTCGGTCGTGAACTGCCACTGCGTCCACCCCCCCGCCTCCTTCGCGACGGCCCGCGGCGAACGGGCGATCAGCTCATCGGGCCGGCCGTCGCCGTCCGTGTCGGCGTAGGCGACATAGTGCATCGCCCCCGCGGCGTTTGCTTCGGCGTGGGCCATCGAGACGCGATAGGTGCGGCGCCCCTCCCCCGCCGGGAGCTTCCAGACCTGCACGCGATGCGGCAGCGTGGCCGTCTGGCGAATCGGCTCGCCGATCCCGCCGCCCTCGCCCCGTCCGCCCCCCGCCGCGGGCTCGACCCGCCCGGTCGCCTCGGCCGGGGGCCGGCCCGGACGGGCCGGGCTGCGCAATCGGCGCGCGCTGTCCGTCACGGCCGTCAGGCACGCCTGGATGTCCTTGCGGGCCTGCGCAACCGTCGCCGCCGCCGAGCCCGCCTCGCGCTGCTTCAGCGATTCTTCCGCGGCGGTCAGCTTCTCGTGACAGTCCAGCAGCTTGCCCGCCAGGGCGATCAGCTCGGCGCGGACGCGGGTCAGCTCCGCCCGCCCGGCGGCGGGCATCGTCGTGGGCGACTGGGTGGTCCGCACGACGATCGCGCCGCTGCGGGCCGACGGCTCGACCCAGGCCCGCCCGGTCCAGATCAGGTCGGTCTTGTACGTCTGCCCGCGGTTGACGTGCGTGATCGTCTGCCGCCCCGTCGAGAGGATGTCGTAGCCCTTCTGCCCCTGCTCCAGCCGCGTGATCCGCAGGACCCGCCGGATGCCCTTGTTCGTCCGCGGCACCGCCGACACGTCGCGCACGCTGCCGTCGGCGTGGGTGACCTGGTAGTAGACGGTTCGTCCCTGGTCGGCGGCGGGCACGGCCACCCACACGATCAACAGAACCGGCGCGCCGATCAGCGCCGCCATCATCCACCGGCGGCTGAACACGGACCCCGTGCTCGGCATGGCTGATTCCTTTCAGATAGGCTCGGCGCCGCGGCGGGCCCGTCGGCCCGTCGGGGCCGGCACCGTTGTCTCTTATCGGACGCCCGGGCCGACGGGATGACCTGTTTCGCACGCCCCGCCATCGCGTGCCGATCGCGGCCGGAAGCGCAAATGGCCGGCGGAGGGGCATTGCAATCCGGCACGCGAGCCGGTACGATCACCGCCAGATACGGCCCTGTAGAAGACCCTGGTGCAAGGACGCACGCGGCCTGCGGGCCGCGACGGGTGACCATGAAACGAATCCTCACTGCCGAACAGGTCCGCCGCGCTCTCGACCGCCTCTACAAAGCCATCGTGGCCGAGCTGCCGGCCGCGGGGCGAATCGCCGTCATCGGCATCCGCACGCGAGGGGAGACGCTGGCCGGACGCATCGTCGAGCGGCTCCGCGCCGAGCAATACAAACGCCGCGTGCACCACGGCGTGCTCGACATCACGTTCTACCGCGACGACCTGTCCCGCCGGCGCGGCGCGCCGCTGGTGCGGGCGACAGAGATCGACTTCGACATCGACGACACCCACGCCGTGCTCGTCGACGACGTCCTCCACACCGGCCGAAGCGTCCGGGCGGCGCTGGACGCGCTGCACGACTTCGGTCGCCCGAAGGTGATCCGGCTGGCCGTGCTGATCGACCGCGGCGGGCGGGAGCTGCCCATCGCCGCCGACTTCGTCGGGAGGCGCGTCTCCGCCAAAGACACCAAACGTGTCCAGGTCAGACTGAAGGATAACGATGGCGAGGAAGGCGTCTTCATCATCAACCGCTACTGAACGGGCGGCGCCCGAGGGGCGGACCTTCGTCTGGAGGCGAAAGGACCTGCTCGGGCTGGACGAGTTGTCGGCCGAGGAGATCGTCCACCTGCTCGACACGGCCGAGAGCTTCCGGGAGGTCTCCACCCGCTCGATCAAGAAGGTGCCCGCCCTGCGGGGCAAGGTGGTGGCCCTGCTGTTCTTCGAGGACTCGACGCGGACCCGGATGAGCTTCGAGCTGGCCGCCAGCCGCCTCAGCGCCGACACGCTGCTGTTCAGCGCGAAGGGCTCGTCGGTGGCCAAGGGCGAGACGACGCTGGACACGGTGCGGAACATCGAGGCGATGGGCGTGGACGCCTTCGTCATCCGCCACAGCCAGCCCGGGGCCCCCCACATGGTCTCACGGAAGATCCGCGCGTCGGTCATCAACGCCGGCGACGGGTCCCACGAGCACCCGACGCAGGCGCTGCTGGACGTCTTCACCATCCGACGGCGGCTCGGGCGCGTCGAGGGGCTGAAGGTCGCCATCGTCGGAGACATCGCCCATTCCCGCGTCGCGCGAAGCAACATCATCGCCCTGCGGAAGCTCGGCGCCGAGGTTGTCGTCGTCGGCCCCCCGACGCTCGTCCCGTCGGCCATCCGCCCGATGGGCTGCGAGATCTCGCACAGCCTCGACGACGTCCTCGCGGAAGTCGACGTGATCAACATGCTGCGGATCCAGTTCGAGCGGTTCGGCAGCAACCTGTTCCCGTCCGTCCGCGAGTACAGCCGCCTGTTCGGCATGAACGCCGAACGCCTCCGGCAGTGCAAGCCCGACGTGCTGATCATGCACCCCGGCCCGATCAACCGCGGCGTGGAGATCACCTCCGACGTCGCCGACGGACCCAACAGTTGCATCCTCCAGCAGGTGACCAACGGCCTGGCCGTCCGCATGGCCGTCCTCTACCTCGTCACGCAGGCGGGGTAGACGGACCGCCAACCGGAGACGCTCCCTTCGCCCCGGAGCCCCGTAGGGGCGGAAGGAAACAGCCGGGGGCGCAAGCCCACGGAGCAGTCTCCGGAAGACCGGAGCCCCGCAGGGGCGCCAGCAAATAGCCGGGGGCGCAAGCCCCCGGAAGCAGCGACAACCAGAAAGCCGAACCCCGAAGGGGTGGCAGCGAACGGCCGGGGGCGCAAGCCCCCGACACCGATGCCCCCTCGCTAATCAATCGGATCAGAGCGACGAGACACGGAGATGTCCTTCACCGACATCCGATACCACATCGTCTTCTCGACCAAAGGGAGGCGCCCTTTCCTCACGCCCGAGTTGCTGTCGCGCATCGGCGAGTTCATCGGCGGCATCATCCGCGACCATCGCGGGGGAATGCTCGTCGCCGGCGGCATGCCCGATCACATCCACCTCGCCACCACCACCAGCCCGACCGTCTCGATGTCCGACTTCCTTAGAGCAATCAAGGCCAACTCGTCGCGATGGGTCCACGAGACGTTTGGCGATCTGGCGACGTTTGCCTGGCAGGACGGCTACGCGGCGTTTACCGTATCCCCGTCGGTCATGCCGAAGGTGATCGAGTATATTCGGCATCAGCCGGAGCACCACAGGAAGATGACGTTTGAGGAAGAGCTCAAGGCGCTGCTGGACAGGCACGGGATCCAATACGATGAGCGGTATCTGCTCGGCTGAGTTTGTGGCGCGCCGCGCGGGCTCTGCACTCGTCGGGGCCCATGTGCCGGGGGCTTGCGCCCCCGACCCTTCGCTGCCGCCCCTTCGGGGCTCTGTTCCCTTTCGGCCCGCGTACCGGGGGCTTGCGCCCCCGGCTGTTTCCTCTCGCCCCTTCGGGGCTCCGGAGCGAAGGGCGAGTTGGCCCTTCAGGGCTCCGGTGGCGGCGCTCGGTTGGTGCGGCAGGAAAACGGGGACAGGCACCTGCGCTGCGCTCCGGAGCCAGTCCCCGTTTTCCTTCGGGGCTCCGGAGCGAAGGGCGAGTTGGCCCTTTGGGGCTCCGCAGCGACGGCGGGATTGGGCCTTCGGGGCTCCGGTGGCGGCACTCGGTTGGTGCGGCAGGAAAACGGGGACAGGCACCTGCGCTGCGCTCCGGAGCCAGTCCCCGTTTTCCTTCGGGGCTCCGGAGCGAAGGGCGAGCTGGCCCTCCAAGGCTCCGCAGCGAAGGCGGGATTGGCCCTGCTGAGACGAGGGTTTGGCACTGCGACCATGAACGACATCCTGATAACCAACGGACGAGTGATCGACCCGGCCCGGGGGACCGACGAAGTCGCGGACGTCGCGATCCGCGGCGGGCGGATTGCGCGGGTCGGCAAGGTGCGCGGCAAGGCGCGGGAGACGATCGACGCGGCGGGCAGGATCGTCTGCCCGGGGCTGATCGACCTGCACGTCCACTGCCGCGAGCCGGGCCATGAGGAGGAGGAGACGATCGCCACGGCGTCGGCGGCGGCGGTGGCGGGCGGCTTCACCACGATCTGCGCCATGCCGAACACGCATCCGCCGCTGGACGACGACACGGCGGTCAACTACGTCGTCCGCCGCTCGGCCGAGGCGGACCTCGCCCGCGTCCTGCCGGTCGGCTGCATCACCAAGGGGCGCGAGGGCAAGGAGCTGGCGGAGATGGGGCTGATGGCCGAGGTGGGGGCGGTCGGCTTCAGCGACGACGGCAGCGGCGTGGCCTCCACGTCGGTGATGCAGCGGGCCCTCCAATACACCGGCATGCTGGGCGTGCCGCTGATGCAGCACTGTCAGGACGCGGACCTGCTGGGCGGGCACATGAACTCCGGCGCGGTGGCGGTCCGGCTGGGGCTGGGCGGGATCGCCTCCTCGGGCGAGCAGATCATGCTCCGCCGCGACCTCGAGCTGGTCGAGCGGACCGGCGCCCGCTACCACGCCCAGCACCTCTCCAGCGCCGGCAGCGTCGAGCTGGTCCGCCAAGCGAAGGCGAAGGGCCTGCCCGTGACCGCCGAGGCGACCTGCCACCACCTGCTGCTGACCGACGCCGCCTGCGTCGGCTACGATCCCAACTACAAGATGAACCCCCCGCTGCGGTCGGCCGACGACGTCGACGCGCTGCGACGGGGCGTCGCCGACGGGGCGATCGACTGCCTCGCCACCGACCACGCGCCCCACTCGGCCGAGGAGAAGGAGCTCGAGTTCTCTCTCGCGCCGTTCGGCATCATCTCGCTGGAATGCGCGCTGGGGCTGTACGTCAAGGCGCTGATCCGGACGAAGCTGCTGGACTGGCCCGGTCTGATCGCGCGGATGACCGTCAACCCCGCGGCCGTCATCAACCGCCCCGCACCGTCGCTCGCCCCCGGCGAGGCGGCCGACCTGACGGTCATCGATCCCAAGAAGCGCTGGACGGTGAAAGTGGACTCCTTCCTCTGCAAGAGCCGCAACTGCCCCTACGACGGCTGGCGCCTCTCCGGCCGGGCCGTCGCCACCATCGTCGACGGCCGGATCAAGTACAGACTGTAGGCCGGGTGTTTCATTGCGGCACGAAAACGGGGACAGGCACCCGCGCTGCGCTGCGGAGCGGGTCCCCGTTTTCGAACGTCTACCCCCGGATCGCCTTTTCGGCGATGTCGGTTCGGCAGTAGCAGTCCTTCCAGTGGATCTTGTCGACGGCCTGGTAGGCGAGTTTCTGCGCGTCGGCGGTCGTCGCCCCGAGAGCCGTCACGCCCAGGACGCGCCCGCCGTTGTTGACGAGCTTGCCGCCCACCACGGCCGTGCCGGCGTGGAAGACCTTCACGTCGCCCAGCGCCTCGGCCTCCGCGATGCCGGTGATCTCGAAGCCCTTCCCGTAGGAGCCCGGATAGCCGCCCGAACTCATCACGACGCAGACGGCGTGGCGCGGGTCCCACTCGAGGCTGACCTGGTCGAGCTTGTGCTCGGCGACGGCGACCATCGCCTCGAGCAGGTCGCTCTTCAGCCGCACCATCAGCGGCTGGCACTCGGGGTCGCCGAAGCGGCAGTTGAACTCGATGACCTTCGGCCCGCCGGGGGTGAACATGAGTCCCGCGTAGAGGACGCCCTCGTATCGCCCGAAATCGCGCCGCATCGCGTCGACGATCGGCACGAGGACCTCGCGCTCGATGCGGCCCATCGCGTCCTGGTCGACGATCGGCACGGGGCTGTAAGCGCCCATCCCGCCGGTATTGGGCCCCGTGTCGCCGTCGCCGATGGGCTTGTGGTCCTGGAGGGCCTCCATCGCGTAGATGCTCTTGCCGTCGCACAGCGCCAGCACCGTCGCCTCCTGCCCGGTGAGCCTCTCCTCGATCACCACCGTCTCGCCCGCCTCGCCGAAGACCTTCTCGCGCATCATCTCCTCGAGGGGCTTGACGGCCTGGTAGGGCTCGGGGCAGACGATCACGCCCTTGCCCTTGGCCAGCCCGGCCGCCTTGACCGCCACGCCGTGGTCGCGCGACAGGACGTACGCCTTGGCCGACTCGAAGTCCGTGAAGATCCGCGCCTCGGCGGTCGCCACCGACGCCGCCCGCATGAGGTTCTTCGCGTAGGCCTTGTCCGCCTCGATCCGCGCGCCCTCGGCGCCGGGGCCGAAGCAGAGCATGCCCGCCTCCCGGACCGTGTCGGCCAGCCCGTTGGCCAGCGGGTCCTCCGGCCCGACGACGACGAGGTCCACGGCGTTGTCTTGCGCGAAGGCGACGATCCCCTCCGTGTCGTCCACCGACAGGCCCACGCACTCGGCATGCTCCCCGATGCCCGGGTTGCCCGGGGCCGCGTACATCCGGTCACAGAGGCTCGACTGAGCCAACTTCCATGCCAGGGCGTGTTCCCGCCCGCCGCCGCCGATCAGAAAGACCTTCATGGCCATCGTCCTTTCCGGAAAGGGTGGGCAGGGAGTCTACCGCAACCGGCCGCCCGATACCACCACCGCCGCCGCCGGAGCGGCCGGCGGGTGGGGCCGGCACGCGGTGGCAGGATCCTCGCCGGGACCTCCCGGCGTCCGTTCCTCACGGCCCGGCCGGCCCGTTGGTGGGGTTGGCCCGCCCCAGCTCTCTGAGCCTGGCCAACTGTCCCATCAACTCGGCGGCGGCCCGCGTGTCGGGATAGCGCTGGATGAGGTCCTGGGCGTAGTCGGCCGCCTCGGCGTAGCGGCGGCGCTCGATCAGGTCGCGAATGCGGTCGCGCAGCTCGCGGACCTCCTCCAGCTTCGCGTTGCCCTCGATCGTCGGCACCATGGCGCGGACGGCGTCGGCGTCGACACTATCGGGATAGGCCTCGATGAAACGACGGGCCGCGTCCAGGGCCGACCGCCACTGACGCGCCGCCGCGGACTTCTGCACCTCGCCGTACATCCGGCCCCGGCGCTCGGTCTCGAACGTCTCCGCCTCGCGGCGGACGTGCTCGAACAGCTCCGCGACGTCCGCATCGGCCGGGTACTGCCCCCGCAACTGCTCCGCCAACTCCTCGGCCCGGGCGAACGACGAAGTCGCCATCAGGTCCTGCACCTGCCGCGTGCAGGCCTCGACGTCGCGGCGTCGGGCGGCTTGGCGGGCCTCGGCCAGTTGCCCGGCGAGCCGTTCGCAGATCGGGTTGCCCGGCGACCTCTCGATGAAGGACGTCAAGTGCCCCTCGGCCGCGTCGAACTCCTCCTCGCCCATCGCGCGCTCGATGAGGTCGGTGAACCGGCCGCTTAACGCCTCCTCCCGCGCCTGCCGCCTCGCCTCGCGCTGCTCGCCGGTCAGCAGGATGTTCTCGTTCAGCTCGACCAACTGCGCGAGGATCTGCTCGAGCAGCCTCCGGTCGCCCTCGCCGACCGGCGCGGGCGCCGCGGCGGGGGGCGTCTGGGCCGCCGTCGACGGGCGGTCCGCCTGCTCGGACGGGGCGGTCGGCGGCTCGCCCGGCTGCAAGCCCAGAGACCCGGCCAGGGAATCCTGGATCGCGGCCATCCTGCCCTGGCGGCTGACCAGATGCGCCACCCCCCAGAGCATGCACCCGACGGCCACGCCGCCGAGGACGCACCCGGCCCCCTTGGCCAGGGCCACCGTGCCGACCGCCCCGAACCGCGCCTCGCGTGACAACAACAGCAGTGCCGCGACGGCCCCGGCCACAACGGCCAGGGCCGCCAGCACGGCCAGGCAGGCGATCAAGGCGGCGGGCCTCTGCGCCTTGCGGGCTCGGGTGGGCGGACGGGTCATGGGCTCTCCTGCACGTCGGCGCGGCTTGGCCGACCATTATCCGCCCGCCGCGCCGCCGACGCAAGAGGCCCGCATCTCCCCATTGACGCCGGCCGATCGCCGCGCATAGAATAGAGGTATGAAAGCCAAAGCCACCGAACAGACCCCCCGACGCCGTTCCGCCGGCCGGCCCGCCGGCGGGTTCACCCTGGTCGAGTTGCTCGTGGTCGTCTCGATCATCGGCCTGCTGGCGGCGATGGTCATGCCGTCGCTGAGCGAGGCGATCCAGAACGCTCGAAGAAGAGGCGTCTGCGCCGGAAATCTCAGCTCGCTGGTCAAGGGGCTGAACCAATACGCCCTGGCCGACCGGCGCCAGTCGCTGCCGAGCCTCTGGTATCCCCCGCCGCGGGCCAACAACCCCCAGGGCAACCAGCCCATCGACGCGACGCGGATCTGGGGCGAGATGGATGAGGGCAACCCCGGCTGCCTCTGGCTGTTGGTCGAGGAGCAGATGGCCTCGAGGAAGTCGCTGCTCTGCCCCGAGATCGAGAGCATCAAGGACTGGACGGCCCCGCCGCCCGACGCCAACTGCTTCGAGTACGACGAGGACAAGGACATCAGCACCCTTTCCTACAGCTACATCACCATGGTGCGGGACGAGGACTGGTACGACGAGCAGGAGGAGGAGGACCTGAACTTCGCCGACAAGCTCAACATGGTCGACACCCCGCCGACGCTGGTCGTGCTGGCCGACCAGAACCCCCGGTGCAAGCCCGGGCGAACCCACCTGTTCAACTACGGCGACTACGACCTCAGCGGCGGGATCGACGAGGACGAGAAGTCCCTGCAGAACAAGCTCAGGAACCGCTGGCGGAACTCGTCCAATCACAAACAGCAGGGCCAGAACGTCGCCCGATGGGATCAGTCGGTCGTCTGGCAGCACGACCCGAACGACATCAACGGAAACGATATATACACATATGGCGTTGAGTTTGAACAATCCAACGCCTCCAAGGAGGGGATCGGCAAGCGAGAGGATGAGGACGACCCCTTCCTGATCCCGTGAGCGAGGGGGCCGGCAACGGCCGTTCGCTCCCGGCGGAATGACGGCGTGAGCCGGCCACGCGTAGGGTGTTTCCCAATAAAAAAACCAGGCGATTACCCGATTTTCCCTTGCATGCTTGCCCTGATACGATATTATCTATCACGAAGAGGAAAAAAACCAAAGGAAAGCTGGAATCCTGGCCTATAATATGGTAGAAGTTGCCTCTTCGATGAGCCGTAGCGAAAATCTGGACCCCCTTTCGAACCGGTTCCCCCCCGGCCGGTTCGAATAAAAGGCGTGGCCTGCCGTCCCCCCCCGCGGTGGGCCCGCCGCTTTTTTTTGCGCTGTCTCACTGCCACGCCCGGGCCGCCGATCGGCCCTTCCCCACCCCTTGTCTATTGCCGCAAACCGCATCTGAGGATGCCGGACCCGAGGGGGCCGGCCCTTTCGGCGGGGATTTCGGGCCGGGCCGGAGGCGCTTCGTGCCGGTGCCCCCGGCCACTCCGAATGTCACGGCGGCGCGAAGGCAATGCAGCAACGAGAAGGCCTTCGGGCAGCAGCAGACGCCCGGACAGCTTGGGGTGAACCGCCTATCCGGCCTACGGGGCTGCCCCCTAACGGCGATACAGGGGTTCGGGGGTTATTGGCTGGCAGAGATGGCCGCAGCGATCGGCTGGATCACCTGCGGCATGACGATTCGGCTGACCATCTCCTCGCAGGTCGCGCACTGCTGGCCGAAGGACTGGCTCAGATCCAACAGCTTGCCCGGCGTGGGATACCGCCGGACGGTGAAGTACACGCTGATCGGCTCGTCGTCGTACTGGCCGGTGCGCACCTGGTAGCTGCTGGAGCGGGTCTCGACGGACAGGCGGGCCTGGAGGTAGCAGTCCTCGTCCAGCGAGACGACGAGGCTGGGCTCGAACTCGACGGTCTTGACCGTCGGGTCCCCGGCGAGCATCCCCAGCGGCGAGCCGGCCAGCAGGGCCTGGGCGACCACCGCGTCGCGGTTGCCGCGGAAATCGAGGTTGAATCCGAACAGCAGGTCGACGGCCTCGACGTCCAGCCCGCTGACGCCCAGGAAGTACACGCTCCGCTCGAGCAGCCAGCGATGCAGCTCGTAGGCATCGTCCAACTTGGGCGGGTTGAAGAACCCGGCCGCCAGGTGGTTCGTCTGAAGCTCGAGCCAGCGATAGCACCCGCTGTCGCGGTCCTCTTCCAGCACGAACTCCCCGCCGTCGCGCTGGTAGAAGCTGGCCATGGCGGAGAAGCGCTTCTGGACGGCTTCGTAGAAGTGCAGCACGTTCTCCCGCCCGCCGGGCAGAGGCATGGTGGTCTGGAGATTCAGGTTCACGAAGAAGTCGTCGGCGATGCTCGAGAAGTCCATATCTGTGCCACCTCACGCATCGGCCTTCCGGGCCGACGCCCAAAGCGCATGAGTATAGTCCCGCCCGGCGGGCAACTCAATACGCCTCGTGGGCCACGGGAGGCTTTTTCCTCTCCTTGCTGACGACCTCGAGGCGCGCCTGCTCCTGCTTGACGAGGCTGTTGGGGGCGATCGAGGACATGACGTACGCGTTGCCCCCCACCGTCGCGCCTCTGCCCACCACCGTCTCGCCGCCGAGGATCGTCGCGTTGGGGTAGATCGTCACGCCGTCCTCGATCGTCGGGTGCCGACGCAGGCCCTTGATCACGCGCCCGCGCTCGTCCTTCGGGAAGCTCTTCGCCCCCAGCGTCACGCCCTGGTAGATCTTCACCTGGTTGCCGATCCGCGTGGTCTCCCCGATCACCACGCCGGTGGAGTGGTCGATGAAGAAGCTCTCCCCGATCTCCGCGCCGGGGTGGATGTCGGCCCCGGTGACGCTGTGGGCGTGCTCGGTCATGATCCGAGGCATCAGCGCCACGCCGAGGTCGAGCAGCTCGTGGGCGATCCGGTAGACCGTCACCGCGTGGAAGCCGGGATAGCAATAGATGATCTCGTCGATGCTCTTGGCCGCCGGGTCGCCGTCGTAGGCCGCCTGGGCGTCCAGCGCGAGCATGTGGCGGATCTTCGGGATCCGCGCCATGAACCGGCTGACGATTCGCTGCGCCTCGACGAGGCACGCCTGGGCGTCGGGGCAGCTCGGGCACCGCCGCTCCGTGCAGAGGCAGTGGGTGACCTGCTCGGCGAGATCCGTCCCCACACGCACCAGCAGGTTGCCCACGTGGTAGCGAACGTTCTCGCCGGTCAGCAGCTTGTGCCCGAAGTAACCCGGGAAGACCAACTGCCGCAGTTCGTCGAGGATCTCGACGATCTTCCCGCGCGAGGGCAGAAACACCTCGCCGATCCGCCGCGTCTGCTCCTCGGCGTCGTAGCTGTCGAGAATCTTGTCGGTCAGATCCCCGAGCGATTCGTTCAACGGCTGCTCTGGCGCCATGCTCGGTCCCTTCGTCGCCCGCCTCATTCGCCATCATACCACGACAAACGGCGGTGGCCAAAAACTGGTCATCGCCCCTTACCCTCTATCGGACGAACCGGGCCGATCAAGAAGCTGTCACGCGTGGAAAGGTGTTTGGCGATGTCGAGGCTCGGGCGGAGCAGGCAGCAGTGAATCGAGCTTCCGGACAAAGACCATGACCGGCCCCAGCGTGCGAAGGCTTTCCCAGTAGGCATATCTTACTGGAATATCGGCCGGTCGGCCAGGGATTCCTTCAGGTGCATCAGCGACGCGTGGCGGCGAACGCGGGTCCCGCCGCCGGGGTCGGTCGGGGCGACCAGATGCGTGGGGAAGTGCAGTTTGGCGGCCCGCCGCGCCAGGTCGGCGTCGGCAGTGACGACCGCCATGCCGTCGCGGTGCTTGCCTCGCCCCAGCGTCCGCGAGGCGGCGACCAGGCCCTGAAGCGGGCGGGGCAGGTCGCGGTAGACCACCGGCCGGCCTGCGCGAAGCTGCCGCAGTCGGCGGCGGCAGTCGACGAACTCGTCCATCGGCCCCGGGTGGAACAGCACGACCTCGCCGGCGGCGTGCATGCGACTCAGGCAGCTTCGCCAGCGGTCCGGGCGGCTTCGCAGCTCGCGCAGCACCAGGCGGGCGTCGACGAGCAGCACCGGCCGATCCCGCGGGATGCACGAGACGACCGCCTCCCGCGTCTGGAACGCCACCGGCCCGTAGGGCAGCCCGCGGATGACCACGTCGTAGCGGCCCTGCCGGGGGTCGGTCAGCCGCCAGGGGCAGCGCTCGTCCATCGTCTTCATCAGCCGGATCGAGCGGCCCGGAAAGCAGACCAGCGCCAGCGACATCGACCCGCCGCCCGGCGCCGGGCGGACGTGCCCGAACAGCGGAAAGCCCCTCCATCCCCCTATCGCCGGGCGCAGGACCCAGTCCTTGACCACCAGTTTCGCCCGCACGGCCGCGGTGATCGCGGCGGTGGTCCGCGCGCTGGCCCACGTGACGGCGGTGATCGTCGCGGCGACGAAGGCGAGCAGCGTCCACCGGGCCATGAACCCGACGGCCTCGCGTGTGTGGGAGGAGCCCATAGAGGGCATATCGGCCCGTGGCGGCACGGAGTTCAGCAAGCTGAGGGGAGTCGGAGGTCGGGCGATTGCGGATTGCGGATTGTGGATTGCGGATTGCGGATTGCGGATTGCGGATTGCGGGTCCTTCGCCGCCCAGCGTCCTCCCTGGCAGTGAATCCGCAATCCGCAATCCCAAATCCGCAACAGGACGCGTCTCAGACCGTCAACGACATCAGCCGCTCGATGCGGTCCTTGACCGGCGGGTGGGTGCTCAGGATGCTCGAGGCGCGGGCCTCGAACTTCTTGATCGGGTGAACGATGTACAGCGGCGCGGTGGCGCGGTTGGCGACCTCCAGCACTTCGGTATCACCGCTGAGCTTGGCCAGCGCGCCGGCTAGGCCCTGCGGGTTGCGCGTCAGCTCGACGGCGCCGGCGTCGGCGAGGTACTCGCGCTGGCGCGACAGGGCCATATGGATGATCCGCGCGAGGATCGGCGCGACGATCGCCAGGACGATCGCGACGACCATCAGGATGAGCTGCGCGGGGTTGCCGCCTTTGGAGTCGCGGCTGCTGCGCCGCCGCCGCCCGCCGCCGAACCACATGCTGCGCAGGAACACGTCGCAGAGCATCACCAGCACGCCGACCATGACGGCCATCAGCGTCGCGTAGAGGATGTCGCTGTGGCGGATGTGGCTGAGCTCGTGGGCCATCACGCCCTGGAGCTCGTCGCGATTCAGCCGCGTGCGCAGCCCGGCGGTGATGGCCACCGACGCGTGCTTCGGGTTCCGGCCGGTGGCGAAGGCGTTCATGGCCGTGTCGTTGATGACGTAGATCTTCGGCAGCGGCATCCCGCCGGCCAGGCACATCTCCTCGACGACGTTGAACAACTGCGGGTCGTCGGCGTGCTGAATCCGCCTCGCCCCGCTCATCGCCAGCACCGCGCTGGAGCCGCCGAAGTAGCTCAGCAGCGTCAGGACCAGCGCCACGACCGCCGCGATGGCCGCCACGACCGCCCCGAAGACCCAGTCGCCCCCCCAGACGACGCCGATCAGCGTTCCGATCGCCGCGAAGAACACGACGAACACGACGATCAGCAACAAGCTGTTGCGGCGGTTGCGGGCGATCAGGTCGCGAAAGGTCTGCACGGGCATGGCCGCTTCACTCCCTTTCGCCGGGCCTCAGCGCACCCAGCATCCGCCCGGTCACCGCCACCCCGCACAGGCCGAAGGCGGCCACCAGGACCCAGTCCGACTCGGCCCTCGCCGCGAAGTGGTACGCCAGCAGCAGCAGCGCGGCGAGCAGCGCCGCCAGCCAGACGAGGGCGAACGCCCGCCTCCCGGCGGGCGGGCGATCGGGCCCGGCGGAGGCGCTGTCCGTCCGGTCGGGCATCAGAACTTCACCTGCGGCGCCTCGCGCTGCGCCTCGTCTTCCAGCTCGAAGTACGCCTCGATCGCGAAGCCGAACATCCCCGCGACCAGGTTCGCCGGGAACTTCTGGCAGGCCATGTTGTAGACCGCCACCGAGTCGTTGTAGTGCTGGCGGGAGAAGGCGATCTTGTTCTCCGTGCTGGTCAGCTCCTCCTGGAGCTGGGCGAAGTTCTCGTTGGCCTTCAGGTTGGGGTAGCTCTCCGAGAGGGCGAACAGCTGCCTCAGCGCGCCGGAGAGGAAGTTCTCCGCCTCCGCCTGCTGCTCGACGCCCTGTGCGGCGATGGCCTGGTTGCGGGCCTGGATGACCCGCTCGAGCGTTTCCTTCTCGTGGGCGGCGTAGCCCTTGACCGTCTCGACGAGGTTGGGGATCAGGTCGTAGCGGCGTTTGAGCTGCACGTCGATCTGGGCCCACGCCTCCCGGACCCGCACCCGCTTGGTCACCAGCGAGTTGTAGACGAAAGCCACCGCCAGGCCGACGAAGACCACCACGCCGATGCCGATTGCCCATCCCATGGCCGTTCCTTTCCGTTCGAGCGCCCAGTACGCGGGCCGGGCCGGCCTGCGGACCGGGTCGATGCGATGAAGGTACTGCCCGCCCGGCGCCGGTTCAAGCCCATTCGCTGCGCGGGCAGGCTATTGGTCCACAGATTACACAGGTCTCGCAGATTCCATTCGCCCGCCCCCTCGCGCGGGTCCTGACACCGGCTTTGACGAGGCCGGCAGCGAGAGTATTCAGGCCAATCGTCCAGAGAAACGCCCGGCGCCCCGTGGCCGGTCTGGCCGGACAGGGCGCCATGCAACGCCGGTGACGATGCCGGCGTTGGGTGCCACGGCCGTGGAGTTCGGCGGCCGTGCTTCGTCCAACGTTAAGGACACGGCCGCACACTCCGCGGCTGTGGCACCGGGCTCAGACACATCGGCGTGTTGTTGCGCCCGGAACGCCCTGTCCCCTCACCATCGGACACCGGAGATATGCCCAAGAAGACCCCGCGGCGGGGCCGCGTCTTGCTCTCACAGCGGCAGCGGTCCCGCAGTGCAGGTCGTCTAGCGGCTTGCAGACGCCTGCTCGCCTGCTAAGATGCCTGCTGCCATGATGGAATACCGCGTCAACCTGGAGATCTACAACGGCCCGCTGGACCTGCTGCTGTACCTGATCCGCCGCGAGGAGGTCGACATCTACGACATCCCGATCGCGCGGATCACCGACCAGTACATCCAGTACGTCGAGTTGCTCAAGCAGGTGGACCCGAACCTCGCGGGCGACTTCCTCGTGCTGGCGGCGACGCTGATCGAGATCAAGACGCGGATGCTCCTGCCGACGCCCCCGCCGGAGGAGGCCGGGGAGGAATCGCTTGAGATCGATCCCCGCGCCGAACTGGTCCGCCAGTTGCTGGAGTATAAGGCGTTCAAGGACGCGGCGGGCGACCTTCGGGAGGCGGCCGCCGTGCGGGCCATGAAGTTCCCCCGCCGTCCCGTGGCGCCGGAGGACGAGGACGTATCGGCCGTCGACCTCGAGGACGTCCAGGTCTGGGACCTGTTCGAGGCCTTCCGCAGCCTGATGGAGGCCATCGGGCAGGCCGACGCGGCGCACCAGGTCATCTACGACGACACGCCGATCGAACTGTGGGAGACCGATATCCTCGACCGCCTCGCCCGCGAGGGGCCGATGACCTTCCAGCTCGTCTTCGAGGGCCGAACCAGCCGCGGGGAGATCCTGGGGCTGTTCCTCGCCCTGCTGGAGCTGGTCCGGCAGAAGAAGATCCTGGCCAGCCAGGACCGCAGCTTCGGGACCATTCACATCCTGCGGAACCCCAACCCGCCGGCCGACGGCAAGCAGGCGGAAGGCGGCGAGAACCAGCCCGTCGCGGACCGGCCTCGGGCCGCCCCCGCGCCGGCGGCCGCCGAGGCGACGTCCGCTGCCCCCGCCCCGGGCGACGGGGCGGGCACGTACGTACCCGAGGGCCCCCGCGGCCCGGGAGGAAGCGATGACGCCGGAAGAGAAGCTTCAGAAGCTGGGACTTGAGCTGCCCGCCCCCCCCGCACCGGTCGGGGCCTACATCCCGGCCGTGCGAACCGGCAACCTCATCTTCACCGCCGGGCAGATCCCGACGAAACAGGGCGAGCTGCTGGCCACCGGGAAAGTGCCTTCCGACGTCCCGATGGACATCGCCCAGGCCGCGACGATGCAGGCAACGCTCAACGCCCTCGCCGCCGTTCGCGGCGCACTGGCCCAGGACGGCGAGGACGGCTCGCTCGGCCGCGTCGTGCGCGTGGTTCGGCTGAACGTCTTCGTCAACTCCGCCGCCGGCTTCACGGACCAGGCCGCCGTCGCCAACGCCGCCAGCAACCTGCTGATCGGTCTGTTCGGCGACGCGGGCCGACACACACGATGCGCGATCGGCGCGGCCGAGCTGCCCTTGGACGCCTCCGTCGAGCTCGACCTGGTCGTCGAATTCCACTGATCGGCCTCGCCGCGTTGCCGGAACAGCTTCCGCAACGCCGCGCAGGACCTCGACGGCTGCGCACACGGAGATCGATCCAGAGATAAGGCCGCCTCCGTGAGCAAGTCGGTGTCAAGCCGGTAGCAGGCGGTTCTTGCGGGCGGCGGCTGAACGGCCGCATCGTTTGCCCATTGGCGGATCGCTTGCCGGACGCTATTATTAGGGCATGAGAATCAGGCTGGGCTTTCCCCCCGCCGCAGACGGCGGGATTATGTTTTATGGGCTGTTGGCCGGCAAGATCGACTCGGGCCCGTTCAGGGTCGAGCCCGTGGTCGCCTCCCTGCCGTCGCTGAACGATCGCGCCAGCCGAGGTGAGCTGGAGGCGACGATGATCAGCGCGGCGGCGTATCCGTACCTTCGCGGCCGCTACGTGCTCGCGCGGTGCGGCGCGTGCTTCGCCCGGGGCCGGGGGCCGGTGCTGGCCGCCCGCGAACCGATCGAGGAGGGCAAGCTGACCCACGCCTGCGTGGCCGTTCCCGACGCGACGAGCAGCGCGTACGTGGCGCTCCAGCTAAACCGCCCGGGGATGCGTACTCGTCTGCTGCCGGCGGACAAAGTCGCGCAGGCGACGCAGATGGGCCTGGCCGACTGCGCGCTGCTGGCCCACTGCGACGGGGCGGACTGCCGCCGGTCGGGCCTGCACTGCGTCGACGACGTGGCGGCCCGCTGGGCGCGGACGACGGACGACCTGCCCCTGCCGATCACGTGCGTGGCGATTCGCAGCGACCTGCCCGGCGAGGTGCGCGAGCGGCTGGAGGAGTTGCTGCGACAGTCGATCGAGTACGGCCTGGCGCATCGGGAGGAGGCGGCCCGCTACGCGTTGCGCCTCGGAGGCAACGGCGCGGCGGGCGACGACGAGGCGGCCGAGGAGACCCTCGGCACGTACGTCAGCGAGACGGCGCTTCAGATGGGCGCCGACGACCGCAGCGCGCTGGAGGAGTTCCTCCGCCGCGGGCGCGACGCCCGGATCGTCCCCGACGCCCTGCCGGTCCATTACGTCGGCGAGGCCTGATCGGCCCTGCCGGAGCCCCCTTCGCCCTACTCGGCGGGCGGTTCGGGCTCGGGGGGCGGTTCGGCTTCCGCGGGGGTCTCGACGGCGACGGGTGCGTACTTGCAGATGCAGTCGAACAACTCGCCGCCGGCGCGGGCGGCGACGGCCTCGTCCTTCAGAATCGCCAGGCGCAGCGAGTCGACAGTGAACGGCGTGTCGAAGTTGCTCTCGACGGCGCGCCCCATGCCTTCGATGAGCACGAGGTCGGCGTCGGCGGCCGTCTCGTTCAGCTCGTCGGAGACGTCCGAAAGGTCGATCAGCGGAATGCCGTTGCCCGTCGAGACGACCTCGAACATCCCCCCCTCGATCAGGGCCGCCAGGTCCCGGTCCATCGTCGCGAGGTCCTCGACGACCTCGACGGTCTCGTCGACGGTCATGTCGTTCAAGGCCGGCCGCTCGTTGGCGGCCAGCACGATCTGCGTGCCCCCCAGGGCCAACTCCCTGACCAGCGGCATCAGCCCGAGGACGAAGTCGGTCCCCGCGTTGTCGGCGAAGACGATCGCCTTCTGCCAGGGCGTCGGCGGGGAGGGGTGCAGCACGGCGGCGAGACGGTCGTAGTCGTCCACCAGCCAGGGGCGGGGCTTGGTCTTCTCGGCCAGGGCGATGAAGTCGTCGGGGTCGTCGGCCAGGTGCATCGTCGGCTCGGCGCCGAGGTCGAAGATGTTGCCGGCAAAGACGCACTCGACCAGGTGCAGCCACTTCTGCTCGGTGCCCATCACGTGCAGGTCGTGGACGAGCTGCAAATACAGCTCCATCGCCGAGGCGTTCTCGCGCGCCTTGATCTGCGCGTAGGGATCGTGCAGGCCGTGGCGGGCAAGGATCTCCGAGCGGAGGCGGTCGAGCTCGATGATGTCGAGCCGCCCACTCGGCAGCGAGGCCGGGTCCGACCGCAGGCGGGCGATGGCCTCGTTCAACTCCCGCCCGGCGGCCTCAACGCCGTCGGAGGCCGATCTGCCGTACTGCGCCTTGGCGTGGTCGAGCGTCTGGACGAAATGCCGCTCGAAGTGGCTCAGCCAGTACTCGCGGGCCTGCTCGTCGGCGAGCAAGTCCCAGTCGATCGCGACGTAATTGTCCGGGTCACTCAACAGGCAAAAGTGACTCATTCCGCTGGAATCTCCTAACTGTTCCTTCTATAGAACCTTTATAGCGATCAATGTCAAGTCGTCAATTCGGGTCTGCAATCCGGTAAAGCGCCTCATCTCCCACAGGACGTGTCGGGCGATCTCGTCGGCGCCGCCGCCGAGCCCCACGGCCGCCAGCGCCGCACGCTCCACACGCCGCTGCCCGAAGTGGTTCTCCTCGAAGTCCATCGCATCGGTCAGGCCATCGGTGTGGATCAGCACGACGTCGCCGGCCTCGAGGATCATCGTGTCATGCCGCCACGACATCGACGGGTCCACGCCCAGCACGCCGCCCCCGGTGGTCAGGTGGCAGATCTGCCCGCCGCGGATCAGCAGCGGCGGGTTGTGGCCGGCATTGGTGTAGGTGAACCGCCGCTGGCGCGTGTCGATCACGCCGTAGAAGAGCGTCGCGAAGTCGCTGATGGCCGTGTCGTCGCACAGGTCGCGGTTGACGCGGGCCATCACCTCCGACATGTCGTAGATGCTGGCGGCGTGGGCACGCAGCGACGCCCGGATCGACGCCATCAGCAGCGACGCGCGGACGCCCTTGCCCACCACGTCGCAGACCGCCGCGCCCAGGTTGTCCTCGCCCAGCACGCGAAAGTCGTAGAAGTCGCCGCCCAGCTCGAAGCACGGCTCGTACGTCGCGGCGATGTCCAGCCCCGGCATCTGCGGCGGGCTGGCCGGGAACATCCGACGCTGCACCTCGCCCGCCAGGCGAACGTGACGGCGGAGGTTCGCGCCGCGAACCGCCTCCTCGTACAACCGCGCGTTGACGATCGCCGCCGCCGCCTGCGCCGCGATCGCGCCCAGCAGCGACCGCTCGTACCAGTCGAACTCGTGCGCCTCGGCCATGTAGACCCGCAGGGCCCCCACGCGCCGGCCCTTGTAGGCCAGCGGCGCGCTGAGCCCGCTGACAATGCCCTCCCGCCTCGCCTCCTCCGGGTAGAGCACGCGGTCGTCGGCGGCCATGTCGGCGATGTAGACGGTCTGGCCTTCCGTGACGACCTCCTGGTCGATGCGGCTTTCCGACAGGAGGATCGGGCCCTTGTCGAGATACTCCGGGGACAGGCCCGCCGCCGCCTCGATCATCAGCTCCGTCTGCCGATCGTTCAGCAGGCGGATCGTGCAGGCCTTCGCGCCGAGGATCTCCACGACCGTCCGGGTCACGAGGTCCATCAGATCGCGGAGGTCCCTCAGCCCGGTGAACTCCGCCGTCAGCCGGTACATCGTCGCCAACTCCGCGATGCGGGTGCGCAGCAGCTTCTGGCGGTTCCAACGGCGGGCGATGACGCTGGCCATCAGGCGAAGCTGCCTCGCCGCCCCCGTCGCTGCGGCGGCTGCACTGTCCGACGCGGGCGCTGCCCCGGCCTCGTCGGGCACCGAAGCGACGATCCGCCCGAGCAGCTCGCCCTCGAGCAGGATCGGCACGTCCTCGTCGCCGTCGGCCCGAGGCGTTGGCGGCTGGGCGGCCGGCGGCTCGCGGTCGGCCCGCCCGATCGTCGATTCGTCCGTGACCGGCTCGCCATCGGGGGCGCAGATGCGGATCGGCAGGCGCAGAGCGGCGGCGAACTCGTCCTGAAGCCGCTGGAGAGACTCCTTCGCCAGATAGTCCGTAACGACAGGCACGACCGGTGGTCCTTCAGACACGCAGACGGTTACGCAACCGGGCCATTGTAGGGGCTGGCCCGGCGGCGGCAAGCCAAAGCCGTTGATCTCGCACCGTCCCCGGCGTAAAGTGCCCCCGGCCCGTACGACCATAAGGAGCATATCATGCCCGGAAAGTCGAATCCCCGCGGCCTGTCCGCCGCCGCGGCCGACCGGATCGTCGCCCGGCTGCTGCGGTTCCGAATCGAGGTGCCCTCCTGGGGCTACGCGGATACCGGAACGCGGTTCGGCAAGTTCCTCCAGGACGCGGCGGCGGTGGACCTCGAGGACAAGCTCGCCGACGCCGGCGCGACACACGCGTACACGGGCATCACGCCGACGGTGGCCGTCCACGTGCTGTGGGACTTCCCCGGGGGATACGACCCGGCCGTCGTTCGCCTCGCGAAGAGGCACGGCGTGAGGATCGGCTCGATCAACCCGAACGTCTTCCAGGACCAGTGCTACAAATACGGCTCGGTGACCAACCGCAGCGAGAAGATCCGCGCACAAGCGGTCGGGCACATCCTGGACTCGATCGAGATCATGCGGGCGACGCGGAGCAAGTATCTCTCGCTGTGGTTCGCCGACGGGACGAACTACCCGGGCCAGGGCGACGTCCGCAGGCGAAAGGCATGGGCGACGGCCGCCTTGAAGAAGGCCCACGCCGCCCTGCCGCGAGGCAAGGTCATGCTCGTCGAGTACAAGCCCTTCGAGCCCGGTGCGTACTTCACCGACTTCTTCGACTGGGGCTCGAGCTACGTCTACGCCAAGGCCGCCGGGCCGCGAGCGAAGGTCCTCGTCGATACCGGCCATCACCCCCACGGCACCAACGTCGAGCAGATCGTCGCCTGGCTGATCGACGAGAAGATGCTGGGCGGCTTCCATTTCAACGACCGCAAGTACGCCGACGACGACCTGACGGTCGGCTCGATCGACCCCTACCAGGTCTTCCGCATCTTCAACGAGATCGCCGCCTACGAGCACGAGACGGGCAAGGACCTGGACATCGCCTACATGATCGACCAGTCGCACAACATCAAGCCGAAGGTCCAGGCGATGATCCAGACGGCCTGCACGGTTCAGCAGTTGATGGCCAAGGCGCTGTGCGTTGACCGCAAGGCGCTGGCCAGGGCGCAGGCGAAGGAAGACACCGTCGGCGCCGAGCAGGTGCTGCGGTCGGCCTTCGACACCGACGTCGGACCGCTCCTGCGGGCCGTGCGAAAGAAGCTCGGCGTCCCGGCCGATCCGCTGGAGGCGTTCCGCGCGTCGGGCTACGAGCGGGAGGCCGCCAAGACACGACGGGCCAAGCGGAAGGCGCTCGGGCTGACCGGCGCGTCCACGTACGCGTGAGACGCCTGCCGGTCGGCCTGCCCTGGTCAGCGCTCAGACTGTGCGTGCCATCCAGATGCGAGCCGGATGCGTGTTGAGCCGACCCGGCCCGAAGGGCGACACATCTCAGCCCACGGCGCAAGCTGTGGGAAACCGGCAGGGACCCGGAAACGAGCCCTTTCGAGGGCGACACATCTTCTCGCGGCGCGATATGCCGCCCCCGAGGGGCTTGTGTGGTCTGGCGACCCGGACCCGCCGCTGAGGCGGTGGGCTGATCTGTGCCGCCCTCCGGGCTGTCGGA